>Ga0070694_100001051_pt1 | contig 15776 bp, 18 predicted proteins | sample KBSK1251metaG_FD_65470 | JGI IMG/M metagenome (GOLD analysis project Ga0070694, IMG submission 65470) | Corn, switchgrass and miscanthus rhizosphere microbial communities from Kellogg Biological Station, Michigan, USA - KBS K1-25-1 metaG | ecosystem: Host-associated > Plants > Roots >... | reverse complement strand
ATGGACCAAAAACTGTCAACGTAGTTTGGAGCGAAAACTACCTTAAGATCATACTCATCGTTGCGGCAGCTGCAGGAGCAGGTTCATTCTATTACTTGAAAATCTTCAAGCCAAAGAAGGAACTTGAACAGAAACAAAGAGCTCCAGACCTCGACTGGTATAAGAGCTAGCCGGGTAGATTGGAGATATCTGCACAGGGGAGATGAGCCCATGATTCGATATGGAAAAGAAGGGAAAACACGCCCTTCACAGATTTCGGGGTTTGGCGTCAACCTATGCTTTAGATTTAGTAGGTGGAATAACCAGTGACCATTACCGTGGAGTTCTTCGAATCTATTTCAGAATTCAAAAAACACGTCGATGCAACTATTAATGAGACAAACAAGACTCTTGGAATAACGCTACAAAGGACTGAGGAGATAAGGAAGAGATACGAAGCGACCAAGAAACATATTGATTCACTTCAAAAACTCTCAGGCAAGAAGGATGTTCCAAAAGATACAAAACAGATGGAAGTGGCGAGCTTCAAAGTCCTGATCAACCCTTCCGCCGACTATGAGCTAACGCTGATTGAGGAGTCTGTGTCTTCACTCCAGGAAAAGATAGAATCATTTGAGAAAACAAAAGAATTATTCCCTTCACTTCTAAATGATAAAATGAAAATTGCCATGGTCTTGAACGAAGGCGTGCCCGCCGGATTCATGTTCTATCCACCACAAATACCGGCGAAATAGTGACAACACGATCTAGCTGACTATGCAAGCTGTCCTCCTTGATAAAGAGGTGGTTCATGTTTTCATTTCTGTCTAAATCTTGGATTTATTTCTAGTGTCTGAGGGTATATGCCGGACAGCTTTCTTATATCAAATAATGAAGCTTCTGTATTGTGGACGCAATCGAAGCGGCTCTCTACAGTGCTACAGAAGAGGCGTTAGCCACGATAGGAGAGTCAACCCGACATGCCTTCCTCTGGCATCTTCACCATGAGCGAATTCCGTACTCGCAAGACGCCATGGATATGGGCCAGATTGAATCCAAGTTAAGGCAGTTCTTTGGAGTTGCGTCGCCTGTAATAATACAACTGATTTATGAGAAATTCATGATGAGGGTCGTGCGAGAAGGCTATTTTAGCGCCGACATGATACCCATGCTTGACAAGTTGCCAAAGAATTCTAATACAGATACGATCTTTCGCCTAGTGGCACATCATCGCAAAAGCCACTAGATGAATAGGCTTGCCGACTTTCTTGCAAAAAGCGTGAACGCGATTATCTCCAAGTGTTCTGCAAATACAAAACTCGCAGACTTTAAGTAGAATCCTTGAAGGCTCTTGTCTACGCTAGCCGCAGTTATCGAAGCGGCATCAAATACAGAATAGCCTTTCAAGGTCAGCGCTTTGACCGACTCGTTTACGTGATCTTGGGCTCCCTGAAGTGTTGTAATTTCCTTCAACGACACTATCTCGCCGGGATGATTTCCATAACCATATTCAATCAGCACAATCAACCCAAGGATAATTGAGCCAGATATTGCCACGCTGTATAACAAGTATTTTTTCTTGTACCATTCCTTGAGGATGTCGTTAACGGCGAATTTGTAGCGACGCAAGGGTGTATGCATTAGCGCGAGATAGAACAGTCCAAAGGTAATAGCGACCGCGCCAACGGTTCCAATCCACATGTTGGATAGGATGAGCCCCAGGAGCAACCGCACGCCTACAAGACAAGCAAACCATACTAGCAAAATAGCTAGCTTTTGCTTGCCGATTCCCAGCCCTAATAGCTGAAGCACTGTCAACTTGCCCGCAACCTAATGAGACGGTTTCTTTATAAGGCTTTACAATATTTAGGCACAGTTCAGCTTTCCAGTATCTCAACCAGTTATTGCAGTACAATGCAAAAAAAGTGGAACTATCCACAACGAATGTGATTAATGGGTTAATCCTCTATCCTATTCACTTGCCTTTGCAGGTGGAAAACACCATCGCTATGTATAGGGAGTGGACTGCCCAGTTTTATTCAAATTCTGCTCAGGGCTTGTGATAATGCAGGATCAAGGTCTGGTTAGAAAGCTGCACGAAGCAGGGGTCGTTGACAAGCACGTCAATGAGCTGAAATTCTCTGATGAGTTCTGCAGACACCTTGTTGCCTACAATCAGGCCCATGGGTTCAAAGGCAGCGGCACCATTGAGATCTGGAGGGAAATCCTTGTTGAGTTCAACGAATCCCTTGACAACATGTCAGACAGGGAGGTCGCCACTACAATCGTGCTTCTTGACTATTTTCTCGACAAGCTAGCGACCAGAAAAAGTTGAATGTTTGACCCGGCAAATCAATTTCGCTAGCCAAGTAGCATATGACCGCCGGACAATATTTCTGGTTTGCCCTTGAACTGTGGTCGCTTTGCGTTTATAGCTAGGTGTCCAGTCTAATAGCACAGTCCGTCATGCACAACACAAACGGCTTCTTGGAGAATTCCGGCCTGGAGGAAGGCACTTATCTGTCATTCTCGCCCAGAGATCGCAGTCTCCCCAAGCCATCTCACCAGGCGGAATACTCCGAGTTAAATACACTAAGCGTTGCCGTGCGTGAGAAGATATATGGTATCGGAGTAGGAAGCGAATATTCGAGGCATTACATTAGGCCTCTACACCGGTGCGAGGGTTGCCCCGCGACATTCTCAAGCAAGGCAGCGCTACGGGAACATAGATTCGAGCTACATTCCTACTAGTTCCAATTCGGCACAAACCTATTCCAGTATTTCGACAAGTTTTGTGTAGACATTCAGGTATTTTTTGCCCTTGTCGGAAATGACAAACATCGCACGAGTGTTTCGAGCATTGAGGGCTAGTCGATGCCTTAGCAATAGTTCTAGATATTTGGATGACGCCCTGCTGTCTAGGTTGCTTTCGGTTGCAATAGCCGCTCTTTTGCATTCAAATCCTGAATCGAGCACTCGCAGTATGTCGGCACAAATATCGAACTTGCCCCGCTTCTGCATGCTGCGCTCAGTAGCCAACACTTTTTGAATCTGTATTGGTATTTTATCATCTGCGCTAGTCGGCGCTGCAACATTACACCAGTCAGAAAATACAGAGGCACATTCACTCGGCAGTTGACTTTCGCAGCTTTTTTCTTGCTATTACTAATATGCCGACAAGACGTCCACGCTGATGTCAGCGTTAGAGGATGGAAATAAGTCTGTCCCCTGGAGTAAAGGACTTTTGCAGGAAAATAAATGATACTGCTTGCAGGCAACTTAGTAGAGACAATCGAATACGGAGTAAGTAACAGACCTCAGAATGTTCCTTACGATTTTTTATAATGCGGATTTATTCGCCTAATTGGAAAGAGGTTCTGAGACAATGTCGAATTTATTGCTAGCTACGTTCCTGATTGTCCTTGTCGCGTCGTTCATTTTTGCCGGCCAAATGCAAAATGCACTTGCCAAGCAAGATACTGACAGTGGAAAGCGAGTCCGCGTAATATCAGATTCCGAAGACAAGATATCGGCGGCAAAAAGTCAAGGATGCGAAATTGTGAGGGAAGCCAAGAAACTAAAGGCATTGCTCTGTTCCGAAGAAGTAGCTGCGAGTCTTGGATTGCAGGAAGATATCAAGCTCTTCAAGGACTCTACGGTGGCCAACTCGCAAATAGGTGCCAACCTAGTTCAGAGTTCGGGAAACACTGGACAAGGCAGAAAGATAGTTGTTCTGGATACTGGTTATAATTACAATCATCCAGACCTTGCGTCAAGCTACCTAGGCGGCAAAGATTTCGTCAATAATGACAATGACCCAATCGATGACAATGGTCACGGAACCCTTGTTGCGGGGCTTATTACTGCAGATGGTATTCGTTGGGCAGCAAAAGGGGCGGCTCCCGATGCTGGCATTGTTGCCGGCAAAGTTCTCGACTCGGCTGGTTCAGGATTTTTCAGTGACGTGGTGGCTGCAATCTACTGGGCAGTAGATGGACCCGATGGAATCGCAGGAAACTCTGATGATTTCAGGGCTGACGCGATTAACCTTAGCATGGGGACAGCTGCGCCTTACCTTTACAAGGGATATTGCAATACTCAGATGCCAGACATAAGAGATGCGATAAAGTACGCCTTTGACAGGGGAACAGTAGTCGTAGTAGCTGCAGGAAATCACGGAAGCGCCGGAGTGTCGATTCCAGGATGCATCAGCTATTCGCTCACCGTAGGCGCAGTCAACGCTAACGACGTTGTTGCAAGCTTTTCGGGAAGAGGGACGGCAGTGGATGTTTCGGCCCCAGGTGTGAATCTACTTTCTACCTACCAATCCAGCTATGCTACCGCGAGTGGCACGAGTTTGGCTACTCCGATTGTAAGTGCGACAGTCGCCTTGATGAAGCACGAATCCCCCTGGCTTTCCGCCATAAGAGTGCAGAACATACTCTTTGACACAGCATTGGATCTTGGCAAGGTGGGTGACGACTATGCATACGGGTACGGGAGAATAGTAGCGTCTGAAGCCGTAGGCTAATCACAAAACCCGGTATTGTATCTGCGTGCCTTACGCCTAGAAGATCGATATGCCAATAATCATGCGAATGAGTCGAGGCTCAGGACATACAAGTGCTTTAAAGAGATCAATTCATAAAATTTCTAATGTCTGGGAAAGACGAGACTTCTTCTGTTTTTGCTACCGACGCGGTCAATAAAGAAACACAAAACCTCGAAATCAAAAAAGTACTGCCCGCTACTTCGAAAAAGACTAAAACCAAGCTTATTCGTGCAGGTCAATCCGACAGCAGGAAAAAACTTGCTGAACTAAAGGCAGGGCATCGAAAGGAGATCCAGGCTCTCAAGTCAAAGCACCGGGCGGAATACAAGGCGGTACAGAGTGAGCTCAGGGAACAGCTCAGAAAATCCAAAGTAGCCATAAGAGATGCGACAGAAGGGTCAAAGAAATTTTACGATGGTCAGCTCAGGCAGATGCGTGCTGACTACTCGAGCCAGAACGAGGCTCTACGCACGGAATTGAAGAGGTATCTTGAGCATTCGGTGGACGAGATTGCCAAGAATTATGAAACGAGGCTTGCAAATGAAAGCAACGAACGATTGGATGATCTGAAAAACATGATTCACGACGACTTTGTAGAAGCGATGCAGAAAAAGGCCGACGAAATGGATCAGCTAAGGACCGAGTCGGAAGCTGAAATCGCCAGGATAGCTCAGGAAAATAACGAAAAGGGCCACCGCATTACACAGTTGGAGCTCAAGATGAAAGAGATTTCGCATTATCTCCCTGAGGATATCCAGGAGGACGTCTTCGAGCAATTTGGCTTCAAAGCCGAACTAGATGGCCTTGAAGATAAGCCAAAAGCAAAGCGCAAAGGGCTGCTAGCGAGACTGAGATCGCGTCGCTAGAGTGGATCTATTTAGCTCGCCCGTGAATAATACGGTGTGCATGAACACCCAGCCTTGATGAATTCACAAAGTAATCCCCAGTTTCAAAGGCTTTTTGATCAAAAATCTAGAACTCTCTCAACTCTGATAGGTGCGTTGCCATTACACAACGGCGATGTCAGTCTTTAGAAGAACCAGCCTAGTTTTCTGTCGCCCTTCGATTCTGGTATGTCAGGTTTTTCCCCTTCCATGCCCTGCATGTGGTCGGACTTCTTTTTTTCAGCCTGCTGGCTTCGGGTGATCTCTATTATGGCTCTCATGTATTCCTTGAGTTTTTCTCTCTGTTCCTCATCGGACATAATTTTCTGAGGCTCCTTAGTGACCGGTGGCCGTGGAGGCGAGACTATCCTGCCTTCTAACTCTAGTATTCTGGAATTCAGCCTTTCAATGGTATCGTCGCGCTCGTGTAACTTTAGCGCCAATTCCTTAACTTCCAGCTTGGAAGACGACTTGGCCAGTTCTATCCGGAGATTGGCGATTTCAGAATCCCGCTTTCGTAACAATGAATCATTTTCGTCGTGTATTTTCTTGAGCCTTTCTTGCTCCTTCTGGTGGTCGGTGGCAAGGTTGCCGTAGTTACGAATTATTTCCTGCAGCTGTAAGTTGAAAGAGCTTTCCTGTTCCTTTTGAAGGCGAAGATTTTCCCTATCATAAGTGTCCCGCAGGCTGCGAAGCTGTTCCTGGTTATTCCTTTTGAGCTTTGTAAGTGCCACCTTGTATGCGGCTTTTTCCTTCTTTGCGGCAGCGACTTGTTTATCTCTTAATGCAGTTTGCTGTTCTGCGCTCGCCTTTCTAAGGTCCCGGACCTCGGATTTGTGTTTCACTTTGAGTCCCTTGAGCAATCCGCGGTACTCGTCCCTTTGCTGGCGGGTTGAGTCTCGAATTCCTCGACTGAGCGCCTTATCGAGTTCCTTTTTGGCTTGTTCAAGCCGACTTGAATCGATCAAGTCCGTGTCGCAGACGGGACAGGTGTTTTCCAGTTTTTTTGCGCGTTGAGAGCTCATTTTTTCAACTCCAGCATGCCTTTGGACTGAGCAGCTTGATTATGATTTGCGCCTGGGCTGATATTAATGAAACTTTCTGAGATGAGGCTAGCAAACGGTATATTGGGAACACACAGGCTAGTTGACGTAACATAGCTCTGTGCCACTAGTTCGCCTATTGGCGAGCCCTCTACCTCAGGCATGATGTCTGACTATATCCAGCCTTTTTCTTATAAGTTTTAGATGTCCGAATTCATGACATCACTTGGGGTGCTTTTGCAGCTTGTCTTAAAAACCGCGGATAAAACAGTCAATTGAGATTGTGTCGCGAGCTGCACCTGACAGTGTGTAATCAGAAATACACAATGACGTATAGGTTTCTTTGATCGACTCTCGATCTATGACTCAGCGTGTGACATCAGTCAAGAATCGCGGAGCAATTTTAATCCGAATATGAGCCTTCACACGATCATAACGCACGACCAAAACATTGCTGTCTGATCCATCAAACATTCCAACGTCCTCCGGTCATGACACTTCAGATCCCTGGGCGCTCATGATTTGAACATTATGTTATTCTACAATCCATTAAAGTGATGTTGTGCTGATAAGGTCATGGAAGAAAGAGAATACAAGGAAAAAGTCAAAAAAGACGACGATAGCCTAAAAATAGAGCGCGAATCCAAAGATGAATTTGGCAACAAGGTAAAGGAAAAGCACGAAATCAAGCTTGACTAATCTTTTCTTTTTTTCTTTTCGAAAAGCAATCTCCGAGAAATAGATAGTGAGAAAGATCGTTCTTATTTGAATATCACATTTTGCTCGACTTGAAATGGCAAAATAGCATTATCCAAATCTAGGTATCAAAGTTCGGAATAACCTGGCAACAAAATTTTGCTTATTAGCGCGATATTGTGCTACCAATTGAGCCAAATCTATTACCTTGCCATCGCCAATTTTACCTTGTTCAAAAACATGTCCTGCGACAATGGCTTTCTGACGATATTGTCTCTTTGGATTTCGGGCAGCATACTGGAGACTTCTTCGACTATGTCGTGTGCAGTTACGAGCAAGATATGCAGATCCCGATCAAGGCATTTGAGAATCTTGGATAGCTGTATCCCGTTCAACTTGGGCATCCGGATATCGGCTATTACAAGATTGTAGTAGCCAGAATTTTTAGCGAGAAACTGGCGCAGAGCCTCCAGGGAGTCCGTAAAGGATTCGACATCAACGTCACTTGTGGATCCTAGCATCGTGCCAAAAGTCATCAGGATGTCTGGCTCGTCGTCTACAATCATTATCCTATGACGGCCCTTTTGCTCTGAGTTCGTGCCGGAATCATCAGGTATGCCCGCTTCGGGTCTCCGAACTACAGCGAAAACAGGATAAGCACACTTTAAACCGGCGGAATATTCGCCTATCTGCTCGAACCGATAGTAGTGGTTGATTTTGCGCGCAAAGCCTGTTGTAAGGATCTCATGGAGATCGCCTCCGACGACTAGACTGTTCGACCTTGCTTTCGAGTTTATCTTTGAGCATAGATTCATTGTAGGTCCAATGAGGTCGTATTCGCTGGACGTCTTTGATTTTGCAAGTTCGACTGTGCCATAATCTGCACTAACCCTGTAGTTAATCGGTGGGAGCCCCTCTGATTTGGCAAGTGAGTTAATTGCGGCGTGCGCATCGCAAATATCTAGACAACAATCCAGCGATCGCTTTAGTGAGGCAAAGTCTACGGTGCCGGACGTTTGGGGGAAGTAGAGAACCAGGCAGTCCCCGGCGTTCTTGATGACTTTGCCGCCTGCTTCCCGCGCGATGGAGGCGACGGCATTAATGAAGATCGAATAATACTTTCTGACTGCTTCTGATGCGAGAAATTGTGACGCGATTTCTGTTGAATTGACCATGTCTACAAAGGTGACAAAGTAGTGCGGGGAGCGATCCAGAAAATGAATTTCGTCTTCGTTCATCCGCGGAGAGGAACTAGAATCAACTGGGCGTCTGGTATCGGGATAGCTCATGGCGCAATTTCGCCAAGTATTGTTTTAAGGCTTTAGCTGATCATTTATAGCAAAGTTGGCCTAGCAGATAGGAAGCCCTACCTGTTAGCAGCAATTGCTATTATCCGCTGAGTTGCTGACGTCGAGAGCCTTGGCCTATCAGCTTGAAGTTGATTCCGGGGGCTTCTCTTCGCCACTTTTGTAATCCTGAAGTTCTGGCTTCTCATTTTCCGGGGTCGCAGGCGCGACATCGGCTTTGCTCTGAGAAGTTTGCCCTGAGCCTGCCGATCCACCCGAAACCACCTCTGCAGTTGCGAATCTAGCTCCTACATTCGTGATTCTGACTTTTGTCTTCTGGCCGACTTTGCCTCCTTTCACAAAAATCACAAAACCCTGCACGCGTGCGATGCCGTCTCCCTGTCTACTGATTTCCGTAATTTCGACGTCGTATTCTTTTCCTGACTCTACTGGCTTTGGGCCTCCGAAGCCTCTTTGGCCCCCAAAGCGCCCTCCACCGTATCCTCGATCTCTTCCGTAAGACATAATGACTTCACGTTTTATCAGGTGTCATGCCATTTAAAAATGAGTGCATTAGAGCACTAGTTTTTGTTATAGCTAATTCGTCTGGGTGTAGCACCCAGCACTTTCCCAGCAGTCTCGCTAGTCCACAGGCTGGCTGAAGTTTAGACAATTACCTTTGCTACTTTGTAAATAGTTCGAGCAGACATAGCCACAACTTTCAGGGCAGGCGATTCGGACACTATGCCGTTTAGTGCTTCCATAGCCTTGCTTCGGATCATCTCTAGAAGGCTCTGCAATGGTGTCATTGCCATGTCCAGGGCAGAAATACCCTCTGGCGTAATTGTGCACATTTCCTGAGTAAAAAAGTACATCTTTCTCCTTCTAAAGATCTCGAGATATCCCTTTAGAATCAGGTCGGTAACCATAGGAGACAGTACAATGGAATCCACCTCGAGCGACTTTGCTATCTTTTTCTCTGTCTGAGACTTTGGTTTGATGAATTTTAGTATGCGCATTTCGAGCGGCAGCAGGCTGGCATTAGTGCCTCCGCGACCCTCAAACATTATCGTTGATAGTGCGATTCTGACTAATGACTTTTTCTCCGAACAATCGATTGATAATTCGGGCTGCCTCTACTTTCCGAGCGCGCCATCCATCAGAGTTAAATGAGGAGCATCTTTAGATTGTCAGGTAGGCCGATTTGAAGATAAAGGTCACCATGAGGTCGCTCTCCTTTAAGAATATTCTGGACAGCAAGCTAGAGCCGCACGGGCTTGCTTCAGAGATTGTCGATATGGAAAAACCACTGCCACCTCAGATCGCTGACGCAGAGATACTGGTCAATGGCACCGGCAGAATAGACAGGTCGATCATTGACGCATGCCCGAATCTTGCTATGGTCCATCAAGCGGGTATAGGATATGATAACGTCGACGTCCCGCATTGCACTTCAAAATCGATATACGTTGCAACCGTACCACTTGCCAATTCAACATCCGTGGCCGAACACACGCTGTATCTCATGGTACTTCTCGCAAAGAATATGCAAGACTCGGGCAGGAGTGTGGCAAGGAGAAGAAACCCCCGAATCATGGGAACCGAACTCTACGGCAAAACCCTGCTAATTGTCGGCCTTGGGGGCTCAGGCATGGAAGTCGCTAAAAGGGCGAAGGCGTTTGGCATGCGAGTCATCGCGGTGACTAAAGACCCGGTGAGCGACAAGCCTGGCAGGGAAAAGTCCTTCTTTGTCGATGAAGTCAGAGAGCCTGAAGCATTGCAAGCGTGCATCCCCGAAGCGGACTTTGTTTCGCTGCATGTTCCACTTTACGACGAAACGCGCGGACTTTTGGATGCAAAGGCCTTGGGCCTGATGAAGCCTTCTGCGTTCCTTGTAAACGTGGCACGCGCTCCTATCGTCGACAGAGATGCCATCTATGACTGCCTTAAGGAAAACAAGATTGCTGGGGCCGCCTTTGACGTCTTCTGGGAGGAGCCGGCGAATCCTGACGACAGGTTACTCCAGCTCAACAACTTTGTCTTGACGCCTCACGTTGCGGGGTGGACGAAGGAATCGGTGGAAGCAATAGCCGGCGTAATCGCATCAAATATCGCGAGAGTGGCGGATGGCAAGACCCCATTGACACTGGTCAACACGGAATTACTGTCAAGGTAGCTACATTTTCACAATGGTCATGGTAGACTTTGATTTACCCGGCGTGTATTGCAGCGGACCATGGCAAACTCTACTTTAATATCTCCGCTGTGAGATCAAAAGGCAATCGTGATGCAGGGTATCGGGAAGAACAAAACAGTCTTGATATTGACAGCAGTCACTGTGGCTCTGATCATCTTTGGCCTGTTTTCATTTTCTGGGACTGCTACAACCAGGAATTTGAACACACCTCCCCAAACCCTGAAGGTGGCCGTGCTAACCGATGCTCTGTTCAATGATGGGGGCTGGGGGTCGGCTGCGTCGGCTGCTGCCGACAACATAAGGAAGAAGTACGATTTTGAAGTTATCGCGCAGGACAACGTTAGCATTTCCGATATCGAAAGCACGCTGAAGCGATATGCAGAATCAAAGTATGATCTTATTATTGCCCATGGCGTCCAATGGGGCGGGCCCGCAGTCAGGGTGGGGCAGCAGTTTCCTGATGTCAAGATTGTCGTTTTCACGGGGCTTGTAGAATCCCAGAACGTCGCGTCCATCTTTCCTATGCAGCAGGAAGGATCTTTTTTGCTTGGAGCTTTGGCGGGAATGATGACAAAGACTGATGTCGTGGCATTTGTGGGCGGGGAAGAGTACCCTAACGTAATCAACATCTTTGAGGGATTCAAGCAGGGTGCCGAGACGACGAACCCAGAAGTCAAGGTTGTCGGGACATACCTTAACGACTGGGACAATCCGCCGAAAGGAAGGGAGGTCGCGACGTCGCTTATCAGGCAACAAAATGTGGATATTGTTTTCCACGTCGCAGACTCTTCGGGCCGCGGGGTAATCGAGGCTGCCAGAGCAAATGGGATATATGTCCTTGGAGCGGTGCAGGACCAGAATTCGCTTGCACCAAACAATGTCTTGTCTTCCTTTGTACTCGATGTCGACAAGGCGTATAACAGCGCAATTCTGAGTGTCTTAAACGGAACCTTTGACGGCAAGATTACTAGGCCGGGGATTGAGGCTTTTAGGGATGCGCCCGGTGATGGGTTAGTGTACATTGCCCCGTTTCATTCACTGGACGGGCAAGTCCCTAGTAACGTAAAAGCTAGACTAGATGCATTGACATCTGATCTCCTTGACGAACGTTTGGTCATCCCCGAAAGATTGGAGCCAACTGAAGCAGACTAAAGACTGCCAGTGCCTCCGGCGAGTTATAGAACATTCTAGCAGTGAACCTTATTTATCACACAGAGACAACGACTGTATCCTTGAATTTCATAGTCTCAAGGAAGAGCCTCGCATTGCTAGCGTTAGTAGTCGCTATTGCTACTCCTATCGGAATTCTGTCGAACCAATACTCAACTTCGACATCGCAGCGCATCGAGGAGATTTCTATAGGAAATATTCGATCAAATGCGGACATCCAGACCCACGATCTTGCAAACTCGCTTTCCAACAGGCTCGCTGATTCGGTAAACACGATCGAAATAATTGCGGGGTCACCGGCTATCCTGCAAAATGACCAAGAACGAGCAGAACATCTGCTCAACCGGGCACAGCAGTCGACTTCTGAACTTGTGGACTTTTACATGTGGCTGGACCAGGATGGGAAGATGAAGTGGATTAGCAACATCAACCAGACCGCACTTCAGCAATACGCAAACATTGACCTCAGCTATCGATTGTATTTTAGCGTCCCAAAGGAAAACCACCAGCTATACTACAGCAGCGTTGTAGAATCTAACGACCAGGTAAATAGGCTGTATATTTCCTACCCGATCCTTGGCAAAGAAAGTGATGGGGTTTCGATGGAGGCAGGCGACCAGTTCAGAGGCATAATCGTTGCCGGGATAAGGACTGACGCTCTCGGCCTATTCCTAAAGAGTCAGCTATCTCCAAACCTCCAGAGCGAGGTTGGGTTGCTCGACAATACTGGCATTATCCTTTACAACGAGCGGCAGGAATATGTCGGAAAGAATGCCTTCGGCGTGCGATTTCAATCCTACCTGGCCTCTATTGATGTAGAGCTACTTCGGGCAATGAACAGCGGACTGGACGATGCGTTAGCGGGAAACTCTGGGATGCAGGACGTTCCGATTGGGAATGATGAAAAGGCGACCTTTGCATACAAGCCTATCGTACTGGAGGGTAAACAATTCGGAGTGTTGTATATCTTCGCTCCTCACACCTTCGCAATAGACGTTGCTCCCTTGATCGAGCAGCAAAGGAATCTTTCCATGGCGCTCATAATCATTGTAGCAGCGGCAGCGCTAGTCGCGGTTGTTGTGATATTTGGCTGGAACAAGAGATTAGAGAAAACGGTTAGAGAAAGGACATCGGAACTAAGCTCGGCGAACGAGCAGCTTATGAGCCACGACAGACTCCAGAGAGAATTTATCAATATCGCTGCCCATGAGCTCAGGACTCCTGTGCAGCCCCTGCTTGGAGTGGCAGAGGTACTCGAGAGCCAGTTCGCAGACGGGAACAAGAAAGAGATTTCGATTACAAAGCCAGAGGTCGACATGTTGCTTCGGAATGCTCGCCGCCTCCTCAACTTGTCTTCGGGCATCTTGGAGGTTTCGCGCATAGAGAGTAATAGCCTTAGGCTCAACAAGGAGCCGGTAGACCTCAGGCTCAAGATCGAGACTATTGTTCTAGACATGCAGAGTTTTCTGCCTGCTGAGCGAAACATCAAACTTCGCATAGAAAACAGGCTTGTCCCCGCAAGCGAGCCAGTACTGGTAAACGCTGATAGTGAAAGGATGTTCGAGGTGATATCAAACCTGCTCACTAATGCGATAAAGTTCACGGCCAGCGGAGAGATTGTCATTATACTGGAAAAAGGCGAAGAGAATTCTGTCGTCGTTAGCATAAAGGATAGCGGCAAAGGAATTGACCAGGACATTCTGCCACGACTATTTACGAAATTTGCGACAAATTCAGAGACTGGTACGGGATTGGGTCTGTTTATCGCAAAGAGCATAATTGAAGCCCACGACGGCAATATATGGGCAAGAAACAATGAGGGAGAAAAAGGTGCAACCTTTTCCTTCTCCCTGCCTCTAATCCAGTCCGCGAAGGCAAAGTAGCCAAGAGACACGCTTAGACTGAGTAATAGTTCCAGAGATTCTGGTTAAGCTAGTGGTTCTTGCGATGCTCCACTAGTCGACCAAGAAAGAAAATCCAGTCTGCCTCATATGAACAACACGCAACAACATCGTCTTTGCTTTCCATCAGACCAACCTGAACGAGAGGCCCGCAAGTTATATCGCCTTCAGCCGGCTCGAGAGATCATCTAATGTTCTCAATCATTAGGGGCACGATACAATCTAACTGGAAGATTTCTGGGGCTGGGAACTCTTTGCCTTCGTCTTTTTTGCGACCTTCAAGCCGACAGCCAAGCCAATCCCTACCACGGCAGCGATAATCACTGGCAGAATTGCGAATTGCATGTCGGGTAGTTGAAACTCAAATGAATCAAAGGGGAACGAACTGGTTGCCTTATTTGCCCCTGCAATCTGCCTCACTTCCACAGCAAAAGAGCCAAGCGCTGTATTACCCGCAGCATCAGTAGCGGTGCAGACAACGTTAACCTTGCCTATAGGGAACATAGAGCCCGACGCCGGTGTACATTCTGGTGTCACTTCGCCGTCCATGTTATCGATCGCAATGATATTGTACACGGCTGACGCGCCGGCCTCCGATTGCGAGTCGAATATCTGAGTCGATGCGGGGAATATTATTCTGGGAGGAACTGTATCAGCGGAATTAATCTGCGGCTGTGCGGACTCTCCGTCGGCAGGCTGGGACCCTACTGGTTCGGCGGCTGGCGGTGTCACCTCTCCGGTCGCAGGAGGTACAGGTGTCTCGGTCACAACGGGGTCTGGAATTTCTTGAGTAGGCTCTGCTGAGCCCTGGGTACTATCAGAATCTGAGCTGCCACCCCCGCCATTTGCCTCATCGCTGCTTGAAATCTTCGTTACTTCAATCTCAATTCGTGCCGTGTTGCTGTCGTCAGTGCCGTCATTTACCTTGAATGTGAAACTATCCCACCCGCGGAAGTCGAATGATGGTAGATACTTAAGATTGGGGGCAGAACCCATCAGGGTGCCGTGAGTCGGTAGCGATTGAACAGTATAAGAAAGAACATCACCATCCGGGTCTGACGCTGTCAAAGTAATTTCGATTGACTTTTCCTGCGCAGTTGTTGTCTGCGCACCAATTGCCATCGGGCTATCCTGTACCGGCGTCACCAATATCGTGACAGTCGCCGTTTCACTTTCGAATCGGGTATCGCTAGCTTTTGCCGTGAAAGAATCCGTACCGTTAAAGTTAGGACTGGGAGCGTAAGTTATAGATGCGGATTTGCTGTCGTATGGCTTGATAAAGCCTAGAGAGCCGTGCTGAGGAAGATCAACTATCTCGAATCTCAATGGAGAAGAGTCCTCGTTGGTTGCTTGAAGCAATATTGTTAACTGCATATCCTCCTGCATCTGTACTTCCATGTCCTCCATTCTAGGCGCGCCGTCTGACTTCAAGATTCGTATTGAAACCTCACCCAAAAAGCTGTCTACTTTTCCATCATTTACCCTGAAAGTGAATCTGTCATTGCCTTCGTAATCGCGGGATGGAACGAAAGTAAGCGAACCAGTTGACGCATCAAATTCATTGACGGTGCCGTGCTGCGGCTCGTCAACAATAGAAAACGTAATTTCATCTCCCTCTGGGTCGCTTCCTTTCAATTTAATATTGACTTCCTTGCTTTGGTCGACGCTGACGGATTGGGAGTCTACCACCGGTGGGGTATTCGGAACGGTAACTTCAAAAGTCGAAGTGGCTGAGACCCGTACGAGGCCATGTCCGTCCGCGACTACGGGGTAGGTTCCTTCTTCAATCGAATATGGTACTTCAAACGTCGCATCAAATTCACCTAATGCATCCGCAGTAATTGCAAAAGGCCGAGTCTCCATTTTTCCCCCATTGAGGGAGATGGTCACGACAGAAAATGGCACAAAACCGAATCCGTCGACCCTAACAGTGGTCCCTCCGGGCCCTTCCTGTGGCGAGACGACTATTGCAGGCTCTGCATATGCCGCATTCGAGCCAGTGAGAAGGATAAGAGGTGCGATCAAGAGAAATATCGAAATGACAATGAATCTAGTCAATATGATAGAT
>Ga0070694_100001050_pt1 | contig 15776 bp, 18 predicted proteins | sample KBSK1251metaG_FD_65470 | JGI IMG/M metagenome (GOLD analysis project Ga0070694, IMG submission 65470) | Corn, switchgrass and miscanthus rhizosphere microbial communities from Kellogg Biological Station, Michigan, USA - KBS K1-25-1 metaG | ecosystem: Host-associated > Plants > Roots >... | reverse complement strand
CCGTGGGAGCCCCTGCACGTGGAGCACGGGTTCCCGGTCGACACGAGCCTGGTGACCGCGATCGCCTGCGAGGGCCCGCACAACATCCAGGACCACTTCAGCTACACGGGCCTCGGCATCCTCAAGGTGGTGGCGGGCGCGATGGGCCAGGCCGGCAGCAACAACATCCTGGCCGGCGGCCATCCCCTGCTCTCGCTCGGGCCCGAGCACGCCGCCACCATCGCGCGTGACGGCTTCACCAAGCGGCAGGTGAAGGAGTTCCTGTTCGAGCACGCCCGCTTTCCGCTCGCGCGCCTGGGCGACGAGTACCGGGCCCACCTGATCCAGCGCGGGGCTAAGGACGCGCCCGACACCATGGTGCCCGCGGTGCGCTCCCCGGACGATCTCACCGTGATCGTGACCGGCGGAGCCGGGAAGCATTCCTGCTGGCAGCCCACCTTCGGCGATCAGACCTGGCCCGCCCGGCGCGCGATCACTCGCAAGGACGGCACCCCGTTGAAGTCGGTCGCCGAGCTCGGCCGGAGCTAGCACGTCCACCGAGGAGGCGGGGACGCCCCGCTCGTCCCGTGCCCGACTCCCGTGCCCGACAATCATCGCCCGATTCGGGCACCGTGCCCGGACTCGGTCGGCCGACTGCGTTGCAACCTGGCGTTTTCCCAGAGGCGAGTCTCCTGGCATCGTCGATGCTGCGGGGAACCCGGCCGCGCTGGCCCGCGGGAGGGCCGGCGCCGACCTCACACTATGAATGGAGGCACGCACATGACAGCAAATCCTGCTCGCTTGCTCTGCTCGGCCCGGCTGTGGCTCGTCGCCGTGCTGGCCGTCCTCGTCTCGGCCTGGACGCCGCCGGCGCTCGCCGACGAGACCTGCAACTCCCCGTACATGGGCAACCTGATCAAGAATCAGGAGGACTACGTGTACGTGTGGACGCTGGGAGTGAAAGGCGTCGGCGACGGATGGGACAAGCTCGTGACCATCGACGCCAACCCGGCGTCGCCCCGCTACGGGAAGGTGATCCACAAGGTCTCGGTGGGCGGCCGGGGCGAGGCCCATCACATGGGCTTCACCGACGATCGCCGCTTCCTGTGGGCGGGCGGGCTCGACGACAGCCGGATCTTCGTCTTCGACGTGGGCACCGACCCCGCGAAGCCGCGGATCGTGAAGCGCATCACCGACATGCCGGCCAAGACCGGGTACGTCGGCCCCCATACCTTCTACGCGCTGCCCGGACGGATGCTGGTGCAGGGCCTGTCCAACCGCAAGGACAAGGGCGGCACGACCGGCATGGCGCTCTACAGCAACAAGGGCGAGCTGATCACCACCTACGCGATGCCGACCACCGACGGCGGGGACGGCTACGGCTACGACGTCGCGATCAACCCGCAGAAGAACGTGCTGCTGACCTCGAGCTTCACGGGGTGGACCAACTACATGACGGAGCTGGGCAAGGTCGTCGCCAACCCCGAGGCCATGAAGCGCTTCGGCAACACGATGGTCGCGTGGGATCTCAAGGCCATGAAGCCCAAGCGGGTGCTCGCGGTCCCGGGAGCGCCGCTCGAGATCCGCTGGTCCCTGAAGGAGGGCGACAACTGGGCGATCACCGCGACCGCGCTCACCTCCAAGCTCTGGCTCGTGAAGCCGGACGCGGCCGGCGAGTGGCAGGCCAAGGAGGTGGCCACGATCGGGGACCCGGCGAAGATCCCGCTGCCGGTGGACATCAGCATCCGCAACGACGGCACCGGGCTCTGGGTGAACACCTTCATGGACGGCAAGACCCGCTACTTCGACCTGACCAATCCGGAGCAGCCGCGGCAGACCTACGAGAAGGTGACCGGCAAGCAGGTCAACATGATCTCCCAGAGCTGGGACGGCACGCGGGTGTACATCTCGTCCTCGCTGCTGGCCCGGTGGGACAAGGCGGGCGCGGACGACGAGCAGTTCGTGCGCGCGTTCAAGTGGGACGGTCGTGAGCTGACCCCGACCTTCGAGGTCGACTTCTACAAGGAGAAGCTCGGTCGCGCGCACCACATGAAGTTCGGCACGAAGGCCACCAAGGCCGCATACCAGAGCGCGCCGCTCGCCAGCGCGCGCTAGGGCGGCACCGTGTCACGTCTGCGGCGAGATTCGGCGCTGGTGGTGGGGGCCTTCCTGGCCCTCACCACCGCGAGCTGGGGCCACGGTGACGAGGCTCGCGATCAGCCGCCGCCGGTGCAGGCGAACTTCGTGCCCCCCGCCCCCGGCACCTACACGCTTCACCCCATCATGCGCGCGCCCCGGGGCACGGTCGTCGATCTCGACGGACGCTCCCGCCCGCTCACCGAGCTCACGACCGGCAAGATCACGCTCCTGAGCTTCGTGTACACCCGGTGCGCGGACACGTGGGGCTGCCCGCTCGCCTACCGGGTCTTCGACGCGGTCGGCAGCGCGGTGGAGCGATCTCCCACCCTCCGGTCGCAGGTGAGGCTCGTGACCCTCTCATTCGACCCGGGGCACGATACGCCGACGGTGATGCGGGAATACGCGGGCGAGCAGGCCTCGCGGGGCGTCGACTGGCACTTCCTGACCACGCGCTCGCCCCACGCCCTGGCTCCCCTGCTCGAAGGCTTCGGGCAGGACGTCCGGGTCGCGGCGGGCGGAGGACCGGACGAGCCCGGTCCGATGAGCCACCTCCTCAAGGTGTTCCTGATCGATCCCCGCGGGGTGGTGCGCGAGATCTACAGCACCGCCTATCTCTACCCGGAGGTCGTGATCGCCGATATCGAGACGCTCCGGCTCGAGGGCGTATCCCGAGGCGCCGCGCCATCGGGACGCGCCGCCGGCACGCGGATCAGCCGATGACGCGCGTGCCCGGCTTGAGCTGTCCGGCGGCGACGTAGGAGTCGGCGAGGCTCGCGGGGTTGTAGACCGGCTGCCCGGCGGCGCGGAACCGCTCCGCGCCGGCGAGCCGCTCCACCACCGAGCGATGGACGGCCAATCCCGGCCGGAACGTGCGATGGTCGGTGGGCAGCAGGGTCCACGGGGCCTGGGCCCACGGAGCGTGGGCGATCCCGCACGCGTCGGGCTTGAGGGTGACCGCCGGCTTCGCGGCGAGCGCGACGCCCAGCTTGGCCAGCTCCTCGGCGACCCACCGCAGGCCGCCGTCCGACAGCCCGCTCTCGCTCTCCGGGTAGCCACCGCCCACGTCGGCGTGCGCGCCCGGGAAGAGCACCTGGACGATGCGATCGTCGGGATCCCAGAGGGTCGGCGTGAAGTTCGACCGCTGCTCGTCGACCGAGACCGCGTGCAGGCCGTGGCGCACCTTCTGGCTGAGGACCAGGTCGGCGAACTGGAACGCGTCGAGCTGGGTGTCGGTCTTCAGGTTGTAGGCGGGAATCCCGAGCGATCCGACCGTGTCCCACACCACGACCGCCTCGATCGGGACGTCGGTGATCCTCGGGGCGGTGGCCGGCGACTGCAGGAACCCGGGCAGATCGACCGCGACCTCGGCCAGGGTGCGCAGCAGGCTCCTGCGCTCCTTCAGGACCTCGCGTCGATACGTGAACCATTCGGCGGACCCCAGCCGATAGGCCTGCGTGCGGTCGCCGGCGAGGTCGTTGCGCTTGGGATCCAGCAACCCGCGGGCCACGATCAGGCCCGCGAGGGCCCGCGCGGTGTACGCGCCCCGGCTGAATCCGATGAGGAAGATGCGATCGCCGGGCTCGAAGTTCCGGGAGATGAACGTGTAGCCGCGTACGATCCGCGTGACGAGCCCGGCGCCGCCCCCACCACCGAGCACCCGCACCAGGAAGTTCTTCGAGTCGCCGACCCCGTGCAGGTACTTGGCGATCTGCGTGACCCGGCCGTCCGCTCCGGTGACGCTCCGCTCCTGCTCGTCGGCCGAGCGCAGGCTGTCCGGCGAGAGGTCGCCGGCCAGATTCAGGAAGAGCTTGAAGACGTTCGTCCGGTGGCCGCCCTGCTCCTCCTGCTCCTCGGGCTGACCGGGGCCGTTCCACGTCCCGTCCGCACAGAACACGATGGTCTTCATGCGCTCACCGGCGGCTTGGTCAGCCGCTCCAGGACCTGGAACTGGTAGTGGTACGAGTCCACCCCGGACCCGTTGTAGCGCCGCACCGCGTAGGGCCAGTCGCAGCCGAGCGTCGCGCGCTCCGGCACGCGGGAGTACGCGGTCTCCGGATGGTACCGGGTCGGATGCAGCGTGTCGGTGGCTCCGCGATAGACCGGAGCCCCGGCCGCGATGTCGACGAGGTGCTCGGCCGCACACCGCGCGCAGTCGGTCATGTAGCGCGGATCGTCCGGCGGGAAGCGACAGGGCCGGAGCGCTCCGTCACCGATCTCGTGGATCCGGTCATCCGCCTGCTGGCCTGGGGTCGAGCCGGCGACGAAGAGCTCGTACTTGCTGCGGAGCTCCTTCACCGCGCGCTGGACGTTCTTCACCGGGTCCACCATCACGGTGGCCACCTCGGCGGCGGTCGGAGGATGGTGAAAGAGCGTGAACTGCCCGATGCCGTAGCCCCGCGACGTGATGCGGTCCGGGTGGCCGTGGTCGCCGCGATCGAGCCCGACCACGATGAAGTTGTCGGCGTTGTCGCCGCTCGGCACCCGGTAGTGCAGGCCGCCGCTCTCCTGGAGGAAGATCGCGAGGAGGAACGGGCGCGGGACGGGCAGACCGACGAGCTGCTGGATCTGGGCCAGGGCGTCCTGATTGGCTCGCGCCGGCTCCGCGGAACGGGGCAGCGTCGTGATCCGCTGGTCGCCCAGGATGTCCTCGATGCACGCGGCCAGCCGCTCGTCGACCACCCCGGTCAGGCCGGTCACGCGTCCGCGATTGAACGTCTGCAGCGCCACCGGGGCGTCGCCGTCGCTTCCGTGCTGCCCGGCGGTCAGCAGGTCGTACTGCAGCGCGCGAACCGCGCTCGCGGTGCCGGCGCCGAACCGCCCGTCGATCCCGGCCCGCAGGTAGCCCAGTGACCGCAGGTCCTCCTGCAGGGCCTTGGCGAGCGGATCGGGCGGTCCCGATCGGGGCCGCAGCTCGAGCCCGGGCTGACGATACAGACGCCTCATCGGTTTCCCCAGCCTACGAATCACCCCGGGGCCGTGTCAACCTTCCGTGCTCGTGCCCGGAACCCGGGCCGCCCAAACGCAAGCGCTCGGTGCTACCATGTTGGCCGGTAGACCACCTTCTCCCACGAAGGAGCGCAGCCCGTGAGCACACTCGATCGCGCCGAACGTATGAAGGGCGTCCTCTCCCCGGTCGTCACCCCGTTCAAGGCCGACCTCTCCCCCGATCCCGAGCGCTTCGTCCGCCAGTGTCGCTGGCTGCTCTCCCAGGACGTGGGCCTCGCGGTGTTCGGGACCAACTCGGAGGCCAACTCGCTGTCGACCGAGGAGAAGGTGGAGCTGCTGGACCGGCTGGTCGCGGGGGGCGTCGATCCGGCGCGCCTCATGCCGGGGACGGGCTGCTGCGCCCTCACCGACTCGGTGCGGCTCACCGCGCACGCCATGAAGCTGGGCGCGGGCGGGGTGCTGATGCTGCCGCCCTTCTACTACAAGGGCGTCTCCGACGACGGGCTCTTCCGGAGCTTCGCGGAGGTGATCGAGCGGGTGGGCGACCGGCGGCTGCGCGTGTACCTCTACCACATCCCTCCGGTGTCGAACGTGCCGATCACCCTCGGCCTCATCGAGCGGCTGCTCAAGGCCTATCCCGGTATCGTGGCCGGGGTGAAGGACAGCTCGGGCGACTGGAGCAACACCAAGGCCATGCTCGACGCCTTCACGGCCGGGGGCTTCGACGTGTTCGCGGGGAGCGAGACCTTCCTGCTCGCCAACATGCGCGGGGGCGGCGCGGGCTGCATCAGCGCCACCGCCAACGTCAACCCGGCCGCCATCGCGCGCCTCTACCGCGAGTGGCAGACGCCGGAGGCGGACGCCCAGCAGACGCGCCTCGACGAGATCCGCGGCATCATGCAGCGCTACCCGATGATCCCGGCGCTCAAGGCGGTCATCGCGCGCTACGGCGGCGACGCGGCCTGGGTCACGGTGCGCCCGCCGCTGGTGGCCCTCACCGCGGAGCAGCGCGCGGCGCTCGCCGCCGAGCTCGGGCGCGCCGCCTTCACGATGCCGGGGCTGGGGGAGTAGCGCCATGCAAGAGCTGGCCGCCCGCCTCGACGCCCTCTGCGACGCGCTCCCGTTCCAGACGAGCTGGTACCTCAAGGACCTGGCCACCGGCGCGCGCGCCGATCGCCTGGGCGACGTGCCGGTGCCGTCGGCCAGCACCCGCAAGATCTCGATCATGATGGCCGCGCTGAAGGCGGTCCACGACGGCAAGCTCGCCCTGGACCAGAAGGTGACGATCGACGCCCGCTTCCAGGACAACGACTCGGGCACCTTCCAGCACCTCCAGCCCGGCTTCTGGATCACCTTCCGCGACGCGCTGGTGATGATGATCATCGTGAGCGACAACACGTGCACCGGCCACGTGGTGGACCTGGTCGGCCTCGGCGAGATCCAGCGCTTCTGCGAGTCGGTCGGCATGACCCGCACGATCCACCGCTTCGGCATCCCGCCGCGCCTCGGCCCCGACCACGCGCTCGATCAGGTGACGACCACCACGCCCAATGATCAGGGCATGCTGCTCGAGCTGATCCTGCGGGGCACCACCGACCCCGCGGTCGCCGCGCGCATGGGCGTGACCCCCGAGCTCTGCCGGCTCGGCCTCGACATCCTCTCCTGGCAGAAACTCAAGGCGCGGCTCCCCTCGCAGCTGCCGCTCGGCACCAAGATCGCCCACAAGACCGGCACCGGATCGCGCGGCTTCATGGACGCGGGCATCGTGTTCAAGGCGGATCGGCCGCTCTTCATCCTGACCGCCTATACCGAGCACGTGCCGGCCGCGCTGCCGGACGGCACTCCCGGCTTCACCGCGGCCAACACGCTCATCGGCCGGATGGCGCGCGTGAGCTGGGACGTGCTGGCCCAATGATGGCCGCAACGCGACCGATCAAGGTGGTGGGGGGGACTGGGGGAGGAGCGGCGCCGCTCCCCCCCAGATCAGAATAATGGCGACGAAGGAGCCGCCCGCGCCCAAGCGGGCGATGAGCATCCACGCGCATCCCGACGACCAGGAGTTCACGGTCGGCGGCACGCTCGCCAAGTGGGCGCGCGCCGGCTGCGAGATCATCACGGTGTGCATCACCAGCGGCGGGGCCGGCTCGAACAAGTACACACCGCCCGACATGACCCGGCGGGCGCTCGTGGCCATCCGCGAGGACGAGCAGCGCGAGGCGGGCCGGATCCTCGGCGTCAAGGACACGATCTTCCTGGGCCACGAGGACGGCATGCTGGAGCCGTCGATCGCGCTGCGGAAGGAGCTGACCCGCCTCATCCGCCGGTTCCGGCCCGAAGCGGTGCTGACCGGCGACCCGTCGATGCGGTTCTACGGCTCGACCTACATGAACCACCCGGATCACCGGGTCGCCGCGGACGTCGCGCTCGACGCGGTGTTTCCCTCCGCGGGGACCCGCCTGATCTTTCCCGAGCTGCTGGACGTGGGGCTCGAGCCGCACGAGGTGCACCAGGTCTACATCCACGGGGCGGAACACGCGGACACCTACGTGGACATCGCGGACGTCCTCGACGTGAAGCTGGCCGCCCTCCGCGCGCACAAGAGCCAGATGGGCGAGTGGGACCCCAAAGAGATGATCACCCAGTGGGCCCGCGAGCAGGGCAAACGACGCAAGCTGGCCGCCGCCGAGGCCTACCGGCGGATGGTGCTGCAGGACCTCTGACCGGCTACTCGCTCCGGGGCGCGACTTGCAACCACCCGCCCGGACATGTGGCCACCGTCGGGTAGTAGCCGGCCGGATCCTGGCAGTAGTACCAGTAGCCGGCCTGGGGCCCGCGCTGGACGTAGTCGGTCGGCGGGGGGGTCACCACCACCGGCGGCGCGTAGTCGTAGGAGGGATAGTACGGATACGGGTACGCGTAGTACGGATAGTAGCGGGGGCCGACGAAGAACCGCGGCCCCACGAACACGCGCGGGCCGATGAAGACCCTCGGCCCGTGGAAGCCGTGGTGGCCATGGAACCCGCCCCGCCCCCGGTCCCAGGCCGACGCGTCACCCGCCGCCAGAGCCCCGAGCAGGAGCGCGACCCCGGTCACCGCCACCGTCCACCCGATCAGCCGCTTCCCCATGCCTCGAGTGTCCCTCCGGCCGGACCGGGTGTCTAGCCGACGTAGCCCTTCTGGTGGAAGTAGTTGGCGCGGTAGAAGTCGAGCACCAGGTCCCCGTAGACCGCGGGCGGGTAGTGCGGCGGATCGTCCGGCCCGGTGCAGCTCGGCAGGCACTCGATCACCGCGGACGGCGCCGGGCTGTAGAAGAACGCGATCGAGTAGCGGTCGGTCCCCGACTCGTTGAGCACCGCGTGCGGCGTCGAGAGGAAGCGGTCGTTCGACCACCGCTTCATCATGTTCCCGAGGTTGACCAGGAACGTTCCCGGGATCACCGGCGGCGCGAGCCACTCCCCCGACGGCAGCCGCACCGCGAGGCCGGGCACGTCCATCCGGGCCAGGATCGTGATGAACGAGTTGTCGGTGTGCGGGCCCTGCCCGAACTGCTCGTCGTCGGCGATGTCCTGGGGCGGGTAGTGCAGGAATCGCAGGTTGATGTGGGCCTCGCCGGCGAAGGACGGGGCGAAGTGGCCGGCGGGCATCCCGAGCGCGCGCGCCAGCACCGGCAGCATGCGCTCCCCCACCCCCTGCAGCGTGGTGAAGTAGGCGACCATCGCCGCGCGCATCGCGTCGTGCCCGGCCGGCCACTGGTTGCGCCCGCGCAGCGGCGTGCCGGCCAGCACGTCCGGGTGATCGGCCGCCCGGTCGTGGCTGATGAAGAAGCTCTCGTTGTAGTTCGGGCGGGTGGCCCTGTGCACCGTCGACGCCTTCTGGATCGACTGGTTCACCGGCAGGTAGCCGATGTTGTTCTCGTTGAGCCGGAGAGCCATCTTCTCATCGAGGGGCAGGGCGTGGAACTCGCGCGAGGCCGCGAAGGCCCGCTCCACCACCGCGTCCGGCACCCCGTGCCCGGCGAGATAGAAGAAGCCGACCGTCTCGCTGGCGCGCCTCACCTGTCGCGCGACCGCCTCCAGCCCTTCGGGATCGGCCGGAGCCGCGCGCAGCGCGGGCGAGAAATCGATGATCGGGATGGCCCGCGTGGCCTCTAGGACGTCCTTGACGGCCAGGCTCTTGAGAATGTTCATGCCCGGGATCGTAGCGCATCCCACCGGGAACCGGCAACCGCTGGCGGCGGGGCCGTGGTCCCACGGCCCCGCCGCCGGTTCATCGAGCGATCAGCACTTGGGCAGCTCGCGCAGCTTCGCCTCGATGTTGTCGCCGACCTTCAGATCCTGGAGCGTCTCCTTCGAGGCCTGGAACTCGTGCGTCTTGCCGTCGGACGCAGTCACCGCCACCTTGCCCTGGGCCTGGTCCACCCGCACGACCTTCCCTTCCACCTTCTGGGGCGCGCTCGCCTTCATCTGATCGCATGAGGGCTTGCTCTGTCCGGCCGCGAAGCCCGCCCAGAGGGGAACGGCCAGCACGATACCCATCGCCACTGCCTTGTACGGCGTCATGAGGTCCTCCAGACCCTAGTGCTTGGTGATGTCGTAGATGGCGCCGGCCGCCGCGCCCACGCCGGTGCCGATGAGCGCGCCCTTGCCGGCCCCGTAGCCGGTTCCGGCGCCCACCGCCGCGCCCGCGCCCGCGCCGACCGCCGCACCACCGAGCGTGCCGCACGCCGTCGCGGCCAGTGAGACCATGGACAGCCCGACCACGGCGGAGAAGATTCTCGCCTTCGTCGATTGCTTCGTCATAGCGCACCTCCCTGGGGCGGTTACTGGCAACCCGCGTGCCAGGAAGACGTCGGCGACCGCGATCCGCAACTGCCCGCCGGCGCACGAGGCGCGACGAGCGCGGCGTGCGGGCCCGACGTCGGAGGAAGAACATACACGACGGCCAACGTAAGAATTACCGGCTTGCCAGCGGCGCGGCGATGCGACATCCTTGCCCGGCCGCTCGGCGCGGCGAGGAGGAGATGATGGGACAGCAGAACGCGGGACAGCTCGAGGGCAAGGTGGCGCTCATCACCGGCGCCAGCAAGGGCATCGGTCGCGTGATGAGCCTGCTGTTCGCCCAGGAAGGCGCCGCGGTCATCTGCGCCGCGCGCAGCCGGGACCTCGTGGAGGAGACGGCGGCGCTCGTGAAGGCGGCCGGCGGCCGGGCGGTCGCGGTGACCGGCGACGCGGCGACCGAGGGCGACGTCAAGCGCATGATCGAGACCGGCGTCGGGGCCTTCGGCAAGCTCGACGTCCTGATCAATAACGCGGGCGACGGCGGTCCGACCAAGCGGGTGCAGGACTACACCAGCGACGACTGGTTCTACACCATCAATTCCTGCCTGACGAGCTCCTACATGTGTACCCGCTTCGCGGTGCCGGAGATGCTCAAGGCGGGCGGGGGCGTCATCGTCAACATCACCTCCACCGCGGGCCGGCGCGGCCTGCCCTTCCGCATCGGCTACTGCTCGGCGAAGGCCGGACAGGTGGGCATGACCTACGGCATGGCACTCGAGCTGGCGCCGCACAACATCCGGGTCAATGCCATCGCCCCGGGCGCGGTGACGGGAGACCGGATCGATCGCGTCATCGCCGGCCAGGCCGAGGTGCGGGGGGTCGCGCTCGAGGAGATGCGGCGCTCCTTCGTCGAGCGGGCACCGCTCAAGCGCATGTCCACCGCGGAGGACATCGCCACCCTGGCGGTGTACCTCTGCAGCGACGCGGCCAAGAACCTGTCGGGGCAGTGCATCGCGGTGACCGCGGGCGAGCCCGCGGTCTGAGCCCCTCGCGCCGCTTCCCGTCACGCCGGCTATCCAGCGCGCGCCCGCGGTGGTACCCTTCCGCTCGATGAGGCGCCCACCGCGGTTCGCTTTCTGGGTCGCGGTCCTGACCGTGGCCCTGGTGGTCGTGCTCCGACCCCTGGCCCAGGCGTCCCCCGCGGACCCGGCCTGGATCGCCGGCTTCTACGACGGCGCGGACTTCGACGACGTCGTCCATCTCATCGTGACGTTCACCGGGGTCGAGGCCGCGGGCCTCGCCCTCCACCACCCGGGCCCGCCCGTCCCGGACATCGTCGTCCGGGACCGGCCCGGCCCGTCGGCCGCGGCCCACGCATCCGTACCGCTGACCCGCGCTCCTCCGCTCCCGTTCGCTCCGCCCGTCTGACCGAACCCGTAGACGAGGTCGCGTCCCGAACGGCCGCCCGCGCCACCCGCGACGGCGGCACGAGGAGTGGTGCCATGGCACGCTGGGTGATCTATTCGACTTGCTCGATCGTCGCGCTCTGCTCGATGGGGGCCGCCGCGCTCCCCGCCGACCTCACGGTTCCGGCGCCGAGCGCCCGGGCCGAGGACGCGGCGAGGTTGCCGACCGCGGTGGAGCCCACCGATGGGTCGGGCGGGGCCGCCGCGACCGACCGGAGCCGGCGCCCGATGCCAGGCTGACGAGTGAGCCACGGCACGGCCCCGCGGACGCCTCGGTCGGCCTGACGCCGTCGTGAGCCGGCCCCCGGCGGTCGCCTCGCGGCTGCTCGCAGTCGCGATCTGCTCGCTCCTCGGCGCCCCGGCCGCGGCGCAGTCGGACTCCGAGCCCGGGTGGCCCCACTACGGCAACGACCTCGGGGGCGGCCGCTACTCCCCTGCGACGCAGATCGACCGGACCAATGTCGGGCAGCTCCGCCTGGCCTGGACGTATCGCACCGGCGCCCTCGGCCGGAGCGCCCCGCTCGACCGCAAGGCCGCGTTCGAGGCCACACCGATCCTGGTCGACGGCAAGCTCGTCCTCAGCACCCCGTACAACCACGTCATCGCGCTCGACCCGCGCACCGGCGCGAAGCTCTGGGAGTACGACGCCGCGCTCGATCTCTCCCACGGCTATTCGGAGGTCACCTCCCGCGGCGTCTCGGCCTGGCGGGATCCCGCCCCGGCCCCGGGGCAGCCGTGCCGGACGCGGATCTTCATGGGCACGCTCGACGCCCGGCTCGTCGCGCTCGACGGCGACACCGGCAAGCCCTGCGCCGGCTTCGGGGCGAGCGGGCAGGTCGACCTGACCCGCGGCGTCGATCTCCGCGACCTCGGCAACTACCAGGTGACCTCCGCCCCCGCGGTGACCGGCGACGTGGTCATCGTCGGGTCGTCGATCGGCGACAACCGGGCGGTCGACGTGGAGCGCGGCATCGTGCGGGCCTTCGACGCCCGCTCGGGCGCGCTCCGCTGGAGCTGGGACCCGATCCCGTGGGCGGCCCGGACCACGCCGCGGACCGGGGCCGCGAATGCGTGGTCCACCCTGGCCGTCGATCCGGAGCGCGGCCTGGTGTTCGTCCCGACCGGCAGCGCCAGCCCCGACTACTGGGGCGGCACGCGACCGGGCGACAACCGGTGGGCGAACTCGGTCGTCGCCCTGCGTGCCGCCACCGGCGAACTCGCGTGGGGGTTCCAGGTGGTCCACCACGACCTCTGGGACTACGACGTCGCCTCCCAGCCCACGCTGTTCGCCTGGCGCGACGGCACGCCCGCGATCGCGATCACCACGAAGATGGGCCGCGTCTTCGTCCTCGACCGCGTCACCGGCGCCCCGCTGCTCCCGGTCGAGGAGCGGCCGGTGCCGCCGAGCGACGTGCCGGGCGAGACCGCGTCGCCCACGCAGCCGTCCTCGGGCATCTCGGTGGCGCCCGAGGGCCTCCGGGCCGACGACGCGTGGGGCTCGACCGAGAAGGATCGCGCGTGGTGCCGGGAGAAGATCGCGACCGCGCGCTCCGAGGGCATCTTCACCCCGCCGAGCCTGCGCGGCACTGTCGTGTTCCCCGGCAACGCGGGCGGCGTGAACTGGGGCAGCTCGGCCTACGATCCGGAGCGCCACCTGCTCTTCATGAACACCAACCGGCTCCCCATGATCGTGCGGCTCATCCCGCACGAGCGGCTGGCGCTCGAGGCGGCGCGGGGCGGAGCCGACGAGCGCATCCGCGCGGAGCTGGCGCTGCAGGCCGGCACGCCCTACGCGATGCGGCGCGCCCCGCTCCTCTCCCCGAGCGGGACCCCGTGCAGCCCGCCACCCTGGGGAACGCTCGTCGCGGTCGACCTGTTCGCGGGCCGGAAGATCTGGGACGTGCCCCTCGGCGAGGTGGTAGCCGGCGCCTTCAAGCGGCTCATGGTGCGGCTCTTCCGCCCGGCCCTCCGCGGCAGCGGCAGCCCGAACTTCGGCGGTCCCATCGCGACCGCGGGCGGGCTCGTGTTCACCGCGGCCTCGATGGATGATTTTCTCCGCGCCTTCGACTCGGAGACCGGCCGTGAGCTCTGGCGGCACGAGCTGCCCGCCGGCGGGCAGGCCACGCCGATGACCTATCGCCTCGATGGACGGCAGTACCTGGTCATCGCGGCCGGCGGCCACGGCAAGCTCGGCACCAGGCAGGGGGATTACGTGCTCGCCTTCACCCTGCCCTGACCCCCGAGGGGTCCCGCCCCTTCGTTGACACCCTCGCCGGCGCCGCGTAGAGTCTCTCCGGTCTCGCCGTCAGGTCCGCCACGAGAGAGGAGAGACATGGACGTCGATCGCCCGCTGCCCAGCCCGATCACCCCTGAAGCCAAGCCGTTCTGGGACGGCTGCCGCGCCCTGAAGCTGATGCTGCCCCGCTGCGAGGAGTGCGGGCACGTCTTCTTCTATCCCCGCATCCTGTGCCCGCGCTGCCACTCGCGCCGCGTCGGCTGGATGCAGGCGAGCGGGCGCGGGACGCTCCACTCCTTCGAGATCGCGCACCAGGCGTTCCAGAAGGCGTGGAAGATCAAGCCCCCGTACGTCCTCGCGATGGTGCAGCTGGAGGAGGGCCCGCGCATGATGTCGAACCTCATCAACGTGGAGCCCTCGCCCAAGGCGATCAAGTGCGACATGCCGGTGGAGGTCGTGTTCACCAAGGTGAGCGACGACGTGACCCTGCCGCTGTTCCAGCCGAGGCGGTGAGCGCCATGGCCACCGTCGCCGAGCGGCAGCGGGAACTGCGCAACGTCGCGTGCATCGTGGGCGTGGACGAGAGCGACCAGATCGGCACCCTGCCGAACGTGAGCCAGCTCTCCCTGCACCTGGAGGCGATCTCGAACGCGGTCCGGGATGCGGGCCTCAAGGTGGGAGACGTCGACGGCATCTTCACCGCGGGCCAGCACTCGCCCGCCACCCTGGGCGAGGCCCTCGGGGTCAAGCCGCGCTACGTGGACGGCACCACCGTGGGCGGCTGCTCGTTCATCATCATGGTGGGGCACGCGGTGGCCGCGCTCCACCACGGCCTCTGCGACGTGGCGGTGGTCTCCCACGGCGAGAGCGGGCGCTCCGGCACCGGCGTCACCCGCACGCGCGACACCGCGCTCAGCGGGCAGTTCGAGTTCCCCTACGGCTTCGGCGGCGCCACCAGCTACTTCGGCATGATCACCACGCGGCACATGCACGAGTACGGCACCACGCTCGAGCAGTGGGCGCAGGTGGCGGTGTCCACGCGCAAGTGGGCCGCGCTCAATCCCAAGGCCCGCTTCCGCGACCCGATCACGGTGGCCGACGTGCTCGCCTCGCGGCCGGTGTCCTACCCGTTCAACCTGCTCAACATCTGCCTGGTCACCGACGCGGGCGGCGCGGTCGTCCTCACCCGCGCGGATCGGGCGAAGGACTGCGCCAAGGCGCCGGTCTACGTGCGCGGCTTCGGCGAGGCCACCGAGCACGTGATGGTCACCCAGATGGACAACCTCGCGGTGAGCGCGGCCACCCGGCTGGCCGGTGAGCGCGCGTTCTCGATGGCGGGCGTGTCGGCCAAGGACTTCAACCACGTGATGCTCTACGACGCCTTCACCTCGGGCCCGCCGATCATGCTGGAGTCGCTCGGCATCGCCAAGCCCGGCGAGGGCGTGCAGTTCTTCACCGAGGGCCGCTCCACCCCGGGCGGCCGCCTGCCGATCAACACCAACGGGGGCGGGCTCTCCTACACCCACTCCGGCATGTACGGCATCTTCCCGATCATCGAGGCCACCCGCCAGCTCCGCGGCGAGTGCGGCGCGCGCCAGGTCCCCGGCGCCACCTGCTCGCTCGTCAACGGCATGGGCGGCATGCTCTCGGCTGCGGGCACCCTCGTTCTGGCCAACCGCACGTAGAGACCGGGGGCCGAATAAGGGCCCATCTGCTTCGTTGACGCCCTCGGCCGCACCGCTCGACGTACGGAAAGTACGCCTCGCGGGCGGCCGAGGGCGTCGCCTCGCATCTGGACCCTTCTCGGCCCCCGCCTACTCGATGGGAACGAAAATACAATGACGGAGCTTGCCGTCCAGGGCCTTGGACAGGTGGCCCTTGCCCCACGTGTCCTCGACCAGGATGACCTCGCCAGCGCCGATGCGACGCGACTGCCCGTCGCTCGCGGTGATCTGCACGCCGGCGTCCAGGTTGATGATGTACTGCCGCCGCGGCGCCGGGTGCCAGTCGAGGTCGTAGTCGGGCTGGACCTCCCGGAAGATGATCCCGGTCGCGGGCAGTCGGGCCGACAGCCGGCCGGCGCGGCCGGTCTCGACGTACGGGATCTCCATGTCCTCGAAGTGGGACTCGCCCTGCTTGTCGACGAACAGATGATGGATCTTCATGCACGCTCCTGTCCCTGACCGGATCGCGGATCGGGCCGCGGGAGCCGACATCCGCTGGCGGCTCCTG
>Ga0070694_100001046_pt1 | contig 15808 bp, 14 predicted proteins | sample KBSK1251metaG_FD_65470 | JGI IMG/M metagenome (GOLD analysis project Ga0070694, IMG submission 65470) | Corn, switchgrass and miscanthus rhizosphere microbial communities from Kellogg Biological Station, Michigan, USA - KBS K1-25-1 metaG | ecosystem: Host-associated > Plants > Roots >... | reverse complement strand
CCACCGCTGAGCCTGCTGTTCCTGGATGGTCGATATCGGTTGACGATCTGTTTCCCGCTGAGGAATTAGAGAACTGAAGTTTTTATGGATTACACCACACGAGAATTATTGAAGCGCTATACGAAGATGGCCCTGGGCCAGCCGTTTGCGCCGGTCTTATTGAATATTCTGGTCACGTCGGTGTGCGACATGCGTTGCACGCATTGTTTCTTCACGGATGAACTGGACGACCGCCCGCGCAAGAAACTGCAAATGAAGACGCAAGAGATCGACCGGATCGCGCAGACGCTCGGCGGTAATCTCGGTGTTTTGATACTCGCCGGTGGCGAACCTTTCACGCGCAAAGACCTTCCGGAGATCGTTGGTTCCTTCTATCGCCACAACAATCTGGAATCTGTTTATCTAATGTCGAACGGGCAGATTCAGAAGCGAATCTTTCCCGACGTCAAGCGCATCCTCGAAGAGTGTCCAAACCTGAACGTCACGGTGGCGATGGGCATCGACGGGTTGCAGGAGCAGCACGATAAGATTCGGCAGAAGCCGGGTTCGTGGTCCATTGCGATCGAGACGGCGCGCGAGTTGAAGGCAATGAAAAAGCAGTATCCGCATTTGGATCTGCAAACTTGCACCTGCTTCATGCATTCGAATCAGGACACCATCTTCGACTGGTACGACTTTCTCAAGCACGACCTAAAGCCGGACAAAGTGAATTTCAATTACATCCGGCCGCCGTCAGCCGATCCAATTGAATTGGAGATTGATCACACTCGCTACGCGAAGCTGGCGCAGATGATCGATGACGATTCACGACACGCTGCGATCAAGAACAATTACGGCGGCAATGCAGGCTTCTTCAAAGCGGCGATCGATATTTATATGCACGGGCTGATCGCCAAGACACAGGAAACGCAGCAAGCACAGTTGACTTGCTATGCCGGTACGGCGGGCGCCGTGATTTATGACGAAGGTACGCTGTCGTCATGCGAGAACCTTTCGGCGATCGGCAACCTGCGCGATCACGATTGGAATTTCCAGGGGCTTTGGTTATCGCCCGAGATGAAGGCGCGGCGCAAGCATGCGGCGAACGGTTGTTTCTGCACGCACGAATCGAATTGCTATTACCCGTCGTTGCCTTTCAATCCGAAGCATCTGATTCAGATTAAGAAAATCGAGCGCGAGATGAAGAAAGCGGCGCGCAAAATGGAGAAGCAGGTTGACGAGCAGCCCGACGGAATCGCGGTAAAGGTGTAGTGTCAGTACCGCCTCCGGTAGCGGGCGGTTAACGTCTATATTGAATCACCATAGTGAAGATCAAGCGCCCACTACCGCAGGCGGTACTGACATGAAACCCAACACCCCCAAAATTCTCATCATCTCTTCAGACACCGGCGGGGGGCATCGCTCCGCGGCGGCAGCGATTGTTGCCGGCATTGAAAGCTTTGTGAAGGGCGAGTCTTACGCGGTTCGCGTGGTGCGCGCCGTCGAAGAGTCCCATCATCTCGCGGCCAAGCTGGTCGCCATCTACAACTGGTTGCTGCGGAACAAGCAGCACTGGATGAAGTATTACTACTGGCTGATCAATCGGTTTCGACCAGAGACGCGCGAGTTCTTTCATTCGCGCTGTATTGGCTATGTCCGCAATGTGGTTGAGCGCTGGTGTCCGCACATCGTCGTCAGCGTCCATCCTTTGACGCAACATATTTTTGCGCGAGTGCTGAAAGAGTTTGGTTGGGCTGATCGAGTGCCGTTGGTCACAGTCGTGACCGATCCCTACTACGGATTCTGGAAGGGTTGGGCCTGCGACGGCGTGCGCCTTTATCTCGTGGCCACCGAAGACGCGCGCCGGCAATTGATCGATTATGGCATTGCGCCAGAGCGCATCAAGATTTCCGGCATGCCGGTGCACCCCAAGTTTTCTTTCCCGGGCGACGATGCGGCGCGGGTCGCGCGCACAGCCCTGGGGTTGGATCCGGAAAAGTTCACCGTGTTCGTCAACGCCGGCTGGGAAGGTGGCGGCAACGTCCCGCAAATCTTCAGCGAGCTGGTGCGCGGCGAACTCGATGTGCAGGCGATCTTTCTCGCCGGCAAGAATGAAAGTCTGAAGCACGAAGCGGAACGACTGGCGGCGTCAGCCAGATTCCCGATCAAGGTGATTGGTTATTCAGATGAAGTCGAACAACTGATGCGCGCAGCGAACGTGATGATTTCGAAACTTGGCGGTTTGACCACGTTTGAGGCGTTAAGCTGTCGCCTGCCGATTATCGCCGACGTGACCACCGAACCGATGCCACAAGAAGCCGGCACGGTCAATCTGATCGCCAAGAGCGGCGCGGCCGTTATGCTGCGACACGCATCTGACGTAGTGCCTACCGTTAATCGCATGATCGCAGACTCCAAGCATTACGCGGCTTTGCGGGCAGCGACGATCACGGTGGCACTTCCGAATGCTACGAAGCGCATTGTCGAAGAAATAACGGCACTAATTCCTGAATCCGCCAACGCGAACGAGTCATTAGTTGAGCACGCGGCATGACTTGGGCAGCCGCTTGCACGAGTCGGACCCTGGGGCCGTTCTTGACTGTCACGCTGGCTTCGCGTTCTAATCCCCGTCGTTAGTATCAAAAGAAACTGAGGTGGCACGGACTTCAGTCTGTGATCGATTGCCATAAAGACTGAAGGCCGGGCTACCAAACTTTTAGCCACAAACTTATAAATGAGTCTTTTACTAGAAGGTAAGCGCGCGTTCATCACCGGTGGAACGCGCGGGATTGGCGCGGCGCTCTGTGAAGTGTTCGCGCGTGAAGGCGCCGACGTGGCGTTCAGTTACAACGCGCGTGAGGACCTCGCGGCGGAAATGTCGAGCAAGATTGAAAGCCAGGGCCGGAAATGCAAAGCGTTCAAGGTTTCGATCATCGATCGCTTCGGCATGAAGCATCTGACACGAGAATTGGTTCAGGAATGGGGCGGCATCGATATCCTCGTAAACAACGCCGCCATCATTCGCGGGGACAATTTCGCGACGACCACTGACCGTGCGTGGGACGAAGTGATCAATACAAACGTCGGCAGTTTGTTTGCGGTCACCAAGCCAATCTACAAACAGATGATCCGGCAGCGCGACGGTAAGATTCTCAACATCACCTCGATTGGCGCGCTGCGGGCTTTACCCACCTCGGTCCACTACGCCACGTCAAAGGCTGCGATGATTGGGTTCACGAAATGCCTGGCCCGCGAAGCTGGTACCTTCGGCCTCAGCGTGAACGCCATCGCGGCGGGCATCTTCGATACGGACCTCGCCCAGGCATTGCCGGAACGGCTGTTACAGATGCACGATTTCTGGACCTCAAAAGGACGACTCGGCCGCCCGTCCGAATTAGCGGAATACGCGGCGTTCATGTGCAGTGACCGCAACAGCTTTATGAACGGCGAGATTGTGATCGTGGACGGCGGGGCTATTACCTGAAGTACTGCGGCGGTTCATGAAGGAACGCTGGCCAGTCGGTGAGCATAGCCAGGATTATGATCGAAGATAGACAGACGTAGATCGACCAGAAGATCCAGAACCAGATCGCTTGCCGCATTTCCTCGGACGAATGGTGCGCACTTGTCGTTTTGCGATCATTCATGCAAATCGTCTCCTGCTCACTGCTTTATCACGATGTAGAATAACCGAGGCATCTCAGTTTTCTACCTCACATTCGTCATTAGTTCACGCTCCGCGACTGTCAAGTCTTCCGGTAATCCACTCGCTTCAAGCTCCAATGCCAGACCTCGCCGACATCTGGATCATGTGCCGTTCCGACCTGCTCCATCCCAATTTTCTCCAACACTCTCGTTGAGCCATTTCGTTCTGGGAGCGTATGCCCGTCAACCGTTTCGATATGCGGATGGGAAAACGCATAATCAACCAGACCTTGAGCCGCTTCCGTCGCCAAACCGAGACGTCTGTAGGCGGGAATAATTGCGTAGCCGATTTCAACCATACCCGAGTCGTCAGCTTTACCTCTGTATCCGCCTAAACCAACCAGCACATTATCTTTGGCGTGAATAAAAAAGTACGTCCACCATCCGAACGCATCCGCGTTGGCTTTCAGATATTCATAGCTAAATCGGATGGCTTCGATGCCCGCGACGCCGGGAAAGTCAAACCAATCATCATAAACCGTGACGCCAAGCATTTCCTCGAGTTGCTTTTGATCTCTTAAGATTGCCTCCAAGTGATGCAACTCACACGGGATCAGCTTAAGACTTGCGGTTTCAATCATGGCTTTCTTCTATGCTGGATTTTGACTTCTCAACTGCATCCAGTCTTTTCTCCAAAGCCCGGATTCGTTTCGGAAGCTCGCCCAACTTTTTGAACACTGCTACTGCGCGCCAGAAAGCGCTGACCTCGAATGCCGGCGTCCCTACTAGTATCTCGCCCGGCGCGACGTCGTTAGGCACACCGCTTTGCGGATAAAGAATGGCGTCGTCGCCGACGGTGATGTGGCCGCCAATGCCAACCTGACCCGTGAGGATTACTCGATCACCTATGCGCGAACTGCCGGCCAGGCCAACCTGGGAGCACAGCAGCGCGTCTTCGCCGACGATGCAGGAGTGACCGATTTGCACGAGATTGTCGATCTTCGCGCCACGTTTAATTCGCGTCTCGCCAGTCGAGGACCGGTCGATGGTTGTGTTAGCGCCGATTTCGACATCGTCCTCGATTACCACGCGGCCGACTTGCGGAATCTTCAGCCAATGACGGTCTTCGTCCTTAGCAAAACCAAATCCGTCCGAACCGATCACGGCGTTGTTATGGATGATGACGCGCTGGCCAATCACTGAGTTGTCCCGAATTGCCACGCCGGAATGGATCTCGGTGTCGTCACCAATGATGACGTTATCGTAGATGGTGACGTTTGCCTGAAGGCGCACCCGATTGCCGAGTACCACGTTCTTGCCGATCGCGACGTGCGCATCGATAAAGATTTCTTTCGGCACCCGCGTGCTCGAGTCGATGACAGCCGTAGGATCCCAATAGGCGACGAAATCTGATCGCGGATGAAACACGACCAGCGCCCGAGTAAAAGCCAGGTAAGGATCTTTCGCGCGCAGAACCGCGATATCATTGCGCGCGATTTCAGCTTTCTCGCTAAGGTAAATTGCTGACGCGCGGGTGGTGGCGACTTTGTCTGTGTATTTCGGATTCGAAAGAAAGGTGATTTCGCCCGCCTGCGCCTCATCGAGACCGGCAGCCGCGGTAATCTCAAAATCACCTTCCGTAATAGCGCACTCTGCGCCGGTCTGAGCGGCAAGATCGAAAAGTTTCATGCGGGTGGAAGTTTACCGCATGGACAGGCGCAGGCGCACGCCACTTGACCAGATCGCTTATGCGACGAAAGTCCACGGTCCACGTGAGGGAGTTCGAGGAAGCAACGAAAACATTTCGCCAGAGGTCACCGCCCTAAGGTCTTCGAACGCGAAAATAATAGTTTCCTGCGTCGGCTAATTTGTGGTCAGCCATGACGGAACTAAGACGAACGACGTAGGCGCCGTCTGGCAGTAGATTGACTGGTACGTACAATCCCACAGCTCTGCCGGTTTCGTTGGCATTGGCCCTGACCTGACCGGTCTCAAAAACCTTGGCGCCCTCGAGAGTTGTGAGGACCCCGCGATAATTGAGGTCTTGGGGCCGGTCGACCATCAACTGCAAATGTACGATTACCGCGTCTCGCGGAATTAGTATTTCGCGAGTGGCGTCACTCGCGCCGCGCGCGACATCTGGAGTCAGCGTGACGGTGAACAAGGCGTTTGATGTAAGTGTGGCTGTCGTGGGCGACGTTTGAGCCGATGCCGGTGACGGAATCGCACCCTTGTCTGGTGCAAACGACGGCGGCGCGGAAGTTTGTAGACTGTCTTCTTCGGCCTGGTGCTGACGAATGCGGATGACAACCCAGCCGGTTCCTAACACGATCAACAAGGCGCCGGCCGCCAGAATAGTCCCGCGATGGTTGGCCGCGAACGCCCGCAGTGATCCGGACGCAATGCTATGACGCCGCAACTCTGAACTTGCACTGCGCGCGTCCATCGTCTCCTGCAATGTTTCGGCAAAACGGATGCGTTCGTTGATCGCCCAGGAGTTTTCGATGCCGACTTCAAATCGTTCGCGCATCGATGGCGACAATTCGCCCGCCACGTAACGATCGATCAAGTGGTTGCGCCAGGCGCACAATTCCCCAAATCGTTGCGGGTCGTCAAAATAGCGGAGTTCGAGTTGCATTTGCTCTGTTTCGGACATTTCACCGAACAGGTAACGCGTCAATTCCTCGCCTTCAGCGGAATTATCTGCGCTCACTGTATGCTCTGTTACTGACATTTGCGTTGACTTCCGCTTGGTCGCACCGGGGAAGCTATTGATTATAAGCCGCCAAACTACATCATGCTTACTGGATCAATTTCCAAAGTGACTGCGCGCGAGTCGCCTCCGCCGTCTGCAAAAGCTTTCAGCGCCTGGTCGATCAAGGCGCGCATCGGCTTTCGGCTACGCGATTTAATCAGAATTTGGATGCGATATTGGCCACGCAAGCGAGCGAAAGGCGCGGGCGCCGGGCCCAGGATGCGGCAAGCATTTTGGTGATTGGCTGCGGTCAAGGCGTTTCGTAGTTTCTGCGACGTCGCTTTTGCCCTGGCCTCATCGTTTTGTCGCACCAGCAACAGAGCGAGTGCGACAAACGGCGGGTAACCATGATTGCGGCGATGGCGAATCTCCTCCTGGTAGAAGCCTTGATAGTCCTGGGCCATCGCGTGACGCAGTGCGTAATGGTGCGGATGATAGGTCTGAATCAACACCCGGCCGGGCAATTCGCCGCGACCGGCGCGGCCGGCGACCTGCGTAATTAGTTGGAACGTGCGTTCACCTGCGCGAAAGTCCGGCAACGCCAGACCCGCATCGACGGAAATCACCCCAACCAGCGTCACGTTATGGAAATCGTGTCCTTTGGCCAGCATCTGGGTCCCCACCAATAAATCGATCTCGCCCTGGCCGAAGTCGAGCAAAGTCTTTTCGAACTCGTGGCGGCGCGCCTTGGTGTCACGATCGATGCGGCCAATGCGCATTTTCGGAAAGTGCTTGCGCAAAAGTTCTTCAATCTGTTCAGTGCCTTCGCCGACGTAATAGATGTACTTGCTGCCACAATTCGGACATTCGGATGGTGCGCGTTGGCGCTGATTGCAGTAATGGCAAACCAGCGTCCGGTCGCTGCGATGATAAGTCAGCGTCACATCACAGTTCGGACACTCGATCGATTCACCGCATGAGCGGCAGAGAATAAAACTCGAGTAGCCGCGGCGGTTCAGCAGGATGATCGTCTGTTCGTGCCGCGCATGCGTGTGATCGATTGCTGCCAACAACTCGTCTGAGAAGATTGCCGGTTTCTGGTGACGCGCAAAGACGCCACACATATCGATCAGTTCAGCTCGCGCGAGTGGGCGGTTCGCGATGCGATCCGGTAACTCGACGTACTGGTACTTGCCGGTCCGGGCGTTGTGGAATGATTCAAGCGAAGGCGTAGCCGAGCCGAGCACGACTACCGCGGATTCTTTCTGTGCGCGAACGATAGCGGTGTCCCGCGCATGATAGAAGGGTGACTCTTCCTGTCGATATGACGAGTCCTGTTCCTCGTCGACCACGATCAGCCCAAGGTCTTTCACCGGCGCGAACACTGCGGATCTTGTGCCGAGCACGACCCGCGCCTCGCCGGCGCGCAGCCGCGACCATTCGTCGAACCGCTCGCCCTTTGAGAGAGCAGAATGAAAGATCGCAATTTGATCGCCGAAGTGCGCGCGCAGCCGTCGCGAGAGAATTGGCGTCAAGGCAATCTCGGGCACCAGCATCATGGCGCCGCGACGTATCTCAAGTGCCCGCTGCATCGCGCGAATGTAGATTTCGGTCTTGCCGCTGCCGGTGACACCGTGTAGCAGAATCGGGGCAAAGGCATGATCCTGCAGCGGCTGTGCAATTGTTTGCAGCGCCACCGCTTGCGCCTCAGTCAACGTGAGCGCTTCGCTGGCGGGGAGTACGGCCGTCGCGAGCGGATCACGCCTGAGTTCCTGTTCGAACTCAGTCAGCGCCCCGCGCTTTATCAGAGTCTTGACGACTGAGTCACTGACGGCGGCCTTTTGAATCAGGTCGGCTACGGCCATTGCGCCATTGTTTTGGCTGAGGATCTCCAGCGCGCGCTGCTGCGGCTGGGTCGTCCGGTGCTTGTTCGTGGCTTCAACTTGAATGGCTGATGGATTGAGTCGCACGCCGCGTCGTCGCTTCGTACGCGTCGCAGACTTGCGGGTGCGATAGTCGCGCTCGATCAATCCGTCAGCTTCCAGGTCGCGCAACGATTTGGGCACGCGCGACCAGCCCATCCGCAAACAAAGAGCATTGATTTCAAGTTCGCCTTCGTTTGCCAGCAGGGTGAGCACGCGATCCTTAGCGCTCGTGTCTGGGTTCGCATCAGCAGTTTCACGTCTTCCCTTATCCGTAATCCCGATGGTTTGTTCCACCGTGGCGTTGATTCCGGCAGGCAAAGCGGCACGCAGCACTTCGCCCCAGGGTGCAGCGTAATAATCTGCAACCCAACGCGTGATTTCCAGAACGTTCGGAGTTATTGGCGGCTCGATATCGAGCAGCTCCTGAACGTCTTTGATTTCCGATTCGACAAGGCTGGTGCCGGTTCGCAGACGAGGGAACAGTGCCACGATGTAGCCCGCCGTAGATTTCGAACCGAGCTGCACCATGACCCGTGATCCAACCTGGATCGAGCGATGCATTGATGGCGGAACGCGGTAGGTGAAGACTTTTTGCAGATGAACAGGAACGGCGACCTGAGCAAACTGCGGGATGGAATCTTCGGATGCTTGGGAAGCGATCATGGCACGACGATCTCAGCGCCACAGCCTAACCCGATCGCGACCGGAGTGAAAGCTAAGACAGACTCATGGCTTGGATTTTGGCGGGTTGTTGTCTAGATAATCGCGCACCATTTTCAAGTCTTCCCAGGTCTCACGTTTCTTCGACGGGTCGCGCAGGAGATATGCGGGATGAAACGTGGGCATGACCTTAATGCCGCGAAAGTCCTGGAACTTGCCACGGATGCGCGTGATACCTTCGCGAACTTCGAGCAAATTGCGCAGGGCCGTGTTGCCCATCACCACGATTATCTCAGGTTGAATTGCAGCGATCTCACGAAATAGGAATGGGCGGCAAATGGCTGCCTCTTCAAGCGTTGGTTGGCGGTTGCCGGGAGGTCGGCAGCGGTTGACGTTACCGATGATTACGTCTTCGCGCTTGATGCCCATGGCTTCAATCATCTTGGTGAGCAATTGTCCGGCGCGGCCGACAAAAGGCTTTCCTTGTGCATCTTCGTCGGCGCCTGGGGCTTCGCCGACAAACATTAATCGCGCTTGGCGATTTCCATGCGTGTTGACGACCTGCGTCCGGCCTTCGCATAAACCGCAGCGAGTGCAATCGCCGATGTCGGCCCAGATTTGTTCGAGCGTTTCATTTGATTTGGTCATTGAAGCCGACGCAGGCGCAAGTTCGCCGAATAAAGATCCAGCAGGCGGCGCCGGCAGTTTGCTTGCGGCGACCTTGCGATGCGCAGTTTCAAGAGTTGCAGGCTCCCCGATGGCGTTCGTGCTTCCAGCCCGTCCAGTTACATTTGCGCCGGGAGTCGGCGGGTCGACCGCTTTCGACGCATCGATCGCGATGTGCTCGACACCTAGTTCGCTGAGAAACCTGGCGTGCTCGCGCAGATTACGCAAAACTTCTATCACTTCATTCGTTGAGTCCTGCGACATGATTTAAAGCTAAGAGTTCGATTCTTTCAGATCAGCTCGTGATGAACGAAGCTTAACCACTTCATCAAGTATGCGATTTGCAACTTCAAGCTTTGAGGCAATCGCCACCTCTATCGGCTCCGGAGCGTCGCGCACGAGAATGGTTACGCAGTTCAAATCTGAATCGAAGCCCGAATCTTCGCGGGAGACATCGTTCGCGACTACGATGTCGAGATCTTTCGTCGTCAACTTCTTTTGTGCGTTGCTGATCACGTCTTCTGTTTCGGCCGCAAAGCCGACAACCAACTGCCCATTCGTGCGTTGGCGCGCGAGATTGCCCAAAATGTCTGGTGTTCGCTCAAGCTCAAGAGTCAATTTCGCGGCGGTCTTCTTGATCTTAGCGCGGGAAGGGTGCTTCGCCCGGTAGTCTGCAACTGCAGCCGCGGCAATGAAAACCGTGGCTTCGCTGAATTCACCCGACGCAACATCGTACATCTCCTCGGCTGATTTCGTTTCAATCAAATCAATGCCCGACGGAGGCGCTGCCGTAGTAGCGCCGCTGATTACGCGCACCCGTGCGCCTCGGTCACGGGCTGCCTCGGCTAGTGCGAAGCCCATCTTGCCTGACGAACGGTTTGAGATGAAACGCACCGGATCGATCGGTTCGCGCGTCGCCCCGACGGTAATCAGGACGCGCTCGCCTGCCAGGTCCAACAATCGATCGGGACTCGGCACACCAGGTTTGTGCGGTTCACGCTTATCGAGAATATCGAGCGCCGCGGCCACAATCCTTTCCGGCGCACTTAAGCGACCGGGACCAATTGTGCCGCAGGCCATTTCGCCGGCGTCGGGTTCGATGATGCATACGCCGTCGGACTTGAGCTTTTCGATATTTCGTCTGGTCGCCGGGTGGTGCCACATTGCCGTGTTCATCGCGGGCGCCACCAAGACAGGGGCAGAACAGGCAAGGTAGGTCGAGGTTATGAAATCGTCAGCGATGCCGTTGGCTAATTTCGCGAGCGTGTTCGCCGTGGCCGGTGCAATTATGAAAAGGTCTATTGTCTGCGAAAATGTTATATGCGCAATCGGGTCAGGATTGTCGGGCGCATAGTCGTCAACGATCACATAAGAATCTGACAATGCGCGGAAAGTCAGCGGCCGGATGAATTCGCACGCGTGTTTGGTCATGGCCACGCGCACGTCGCAATTCGCCCGTTGTAATTGACGGAGGACTTCAATTGCCTTGTAAGCAGCGATGCCGCCGGTAACACCTATGGCGATCTTCCTTGAGTTGGAGGGCTGGTTGTCCACCTGAGTTGAAATTGAAATGTAACATCGCTGAATGGTGCGTGCAACGAAGCTAATCAACGCTGTCCTTATAATGCGCGCACCGTTTTTGAATCCAACTGGCTTTCCAGTGGCAGCCCGCGTTAAAGTAGGAGACGCGGATGCATAAAGAAGCCGATCCGACAACCCGAGGGTAGATTCATGTGTAGTCTTTCTGGTCCCGTCCGTTTTGCCCTTTCCATAATCGCCGTTCTGACACTGACAGGTTTGGCCGCAGCTCAACGGCAAACCGATCTGGAGTTCGGGCCGGTTGTTTCAGCTTATCTAGGCTATCTGAACAACGAGCAAGAGGTGGTTGATGACCGCGCGAGTCGCAGGGAAGTCACTCCTGCATATTATCGCCGCAACTCGAATCGCATTCACGCCCTGCGAGAGATGGCCATCAAACTCGTGCGGCAAAGCGGGAACGACTATGTGCCTGAACTCGAAGCTGTAACGGTTGATGAGTTTCGGACCATCTTCGAGCGTTCGCCGCAGCCTGCCACGCTGCGCCCCAATGAGGTCTTTGGCAACAAGTTTCGTTACCTCGGTTCGGTTCGCTCAGGCGAGAATTTCTATGTTTTTGCTCGGCTTGATCCGTACGAGCAGGCTGAGTTGATTCAGCGCAGCTCGAAATCGGTGGTTGCGGGCAGCGTTGGGGGTAGCAGCGAAACCAGCACCAGAGCGCGGCGAGTTGTCCCCAAGTGAAGTTCCGGCAGTATGCCCGGCCGCGATTCAGCATTGTAAAGACACACAATCTTGACAGCCCGGGGGAAAAAACCTCTTTACAGGCCGTTTTTGGCGTGGTATCTTGGCCCGCAAAGCTAGTTAATACTGTGGCTTAAGTGTTCTTGTTCAGGGCTTTATAGTTGACATACAGGCAGTGGTTCGTGTAAAAAGGCACAGACAAGGGCCTTATTTGCAGGTTCCTGCCAAGCTTTCTTTTTGGTCCCGCTGAAGCGAGACTTTCGAGTTCGACGGAGCATTGCCGTTGACTGTGGCATTTTTAGCAGCGCGCTTCCACTAAAAACTTGTTCAATTCGTATGGGAGGAAATGATGATTAGCAGAACTTGGAGCCGTAAGTCGATTGCATTCGGTGTCGCAGTTGCCGTTCTGAGCGTTTACTCAATGGTCACGCTGGCGGCAGCGCCGCAGAAAGCATCCGGCGAGCTTTCGGTTTCTGGTCAAGTAACCGTTAACGGGCAAGCCGCGATCTCTGGCGCGACAGTATTTACAGATAGCGTCATTACCACGGCGGCTAATAGCAACGCGGTAGTTAGCTTGGGTAAACTTGGACGCGTTCAGTTGTATCCGAATTCATCGATCAAGTTGAGCTTTACCGACGGCAACATCTCCGGATATCTCGACGCTGGTCGAGTTCAGGTTTCAACTTTGGCCGGTACATCAGCAATCGTCACAGCTAAAGATGGCGCGGCAGTGGCTGATGCGAGTCAAGCCTCAACCTTTATGGTTGACCTCGAATGCGGCAACATGGTTGTTGCTTCGCAAGCCGGGCACATTGAGTTGAGAGCGGGTGGTGCGGCAAAGGCCGTTGCTGCTGGTACTTCAGAGTCGGCAGGCACTCCGCAACCTGGCACGCGTTGTACGAGACTCACGAAACCGGATTCATTCGGACATCTTAGCGGTGGCGCACTTGCTGCCTTGTTGCTGGCGGCGGGTGGTGCGGTGGCGGCAGCGATTTTTGCCACAAACCACGACGACACGTTCAATTTCGGCGGATCTGTTACCGTAGTTAGTCCAACGCGATAACGGACGGCTGAGCTAGAAATAAACCGCGCGTTCCAAACGCGCTTTAAGTAATACTTTGCGGGTCACGGGCATTGCGCACGTGACCCGTAAGTTTTGTCTGAAGTTGTTCTAGACCGTAGGAAACCGAGAATGCATATTGCCGTTATCGGCTCTGGCTATGTCGGACTTGTTACCGGAGCATGTTTCGCCGAATTTGGGGTTGATGTTGTCTGTGTTGATATTGCCGCCGACAAGATTGAGCGCCTGAACCGAGGTGAGAGCCCGATTTACGAACCCGGCCTGGATCAACTCTTACAGAAAAACTTAAAAGCTGGCCGGCTCAACTTCACCACCGACATAGCCAGCGCGATCAAACAGTCACTGGTAATTTTCATTGCTGTTGGTACTCCGCCTCAGGCTGATGGGTCTGCCGATCTTTCGTTTGTCGAGAGCGTTGCCGGAGCCATTGCGGATCATATGGACAGCTACAAGGTAATTGCTACCAAATCCACCGTTCCGGTCGGGACCGGGAAACGCCTGGCTGAAATCATTACGAAGCGCCAGACGAAACCAATAGAGTTCAGCGTTGTTTCCAATCCGGAATTTCTTCGCGAAGGGGCGGCAATCGCCGATTTCATGCGGCCAGATCGGGTAGTAATTGGCAGCACAGACCCGCAGGCGATCGCTATCATGCGCGATCTTTATCGACCGCTCTACTTGATTGAAACGCCCTTTGTGATCACTTCATTAGAAGGCGCCGAATTGATCAAGTATGCCGCCAACGCGTTCCTGGCCACCAAAATTTCGTTCATTAATGAAATCGCAAACCTCTGCGAGCGGGTTGGCTGTGATGTGCACGATGTGGCGCGAGCAATCGGTATGGATCGGCGAATTGGTTCAAAATTTCTGCACGCCGGACCAGGATTCGGGGGTTCCTGCTTTCCAAAGGATACCTCTGCGCTATCAGTGATCGGCCGTCAGTTTTCGTCTCCAACGCTTATTGTTGACACTGTCATTGAGGTGAACCATCGCCAGCGGCTATCGATGATTCCGAAGATCGAAAGATTAACGGGCGGTTCACTCGTGGCCAAGCGCATTGCTGTGCTGGGATTGGCCTTCAAACCCGAAACCGATGACATGCGCGACGCGCCCTCTGTAGACATCATTAAGGGGTTGGTCGATCGCGGTGCGACGGTCGTAGCTTTCGATCCTGTCGCTAAAACTGAAGCAGAAAAATTGTTGCCGATGATTGAGTATGCGGCTAATGAGTACGAGGCAGCGACGGGCGCTGATGCCCTGGTATTCTTAACTGAATGGAATCAGTTTCGCGCTTTGGACATGAAGCGAATTCGAGAATCTATGGCTGTCGCTAGAATTGCCGACTTGAGGAATATTTATACACCGGCGGATATGCGTGAGTTGGGTTTTGAATACGTAGGAGTGGGACGTTAGCCATGTCGCTTTCCGGCATTGCGCTGGTCACGGGTGGCGCCGGCTTTATAGGTTCCCACATTGCCGGCGCGCTCATTGAGCGCGGCGCACGCGTTCGCATAATTGACGATCTCTCAACGGGTTACGTTGAGAATTTGAACGACATTGGAGCTGACGTTGATCTCGTCACCGCCAGCATTACCGATGTAGTTGCCCTCAAGCGCGCCTTGCAAGACGTCGAGTGGGTATTCCACGAGGCCGCCATTCCTTCGGTTCCGCGTTCCGTTAAGCAGCCGCGTGAAACTCACGACGCGAGCATCAACGGGACCTTCGAGCTGTTGCTGGCGGCGCGCGATGCCGGCGTGCGACGAGTCATATATGCAGCGTCAAGTTCCGCGTACGGCAACCAACTTGAATCGCCAAAAAGTGAATCGATGCGACCTGAGCCCTTATCGCCTTACGCGGCGGCAAAGCTAATGGGCGAATACTATTGTCAGGTGTTTACACGGAGTTATGGCCTGGAGACAGTTTCGCTGAGATATTTCAATGTGTTTGGCCCGCGTCAGGATCCAAGCTCACAGTACTCTGGAGTCATCTCCAGGTTCATTTTGGCACTGGAAAACGGCGAGCGACCTACCATTTATGGGGATGGTGAGCAGACGCGCGATTTCACTTATGTCGCGAATGCTGTCGATGCGAACCTGCGAGCTGCTGAGACCCCGACCGCGAGCGGTAAGGTATTCAATGTCGCCAACGGCAAAAGCATTTCAATCAATGAGGTACTCGAAGCATTGAAACAGCTGACGGGCAAAGAGGACATAAAGGCTGTTTATGCGCCGGCGCGAGTTGGTGATGTGAAAGATAGTCTGGCCGACCTTGAGGCTGCCAGCGCCGTGTTGGGCTATGCTCCTAAGGTTGGGTTGGAAGAAGGGCTGCAGCTTACCCTCGACTGGTGGAAAACCAGCCGGTTCAGCAGGAAATCACCCTCCGAGTAACCTGCACTGTCGTTCGGCGGCTGTCCTGCCGAATTAGAGTCCTAAACCAAACCTGTCGTAAGTCATTGATTCTTGGTGTCGCGGGAAGCTCGGCATGGAGAGAAAAGTGTTGGACTGTTTATTCCGGACGGTTTAACAGGCCGGATCAAAGTATTGGACTCTCAGAGATGGAGCCGGCCTAAAAGCGATCCTTAGCCGAACTTCCACAGATTCACAGTTCGAAATCCTGCATGCGACTCATCAGCGCAAGTTTTTTTGCATAAGACTTGTAGTCTGAGCTATAGTTCCGTCAATCTCAAAACCATTCTCGGATGTCCGAACAATAGGTTCTATGTGGTCTGACGAATCGCTTTCCAATGACTTCGAAGCGCCGCTAATCGAGTCTCAAAGCGGTACTGAACTTGTCAACAATGATGAAGGGTGGGTAATCGGCGTACGTGGTGAAAAACTGTTACGCTTTCCTACCGATAAACACATGGTCACTATCGCGAGC
>Ga0070694_100001041_pt1 | contig 15826 bp, 10 predicted proteins | sample KBSK1251metaG_FD_65470 | JGI IMG/M metagenome (GOLD analysis project Ga0070694, IMG submission 65470) | Corn, switchgrass and miscanthus rhizosphere microbial communities from Kellogg Biological Station, Michigan, USA - KBS K1-25-1 metaG | ecosystem: Host-associated > Plants > Roots >... | reverse complement strand
TGCGTGTCGGCCTAGCCGTCAATGGGCTCGCGGCGTTGGCGCTCGCCGGGCTCGCCGCGCGCGGAGTCGCGGAGGGTTCGGCGGAAGACCGCCGGCTGCGCGTACGCGTCCTGTCGGCCGCCGGTCTGGGAATGCTCGCGCTGGTGGCGGCAGTGGCGGCCCCCGGCTGGAGCACCCGGCTGATCGATTTGGGTCCGACGATCTACGCGCGCCAGCCCATGGACCAAGCCGCGCGGCAACGGTTTCTCGAGCACCGCGGCGTGCGGCAGCTCGCGTACCGGGAGGGGCCGAACGCGACCGTGAGCGTGTGGGAAGGCGAAAGCGGTCGATCACTGCGGGTGAACGGGAAAGTCGACGCGTCCGACCGTGGCGACATGGACACGCAGATCATGATCGGTCTCGCCCCGATCGTCGCGCGTCCGGGTGCGACCACGGCGTTCTTGATCGGTCAAGGCACCGGCGTGACGACGCACGTGCTCGCGACGGTACCTGGCATGACACGGGTCAAAGTCGTCGAGATCGAGCCGGCGGTCCTGCACATGGACAGCCTGTTTCACCTCATCAACGACACGGTGCTCGCCCGCCCGAATGTGCATGCCGTCGTCGACGACGCCCGCAGTGCGCTACAGCTCGATCACTCCCGCTACGATGTGATCGTGTCCGAGCCGTCCAATCCATGGGTGGCCGGCATCGCGACGTTATACACGCCCCAATTCTTCCGCATCGCGAAGGCCCGGCTCGCCGATGATGGCGTGTTTTGCCAATGGATCCAGTTGTATCAACTGCCGCTGCCGGTCGTCGCCGGCATCGTGCGATCGTTGCGCGAGGTGTTCCCGCACGTGCACGTGTGGTTCGGCGGCACCGCCGATCTCGTCGTCCTCGCGTCGTCGCGTCCCATCTTGTACGACCGGCAGTGGCTGGCGCAGCTCCTCGGTCCAGGCGGGCCGCTGTCCACGCTCGGCAGGGAGTGGCTGAACCTCGAATCGCTGGATCAGTACTTCGGCCGGATGTTGCTGGGCGATTCGGGCGTGACACGGCTCGTCAGGCGCGCGACGTTCGATCACACCGACGACCGACCCCGGCTCGAGTTCGTTGCGGCCCGCCGGTTCCTCGACCCCGGGGCTGCCGCGTACGCCGTCTTTGATTCGCTGATCCAGCTCGGCAGGGGCGACGTCGGCACCGCGCCGTTCGCACTGTTACGCATTCTCGGCATGCGCCGCAGCGACGCCGGGGTCCTTCCGTATCTCGATGCCGCCCACCGCGCCCAACCGGACGTAGCCGAGTGGAGCATTCGCACTGCCGGCATTCGCTTGGCGCTCGGGGATACAGCCCAAGCCGACTCCTTGCTGGGCGCGGTGATTGCCCGGCGCGGCGCTTCGTCCGACGCGCTCCAGATGCGCGGGCTGCTCGCTGCCGCCCGCAACCAACCGCTGGCCGCGACGGCGCTGCGCGAAGCGCTCGCCGCTGGTGCCGACACCGGCCAGGTGCGCGCGGCGCTCGCGTTGCTGGCCGCGCGGGGATCGCGTTGGGGCGAGGCGGCGTCGCAAGCGCGCGGGGCGCTCGGCGCCGCTCAGGGCACGTTTCGCCATCCCTTCCCCGGCGAGTTCTTGAGCCAGGCGCTGGGACAGATCGCGCTGGACGCCCCGCCCGCCTTGGCGGACAGTTTGCTCAGCTTCGCTGTGGGTCGGCGCCCCGGCTCGGCGCGCTACCGCGAGCTGGCAGCGGTCGCCGCGCTACGCGCCGGCAGATGTGAAGACGCCGCCGCCAGTTTCGTGGAGTTGCTGGATTTCGCCGTGCAGCGGGACGACGGCCCGGCACTCGTACGGGAGTGCTGGGCGAGGCAGGACTCTACGGCGAGGACCGGGGCCGCGGTGCGGGAGAAGCACTGAGCACGTCGCGGATCTCGCCCGCGGCCGCGATCGCGTGATCGACGTCTCGCGATAGCGCGCGTGCCTGCTGCGTGGCATTGGTCAAATCGCTGAGCACCGCCGCAACGCCCGCGGACCGGAGGCGCAGGAGATCGAACCGCACGTTCTGCATCGCCAGCACGCACGACTCGATCTGTTCCTCGACTCGCCGGCGCCGCGTCAGAAGATCACTCAACGCCTGGCGCTGCCGCTCGAGCAAGCTGATCTGACGTTCCCGTTCCGTTCCTTCTTCATGAAGCTTCACCGCCTCGATCCGCACCTCGATCCGCGCCAACGCGCCGTCATCGACATCGGCACTCATGCCGTGCAACATCCGCGCGAGATCTTCGGCCCGCTTGAGCAGCCCGTCGACGGTGGCGACCACGTCTGGAAGCAGCTTTCGCTCCGACGTCGGGACGCGCTCCATGATCTTGAGGATCGCTTCCCGGTCATTGCGCGCGAGCCGCACGGTATCGACGTGGCGGCCGAACTCGTCCGCCTTGGGGGCGGGTAACGCGCGGCGTGCGCCGTGCAGCGCTTCGTGCCCGTCCGGGGCAGCCGGTCGGTTCAGCACGTCGCGCCACGAATACCCGTTCTGCCACAGTTTCATGAATTGCGGCAGCAATCCGAAGCCACCCCAAATCGCCGTGGGGAACAGCGACCAGCTGAGGCCGCCGCCCATGATCAGGTCGATAAACATCAATCCACCGCAGACCGACGCCCATGAGACAAAACCGTCGCGGAACTTCGCGACCATGCGGGGTTCACCGCTGGGCGTGAGATCGCTTTTGGGATCCCGCTTGGCGCTTGGCCGCGAAGCGCGCCGTTGCCGCTCCATCCGGCCACCGCCGGACGTTCTGGCGGGTGGCCCCCCCACGCTCCCGCCCCCCCCGCCGCCCCCGCCCCCCCCACCCAGGCGGGTCTCCGGACGGCCGAGCAGGCTGACGCTCGGACGGCGCGACGGACGGTAGGGCGGCGCACTGCGCGACTCGAGCGCGCGCCGCAGGGCGTCCGCGGTCGGCCAGCGGGCTTCCGGCTCCTTTTCGAGTGAGCGCATGACGCACGACGCGAGATCGTCAGGACAGGTCGGCGTGCGGTCTTGGAGATTGGGGGCCTGCTCGGTGATTTGCTTGAGCAGGATGCCCGGGACCGTGGGCGCCGAGAACGGCAATTCGCCGGCGAGCATTTGATACCCGACGACGCCGAGGCTATAGATGTCGGAGCGTCCGTCGATTTCGCGATCGCCGGCGGCTTGCTCCGGACTCATGTAATGCGGCGTGCCGATCGCTACACCGGTTGCCGTCAGCGTTCCGGGCCCTGTGGTCGAGGTCAGGGCCTTGGCAATGCCGAAGTCCGTGAGGACCGTCCGGCCGCGGCTTCCCTCTAAAAGGATGTTGTCGGGTTTGACGTCGCGGTGGATGATGCCGAGGGCGTGTCCGGCGCCGAGTGCGTCTGCCGTTTCCATCAAGATGCGCCGCGCTTCTTCGGGTGGGAGTCGCTCGCGGCGTTTGAGACGTGCCGCGAGCGATTCACCATCCACATAGGCCATCACGAAGTACACGAGTCCCTCGGGACCTTCCCCGACGGAATGAATCGGGACGATGTGCGGGTGGGACAGACGCGCGGCCGTTTCCGCTTCCCGGAGGAAACGCATCCGGATTTCTTCCCGGAACGCGAGCTCGGGCGGGAGCACCTTGACTGCCACCGCCCGCTTGAGCCGCTCATCGCGGGCATGATAGACGACGCCCATGCCGCCGCGGCCAATCTCCCTGTCGAGCGTGAAGGAAGAGCCAAGGGCCTGACTCAGCCGCTGCGCCAACAGATCGCTCATGCCGTTTTGCAATCCATTCGTGGACTAAGATTTAGCCGCAACCTTGCGGCCTTGCAACAGAGTCCAAGCGCGTCGTGTTGGCAGTTGCGCGCCGCTTTGGCGGCCCCTTTCGGAACGGACCTGCCGCGGACGGCGTTTTTTCGTGGCACGGTCGGTGCGTGCTGCGTGCCAGACCGCCGTTCACGAAACTTACTATCGGAGAATCCATGTCAGATCGGATGAGTTTGCCCGTCCTGCCGTTGCGCGACGCCGTGCTGTTTCCAGGCGTCGCGACGCCGATTGGCGCGGGCCGTCCTGCGACATTACGCGCCATAGAAGCAGCCCTCAAGCGAGCCGACCGCAAGGTCTTTGCGGTCGCCCAGAAAGAGAACATCGATCAGGTCACGCCCGGCCTGCTCTACAACACCGGCACCATCGCGCGGATTAGCCAGGTTCAGCGCAATCTCGGTGGTGTGCAGCTGGTCCTCCACGGCGAAAGCCGCGGGACCGCCGTGCATTACAGCGAGACCAACGGGTATCTCGAGGCGACTGTCCGCGAAACGTCAGACCTTGCTCCTCTCAATGAGAAAGATCCCGCGTTCGTCGCGTTGCATCGCGAGGTCCGCGAGCGCGCGGCGGAGCTCGGCCAGAAGTCGGGACTTCCCACGGAAGTCGTACAGCAAGTGCTGCAAGGTGTCACCGACCCCGGTGCCCTCGCAGACCTGGTCGCCGGCCATCTCGACATCCAATCGCTGGAGCGCCAGCAGCTGCTGGAAACGCTCGCGGTCGAGGACCGGCTGCGCCGCGTGCTCGTGCACGTACAGCGGCAGATCGCCGTCGTCGATGCGCAGGAAGACATCAAATCACAGGTCCAGGAAGAGCTCGGCGAACGCCAGCGGGAGATGCTGCTCCGCGAGCAGATGAAAGCGATTCGCAAGGAGCTTGGTGAAGAGGGAGAGGCGGCGGAAGCCGACGACCTCAAGAAGCGCCTCGACGCGCTCGACCTGCCCGAGGCGGCGCGCAAGGAAGTCGATCGCGAGCTCGCGCGGCTGGAGCGTGCCGGACGCGAATCGATGGAGGCGCAGGTTATCCGCACCTACCTCGAGACCGTCGCCGAGCTGCCGTGGAACAAGCGCACCGAAGAGTCGCTCGACCTGAAGCGGGCCGCGGAAATCCTCGAGGAGGATCACTACGGTCTGCAGGACGTGAAGGACCAGGTGCTCGAGTTCCTCGCGGTCCGGCAGCTGCGGAAGCAGCAAGAGACGAAGGAAGAAGCCCCCGGGAACGAGGACGACCGCGCCGCACGCGCACCGACCCTGTTGTTTGTCGGACCGCCGGGCGTCGGCAAGACGTCGATCGCCAAATCCATCGCGCGGGCGATGGGCCGGCCGTATGTACGCATTTCGCTGGGCGGCGCCCGAGATGAGGCCGACATTCGCGGCCACCGGCGCACCTACGTCGGCGCGATGCCGGGCCGCATCATCCAGGGGATGAAGCAGGCAGGCGCGAAGAACCCGATTTTCCTGCTCGACGAGGTCGATAAGCTGGGCGTGTCCTTCCAGGGCGACCCGGCCGCCGCACTGCTCGAAGTGCTCGATCCGGCGCAGAACGACTCGTTTACCGACCACTATCTGGGAGTGCCGTTCGACCTCTCGGAGGTGTTGTTCATCGCGACCGCGAACTTCCTGCAGAGCATTCCCGCTCCCCTGCTCGATCGGCTGGAGACCGTGAATTTCGCGGGCTACACCGAGCGGGAGAAGCTGGAAATCGCCAAGCGGTATCTCATGCCGCGCCAGCTGTCCGAGAACGGTTTGCGCACGGGCCAGTTGACGATCACGGATGGGGCGTTGAGCGAGATCATCTCCAGCTACACGCGCGAGGCGGGTGTGCGGCAGCTCGAGCGCGAGATCGGCAAGCTCGGTCGCAAAGTCGCCCGCAAGATCGCCGACGGCGCCGCGGAGAAAATCACCGTGGGTCCGAAGGACGTGCCGGATCTCATCGGCCGGCCCAAGGTCCATCCCGAGCGCATGGCCGGCGAAGATCAAGTCGGCGTTTCGACCGGGATGTACTACACGCCCGTCGGCGGCGACATCATGTTCGTCGAAGCGAGCGTCATGCGCGGGAAGGGCGAGTTGGTCCTGACGGGCCAGCTGGGCGACGTCATGAAGGAGTCCGCCCGCGCTGCCTTGACCTACGCCAAGTCACACGCCGACCTGCTGGGGATTCCGGAAGGCGCGTTCATGGATACGGACATCCATATCCACGTCCCAGCGGGTGCGATTCCCAAGGACGGCCCCTCGGCTGGGGTCACGATGGCGACCGCGCTCGTCTCGGCGCTCTCGCGCCGGCCGGCACGGCACGACATCGCGATGACCGGCGAGGTCACGCTGCGGGGGCGCGTCTTGCCGATCGGCGGGGTGAAGGAAAAGGTGCTTGGCGCCGTCCGCGCGGGGATCACTTCGGTGATTCTGCCGAAGGAGAACGAGCCAGACCTCGACGATCTACCGGAAGAAGTGCGGAAGACGCTCGACGTGCATCTGGTCGAAGAGCTGGGAGATGTGCTGAGCCTGGCTCTGCGCGGGGCCCGCTTTGAAGCGGGGCACCTGATCTTCGAGACCGAAGCGCCGGTGCTAGCTCGCGCTCACGCCGGCAACCACTAAGTCCACCGCCGCTTCGCGCCAGCGCGCGCGGAGCGACGGCTCGTCGGCCCCCAGGGGGCGAGCGCTCGTGGCTATCACGGCTTCCATGCTGAGGTAGCCTACCATCAGAATGAGAGCTTGGGCGGCAGTCAGGTGCGGGTCGAGATCGTCCCGCACCTGACCTAAGCCCTGGCCTTCCGCCAAAAGCACGACCAGCCTGTTGATGGCCGGGGCAAAGGCGGCACCGCCCCCGCTACCGGACCGCGTTCCTTGGCCGAGGAGCGCGACGATTTCCGGATGTCTCGCGAGAAACTCGAATTGCGCGCCGAGCGTGAGGCGAAGCCGCTCGAGGGGTCCGCCACTGGGTGTGGCCAATTGCGCCAACGCCGACTCTAGCTCGCCCGCCGACTGCGCCAGGACCGCCTGGAAGAGCCCGCGCTTGGAGTGGAAGTAGTAGAACAGCAGCTGCTTGTTGACGCCCGCTCGACGCGCGATCTGCTCGACCCGCGCGCCCGCAAAGCCCCGCCTCGCGAACTCTTCGCGGGCAGCCGCGACGATTCGTAATGCCCTGTCGTTGCTTAGTTTAGGTGGCATCTGCCTATTTCATCAACCGTTTGGTTGATGAAAGCTAATGCCTTGCGACATTTTCCGGAATACGCGAAAGGCCGTCCTTGAGGTAGGCAAGCAGGTAGCGGTTCACTTGCTCGGGCGACTCCTCCGGCGCGTCGTGCCCCGAGCGTGAAAGGAGCGCCAGCTCGCTCCGCTGGAGCTCCCGCGCGAACCTGCTGCCGTCATGGAGCGGAATCCACCGGTCCTGGTCGCCCCAGAGGATCAGCGTCGGCGCCTGCACGCCGGCCAGGCGACCGCCGAGGGAGTCGAACCTGAACTCGCGCAGCACGCCTCGCAGGGCGCGTCCGTATCCCGGCTCGGGAACGGGGGCATAGTACTGATCGACGTCTGCCTCCGCGACCTTGCTCGGATCGGCGAACGTCGAGCGTAGGACGCGCCCGGTGAACCAGCGGCTACGGAATGACGTGGCGATGGCGCCCACGAACGGCCAGCGCGCCACCTTGAGCACGCCGGGCCAGCGGACGCCGTATCCTGCCGCATCGATCAATACCATCCCGCGCACGCGATCCGGATGGGCCAGCGCCACTTCGGCGGCAATCGCGCCGCCCATCGAGTGTCCGACTAACACCGCGCTGGCGATCCCGAGCGAGTCGAGCAACGACACGATGAGGTGCGCATATGCGGCATTCGTGTATCCGTGTGCCGGTTTGTCGGAGAATCCGAAACCACGATTGTCGATGACGACGACGCGATATCCGGCCGCGACGACGACGGGCAGCTGGTATCGCCAGCCGTACATTGACGCGCCAAACCCATGGATAAAGACAACCGGCGTGCCGTTGCCGGTGTCGATCATCCGTAACCGGGTGCCATCGATCGTGCGGTACTGCGCCCGAAATGGCGTCCCGGCGGGATAGCGCTGCGATTCAGGAATTGGCGCCGCGCGGCATGCGCCGGCGAACACCACGATACAGAGGAGAGCTCGAGGAGTGGTCATGCGGCGCCTCGCAGCGCGCGCCGGGCGAGCAACACGATCAGCGGGTGCGATGTCCAGAGGCCGGCGACTGCCTCGCCGTCGCCCGAGGTCATCACGAGCTGCGCGTCATCGATCAAGAGGACCGTCGCATCGGGTGCGTCAGAGGCGGCCGGCTCGAGCCATGCGGGGGCGTCGGGAGGCAGGCCGCCGCGTGCTCGGACGGTCAGCGTCGCCCGTTCCGCCGCACGCCGCCAGGCCGGCAGGGTCGGCCGCCACAGCTCGAGCGCCATGACTCCTTCTACACGGCGCTCCGCCCGAGCGACGAGCTGGGTAACGAGATTTGCCACCGCGCGACTGCCCGCCACTTCCCTGGTCACCGGATCGCCGGGCCGCGAGAGACCGCGCACCTCACGCCCCAGCCGGTCCAACGCCTCCCCTTGCCGGGTCGCCAAAACCGCGAGGAGTGCTTGCGGGTCGATGGGCCGATAGCGCGCCGGCCGCTCCGGAGGTGGCGTGCGCGTCGCCGCCCCTCGGGAGACCAGCCCTTCCAGCGCCCCGTAGGCGTTGGCGCGGGCGAGCCTGGCGCCGCGGGCTACGGCATAACCGGTCGAGGGGCCGAGCCGCAGCAGCGTCGCGTAGACGAGCGACTCAGTGGGTGTGAAACCGAAGGGAGTAAGATCGAGCGCCATTTGTAGTAGCAGATACTACTACTTGAGCGCCCCGCGCACCACTCAAACGATGTTGAGGGGCATCCCGAGCAGCCGCGCAATCAGCGCGAGACGGAAGGTGACATCCGTCTGGCGCTGGGCCGGGCTCTTCCCCGGTCCCTCGAGCGGGAAGTAGTGGTATACCACAGGGTTAGTCGTCTTCGGCATCACGCGCAGCCCGGTAGGACTCCAGATCCCCTGGTCGTCGCACTCGCTGTAGAGCCGCGCGAGAACCTTCGCGGCACTGGGCACCTGGCGGACGATACCCAGCCGCGTGAGCAGCTCGAGCCAGTACACGGCGAACGGCACGTCCGTGATCCGGCCCTGAGCGTCGGCGTGGAGCGGGTCACCCAGGATCTCAAACAGTGGTTTGAAAACCTTCTTGCCCGCCAGGATGAAAAACGACCGGCGCGGGGTCGGGATCGAGAAGTACGCCGCCAGGCGCTCGAGGAATCCGGCGCGCTCCCGCTGCACCGCCGGCATGAAGGCCAGCATCTCCACCGAGAAGACCGTCGGCGGATACACGAGCGGATCGAGTACCGTCTTGCCCTGCGCCTTTTTGAACGGCTTCTGCGCCAGGTCGCTGCGCAGATACATCGAGATGTCGCTCGCGATGCGATGCGCGGCACCCCGGAGGCGCGGGTCGTCCTGATGGGCACCGCGCGCGAGCGCCGCGGCTGCCGCTTGCCCGCCTATGCTCCTCGCCCACAGCCCCAAGCCCGGATCGCTTTTCGCGGGCCGCTGAAACTCGACGAGCAGAGCCGGATCGTCGTCGCGGGACAGCAACCGGAACAGGAAGCGATCGGCGAACCGGAAAACGCGCGCGTCGGCCGGCCAACCCAGCTCGAGCAGCCGGCGGTACTGGTAGATCGTGCCGACTTCCTTCCACCCCATCGCATTGGATGGGGCGGGCGCCAGGAGATTACCTCCCCACAGCCCGGTCTCCTTTTGCTTCCGGACGAGCGCGAGCGATTCCTTGTAGTGCCCCATCGCCTCGCGCAGCTGAACGACGCGCTCGAAGTCGCGCGCGGGTTCGGGCACGACTTCCGTAATCGTCCGATACTGGATGGGGAGACTGGCGGCCTCATACAACCAGGACAGGGGCACTGTATGTGTGGAGGGAATCTCCAACCGCCGCTCCGTTGGTGGAGGCCGGGACAGCTGGTGCTGCCGGATCAAAAACGGGCGCAAACTTATCCGCCCCCCGGCTAATAGGCAATCGGCGGAGACTAACCACTTGTCGTGGAAGATGTTCCGCCAACGCTCCGAGCGTGCAACTTACTGCACTGCTACGGAACTGGACGCTGGAACTCCGACGACGGCAGCCAGCGCGGCATCGCCTGATCATTGGCGATCGCGTGCGCCGCTCGCACCGTGACGCGCACCTCCTGCGCCATCCCCGCATACCGGAACGTCGGCTGATATTCGTCGCTGGGTTGGTGATAGCGCTGCTGGTTGTAAATGTTCTCCTGCTCCTCGCCCCACCCTTTCGGACGGCCGACAAAATCATCGCCTGCGTAAATCGAAAGCGCCGGAACGCCGGCACGCGCGAATGGGAAATGATCGGACCGGAAGAACGATCCGCGGATGTCGGGTTCCGATTCGACGACGACCGCCTCTGCGCGCGCAGCAGCTTCGAACACGGGACCCAGGCTCGAGCGATCCATGCCGCGTGCGCCAATGTTGCGCGTCGCGCCGCGGACATTCGTGACGTCAAGGTTCAAGACCGCGGCGGTTTGGCCGAGCGGGACGAGCGGGTGCTGCACGTAGGCTTCGCTGCCGAGCAAGCCGCTCTCTTCGGCCGTCGTCGCGACGAACACGATCGAGCGCGAGGTCCGAGGCAGTTGCGCGAGCGTCTTGGCGGCGCCCAGGATCGCGGCCACACCCGACGCATTGTCCTCGGCGCCGTTGTAAATGGAGTCTCCCCGAATCGCGGGCCCGATACCCTTGTGATCCCAATGGGCGGTGATCAATACCGCCTGCGAGGTCAGACGTGGATCGCGGCCAGGCAGACGCCCGGCAACGTTCTCCGATTCAACCCGGCGCAGCGCGCTGTGAATGCGCGCGGACGCGATCACCCCGGTCGCCACCGGACGGAAGTCGCGCCGCGCCGCCGCCCGAGTCAGCGAATCGAGATTGAGCCCGGCCTTTTGCAGTGCGGCGCGGGCAGTGCCCTCGGTCACCCAGCCGGCGAACGCGATACTCGGCGAATGCGGCTGGTCGAGTTTGAACTGCTCGACCGACCATGAACCGCGGACGACTTCCCATGGATACGTCGCGGTCTCGTTCGTGTGAACGAGAATCGCACCGGCTGCACCCTGCCGTGCCGCTTCTTCCAGCTTGTAGGTCCAGCGACCGTAGTAGGTGAGAATCTTGCCGAGGAAAATCGTGGTATCGACGAGACCCGGATCGTTGACGAGCATGAGCAGCACTTTTCCATGCAGGTCCGCGCCCTTGTAGTCGTCCCATTGCCACTCCGGCGCGCGGATTCCGTATCCGACGAACACGACCTCGCCGCTCGCCGCGATATCCGCCTCCGGTCGCTCTCCCCACGCAACGAACGCGTCGCGATAGGCGAGCGTATCGCCCGGGCTTCCCGCCTTTCCCCACGACAGCGTCGGCTCCGGCGTCATCCCGACGAGGGCGACTGGCTGGAAATACGTCCCGTTCGCCCCCGCCGGCTCGAGTCCCAGGGCCTGGAATTGGGCAGCGATGTACTCTGCCGCGAGCCGGCCCCCACGCGTCGCCGGGGCGCGGCCTTCGAGCAGGTCGCTCGCCAAAAACCGCAAATGGGCGTCCATCGCGGCCGTATCGACGGGGATCTGGGGCGCTCGCTGTGCGGCGGCGGCCGTCGCGACGAGTACCAGCATCGCGACAGTATTCAGACATTTGAGCATCATTGCGTGGGGTGCTCCCGTGAGAGGCGACATTTGACGGTATCAATCGTACCCGGCCGGCGGCGGCCTGCTTCGCTGGTCATGACAAACGTCGAGTCGTCGAGAAAGTCGATTGCTTCGCCGCCGATCTCCATCCCTGCGATGTTGCACGGACGGTCCCGCGCGGCAAGGAGGCGGCCGCCGACCCCAGGATGGAAGAGGTAGATCTCGGTGTAGGTCCGCAGCGCGACGACCCGGCCATCAGGACGGACGGCACCCCCCGTGACGAGGCGACCCGCTTCGGAGCTCGGAAGGATATCGAGGGTCTGCACCAACGTCGCCACAACAACCTCTGATGTCGTATCGGTCGTGCGCCAGGCGCTGCGATCGACGCGATACAACCGGATCGCGCTTCCGCGTGTGCCTTTGCTGACGAGGAACAACGCCGTGTCGCGGGGCGATACGTAGACCGCCTCGACGTCGTGCGGGCCGTCCGGATACCGCAGCCACAGCACGGCCGGTGCTCTTGTGATGCCCAGCGTGTCGCTCGCCCGCTCCGGCGGCGCCGGTTCGGGAATCGCATAAATCGTGACGAACGGTCGGAATTCGAGGTTGTCGCCCGTGTCCGCCAGATAGAGGCACGTGGCGGCACTGACGCGTGTGGGACAGGGGCCGAGCGACATGTCTTCCCAGTCGATCGCCTGGGCGCCCGGTATGAGGAGAGCGCCGCGATCGGTGCCGCGCAGGTCCGTTGCGTAGAGGTACGGGCCATCGCCGGAGTCGTTGTGCGTCCACAGGACACCAGGAAACGCGCGACTCACCGCGACGCCGGAGCTTTCGACGAGGCGCGGACTCTGAAAGGTCGCTTGCAGGAGGAACAACGCGGTTGCGAACATGAGGCTTCAAGAAGATACTTCGCGCATGCGCGATGCAAATGTCCGTTTGCACGGCCGAATCCTCTATCTCACCGAGGATCCCGGCTTCGTGCGCGCGCAGCTCGCCGGGAATGATCCGGCGTGGTCGCCGGAGCACAAGCTGCGCGATGATATCTCGACCGACGAAATCACTCCCGCCTACATCTGCTACTACTACGACGAAACGCTCGGGGAATTCCCCTACCTCGGTCTCAAGTGCCGCGACGAATTTCCGATTTCCCGCGGCTCCGTCAAAAGCGGAGGCTTCGTCGCGGCGGTGAGCGGCAAGCGGCGCGGGAAAGGCTCTTCGCGCGAGCAGTCACCCTACGCCGAGATGTGCGCCGGGATCAAGCTGGTAGTGGCGGAAAGCATCGAGCGCATCTACCGCGAGAACTGTCAGAACCTCGGCGTCCTCACGACGACCGATTTTTCCATTCTCGACAAGGTACGCCGCGGCGAGGTCATTCCGTTGACGGCGTTCACGGCGGGAGAGGGCGAGATCACCCGCGGCATCATCGAGCACGGCGGCTTGTTCAACTACAACATGGCGCGGCTCAGAGGCGACGTCGTCCTCCATCCGCCCAAGACGTCGAAGCGGCCGATGACACTCGGCGAGAAGATCCTGGCCCGCCGGTGGGTCGTCGATCCCGCGAAGGGAAAAATCGGCGTTCCGGCCGTGAAGCCGGGCGATGAAGGGTTCGTGCTCACCGACATCCGGTTCAGCCACGAGTACGTGACGCCGATGGCGGCGATCTTCTTCGAGCAGCTCGTCGGGAAAGACGCGAAGGTCAACGATGCCGGCTCGATCCTGATGTTCCGCGACCATCTCACATTCCTGCCGGAAGCGATGACGCCGGAGCGCGTGAAGGAAGGGCTACTCGACGTCGCGCTCCAGCTCGAGAAGAAGCAGCGCGAATTCGCCACGGCGCAGGGGATCAAGCTCTACGGTGAGCTGCGACTCGGTCACCACGGATCCGAGGCGATCTGCCACTCCAAGATCCTCGAGGCGCACGCGCTGCCCGGGCAGGTGATCATCGGCTCCGATTCGCACACGCCGCATGCCGGGGCGGTAGGCTGTATCGCGTTCGGCGTGGGAACGACCGCAATCTTCAATTCCTGGATTACCAAGGACGTGCGGTTACAGGTGCCGGAGACGGTCAAGGTCGTCATCAGCGGCCAGAAGCCCGTCAACGTCACCGCGAAGGACTTCATGCTGGAGGTGCTGCGCCATCCCTACGTCAAAACGGGCAAGGCCATCGGCAAGCTGGTGGAGTACAGCGGTGAGGCGGTCCAGGCGCTGTCGGTCGACGAGCGGGCCACAATGACCAACATGACGGCCGAGGTGGGCGGGTTTACCGGGTACGTCGCACCGGACGAGAAGACGGTCGAGTACCTGATGGACTACCGCAAGATGTCGCGCGTCGAGGCGGAGGAGCTTTGCGCCGGGCTCACGAGCGACCCGGGGGCGGAGTACTGCGAAGTCATCGAGATCGACGCCTCGGGCGTTCGCCCGATGATCGCGCTCCCCGGCGACCCCGGGAACGGTCTGTACATCGAGGACGTGGGCCAGCGCATCAAGGTCGACATCGCGTATGCGGGCTCGTGCACGGCAGGTAAGAAAGAAGACATGGACATGTACGCGCGCGTCCTCGCCGAAGCCGCGGGACGGGGCGAGCGCGTCGCGCCCTGGGTGCGCTTCTTCATTCAGTGCGGCTCGCAGGACGTGAAGCGCTACTGCGAGGAGAAAGGCTACCTGGACGTGTTCCGGCGGGTCGGCGCGACGTTCCTGGAGCCGTCGTGTGGGGCCTGCATCAATGCGGGCCCGGGGGTCTCCAAGACGCGCGAAGAAGTCACCATCAGCGCGATCAATCGCAACTTCCCGGGCCGCTCAGGTCCGGGCCAGCTCTATCTCGCCAATCCGTACACCGTCGCCGCCTCGGCCATCACCGGCTACATCACCGTGTGGGAGCCGGGGATGGTGCTGGAGACTGCGCGTTAGGGAAACGTTCCGCGAATCTTTACCTTGATGGCGCGCGCGCCGCTCCCGAAATCCAGCGCAGAAGTCACCGTCGTACTCGAATCCGGAACCAACTTCGCCACTATCGTAAACTCCCCGTTCAGCGTACCGCGCGCGACATTAAAGGTTGACCCACCTTGAGCCGTGCCGTACTGACTCGTGGTCGTGCGCAGATGCCCTCCACGTGACAGCCACTTCGTGACGGCCGAGTCAGTCGCCTGATGGACAACGAAACCGATCCCGGTACCTGCGGTGTCGAGCGTGAAGCGCTGCCACAATGAATCGCTGACGGGAGCGCGGCCCGATCCGAGAATGAAGAAGACCGAGTCGATCGTGCGAAACGTCGCCCTGTAGCCTTTCCAAGCCAGCACCGCACTGAGACCGATGACGATCGGAGATCCACCCTTTGTGGCGTCTACGTCGAACTCGATCCCAACGACGCGCATCGTGTCGGTCCCTTGCACAATCCGTGACGCGCGATCAATGAATGGAAAGACCAACGACGCCATGATGGCGTACAACCCGGAATCTCCAGTAAACGCGGTGTCGAGAGTCTGGTCGTGCCGGAACGCCGAATCGAGGGCCACGCGTACAGCCAGGAGCTCTGCTCCGGGAATCGCGTCGGGATCGACGCTCCCGGCATCAGAGCACGCAGCGATAACCCCGGCGACGGCCAGGGAGAGCAACATTTTTCTCATGTGTGTGAATATGGCGCTACTGCGGGCCGCCGGTAACTGTGACGACCTGCACGCGATACGGCCGAAGTGAATCGCGCTGATACACGCTGCGGGGATTCCACAGGACCCACGTGTTGATCCCCAGGTCCTCCGCCGCGCGAATCTGTTCGCGGATTTCGTGCGGTGTGTACCGCGGCTTGCGCCGGCCGAGAGTGAACGCCTGGAGATACGGACGGATCGTCGCGGCGCGGGTGAGCGGCCGCGAGCGCTCCAGCGCCTCGCTCAGCGCGTTGCGCACGACGCGATACGGCTCGGCGTTCGGCCACGCGAGTCCGTAGCTGCCCTTGTAGTAGTGGCTGGGGTAGACCATCGGCAAGACCACGTCCGCGACCGTGACGAAGTCTTCCCACACCTGACCGATACCCAGGTCGCCAGTCGCCGACGACGTCAAGCCAAAAATGTCGAACGTGACCGGCACGCCCATCGGCTGAATGCGCTGCATGAGAATGGCGATCCCCGCCTGCACACCTTCGCGCTGCGACTCGCCTTGCTTGCGCGCGGCAAAGATCGCCTGCGCCATCGCTTCTTTGGGCTCGTCGGGGAAGCGGACGTAATCGAACTGCACCTCATTGAAGCCCAGGCGCACCGCTTCCTGCGCGAGCTGCGCCGCGTAGATCCAGACCGAGTCGTTGTACGCATCGACCCACGCAATGCCGATCCGGTCGCGCCACAG
>Ga0070694_100001040_pt1 | contig 15832 bp, 14 predicted proteins | sample KBSK1251metaG_FD_65470 | JGI IMG/M metagenome (GOLD analysis project Ga0070694, IMG submission 65470) | Corn, switchgrass and miscanthus rhizosphere microbial communities from Kellogg Biological Station, Michigan, USA - KBS K1-25-1 metaG | ecosystem: Host-associated > Plants > Roots >... | reverse complement strand
GACAGGAAGCTGTGATAGAGCGTCGCCACCACCGGGAAGTGCGTGAAGGTCACCAGCAAGACCGCCGCAGGCAGCAAGAGCAGCCACCCCTGCACATGCACCGACCACGAGCGGAAAAATCCCGCAGACGCGGGCGCGGGAGCCGCCACGCCGGACGCGCCTGGCTGAGTCGGTGAATCGCTCATCAGTGCAATCCAAGTGGGGCGGGCGGGGGCGGGGCGGGTGGCGGGGGGGCGGGGCTCCCGGGAACCGTGTCTTCTGCGCGTCGCCGAAGGGCCAGACCAAAATCTCGTGGCCCGCCATGAGTGCAGACAGCGGGCAGCGAGTCAGCGTGTTCCCGGGAGCCCCGCCCCCCCGCCACCCGCCCCGCCCCCGCCCGCCCCACGCTCAACGCCGGTACGGCCGCAGGATGCGCTCGGCCTCGCGCTGGGCGTCCTTCATCGCCTGCTCGGCGGGCTTGGCGCCGGTGAGCGCCGCCTGCAGCCCGTCGTTGAGCGCCTTCGTCACCCGCTGGTTGTCGTGGGTGGAGAGCTCGGCGACCGCGTACTGGAGCTGGTCACGCGCGACCGCGGCGGCGGCGAAGCCGGCGACGTACTGCTTCATGGCCGGGGTGTCCCACGCGTCGGAGCGCACCGCGACGTAGCCGGTGTCGATCCCCCACTGCGCGGCCCGCTGGGGCGACGTGATCCACTTGATGAACCTGAGCGAGGCCGCCTGCTGGGCGGGCGTGCTCTTCTTGAAGATGTGGAAGTTGCCGCCACCGGTCGGGGAGCCGCGCCGCTTGCCCGCCGGCAGCATGGCCACCCCGAACTCGAACTTGGCGTTGTTCTTCACGTTGGTGAGGTTGCCGGTGGTGGTCCACATCATCGCGGTCTTCCGCTCGAAGAAGTCCTTGGGCGTCGTACCCCATTCGATGATGCCGGCCGGCATCACCTTGTGCTTGCCGCTCAGGTCCACCCAGTACTGGAGCGCCTCCACCACCGCCGGCTTGTCGTAGTAGGTCTCGGTGCCGGCCTGGTTCATGAGCAGCACGTCGTTCTGGGTGGTGAACCCCTGGAAGAGCCAGTACGGGAAGCCGGAGGACGGGACCTCGAGGCCCCACTGGCTGACGTTGCCGCTGCCGTCGCGCTTGGTGAGCTTGCGCGCGTACTCGACCTGCTCGGCCCAGGTGGCGGGCGGTCGGCTCGGATCGAGGCCGGCCTCCTTGAAGGCTTCCTTGTTCCAGTACAGCACGATCGTGGAGCGCTGGAACGGGATGCCCCACGTCTTACCCCCGGTCTGGCTGTTGAGCATGAAGGCCGGGAAGAAGCTCTTGAGCCAGGCCCGGTCCTCCGCGCTGGTGGCCATCGCGTCGAACGGCACGATCGCGTCCTCGTCGATCAAAGTGAACATGTCGGTCGAGAGCAGCACCGACATCTGGGGCGGCTCGCCGCTCTTGAGCGCGGTGAGCACCTTCACGATGGTCTCCTGGTAGGTGCCGGCGTAGATGGGCTTGACGTGGATGCCGGGGTTCTCCTTCTGGAAGTCCGCGGCGAGCCCGTCGATGATCTTGGTCACCGGGCCTCCCACCGCCACCGGATAGTAGAAGGAGAGCTCCACCGGGCCCTGGGCGGCCACCGGCGAGGCGCCGCCCGCGAGGGCGACGAGCAGCAGGCATGCGAGCAGTCTCGTGATCATGGACGGTCTCCTCGTCATCGAGAGATGGATGGGAGGTCGGCGACGTCGTCACGGCGCCGACCGGTCTCCGCGTCGAACACGTGGGCGGCGTCCCGCGCCCACGCGAGATGCACGCGCGTGCCGGGACCGAGGGCGACCCGGCCGGGGGCCCGCACCGCCAGGGCTTGACCGCCGATCGCGCACATCAGGATGGAGTCGGCTCCGAGATACTCGACGCTCCGCACCGCGGCCTCGACCGCACCGCGCTCCGGGGCGAGCGCGACGCGGATGTCCTCCGGCCGCACCCCCAGCAGGAGGCGCCGGTCGTCGAGCGCGAGGACGTTCATGGGCGGGGTGCCGATGAAGCGCGCCGCGAAGGCGGTCGCGGGCCGCGCGTAGAGGACGTCCGGCGGGGCGTCCTGCTCCACGCGCCCCTCGCGCAGCAGGATGACCTGATCCGCCATGCTCATGGCCTCGGTCTGGTCGTGGGTGACGTAGACCATGGTGATGCCGAGGCTCTGCTGGAGTCCGCGGATCTCCCGGCGCATCTCGAGGCGGAGCTGCGCGTCCAGGTTGGAGAGCGGCTCGTCCATCAGGCACACCGGCGCGTCCGCGATCAGCGCGCGGCCGAGGGCCACGCGCTGCTGCTGGCCTCCGGAGAGCTGCGAGGGCCGGCGCTCGAGCAGCGCGGCGAGCCCGAGCAGGTCCGCCACCCGCGCGAGCCGAGCCTTCCGCTCGGCCGCCCCGACCCGGCGCACCCGCAGCCCGAACACGATGTTCTCGGCGACCGAGAGGTGCGGGAAGAGCGCGTACGACTGGAACACCATGGACACGCGGCGCTCGGCCGGCGGCCGGTGCGTGACGTCCACCCCGCCGATGGCGATGCGCCCGCGGGTGGCCGCCTCGAGCCCCGCGATGAGCCGGAGCGTGGTGGACTTGCCGCAGCCGGACGGCCCGAGCAGGACCAGCATCCGCCCCGCCGCGGCCTCGAAGCTCACGTCGTCGACCGCCCGCGTCTCTCCCCACCACCGGCTCAGGTGCTCCACCGAGATCGCCGACACCCGGGACCTCTAGGCGCCGGCCGCGCGCGGCTCGATCAGCGGGTCGGTCAGCGCGGGCAGACGAAGTCCCAGAGCGCTCCGGCGCGCTCGACCACCGCGTCCACGTCCTCGGCCAGCAGGTGCCGGTCCGCGACCATGGCCTCCGCGTCCCGACGCACCCGGGCCAGGTAGCGGTCGCGGTCGCCGTACCGCTCCTCGAGCGAAGGCCGCGGGTCGCCGGTCTGGGCTCGCTCCGCCGCGGTGCGCGCGAACGGCAGCGTGGAGCCCATCATCGACATGAGGTCGCCGGGCGCGCCCTGATCGGGGTGGCGCGGGTTCCAGCCGGTGAAGGTCGCGACCGGGACCCGCAGCTCCGGCGGCCGGATGCCGGCGCGCTCGTTGCCGTCGGCATCCACCGCGGAGACCACCGTGACGTAGGGCGCGCCGATCTTGGGCGGCAGGTCCACGATGCCCCGGTCGACCGCCGGGCCGAAGTCGAGCCGCACCGGCCGCGGGAGCCGGTCTGGGAAGCGCACGCCCGGGATGGCGGCGTACACCGCGCGCGTCGTCTCGGCGGCCACCGCGGTGCCGTCGGCCAGACGCGGCACCGCGCTCGGAGGCGGCTCGACGCCCTCGCTCACCCACCGGTCGAGGTTGACGAGAGCGGCCCGCAGGAGCGGGGAGTAGTCCACCACGCTGAAGGGGTGGCGCCCGCGGCCGCCCGTGTTCGGGTCGGCGGGCGGCGGCGGGAGCGCGCCGGGGGTGTGCTGGGTGCCCGCGAAGAGGTACTGGCGGACCCAGGGCGGCGGGATCACGTCGCGGGTGGCCGCCACGTCGGTGTGCACGAGCGAGCCGTCGCCGCGCCAGTACTCGGCCGCGGTGTTGATCGTGAAGATGCGCGGGGGGCGCGCCCGGCCCGCGAGCCGATGGAGCAGCGCGCCCCGCTGCCCGGTGATCGGGTCGTCCTGCTCTCCGTCGGTGAACGGGAACAGGCTCCCCACCGCGTGGACCGCGTTCAGCGAGGGCTGGCCGAACCGGCAGTTGAACTCGCCGCGCCGCCCGCCCGCCACGTGCGGGATCACCGCGTCCCATGCGAAGCGACCCGTCTCGTCCTCGTCGAGCCCGAGGTAGAGCAGGTGGCGCAGGAAGCGGCCGCTCTGCGAGACCCCGAACACGTAGGACCGCTCGATCTGTCCCGCGCAGGGATTTCCCTCCCCCGCGGTCGCCCCGCGCAGGAAGGCCGCGGTGTCGCGCACCGCGGTGAAGCCGAGACCGACCACCGGCGGATTCTCGGCCCGGTAGTAGCACTCGTAGATCCGCCCGGGCGCGAACCCGCCGTCGAGGGCGACCGAGCCCGCGTCGGGAAAGCGCCAGGCCCCGCGCGGCACGGTGACCGCGGGAGCCTCCGCGTGCTCGCGCATGTGCAGCTCCGCGTCCGGATCGTCGAGCCGCGCCACCGGATGCGGGACGTGGTAGCGGTCGGCGAGCGGCAGCACGTCCACGCGCGCGTTCGGCCGGAACTCGCAGCGCACACGCTCGGACACCCCAGGCACCCGGGGCACCGTCAGCGCCATCATCCCGTCGCGGCGCGGCACGTCCGGCTGCCAGCCGATCCAGGCCACCGCGTAGCCGTGGCGCATCAGGAAGCCGTTGCCGAAGTCCTCGCGGGTCGTCGGGTCGTTCGACCGCGGCGTGCCGTTGAACATGCCGAGCGCGATCTTGCGCCCGCGATTGGGGATGTCCAGCAGGAGGCGGCGACTCCCGCCGAGCGGATGCAGGAGGTAGAAGTCGGCCGAGGACTCGACGAGGCCGCGCGCGTTGCGGGGAGCCTGCCCGAGATCGGCGATCGGCTCGTGGACCCGCGCGGACGGATCCACCGCGAAGTGGAGCACGCCCTCGATCTTCTCGTAGGGGCCTCCCGCCCCGAACGCCGCCCCGCCCAGGACCGGCTCGCGCCGCGTCACCTCGAGTCTCACCACCGCCATGGCGTCTCTCCGATCAGAAGGCGAGGAAGGACCGCAGCGCGGCCAGGACCGCGTCCGGATTGTCCTCGTGCAGGGTGTGGACCGCGCGCGGGATCTCCACGAAGGCGCCCTTCGGCAGCTCGCGGGCCATGCGCTCCGCCACGTCGCGGTCGAGGATCGGGCTCTCCTCGCCGCGCAGCACCAGCGTGGGCACCGGGATCGTCCGCAGGAGGCCCCACCAGTCCACCTCGACGGTGGAGCGGAGCGCCTTCACGCTCGGATGCCACGCCCACACCAGGCGCCCGTCCGGCCGCTGGCGCAGGCTCGAGGCGGCCACCCACCGGTAGTAGTGGATGCCCGGGTACGCGTTGCCGCGGAGGAGGTGCTGGGCCGCCTGCTCGATGCTGTCCCAGAATTCCGGCTCGGGCGGCCCGGGCGGGGCCTGCGCGGCGCGCTTGCTGATCTCGGGGCCGATGTCGAGGATGACCAGCCTGGCGACCGCGTCCGGCCGCTTGGCGGTGAAGTAGATCGCGTTGCGTCCGCCCATCGAGAGCCCGACCAGGACCGCGGGGGCGAGCCCGAGCTGGTCGACGACGCCGCCCAGGTCGTCGAAGGCCGCGATGGGGCCGTAGACGGTGGCCGGATCGCTGTCGCCGTGCCCGCGCTGATCCATCGCGTAGACGTGGAAGTGCGGCTGGAGCGCGATGGCCAGCGTGTCCCAGGCGTGCGCGTGCCCGGTGAAGCCGTGGAGCAGCAGCAGCGGGGTGCGCCCCTCCCCGCCCCAGTCGAGCACGTGGAGGCGCAGGCCGTTGACCGACACGAACTGGTCGACCGGACGCAGCAGGTTCATGGCCGGCGCCCGCTCAGAGCTGGATACGCCCGGGGCCCCGCGGCCCGCCCCGGCCGCCCAGGTCGGGCGGGATGCGGTCCGGGATCACGATGTTCGAGGACTGCTCGCGGCGCAGCTCCTGCAGCTCGCGGATCGCGCGCTCGACCGCGACCTTGGCGCCGGCCGCGAACTTGTCGGCCGCGTCGCCGAGCGAGGTCGCCTCGATCTCGAAGGTGATCGGCAGCGCGCCCACCGGCGAGAGCAGCTGGGCCTCGCCCACGTAGAGGATCTTGCGGCCGAGATCGATCGAGCCGTCCGTCTTCACCGGCGTCATCATGCGGATGACCCCGATGCGCCGGTCGGTGAAGGTCTCCTCCCGGTACAGGGAGGCGGGGTCCATCCGGAGCTCCAGAGCCTCGTCGGCCATCGTTAGCGGGTCCTTTCTGTCGTCGGGTGGATCGTCACGCGAGCTCGGCCCGGGCGCTCATGGCCACCGTGCCTTCCGGGGTCACGGCCCACAGCTCCATCGAGCGGCCGTCCTCGGACGGGCGGCCGCGCAGCTCGAAGGCCGCGGTGTCGAAGAGCGGCGCGCGGGCCTGGGTCTCGTAGGTGGCGAACGCGCGCCCGCGAGCGTGGTCACGGGCGAAGTCGAGCAGGAGCGTCGAGGTGAGCGGGCCGTGCACCACCAGGCCCGGGTAGCCCTCGCGCTCCATGGCCCAGGGCCGGTCGTAGTGGATGCGGTGGCTGTTGAACGTGAGCGCGGAGAAGCGGAAGAGGAGGACCGGGTCCGGGGTGACCCGGCGGCGCCACGGCACGTCGTCCGGGGCGGGCTCGCGGCGCGGGGCCTGGTTGCGCTCGCCCGCTCGCACCTCCTCGCGGAAGACGGTCCGACGCTCCTCCTCGATCGCGAGCGCGGCGCCCGCGAAGATGCGCTGCACGACGGTGGCGAAGACCAGGGTGCCGGTCCCGCCGGTCTTCACCGAGATGTCGGCCAGCTCGGTCTCGCGCCGGATCGTCTCGCCGATGCGGAGCGGCCGGTGGAAGCGGAAGCGCTCGCTCGCGAACATGCGGCGGGGCAGCGGCATCGGCGGGATCACCCCGGTATCGAGCGGGCTGCCGTCGGGGCGCAGCGCGTCCGGCGCGAAGCGCGGCAGGAAGTAGAGGCACTGCCAGCCGGGCGGCAGGAGGTCGCCCGGGCCCAGCTCGGGCTCGTCGCGCCCGAGGGCGAGCCGGAGCAGATTCGCGGGCGCCGCGGTGACGACGTCGGCGGCGGTCTCGCGCCGCCCGACGTGGGCCTTCAGGTCGTCGAGATCGACGAGCATGCTCACGCGGCCACCGGTGGGCGGCGACGGTGCCAGTCGGTGGCCCGCTGGTAGGCGTGCCCCGCCCGTAGCACGGTCGCCTCGTCGAAGGGCCGGCCGGAGATCTGCATCGAGAGCGGCAGCCCCGAGGACGAGAAGCCGGTCGGGATCGCGAGGGTCGGCAGCCCGGTGATGTTGAACGGGCCCATGTTCGACTTGGCGAACGGGAAGTCGGGATCGTGGACCAGCTTGAAGGCGGGCGCGGGGCCCAGCGCGGTCGGCGTGATCAGCACGTCCACCGTCTCGAGGGCGCGGGCGGTGTCCTCGCGGATCTGGGCGCGCAGGCGCTGGGCCTGCACGTACTCGTCGGCGCGGAAGAGGCCGCCGACCATGAGCTTCTCCCGGAGCACCTCCCCGTAGAGCTCGGGGCGGGTCCGCAGGTCGCGCTCGTGATAGGCGAAGGCCTCGGTGAGCATGATCACCATGAAGGACGGCGTGGCGTGGATGCTCGGGATCGTGACGTCGCGCACCACCGCCCCGAGGCGGCCCAGCTCGGCGAGGGCCCGCTCGAAGGCGGCCACCGTCTCCGCCTCCACCTGCTCGAAGAAGTAGTCGCGCACCACGCCGATCCGGAGGCCCTTGACGCCACCCTCGAGCCCCGCCAGATAGTCGGGCACCGGCTCACGGGCCGACGCCGGATCGGCCGGGTCGTGGCCGGCCAGCGCCTGCAGGATGAACGCGCAGTCCTCGGCCGAGCGGGCCATCGGGCCGGTGTGATCGAGGGTCCACGAGAGCGTGACCACCCCCGCCCGGCTCACCCGGCCGTAGGTGGGCTTGAGCCCGGCGATGCCGCAGAAGGCGGCCGGGCCCCGGATCGACCCGCCGGTATCGGAGCCGAGCGAGCCGACGGTGAGGCCGGCCGCGAGCGCCGCGCCCGAGCCGCTGCTGGAGCCGCCCGGGATGTGATCGAGGTTCCAGGGGTTGCGCGCGGGCGGGAAGCGGTGGCCGGGAAACTGGATGCCGAACGCGAACTCGTGGGTGATGAGCTTGCCCAGCATCACCATGCCCGCCCGCTGGAGCCGGGCCACGCAGGTGCAATCGAAGTCCGGTACCCAGTCGCCGAGGACCGCGGAGCCCGCGGTGGTGCGGATCCCGCGAGTGGCGTAGAGATCCTTGTAGGCGATGGGGATACCCGCGAGAGGACCTCCGTCCCCGCGCCGGATGGCGGCCTCCGCGGCGCGGGCGTCGGCCAGCGCGCGCTCGCCGGTGACCGTCACGTAGGCGTTGAGGCTCTTGTCGAGGCGCTCGATGCGCCCGAGCAGGTCGGTCGCGTAGTCGACCGGCGAGAGCTCGCCCCGGCGGAAGAGGCCGCCCAGCTCCCGGATCCCCGCGTAGCAGAGCTCCGCCGCGGTCATCGCGGGGCCTCCAACGGGGACGCGCCCGGTTCCCGGGCGCTCATCGCGCGACCTCCGCTCCCCCCTTCGCGTCGAACGTCACCGCCGGCTCCACGGTGCGCACCGCGCGGCTGTCGAGCGCGCGGATCGGGCGCAGCGCGTTCGCGAGGAAGCCCTGCACCAGGGCCAGACGGGCCGGCGGAATGGGGAGCCCGGCGAGGCGGGCGCGCTCCTTCACCTCGTCCAGCGTGATCTCGGGGGGCAGCTCGGGCATGGCGAATCTCCTTGTGAGCGACGGGCCATAGAGTAGACGGGTCCGCGCGCGAGAGCAACACGGGCCCCCGCCCCGCGCGGCGCCTCAGGCAGTCGGCCGGATGAGCGGGGCGAAGCGGGCCATGCGGTCGAGGCTCTCGGCAAGGCTCTCGGCCCGAAAATCGAAGATCAGCTCGCTCACCCCGAGCGCGGCGAAGGCCCCGATGTCGTCGGCGATCGCCTGCTGGCTGCCCGAGAACGGCCGCCGCTCCGCACCCCCGTCCACGCCCTGGCCCGGGTCGTAGAGCGGCGCCTTGTAGGAGATCGTCAGGGTCGAGAAGTCGCGGCCCTCCGCCTCGATGAGGCGGCGCAGGTCGTCGAGCTCGGCCCGCAGCTCGGCCGGGCGCAGCGGGACGGCCGGGTTGGCCCCCACCGGATGCCAGCCGTCGCCGAGGCGGGCAACCCGGCGCAGCGCGGCCTTGCTGTGGCCGCCGATCCAGATCGGGGGGTGCGGCTTCTGCGCCGGATGCGGCAGGCAGCGGATGGCGTCGAAGCGGTAGAACTCGCCGCGGAACGACGCGGGGTCCTGCGTCCACAGGGTCTTGAAGATGCGCAGGTACTCGTCGCCCACCGCGCCGCGCCGGTCGAAGTCGGGGGCGCCCAGGGCCTGGAACTCCTCGCGCAGCCACCCGACCCCGACCCCGACCGTGACGCGCCCGCCGGACAGCACGTCGATGGTGGCGAGCATCTTCGCGGTGACCACCGGATTGCGGTGCGGCAGGATCATCACGCTCGAGATCAGGCGCAGCCGGCGCGACTTGCCCGCGACGAAGGCCATCAGCGAGAGCTGCTCGAGGGCGTCGCCGTGGCCGGGGAAGGCGCCGCTCACGGTGTAGGGATACTTGGACCTGATCGTGACCGGGAACACGATGTGATCGGCGATCACCACCGAGGAGAAGCCGAGCGCCTCCCCGCGCTCGACGAGCGTCTCGATCGCCTCCGGCGCGGCGGTCGCGCCGCGCGTGGGCAGGTAGAAGCCGAATCGCACGGGAGCGCCCGCCCCTACTTGAAGTGCGCCATCACCTTCTTGGCCAGGAGGTCGATCTGGGCCGGGTCGTCGGTCACCGGGCCCAGCACCAGGTACTTGAGCCCGGCCTTCACGAGGTCGTCGATGCGCGCGTTGATGTGATCGATCGACCCGATCATGTACGACTCCTGCAGGTGCTCGTAGGTCCGGTGGGTGCCCATGGTCTTGATGAAGGGCGCCCTCGACGCGGCCACCGCCTTGCCGTGGCTCGGGGTGTCCACCAGGTGGATGAAGTTGCAGTGGCCGAAGGTGAGCTTCTTCGGATCGCGGCCCATGCTGGTCGCGTGCTGCCGGAGCAGCCCCCAGTCCCGCTTCACCCACTCCTGGGTGCCCGAGCAGCGCGAGAGCCAGTTGCCCGCCTTCACGATGCGGTCCATCACGGTGGTCGCGATGACCGGCACGTCGTGCTCGCCCGGATCCGGCACCCGCGAGCCGCCCGAGACCCAGATCTTCGGCATCTTCGGGGGTCGGGGGTCGATGGTGACGTCGTCGAAGTGGTAGAACTTCCCGTGGAAGCTCGCGTTCGGCCGGGTGAGCAGCCGCGTCACCGCCTCGATGATCTCGTCGGTCCGCTTGCCGCGCTCCTCGATGCGGGAGCCGGTCACCTCGTACTCGCGCGCGTACCAGCCCGGGCCCACCCCGAACACGTAGCGGTTGTTCGAGAGATGGCAGAGCGTCGAGATCTCCTTGGCCAGCAGCACCGGGTGGCGCACCGGCAGCACCAGGATCCCGGTGGCGATGTCGACCTTCGCGGTCAGCGCGGCCGCGTAGGCGAGCGAGGACAGCGGCTCGAGCCAGGCGTTGCCGTACAGGCCGGGCGCGGAGAGGAGATGGTCGATCACCCACACGTCGATGCCGTACTTCTCGCACTTCACGATCGATTCGCGGATCCGTCGCATGTTCTTGGGATCCGTCTTCCTGCCGCTCCACGCGTAGGTGGGGATCCACGCCCCGAACTTGAGCCGCGCCATGAGGTCTCCTTTCGCTCGCCGGGCATCACCCTAGGTGGGGGCGCGCACGATGTCAAGAGCGCCCCGCCATCGTCGTAGCGGTGCCGTCGGGGAACATACGGGGACACACGCGGCAGGACTTCCTGGATCCCGGGCGCCCCCCGGCGGACCGCCGCGGGCGCTCGCTCGGGGGACGACTAGAAGGACGCGACCTTGAGGAGGACCAGCCCGAAGGCCCCGCGGGACGAGCTCTCGGGATAGATCCCGTCGACGTAGCGGTCGTAGCCGGCCTCGACCGAGACGCTCGCGCGCCCGCCGAGGATCTTGCCGAGCCCGCAGGCCAGGCCCCCGCTCACGCTCATGGTTCGGCCGTCCACGGTGCGGTCGCTGCTCTGCGACGCGGTGTAGGCCCCGAGTGTCCAGAGGCTCCACCGGCTCGCGGTCGGCGTGTAGGTGAGCAGGAGCGAGGCGGTGCCGGACTGATAGCTCGTGGACAGCTGGTCGTAGCGGTCGACCCCGCTCCCGACCGAAGGCATGACGGTGACGGTGTTGAGCGGGCGCAGGATAAGGCTCAGGTCGTGGTAGAGCGACGTCATGTCGCGATCGGACCGGCCGGGGTCGCGGCTCAGGCTGTAGGTGGAGGTCCCCGAGAGGTCGAACCCCGGGCCCCCGTAGTAGGCCGACCCGGCCACGCTGTCGAAGGTCTGGCGCTCGATCGTCCGCGTGCCGCCCTCGCCGGTGAGCCAGGTGCGCTCGGAGCTCCCGGTGGCGTAGGTGAGCCCGAAGATCGGCCAGGCGCGCGGGGCGAGCTCCGCGCTCACCGCGGTCTGGGTCCGGCTGGTCCGGGGCAGCGCGGGATCGCGGTCCACGTTGTCGGAGAGATCGGACTGCGAGACCTTGAGCCGCAGGAGCCCCAGCCGCTGAGCCACCCAGACCTGGGTGCCTTCTCGATCCTTCTGGGAGGCGGGACCGGTCACCACCCGCTCCAGCCGCTTGCCGACCGAGCGGTACTCCGCGCCACCCTCGAGCCCGAGGCCGCCCAGGGCCCCCTTGAAACCGAGCGATACCGGCTCCTCCGGATCGTCCAGCCCTAGGCCGAAGGCGGCACCGGGCGCGGTGGCGGGCCCGAAGCCGAGGCCGCCGTCGAGCCGCGGGGCCGACAGGCTCGGGAGGTAGGCCACCGCGCCGTACGCGGTCACCTTGACCTCCTGCGGCCGGGCGTTGGCGGCGGCGCCGAAGCTCATCAGGTGCCAGCGCTCCCCCTGCCCAAGGAGCGAGCGCAGGTCGGTCGAGTCCTCGCCGGAGCTCCGGAGCGTGAGGGGATCGGCGCTGATCGGGGGGGTGGGAGCGTCGCGCAGGAGTACCGCGCCCAGGTCGCTGAGGCCGGCGCCCATCATCGCGTCGTCGCCGGCGGTGTCATCGAGCGGCCGGCCCAGGCGGGAGGCGATCAGCCAGGAGGGCAGGTCCGGAGGACGCTCGGCGACCCCGGGATCGACCGGCGAGAGCTCTCCCGCGTGCGCGGCGCCGGCGGGCAGCACCACTGCGAGGAGCAAGGTTGCGAGAGCGGCGAGCGGGCGGGTCATGATCACGCGAACTTGACGTTGCTCCAAGACGAGTCTACGGCCCGGGCTATTTATCACCAAGCATTGGAAACGCGTCGCCGCGCACTGCGTAACACTTCGGCAGTGCGACCCGGCGGAGGTCGCGCCAGCCGGCGCCCTTGACTTCGAGGCGGCGGCGCGCTATCGGTGTCGGACCCCTTACACACGCGGACCCCCCCGGGAGGCACATGGACGAGCACGGGCTGCGCGAGCTGATCGCGCGGGTGAAGGACGGCCGCCTCACCCGGCGGAGCTTCGTGCAGGCCATGGCCGCGGTGGGGCTCGGCGCGCCGCTGGCGGGATCCCTGCTGGGCGGGACCCCGGGGGCGACGGCGCAGCCCCGGGAGGCCGAGTTCACGCCGACGCGACGCGGCGGCGGCGGCACGCTGCGCATCCTGATGTGGGACGCCCCCACCCTGCTGCACCCCCACTTCGGCCGCGGCCTCCGCGACTTCACAGTCCAGCGCATCTTCTACGAGCCGCTCGCGGCGCCCGCTCCCGACGGGACCTTCGTGCCGGTGCTGGCGGCGGAGATGCCGGACCTGAAGGCCGGCACCCTGGCCAAGGACGGCCAGTGGGTGATCTGGCGGCTCAAGCGCAACGTGCAGTGGCACGACGGCGCGCCGTTCACGGCGGACGACGTCATCTTCAACTGGGAGTTCGCGATCGATCCGGCCACCGCCGCGGGCACCCGCGCCGCCTTCGACGAGGTCTCCCGCATCGAGCGCCTCGACCAGTACACGATCAAGGTCGTCTTCAAGAAGCCGCAGCCCTACTGGGCCTCCGTGTTCACCGGTGGCGGGCTGCTGCCGCGCCACATCTTCCAGTCGGTCAAGGGCAACGGGGCGCGCGACGCCATCGGCATGATCCCCGCGGTGGGTACCGGCCCCTATCGGCTCACCGAGTTCCGGCCGGGCGACCTGATCCGCGCGGAGCTGAACCGGAGCTACCACGTGCCCAACCGCCCGTTCTTCGACCGTCTCGACATCAAGTGCGGCGGGGACGCGGTGGGGGCGGCGCGCGCGGTGCTGCAGACCGGCGAGTACGACTTCGCGTACTACGTGCTGCTCGAGGAGGAGGTGCTGCGCCGCATCGAGCAGGGGGGCAAGGGCCGCGTGATGGCGATCCCGAGCAGCGGGGTGAGCTTCGTCCAGTGCAACCAGACCGACCCGTGGCGCGAGGTGGACGGTGAGCGCTCGAGCCTGAAGGCCCCGCATCCGCTCCTCACCGACCAGTCGGTGCGCACCGCGCTGAGCCTGGTGGTGGACCGCACCTCGATCCAGGAGCACCTGATCGGCCGCGCCGGGCAGATCACCGCCAATTTTCTCAACGCGCCGGACCGCTTCCGCTCCCACAACAGCGCCTGGGAGTTCAACGTCGACAAGGCCGGCGACTTGCTGGAGCAGGCCGGGTTCCTCCGCGGCCCCGACGGCGTCCGGGCCAAGGACGGCCGCCGCCTTCGCCTGCTGTTCCAGGGCGCGGCCAACTCGACGGTGCAGAAGATCCAGACCGTGATCAAGCAGAGCGCGGCCCGCGCCGGCATCGAGATGGAGGTGAAGGCGATCCCGGCCTCGGTGTTCTTCGCCGCCGACGTGAGCAACGTGGACACCAACGTCCGATTCCACGCCGATCTACAGACCTACACCGTGTTCACCGGCCTCGATCCCCAGCTCTTCATGGCCCAGTTCGTGTCCTGGGAGATCCCGAGCAAGGAGAACGGGTGGACCGGCCGCAACATCCCCCGCTGGCGCAGCGCGCAGTTCGATCGGCTGTGGAAGAAGGCAGACAACGAGATGAACCCGGTCAAGCGGGCCGCGCTCTTCATCAAGATGAACGACCTGGTGGTGCAGAGCGCGGTGGTGATCCCGATCACGTGGCGCAACGTGCTCCACGCCGCCGCGAACAGCCTGGCCGGGGTGGAGCCCAACTCGTGGGACTCCATCTTCGGACGGATCGCCTACTGGTACCGGCAGGGGTAGCGCTTCCCTCCCTCGCTTCGACCACCCCTCACCCTGCCCTCTCCCCTGAGGGGAGAGGGGGAGAGGGGGGAGCGGTTAGAGGTCCTTCACCTCGGCGGTCTGGCCGGTGGTGGCGCTGCGCGTGACCGCGTCCGTGAACTCCATGTAGCGCACCCCGTCCTCGAACGTGGTGCGCGTGATCTTCTCGCGGCCCCGGATCGCGTTGACGAACTCCTCCTCCACCCGCCAGCCGATCCGGGTGCGGGGCGGCACCGGGATCTCCCGCAGCGCGGACTCGCCGCGGCGCCCGCCGGTGAGGCGGAGCGCGTCGGCCTCGAGCCGCAGGGTGCCCTCGCTGCCGAAGATCCAGGCCTCGGCGGCCGGGGCCAGCCCGGTCACCGAGCTGAAGCGCAGGTGGCCCACCGCGCCGCCGCGGAGCTGGGCCAGGATGTCCACGTGGTCCGGCACGCGCACCTCGTGGGCGGCGCCGGCCGCGTCCTTGCGGCGGGGCACCGCGACCTTGGTCATCGCGGTCACCCGCTGGGCCGGGCCGAGCCAGCGCATCATCGCTTCGTACCAGATCCCCATGTTGAGGATGTTGTGGCCGCTCAGCCCGATGTCCTGCCGCCAGTGCAGCGGCGCGGCCGGCTCCACGAAGCGGCCCCCCGAGGCCTGCAGCTCGACGGCCAGCACCTCGCCGACGAAGCCTTCGCCGAGCAGGGTCTGGATGGTCGCGTCCACCTCGAGGGTGTGGGGCGCGGGCACGAGCTGGGCGACCAGGTGGGGCGCCTTGCGCGAGGCCTCGAGCATGCGCCGGCCCTCGGGCGCGTTCATGGCCATGCGCGCCTCGCAGAGCACGTGCTTGCCGCGCTCCAGCGCGGCGGTGCTCATCGCACAGTGCATGTAGGGCCAGGTGCCGATGCACACCGCGTCGATGTCGGGTGCGTTGACGATCTCCTGCCAGTCCGCGTGCACCCGGCCGATGCCGAACTCGCGGGCCACCCGCTCGCCCGACTCCTTCGACCGGTTCGCGACCGCCACCAGCTCCACCCCGGGCTGGGCCCGGAGCTTGGGCAGGTGATGCTTCCGGGTGTTGGCGCCGGCGCCCACGAACCCCACACGGATCGTCTTGTCGCTCATGATTTATCTCCGGCCTGCTGCACGCAGGCGTCGAGGAGCTCGAGGGCGGCGCGGGTGAAGGCCCACATGTTGGCCTCGCGATCGCTCCGCCCGGTCTCGAGCGTCCGGGCCACCTCCACCGCGCCCGCCACCGCGAAGCAGGAGTGCCCGGCCGCGTCACCGTAGCGGTTGCCGGTGGGGCCCGCCGCGCCCGTCTCGGCCAGCGCCCAGGTGGCGCCGAGCCGCTCGCGCACCGTCCGGGCCATCAGCCGCGCGGCGGCCTCGGTGCTGGAGCGGATGCCGCGCATGGCGTCGTCGGGCACCTGGAGCAAGCCGCGCCGCGCGGTCTGCGTATAGATGACGCCGCCGCCCACGAAGTACGCGGAGGCGCCGGGGATCGACAGGAGCGCGGCCGAGATCAGGCCGCCGGTCGACGATTCGGAGACGGCCACCGTCTCGCGGCGCGCGACCAGGCGCGCGGCGACCGAGGCGGCGAGAGACGCTAGCAGGTCGGGCACGGCGGGGAGGATAGCACGGGCGCGCGGCTCACGGAGCGGCGGCGATCGCCGCGTCCACCGCCTCGCCCAGGCGCTCCACGATCGTCGTCAGATCGGGCTCGGCCACCGTGAACGGCGGCGCGAGGAGGACGTGATCGCCCCGCTCTCCGTCGATGGTGCCGCC
>Ga0070694_100001039_pt1 | contig 15833 bp, 12 predicted proteins | sample KBSK1251metaG_FD_65470 | JGI IMG/M metagenome (GOLD analysis project Ga0070694, IMG submission 65470) | Corn, switchgrass and miscanthus rhizosphere microbial communities from Kellogg Biological Station, Michigan, USA - KBS K1-25-1 metaG | ecosystem: Host-associated > Plants > Roots >... | reverse complement strand
GGCAGAGAGCTCGGCGACACCGGCTGCCGGGGCGCCAAGGACGACGAGGCATTGGGCGGGGGGCGCCTTCTCGATTTCGTGACCGTGCCCCTGGACCGTCGAGGCTCGGACAGGAGTTTCCGATGCTGAAGAGGTTCGAAGCCTATCCGCTCGATTCGCTCGCGGTGGCCGGAGGCGGGGCGATCCTCTGGGCGGGGCAGGGAACGATGCACGCACGAAGCGGCGACCTGCTCGGCGCGCTCCAATGCTTCGAGCGCGCGCTCGAATGCAACGTCGACTGTCTCGACGCCTGGTCCGGGCTCTCGGAGGTCTTCGAGAGGATGCAGGACCGGCGGCGCGCGGAGGCCTGCCTCGAGGTCTGCCGGCGCATCCGCAGCGCGACCGCACACGAACGTTCCGCCTGACCGACACCTAGGAGTGTGTCCGAGTATCGGGCCGGGCCGCGTTCCGGACGCCGTGGGGCCGGATGCGAGGCGCCGCGACGACGTCCGATGCCGGAGCATCGTCGAGGCGCGGCAACGAAGCAGACGGCCCCACGCCGCCGGAACCCGAAGGGCGGCCGCATACTGCGTCGCTCGTCTCCTCCTCGCTCCTTGTCTGCGAACCGCAAGCCCCATGCGCGCGGCCCGGCCGAATACTCGGGCACACTCCTCTGCCGATTCCCTCGCGCCCCGCCCGTTCCTTGACAGGGCAGGGGCCGTTTGCTAGATTCCCGTGCCGTCGCGTCCCAACAAACAGGAACCACAGGCCTTACCCTCGACATGGCCGAGCCGAAATCCTATCGAAACTTCATCGACGGCGAGTGGGTCGAGGCGACCACCCGCGAAGCGTTCGAAGACCGGAGCCCTGCGGACAAGAGCGAGATCGTCGGCAGCTTCCAGAACTCCGCCCAGGCGGACGTCGATGCGGCGGTCGAATCGGCGCGCAAGGCCGCGCGCCGCTGGCGCCTGCTGCCGGCTCCGAAGCGCGCGGAGTACCTGTTCCGTCTCGGCGAGATCCTCCTGAAACGCAAGGAAGAGTACGCGCGCGAGATGACCCGCGAGATGGGAAAGCCGCTGCGCGAGGCGCGCGGGGACGTCCAGGAGGCGATCGACGTCTGCTACCACGTGGCCGGCGAGGGGCGGCGGCTGCACGGGTTCACGACGCCGTCCGAGCTGCCGAACAAGTCGTGTCACACGGTGCGCGCTCCCGTGGGCGTGTGCGGGCTGATCACCCCCTGGAATTTCCCCATGGCCATCCCGTCCTGGAAGCTGATTCCGGCCCTGGTGTGCGGCAACACGGTGGTGATCAAGCCGGCCAGCGAGGCCCCGCTCTCCGCCTACCACCTGATCAAGGTCTGCCAGGAGCTGGGGATTCCCCGGGGGGTCGTGAACTTCGTGACCGGCGGAGGGGAGGGGGTCGGCGCGCCATTGACCCGTCACCCCGGCGTGGCGCTCATCTCGTTCACGGGGTCGTCCGAGACGGGGCGACAGGTCAACCTGGCGTGCGCCGACACCTTCAAGCGGGTCTCGCTCGAGATGGGCGGCAAGAACGCCATGATCGTCCTCGAGGACGCGCGGCTCGACCTGGCGGTCGACGGGGCGTTGTGGGGCTCCTTCGCGACGACGGGGCAGCGCTGCACCGCCACCAGCCGCATCATCGTCCACAAGAAGGTCATGAAGGAGTTCGTCGAGCGGCTGGTCGAGCGGGCCGCGGCGCTGAAGATCGGCGACGGCCTCGACGAGACGGTCGACGTCGGCCCGGTGATCAACGAGGCGCAGCTGAAGAAGGTCATGGAGTACGTCCAGATCGGCCGGGACGAAGGGGCCGACCCGGTGCTCGGCGGCGTGCGCCTGACCAAGAACGAGTACGGGCGCGGGTACTTCTTCCCGCCGACCATCTTCACCGGCGTCACCCGGGGCATGCGGCTCGCGAAGGAGGAGATCTTCGGACCCGTGGTGTGCGTGCTGGCCGCCGACGGCCTGGACGACGCCCTGGAGATCGCCAACGACACGCTGTACGGGCTGTCGTCCTCGATCTACACGCAGGACGTCAACCGGGCGTTCACGGCGGCGCGCGACCTCGAGACCGGGATCGCCTACGTCAACTCGTCCACCATCGGGGCCGAGACGCACCTGCCCTTCGGCGGGATGCGCCGGAGCGGCAACGGTCACCGCGAGGGGGCGGCCCACACGGCGATCGAGATCTTCTCCGAGTGGAAGACGGTGTACGTGGACTATTCCGGCAAGCTCCAGAAGGCCCAGATCGACAACAACTGAGAGGCGCCGCGATCAGGGCGCCGGGGAGATCGAGGCGTAAGCCATGCAGGTCGGGGTGCCCAGGGAAATCAAGGATCACGAGTACCGCGTCAGCCTGGTTCCTGCGGGCGTGCGCGCGCTGGTGCAGGCCGGCCACCAGGTCCTGGTCCAGGACGGGGCCGGGCTCGGGAGCGGCATCGACAACCAGGCGTACGAGTCGGCCGGGGCGGTCATCGTCACGGACGCGGCCGCGGTCTACCGCCGCGCCGATCTCATTCTCAAGGTCAAGGAGCCGCTGGATCAGGAGATCTCCTCGCTGCGCCGCGGTCAGGTCCTGTTCACCTACCTGCACCTCGCCCCGCAGCCGCGCCTCACCCGCGCCCTGATCGACGCGGGCGTCACCGCCATCGCCTACGAGACGATCACCGACGGCAGGGGGCAGCTTCCGCTCCTGACGCCCATGAGCGAAGTCGCGGGCCGCATGTCGATCCAGGTGGGCGCCTTCTACCTGCAAAAGACGCTCGGGGGCCGGGGCATCCTGCTCGGGGGCGTGCCCGGCGTGCCGCCCGGAGACGTGGTCATCCTCGGCGGGGGCACGGTCGGGATCAACGCGGCGATGATGGCCCTGGGTCTCGGCGCGCGGGTCACGATCGTCGATCGATCGCTGCCGCGCCTGCGCGCCCTGGACGAGATCTTCCGCGGACAGGTGGTGACGATCTACTCCACCGCGGCGTACATCGCCGAATCGGTGCGCCGCGCCGACCTGTTGATTGGCGCGGTCCTGGTCGTCGGTGACGCCGCCCCGCGGCTGGTCACCCGCGAGATGATCGGCACCATGAAGAAGGGGGCGGTGATCGTCGACGTCGCGGTGGACCAGGGCGGATGCATCGAGACCACCCGGCCGACGACGCACTCCGCGCCGACCTACGAGGTGGACGGGGTCGTCCACTACTGCGTCGCGAACATGCCCGGCGCCGTGCCCCGCACCTCGACCTTCGCCCTCACCAACGCGACCCTCGCCTATGTCCTGCGGATCGCCGACCGTGGCTTCCGTGACGCGCTGGCGGATGATCCCAGCCTGCGCGCCGGCGTCAACCTGCTCGGCGGCAAGGTGACGCACGAGGCGGTGGCCCGCTCGCAGGGCCTGCCGTACGTGGCGCTCGAGGGCCTGATCTGACTCAGTCGTAGCGGATCGGAACGACCACCGCGGGACGGCCGTCCACGCCGAAGTGCGTGGGTGCGGCCCCATCGGGAGGGGGGGGCGGGGTGGCCTGAGGGTCGGCGCCGCCGTTCTGGTCCAGATTGTTGACCGCCTCCCTGCGATCGGCGCGGGAGATGTCGAGGCGGACCTGCAAATCCTTGCCGTCGTGGTGGACGAGAATCTCCTTGCCGCCGGCCAGGACCTCGACCTCCCCCTGCCCCTGGCTCGCCAGCTGGACGAGCGTGGTGCCGTCGATCCCCAGCTCCAGGTTGGACGTGATGTCGAAGCGCTGCAGGAAGTAGGGGAGCGAGATGCGGAAATGCTCCACCTCGGAGCAGGCCTTGGCCGGCTCGCTCCCCTCGACGAAGGCCTCGAGGAAGGTGACGGGGCAGGCCGACTCGACGCTGGCCCGAAGCCCCGTGCGGCGATCGACCGGCACGTAGACGACGTTGGCGGGCTTCTGGAAGGTCTCCGCCGGCTTCCCCTGCAGCGCCCCCTTCATGAAGTCGATCCAGATGGGCAGGGCGGCGCGCGCCCCGGTCTCGCCCTCGCCCAGGGATTTCTTCTGATCGAACCCGACCCAGACCCCGGCCACGAGCGACGGGCTGAAGCCCACGAACCAGGCGTCGGCCAGGTCGTCGGTGGTGCCGGTCTTGCCCGCGACCGGCCGGTTCAGGTCGCGCGCCGCCTGGGCCCCGGTGCCGCTCTCCGTGACCCCTTCGAGCAGGTAGGTCATGAGATAGGCGATGTCGGCGCGCAGCACCTCGATCACCTTGGGCTTCGACTCCTCGCGCATCTTGCCGTCCCGGTCGGCCACGTAGCGGATGAAGTGCGGCTCGACGCGCACTCCCTGGTTCGGGAAGATCGAGTAGGCCGTGGTCAGGTCGATGAGCGACACCTCCATGGTACCCAAGGCCATCGAGGGGTAGGGGCGCAGGGGGCTGGTGATCCCCATCTTGCGCGCCGTCTCGATGGTCTTCGAGTAGCCGACCTGGTTCAGGAGCTTCACCGCGACGATGTTGCGCGATTCCTCCATCGCCTCGCGCAGCGTCGTCACGCCGTAGTACTTGCGGTAGTAGTTGTCGGGCTGGTATTCGTCCCCCGTCGCCGGGTCCACGAAGACCGTGGGCTCGTCGAAGATGGTCTCGGCGAGCGTGTGCCCGGCATCGAGCGCCGTGGTGTAGACGAACGGCTTGAAGGCCGACCCCGCCTGGCGGTAGGACTGCATCGAGCGGTCGAACTGGCTGCGGTTGAAATCGTACCCGCCGACCAGCGCCTTGATCTCGCCGGTCCCCGGATCGATGGCCAGGACCGCCCCCTCCGCCAGCGGCTCCTGATCCAGCTTGACCTTCAGCGACTTCCTGGGCTCGTCGATCCCCTGGACCAGGAAGGGGGCGACGTCACCGACCTTCAGCACCTGGTTCGGGATCGTCTTCCTGGTCCAGTCGATCCCTTCCGGGCCGAACGTCGCGTTGTAGGCCCCCAGCCGCACCGTCGCCGTCTTGCGATTCACCTCGGTCACGACGCCCCAGCGCAGCCGGCCGACGGTCGGGGCCTTGTTCCACGTGGCGTGCGCGAAGGTCGCCAGATCGCCGCCGTCCTTCAGGACGTTCTGCGAAATCGGGCGGAATCCCTGGCGCTTGTCGAGCTCGCGCAGCCCTTCGAAGACCGCCAGGTTGGCCGCTTTCTGCATCGCCGGGTCGAGGGTCGTGTGCACCTCGAGCCCCTCCTCGTACAGAGCGACCTCGCCGTACTTGGCGTCGAGATAGCGCCGCACTTCCTCGACGAAGTACGGGGCGATGTTCTCCTCCTCGGGCAGCTTGGCGACCTGGACCGGAGTGGCGATCGCCAGGTCGGCGTCCTCCTTCGAGAGCTTCTCCACCCGGACCATCCGCCCGAGGACGTGGTCCCTGCGGCCCCGCGCCCGCTCCGGGGAGCGGAAGGGGGAGTAGGCCTCCGGCCTCTGCACCAGCCCCGCCAGGAGGGCCGCCTCCGGAAGGTTCATCTCCCTGGCCGGCTTGCCGTAGTAGTACTGGGACGCGGCCTCGACTCCGTACCGGCCGTGCCCCATGTACACCTGGTTGCAGTAGAAGGCGAGGATCTCCTGCTTGGTGAAGGCCTTCTCGATCTGCAGCGCCAGGACCATCTCCTGGAGCTTCCTGCGCATGGTCTTCTCGGTCTTGAGGAACAGGGAGCGCGCCAGCTGCTGCGTGATGGTGCTTCCCCCCTGCGCCTTCTTGAGGTGGATGATGTCCGTTATGATCGCCCGGGCGATGCCGGTCGGGTCGATGCCGACGTGCTCGTAGAAGTTCGAGTCCTCGGTCGCGACCAGCGCCTCGATGAAGTGCTTGGAGATCTGATCCAGAGGGACGACGATCCGTTTCTCCGCGCCGAACTGGAACAGCACCTGCCCGTCGGCGCCGTAGATGGTCGTGACCACCGGCGGCTTCCAGTCCTGCAGGTGCTTGACCTCGGGGATGTCGAACGTCAGCGTATAGCCGACGACCGACCCCAGCCCGACGGCGACCACGATGGCGCCCAGCACGATCAGGGCGAGGGTCTTCGGCCTGCGCCAGAACGGCGGTCCGGGGGGCGCCGGGGCGCCCGTCGGGGAGCCTGGCGGAGGGCCTGCCGGAGGCGGGTCGGCCGGCGGTGCGGGTCGGAGTGATCGGGGGTCCGCGGTGTGGTTCGTCAAGGGCCCTCGCGCCGCCGGAAGGGCGGCCCAAATGATTATACACGCGCCGGTTCCGGTCGCCCGCCTGACGATTGTGATCCCGGCATTAAACGAAGCCGATGCCCTGCCGGACACCCTCAGAAGCCTCGAAATCCAGGCTGCCGAGCCCCCCTTCGAGGTCATTCTGGCGGACGGGGGGAGCCAGGACGGCACCGCCGCCCTGTTCCTGAACATAACGCGCGGCTGGCCCCCTGGCCAGCGGACCGCCCGGGTCGTCGCCTGCCCGCGCCCCGGCCGGGGGGAGCAGATGAACGCCGGGGCGAGCGTCGCGGCCGGCGACGCCCTGCTCTTCCTGCACGCCGACACGCAACTGCCCCCGGGCGCCACTCAGGCGATCCTGGGAGCGCTGTCCGAGCCCGCCGTCGTCGGCGGAGGCTTCCGGCATTCCTTTTCGGAGACGGGTCTCGACCTCCGCGTCATCTCGCTGTACGCGACCGCCCGGTCGCTGCTGAGCGGAATACATTACGGTGACCAGGCGATCTTCGCGCGCCGGACGATCTTCGAGGCGCTGGGGGGATTCGCCGCCGGGCCCCTGTTCGAGGACCTGCGACTGTCACGAGGCTTGAGGACGCGCGGCCGGGTCGTCACCCTCCCGCTGTCCGTCTCGACCTCGGCCCGCCGCCTGCGCCGGGGGGGAGTGGCACGCACTGCGGCCCGTTTCGCATGGCTGAAGCTGCGTCACGCGCTCGGTGCCGATCCCTCGCGGCTCAAGGGCAGGTACCCCGATGTCCGCTAGCGGGATTCCGTCGTCATGGGGCCAGGCCTACCCTCGAGCGGTCCTCCTGGCCCCCGATGGTCTCCTGGTGCCGTGCGGCACCCTGGAGGCGCTCCTGAGAAAGCGTGGACGCCTGGAGCTCCTGGTAAGGGGCTTCGCTCTCGGACCGTTGATCGGGGACGGCGCGCGCGTCACGATCGATTCTCAACGCGTGCCGCGCGCCGGCGACCTGGCGCTCTGCGAGGTCGATCGATGGGGGGACATCCGCAGGCTCCTGACGCGTGATCGAGACGGCGCCTGGATCACCGGCCTGGACGCCGTCGCCGGAGTCCGCGATCGAGTGACGCCCGACCGAATCCGGGGTGTCGTCGCCGAAGGCTTCGGGGCCGGCGGCGTGTCGGGCAGAGTGCTCGCCTTGGCCTACCCGCTCTGGTCCCGTATCGCGGCCTTCGTCTACCGGATTCGGAAGGCCATGGAGGCTCCGGATTTCGGCGCGGGGGCGGCCGCCTCCGTGCAGGAGAAGTACGCCTCCCAGGTCGCCTCCTATACGGACATGCTCGGCTTTCCTCTGGGGGAGGATCTGCAGCGCCTCCTCGTCGGCACCTTTCCGGCCGGAGGCTCGGTCCTCGTGGCCGGCTGCGGGGTGGGAGGGGAGGTCATCCACCTTGCCCGGCTGGGCTACCGGGTCTCGGGATTCGATTTTCTTCCCGAGATGGTCCGCGCCTCGGAACGCAACGTCCGGGAGGCCGGTGTCCAGGCGGATCTCTTCGAGGCGGACATGGCTGAGCTCGATCGGAACGGTGAGACCTACGACGGGATCTACGTGACGCCGCTGGTCTATTCGTTCGTGCGAGGCCGGGCGCGCCGGGTATCGAGCCTGCAGAGCCTTGGACGGCATCTCGACGGGCGCGGCTCCGTCGTCTTCAGCGCCCACCTCCTGGTCTCCGCGGACCAGCTCCTGCAGGCCGGGATCGCGTGGGTCCGCCATGCGGGCCGCGGCCGCGGCTTCGAGTTCGGGGACTGGTTCACCTGGTTTCTGCGTCCGGACGGACGGATCGGCAAGTCATTCAGCCACCTGTTCCGTGAAGCAGGAATCCGCAGGGAGGCCCGGGAGGGAGGCTTCAGGTCCTGCCGGAAAGAGGGGGCCTGGTTCGTGGCCTCGGGCTTCCGGCCGTGAAGGATGCCATCAGGCTCACGCCACACCGTCGAAATCGGAATCGATCACCGGCCAGAAGTCCTGGTCCTTGCGGAAATGCAGATAGCGGAAGCGGACGCCCTCGACCTGCGCGCGCACGCGATCGATCAGGTGCGAGTGCGTCGGCAGCTGGTCTACCACGAACGGCAGGTTCCCGAGAAGGTCGGCGAAGCAGCCGCCGGTGCCCGGCGCGACGAACGTCCGCGCGTCCTTGCGAAGGCGGTAGAACCCGGCGACCGGGAAAGTGCCCACGACCGGCGTTCCCCGGGAGTACGTCCCCCTGAACGGCCCTCCGGCTGCGACCAGACCATCGGGATGCCGCAGGAGCAGGGTCAGGTCGTCGCTGATCACCTCCCCCTCCAGGCTCATCGCCGCGAGGGTCGACTTGCCGGCACCGGAAGGACCGTAGAAGAGGTAGCAGCGCCCGCCGCGCACGATGCTGGCGCCGTGCACAAAGAATCCGCCGCTGTCGATCGCCAGCCAGGCGACGGTGCTCCTGAGAAAGTTCTCGAGCGCCCGCGGGGCCGGATCGCGCTCTCCGGAGGCCAGTGCGATTCTCCCCTCGCGGCGCCCCACATCGATCCACGAGGCCAGGCGGTACGAGACCGTGCGAAACACGCCCTCCATGAGGGCGGTGTGCATCCGGTAGACCTCCCAGGCCGGCGCGAACCCGGGAGGAACGAAGTACTCGATCGGCGCCTGATGGACACGCACTCGGAGGGGCCGGCCTGCTCCCGTGGGAGCGGAGAGGTACGGACCGTACGCCTCGGCCATGCGGTCGGCCAGCGCATCGGGGAGCCCCTCGAACTCGACCGCAACGCCGGAGATGTCCACGCGGGCAGAACGGGGTCCGGCCGGACTCCTCCAGGCGTCGAACGCCTCGACGGCGGGAGGGGAGACGGCATCGGCTCGGGTCACGTCGATCTCCGGAAGGCGGATATCCTATCATTGTGATCGCCCGCCCCCCTTGACGCAGCGCCCGTGTGCTCGTCCCGGCGCCGGGGGACGGCACGAGGCCCCATGCCGGCACCCGGACTCTTCAAGCTCGTCAGCGATTTCGTCCCCAAGGGCGATCAGCCGGAGGCGATCCGCCGGCTGGTCGAAGGGCTGAAGGCCCCGCGCCAGCACCAGGTCCTGCTCGGGATCACCGGCAGCGGCAAGACGTTCACAATGGCCAAGGTGATCGAGGCGGTCGAGCGCCCGACCCTCATCCTGTCGCACAACAAGACGCTCGCGGCGCAGCTCTACCAGGAGTTCAAGCGCTTCTTCCCGGACAACGCGGTCGAGTACTTCGTCTCGTACTACGACTACTACCAGCCGGAGGCGTACGTCCCGCAGAGCGACACCTACATCGAGAAGGAGGCGACGATCAACGACGAGATCGATCGGATGCGGCACTCGGCGACGCGGTCCCTGTTCGAGCGCCGCGACGTCGTCATCGTCGCCTCGGTGTCGTGCATCTACGGCCTCGGGTCGCCGGAGGCGTACCACGGCATGATGCTGCTGCTCGAGCCGGGAATGGAGATCGATCGCGACGCCATGCTGCGCAAGCTGGTCGAGATCCAGTACGAGCGGACCACCTTCGACCTCGAGCGCGGCAAGTTCCGGGTGCGCGGGGACGTGGTCGAGATCTTCCCGTCCTACGACGACGTCGCCGTCCGGGTCGAGATGTTCGGCGACGCCATCGAGTCGATCGCGGTGATCGACCCGCTGCGCGGGACGGTCATCAAGAAGCTGCAGCGCATCCCGGTCTACCCGAACTCCCACTACGTCACGCCGCGCGATCGCCTGCTGCTGGCGGTCGACAACATCAAGATCGAGCTGCAGGACAGGCTCGCCGAGCTCGAGAAGGGGGGGAAGCTCCTCGAGGCGCAGCGCCTGCACCAGCGCACCATGTTCGACCTGGAGATGATCAAGGAGGTCGGCTACTGCACCGGGATCGAGAACTACTCGCGCCACCTGACCGGGCGGAAGCCGGGGGAGGCGCCGCCGAACCTGCTGGACTACCTCCCCAAGGATCACCTGATGATCCTCGACGAGAGCCACGTCACCGTGCCGCAGCTGGGGGGGATGTACTGGGGGGACCGGTCCCGCAAGGAGACGCTGGTCGAGTACGGTTTCCGCCTGCCGTCGGCGCTCGACAACCGGCCGCTGCGCTTCGAGGAATTCGAGGAGCGCGTCGGCCAGCGCATCTACGTCTCCGCCACTCCCGGGCCGTACGAGCTCGAGAGGGCGCAGGGAGAGGTGATCGAGCAGATCATCCGGCCGACCGGCCTGATCGATCCGGAGATCGAGGTGCGGCCGGTCGGCAGGCAGGTGGACGACCTGCTGCACGAGGTGCGCCAGCGCGTCGCGGGGGGGGACCGGGTGCTGGTGACCACCCTGACGAAGCGCATGGCCGAGGAGCTGACCCGCTATTACGCCGACCTCGGCGTCCGGGTCGAGTACCTGCACTCGGACATCGACACCCTGCAGCGCGTCCACATCCTGAGGAACCTGCGCAAGGGGGACTTCGACGTCCTGGTCGGCGTGAACCTCCTGCGCGAGGGGCTCGACCTGCCCGAGGTGTCGCTCGTCGCCATCCTGGACGCCGACAAGGAGGGGTTCCTGCGGTCGGCCGGCTCGCTCATCCAGACCTGTGGCCGCGCCGCGCGGAACGTCAGGGGGAAGGTCCTGATGTACGCCGACGTCGTCACCCGGTCGATGCGCATCGCCATCGACGAGACCAACCGGAGGCGCGCCCTGCAGACGGAGTACAACCGGGCCAACGGCATCACGCCGGAGTCGATCATCAAGGCCATCGACGAGGTGCTCGGCAGCGTCTACGAGGCCGATTACTTCAAGGTCCCGATCCAGGAGGAGAAGGGGGATGAGACCGCGAGGCGGCCGGAGGAGATCGAGAAGGAGATCGCGGGCCTGCAGGCCGAGATGCGGATCGCCGCCGACTCGATGCGCTTCGAGGAGGCCGCGGCGCTGCGCGACCGCGTCCGGTACCTGAAGAAGATCCTCGTGGTGGCCAGCGCCTGAGAGGGAGGAGCCCCGCAGCGTGGATCCGCAAGCCCCCGCCCGCCGGAAGCTGGACGACCTGCCGGAGAGCCCGGGGGTCTACCTGTACCGCGACCGTCGCGGCAGGGTGGTCTACGTCGGCAAGGCGCGCTCGCTCAAGAGTCGCGTCCGCTCCTACTTCCAGGCCGCCTCGTCCGGGCAGGCGCCGAAGACCGACGCGCTCCTCGACGACATCCACGATCTGGAGTACATCGTCACGCGCACCGAGGTCGAGGCGCTGATCCTCGAGAACAACCTCATCAAGAAGGAGCGCCCGCGCTACAACATCAGGCTGCGGGACGACAAGAACTTTCCCTATCTCAAGATGACCACGGCCGAGCGCTTCCCGCGGGTCGTCCTGGTGCGCCGGGCGCGCCTGGATGGCAACGCCTATTTCGGGCCGTACGTCCCGGCCTCGACGGCGAGGCGCTCGATCCAGATGGTCGCCCGGCACTTCAAGGTCGCCACCTGCTACCTGGAGGACATGGACGGGACACGTCCGCGCCCGTGCCTGCTCTACCAGCTGAACCAGTGCCTGGGGCCGTGCGCGGGGCTGGTGAAGGACGACGAGTACCGCCAGGCCGTGCAGGACGCCCGCCTCTTCCTGGAGGGCCGGAACCGCGATCTGCTGAAGAGCCTGAAGGAGAGGATGCTCGCGGCCTCCACCGACGAGAACTTTGAAGCGGCCGCGCACTACCGCGACCTGGCGAAGAGCCTCGAGACCTCGTCCGAGAAGCAGCGGATCGCCTCGGTCGGTCTCGAGGAGGAGGATTACGTCGCCTACCACCGCGAGAACGACCTGGCGTCGGTGCAGATCTTCCAGATGCGGGAGGGGCAGGTGCAGGCGCGCCGCGAGTTCTCCTTCGAGGGGATCCGCGAGGACGACGCCGAGTTCCTGGCCACCTGCCTGGCGAGGTATTTCGAGAGCGTGGACTACATCCCGAAGACCATCTGCGTGCCGATCGAGCCGGCGTCCGCCGGGGTCCTGCAGGACTGGCTCGCCGGGAGGAAAGGTTCGAAGGTGGTCATCCTCGCGCCGCAGCGCGGCCCGCGGCGGCGCCTGCTCGAGACGGCGGCGCGCAACGCGAAGATCTCCTTCGAGGCGATGTTCCGGGCGCCGCACACCTACGGTGTCGAGATCCTCGAGGGGCTCCAGGAGGCGCTCGGCCTCGACGAGCCGCCCCACCGCATCGAGTGCTTCGACATCTCGCACGTCCAGGGGAGCGACCAGGTGGCCTCGCTCGTAGTCTGGGAGGCCGGACGGCCGAAGCGCCCGGACTTTCGCCGCTTCAGGGTGAAGACCGTGGAAGGAAGCGACGATTTTGCCGCCATGGCCGAGGTGGTCGGGCGGCGCTACGCCCGCCTGCTGCAGGAGGGGAAGGACCTGCCCGACCTGGTCCTGATCGACGGCGGCAAGGGACAGCTCTCCTCGGCGGCGGCGGTCCTCGAGCGTCTCGGCGTCGGGCATCTTCAAGTGGCGTCGATCGCCAAGCGTGAAGAGGAGATCTTCCTCGACGGCCGGAGCGATTCGGTCCGGCTGCCGCACGACTCGCCGATCCTGCATCTCGTCCAGCGGATCCGGGACGAGGCCCACCGGTTCGCCGTCACCTACCACCGCAAGGTGCGCTCCAGACGGACCCTGTCGACCGAGCTGACGGGCATCGAAGGGGTCGGACCGAAGCGCGCGCGGCTGCTCCTGCGCCGCTTCGGATCGGTGCAGGGTGTGCGGGAGGCGCCGGTGGAATCGGTCGCCGAGGCCGTGGGCAGGGGACTGGCCGAAAAGATCAAGGCGGGGCTCGACCGCGCCGGCCGGACGTCCTGATCGAAGCGCCGGCGCTCACGGTTCGATTCCCGGGCTCCCAGTCGTGTTATCATCCCGCCCCGATGGCGAAGAACGGCCCGTCGTTCTTGTCCTCCGCACCCGGCCAGATCCTCACGTTCCTGTTCGTCCTCGCGGCCCTCTGGGCCGGCGGCGCCGGTTTCTTTCTTTACAAGGTCACGCACCCGCCGCGCGAGACGACGGCGCTCGACCCGGCGGACCTCATGCTGCGGACGGAAGACGTGACGTTCCGGGCCTCCGACGGCATCACGCTGTCCGGCTGGCTGGTCAAGGGGGCGCCGAAGGCTCCGGTCATCATTCTGTGTCACGATCTCGGCGGCTCGCGGTCGACCCTGCTCAGCTCGGCGGTCTCCCTGAACCGATCCGGATACGCCCTCCTGGTGTTCGATTTCCGTGGTCATGGCGCCTCTGCCGGCTCGGGGGCGACGCTCGGAATCGACGAGACGCGGGACATCCAGGCGGCGGTCGATTTCCTGAAGACGCGAAGCGACATCGACAGCAGCCGGATCGGCCTGTGGGGCATCGGCATGGGGGCGTACGCCGGGGCCCAGGCCGCGCTGGACAATTCGACCATGGTGGCCCTGGCCCTCGATTCCCTGTACCCGAATGTGGCCACCCAGGTCGATCGCCTGGGGCGGGCCAGCGTCCCCCCCGCCCTGCATTTCCTGATGCCGGTCCTGCGCGCCGCCTACAAGCCGCTGCTGGCCCTGCGCTCGTCCGGCGTGACGCTCGCGGGCTCGCTCAGCCGCCTGGCGGACCGCAACATCCTCCTGATTGCCGCGTCCGACCCGCCCGAGCGCTTCATGGAGCAGAAGGCCCTCTATGAGGCCATTCCGGAGGGACCCCAGGGGGGGAAGAACTTCCTGCAGCTCAAGGCCTCGGTCGTGACCGGCCTGTATGCCGAGGACAAGAAGACCTACGACGACGCCATTGTCCGTTTCTTCACCACCAACCTGCCGAAGTCAGCGGGCGCCAGGACCCCCGCCGGAAAGCCGATCCAGGTCCAGGAGCGCTAGGAGCCTGTCCGAATATTGGGACATGCTCCTGGTCCCGAGGGGCGCCTCCCAGGGCTGGTCGATCACAGGATCGGCATGCCCGGAGGCGTCAGAAGTGCCACCCTGTGCGCCTTTTCACACGCAGAATGATTTGGACAGGAGGGGGGGATCGGGGTATATTTCGCCCGACCTTGAAGCCATCTGCATCGATTGGGTCGGCGCCAACCTGGGGGTTCGCGACCACGTGATGTCACCCGGTCTGGAAATCAGCCCCGCTCGAGTGGGGGGCGAGTTCCTGCCGGACGAGGGGTACTTTGCCTCGCCCGGAGAGGCATTCGGGCCCCGGTCCGTCACTCTGTCAATCGGCCCGATCGTCATAGGCCTCGCGGGGCTTTCGACGAGGCAGGCGGAGGGGCTCGATTCCCGCTACCACCCGTTCGTGGTGCGCGAGGCGGGTGCCCCGGACGTCCGCGTCAGCCTCCGCAGGGCCGGGGTAGACCGGTTCCTGCAGTTCCGGGGAGGCCCCGGCGGGGAGACGTACCGGCTCGAGAGCCGGCTCAGCGGCCCGAGGTTGACGCTCTGGTCCTACGAGTTCGCCGGGTTCATCGAGGCGTCGGCCCGCCGGGCCGATCTGGCCCTCACCAGCGACGAGGGGCCGTTGTTCGACCGCGGCCTGGAGAACTTCCTGCGCGTCCTGACGTCGTCGTTCATCCTGGAGCGCGGGGGCTTCCTGCTGCACGCCTCGGGCATCGTGCGCGGCGGCAAGGCCTACGTCTTCTTCGGTCCTTCGGGGAGCGGCAAGACGACCGTGACCGACCTGTCTCCGGACGACGTGGTCCTGAGCGACGATCTGACGCTGGTGATCCGGAGTGGCGGTGGGTACCAGGCGGCCGGCATCCCGTTCGGGCTGGCGCACCACCGGGTACCGGAGACGCGCGCGTCCTTCCCGGTGGCTTCGTTCAACCGGCTGGTGCAGAGCACCGACGTGCGCCGCGAGCCGCTCCCCGGCGCGCGGGCCGTCGCCGAGCTGGCCGGCAGCCTGCCCTTCGTGATGCAGGAGACGGCGCAGTCGGCCCTGGCGGTCGACGTGGTGGCGCGGGCGCTCGAGCAGGTGCCGGCGTGGAGGCTGTACTTCCGCAAGGACGGCGATTTCTGGAACGTCGTCGAGGAGCGGTAGGATGATGGACCAGTCGGCGGTCCTCACCAAGAACCCCAACGTGGCGTACCGCATCTACGACGGGGAGGCGACGGTCGTCATGCCGGACCGTTCCGAGGTGAAGGTGGTCAACGCGATCGGTAGCGTCGTCTGGGATAAGATAGACGGCAAGCGGACGGTGGGGCAGATCGTGGAGTCGGCCCTGGAGGCGGTCCTCAGGGACTACGAGGTCACGCCGGACGAGCTGCGCCGGGACATCCTGACGTTTCTCGGCGACCTGCGGGAACACGGGATGGTGAGCTGAGATGGCGAACGCGCTGCAGGAGATCACGGTCCGCAACTGGAACCGCGCCGTGCCGATGTCGGCGCTGTTCGAGCTGACCTTCGTGTGCAACCACGCCTGCTCCTTCTGCTACAACTGCCCGACCGGCCAGAAGGAGATGACCACCCAGGAGGTGTTCGACTCCCTGCAGAAGCTGGCCGACTTCAACATTCTCTACCTGACCCTTTCGGGAGGAGAGCCGCTCGTCCGCAGGGATTTCTTCGAGATCGCGGCGCGGGCGCGGCAGCTCGGCTTCGCCATTCGCATCTACACCAACGCCTACCTGATCGACGAGGCGATGGCGAAGAAGATCAAGGACATCGCCAACCCGATCGAGATGGAGATCAGCATCCACGGGGCGAAGCCGGAGACCCACGACAAGCTGACCTGCGT
>Ga0070694_100001038_pt1 | contig 15836 bp, 6 predicted proteins | sample KBSK1251metaG_FD_65470 | JGI IMG/M metagenome (GOLD analysis project Ga0070694, IMG submission 65470) | Corn, switchgrass and miscanthus rhizosphere microbial communities from Kellogg Biological Station, Michigan, USA - KBS K1-25-1 metaG | ecosystem: Host-associated > Plants > Roots >... | reverse complement strand
CTTTTCCAGCCAATCCGCCAGGGTGGTGACGCCGCCGGTTGCGCTCGCGGAATCAAGCGTCGCTAACGCTTTAAGCGATTGGTCGAATGTGAAGTACGAGACTTGAATCGAGTTCGGCACCACCGGCGCGAAGTCGTTCTTCAACCAGCTTGTGGCTTGAGCCAGGCGCCCGTTGGGAACGTCCTGGATGCTCATGCTGCGCGACGTATCGACCAGCACCGCCAGCCGGGCCTTGGCTGCATGACGTTTTTCATCCACCCGTTGCGGGTCCAGCAAACACACGATGACTACGGCGACGGCGGCGAGCCGAAAACCGATCAGACAAAGCCGTTGCAGCCATGAAGCGCGCCCGCGCGCCAACCAGTAGCTCAACAGGAGCAGACAGAATGCGACCGCTCCGGCCAGGGCGAGCCAACGCGGTTCAGGGTGGTAGGTGAATTGGGTCATGAAGGCGTGCCACTCGCGCTGTGGCTCAGGCGGTGTCCCGACCGCACCGAGGTTCTCCGTGCGTCGTTAGTTAGCCTGCGGATACGGCAGGCCGCACCAACGGTGCGCAGGGCACGACCCACAGTCGAAGCTCCCCGCTCACTTTTCATAAGAAAGCTTTCTGAAATACTCTGAGATGAACGCTTCATACTCCTTGGGGGCTTCTTCGCTGGCGACGTCTCGCAGCTCCGGACGTTGACCCAGGACGCGCTGTAATTCAGTGACAATCTGATCGAGTGCTTCGCTGCTCATGGTGCCGCGGCGTCCCGCTCCGGCAGCATTGCCCTGTTTGAGCGCGAGGGCGGCGCCTTCCATGTGTTCGGCCGCTTTGTTGGCGCTCTGGGCGACATTGTGTCCGACACGTGTGCCCTGCCCGGCCAACCGATGAAGCAACTCGCCCAACGCCTTGGCCTCAGCGCTTAACTCTTCCTGCTTTTGGGCCAGTTCTTCCGGAGTCTTCGCTTCGGGCGGATGGTCTGTCATTTGTGGGGCCTCGCCATTTTGCTGACTCGATGGCTGGCCCGAACCATCGCCGGGCTTGGTCCCGCGCCCTTGGCCTTTTCCCTTTTGAACTGAGGCCTGAACTTTCCCTTTGCCTTGGCCCCGACCCTTGCCTGGCTTGGTGCCTTGGCCTTTGGCGCCCTGGGCTCGCGCAAGCTGAGCTGGCGTTCGTGGAGTGGGCGGCTGCGCCTGTTTTGGCGCAACATCGCGTGGCTGGCTCGACGCCAGATCGGCAGCTGCCTGCAAGGCCTGGTTCGTGGAAGCGACTCGGCTGGTGGAGCCCAATTGCCTGGCGGACGCAACCTGATTGGTCAAAGCGACCTTGTTGGTCTGCGACAACGGGTTGAGGCTTGCGCGGTTGGTTCTGCTGAGACTTTTCGCGAGCTGCTGTTCGGCCCCGGCTTTCTCCGGCGCTTTCTCCCCGTTCCCTTGGCCTTGTCCCTGCCCCTGCGCTTGTCCTTTCCCTTTCCCTTGAGCTTCACCTGTTCCTTCGCCCTCGCCCTGCCCTTGTCCTTGTCCTTGCCCTTCAGCTTTGGGGAAATTCGTCTCGGCTTGTTTCGTTCCATCGGCTCGAGGCTGGGGCGCGGTTTGTTCCTGGCGCTGCGCCATGGCCAGCTTCTGACCGAGCTCATTTAATTCCGCCTGAACGCGACTCAATTCTTTAGCCTCCTCCAAAGCCTTTTCGATCTCCGGAGCAGCCGGTGGCAGTTCCAGCAAGGGCTTCTTGATCTCGCGCAGGACAACAGCCGTTTGCGGCTTCTGTTCTTTTGGAAGCAGCGGCGGCGCGTCCACGGCCAACACTTTCACGTCCGGCCTGAGGGCCAAGACCCGGTAAAGATGGGCCAAGGCAGCTTCTTCGAGCGGGACGGCCGTGGCCTGGTTGCGCTGGTAAAGGGGCGCGATGGCTTGTTCCATCGCCGCAACCGCCGAGGTCATTTCGGTGACCGCCTCAGGCACACCGGCCATGGATTGGAGATAGAGACGAGCGAGTTGCAGGGCATTGGTCTGCCGCAAGGCCAATTCGAGATAATTGGTCACAGCCGCTTGGGGACTCAACGTTACGGTGTCCGCGATGATCTGCTTCTGCACCACCAGCAGGTTCACTTGCTCGCCCGGGAGCGGCGGCAGGGGTGGCGTGGGGGAGGATGCCTGGTCGGTGATCTCGATGAAGTAAAGCGGCGAGCGCCCGAAGCCCGGGCCGTCCAAAGTGTTGTTGTCGTTGGCCTCGGCGTGGTAGGCCACAACATCGTAGCGCTGCAAGTCCAAGGTGCCGAGGTCGAGCTCGGCGGTGGCCAGCCACTCTCCGTTCCTAACTGATTCCGGTTGGCACACCACGGCGTGGGCTTTGCCGTTTAGTTTGTGATAAACCAGCTTGAGCTCGGTGATTCCATAATCATCGACGGCCGAAATCCGGACAGGAATTCTGTTGGTCGCCTCGGCGCGCATGTCCTGGCCCGGCTCAAGAATCTCGACCTGAGGCGGATTATCCGCCGTGGCCACGATGTGATGCAGCGTGTTTTCCTCGCTTCGGCGCCCCTTCGCATCGAACAGTTCGATGCGATAATCCGTGGTCCTTGCGAGCGGCAAAGCGCCCGTCCAGAGCTCGTTCTCACCTCTGCCCAACTCAACCGGCGCCAGGTTCGTGTCCGAAAAGCATAGGCGCGCTCGTGACAACTCCACGTTGGCGCGCAAATGGACGGTGACCGCACTGCCGCGCAGACTCGTGATGTCCGGCGACGTTTGGGTCAGCGGCTTCAATTTCGTGTACTCGGGATAACTCAAGTTCACGCGGAGATCCTTCACCTCCGGCGGAACGTAGGGCGTTACGCGAAACTCCGCAGAGACGGCGTCACCGCCGCGGACGCGATAGGTGACCGGCACGGTGACATTCTCAATCGAATGAACAAACGCCATGCCCTGAGCTCGACGAAGGGCCGCGGCGCCGTGTTTGTCCATCGAGGCGGTGTTCCAACCGGGAGCGCCGAGCGTCTTCCACAGCAGTTGCGGCGCTTTTGGAGGCCGCCCGCGGAAAAGGCCGGTAACCTCCACCGACTGGCCCAATGGCAATTCGATATCGCGAGGTTGGACTTCAACCTGAGTGTATTGCGCTTGGAGCCACGGGAGGCTGATTCGCTGCAGCGCGGTCCATGCGCCGGGCGTGACGACGATGAACGTAATCAGCGCAGCGAGCACGGACCCGAAGCCGCACAGCGGCCCTCGCAGCGTTCGGGTGTAGGGCATCTGGACGGTTCCCAGACGTTGCGCGGCGACGGTCTGCAACGCCACCGCCAACTCAGGTTCGTAGGCATGGGTGGTTTGCGTTTCGCCACTGGCATACTCTGCAGCCGTTGAAACAACGCAGTCCGTCTCGTCGCGCTGCGTTTCCGCGTCCAGGGCGACTTCCTTCAATGAGGTTGGACGGCGAAAGACGCCGCGCCAACCCCACGCGCCGAGGCCGGCCAGCAGTGCAAGCAACGTCGAGGTGGCACAGCGAAGCGGCCAGGAAAGGAGCAGCCAGTAATCGAGTGTGGCGAAGCTCACCAGCGCCAGCAGCGCGAGCGCCCCGATGCCGAGGAGCCAACGCCTGCGCCTTGTCCTGTCCTTGGCCTGAGCCGCATGTTCCAGACGCGTCCTGGCCAGTTTCGAGTCCACGTTCATAGCGTCTTCGTCTTGGGTTCGCGCGTTTACGCACTCGTTCGATTGGCGAGAAAGACTTCCGCAAAGAGGAGGCACAGCGACGCCAGTAGCAACACGCGCCACCATTCTCTTTCGCTGCCAGCCGCTCCGAACAGACTCGCCTGCAAGGTTGCCGGCGGCGGCGCTTTGCTGCGCACCAATTGCCGCTGGAATTCTTGCAGTGGGAGCGCGGCGAGGTCCGATTCGCGACCCGGTACATTCACTGCCCAACGCTGCAATTCGACGCCATTGGCATCGCGCACCGCATAGATTCCGGGCGCTGCGGCGTCGAACGTTGGCCACCGTCCCTCTTCATCGGCGTTGACAGATTCGACCTTCGCTTCGCCGCGTTGGATGACGAGCGAACGCCCTTTGCATTTCGGGCCCAAAGTGATGTCGATTTCCTCTCCGGAGGTGAACAGACGGCTGGGCTGCAGGGCGTCCCGACTGGAGCGTCCGCCCACGAAATTGACGGCGCCGTGCAGCCAGGGGACGAAGCTTTTGCGTTTAGGCCAATCGCTCCAACTCGCGTCGGCGGAAGTGTTCACGAACAGCACGCGGCCGGCGCCGACCGTTCGGGACGCGAGCAAGGGCAGTGCATCATCGAAGGCCGCCAGCGTGGCAGCGCCCGCCCCTGATGTAAGCGGGACGACCCGGAAGCGGCCGGTGAATTCAGGCAGGCGCAAGTTTGCCGCAGCGGCGTCGCGAAAGGATGCAAACAAGGCCGAACTCTTGTCGAACGTTTCCAAATGCCATTGGGAATTCGCCCGCGCATCGACTGACAATAATTGCACCGGCAACAACTCGCCGAAATCGACATTGTAACGATTCGCGCTGACGCCGTTGCCCACGAAGAACAGAACGCCTCCCCCATTGCGCACGAAGGTCGACAGCGCTTCCGCGGCCAGTTCGGGAATTTGCCGAAGCGCGGGCAGAATTACCGCCGCGTAACCCGCAGCACCTTTTGCTGGGGCCAGTTTGCGGACGAGACTCGACGGGTCGGTGATGTCGACGGAAAACAGAGCCGGGACACTTGCCCCGGGCTGGGCGTCCGGCTGCAGCGCGCTGGCCGCGAAGAACGTGTCTTGTTCGTGCAACCGGGCGCTGGATTTCGTTTCCACACAGAGAACGCGCAACGGTTCAGGAATGAAAAACGCGTGGTAACGCGTGTCATCCGCCCGCAGCGCATCCGTAGTCAGCAGACGCGCTTCCGCGCTGTGCCACCCTGGCTTAAAGGCGGGCAGAGCCAACACCATATTCGTGGTGGAACCGGCCCTCAACGCGAGCGATGCCCTCAGGAACTCTATGCCATCGACCACCAAGGACAGTTTTAACGCGGCGTAATCTTCGTCGGCGAAGCTCTTCAACGTGAGTTCCGCCTGCGGTTGCACTTGGCCTTCCAACCGCAGGTCTTCGATGGCGACGTCCGACGCATAGAGTTCGGCCCCGTTGAGGATCTTCACTTCGATATCCTCCGGCACCGGGACGGATGGCAACTCCTCCAAGCTGTTCCTTTGCAGATCGCTCACGAGGTAGATGCTTGCGGCGGCGCCCGCATCCCTCTCCGACGCGAGCTGGACCGCGGCCCGCAATCCCTCCGCCAGGTTGCCATCCGAAAATTCCGGCGTCAGTCCATCGAGCAGATGCGCCACAACCGCCGCTGGTTTCAATCCCGCAAGGACCTCCGTCCGCGCGGCGCAAGTCACCAGGGCGGCTTGATCCTGTGCTTTGAATTCACGCAGAACCGCTCGCGCCAGAGCCACCGACCGATTCCAGACCGTCTCTCCGCGCCCGGCCGCTTGCATGCTCAGCGAACGGTCCAAAACAAAAACACCAATTCGTTTCCCTGGACTAGCCGTAGGAAGAACCGTGCGGGTGAAGGGCCGGGCGAAGCCCATCACGAGCAACGCGACCAACAGAAGCCGGCAAGCCAGCAACAGCCAATGGCGAAGCTTGCGCCGCTTGCTGGCCTGCTCATCCTGTCTGACAAAGAACTGAACCGTGCTGAAGCGAAGTCGCTGCTGCTTTCGTTTCAGCAGCAGATGAACCAGAATCGGGATCGCCAAGGCGGCGAGCCCGCTCAGCAACGCCAGGTTGGTGAAGAACACGGGCATGAGTTCACCTTCAGACTCCGTTCCGCCAATCGAGGTAATGGAGCAGCGCTTCGTCCAGCGGCGCGTCGGTGCGCATCCGGCAGTAGTCCGCCTCCAACTTCACGCACTCACTCGCCAGCCGGCCGCAGAATTCGTTCAGACGCTCCTGATACTCACGTCGAAATTCGTCGGCATGCACAGGAAGTTCCTCGCCGGTCTCGCTGTCCTGCATCAGCACTTCGCCCTCGAACGGCAGCTCCAGTTCTTCCGGCGCCAGGAGATGAAAGACGATCATTTCCTGCTCCTGCGCCTTCAGTTGCCGGAGCAACTCGAAGGCCGTCTCGCCCGGAGAGAAAAAATCCGAGATTACTACTGCCGCTCCGCGGCGATTTAGGGTCTCCAACAAGGGCACCAGGTTCTGGCCCAGCACGGTTCGCCCCGCGGCCTCGGCCCGGGTGAGCGCGATGAAGATTTCGTCCGCCTGATGACGGCCGGCCAGCGGCGGCACGGCTTGCCAAGCCTTGTCGCTGAACAGCACCAACCCGGGCGCGTCGTGCTGCCGCGTCATCAAATGCGCCAGCACGGCGGCCAAGACACGGCCATAGCGGAACTTGTTCGCATCGCCGCTTCCGAAATCCATCGACGCGCTGGTATCCAGAAAAATCTGGCCGCGCATGTTGGTGTCGTCCTCAAATTGCTTGATGTAGAACGCGTCGGTCCGCCCCCAGACCTTCCAATCCATCCGCCGCAGGTCGTCTCCTTGCGTGTACTGCCGGTAGGCGGAGAATTCCGTGCTGTAACCGAGAAAGGGGCTCCGATGCAGGCCATCGAAAAAACCTTCGACGATAGTGCGGGCCAACAAGTCCAAGTCTTCGCAAAGCGCCAGCGTTTTGGCGTCGATGTTGAAGGCGGAGGGCATGGGCGGGTCAGGCTCGCGGTTTGCGGCGGTGTTGGTTTAGCCCCGGTTGAACGTTGAATGTTGAAAGTTGAACGTTGAATGTTCCGGGCCGGTGAGCGCCGAGGTGGTAGTAACATTCAATGTTCAAAACTTTCAAAACGTTCAACGTTCCACCGACGGTTCCACCAGCAGCTTGTCGATAACGTCGGCGCTCGAGAGCTTCTGCGCGCGGGCGTTGAAGTTGAGCAGCAATCGATGCCGCAACACCTGACGGGCCACGGAGCGGACGCAATCGTAATCCGCGCACAGCTTGCCCAACACGGCCGCGCGCGCCTTGGCCCCCAGCACCAGGTATTGGGAGGCGCGCGGACTGCCGCCCCAACGCACGTACTCCTTCACGTATTTCGGCGCGAGTGGATCTTCGGGCCGGGACCGCGCAACCAACTGCACGGCGTAACGCACCACCTCGTCGGACACGGGCATGGCACGGACCAGCCGTTGGATTTCGACAATTTGGCGCGCGTCCAGGATCGGTTGGAGTTCAGGCACCGTGTTGCCGGTGGTGTGGCGTACGACCAACTCTTCCTCGGCATTGGTCGGGTAACCGCACTGAATGCTGAACATGAATCGATCCGCCTGGGCTTCCGGCAAGACGTAGGTTCCCTCCATCTCGATCGGATTCTGCGTGGCGAACACGTGAAAGGGTTCCGGTAATGGATAGGTTTTGGTGCCGACGGTCACTTCGCGTTCCTGCATCGTCTGCAGCATGGCCGCCTGGGTCTTGGGCGGCGTGCGATTGATTTCATCGGCCAGAATCAGGCTGGCAAAGATGGGTCCCGGCAGGAATTCTACCCGCCGCTTGCCGCTTGCCGGGTCCTCCTGAATGATGTCAGTCCCCGTAATGTCAGACGGCATCAAGTCCGGCGTAAACTGAATGCGGCTGAAGGAAAGGCTCAAGGCGCGGGCCAACGAACGGATCAATAATGTCTTGGCCAAGCCCGGCACGCCCACAAGCAGGGCGTGCCCACCGCAAAAGATCGTGAGTAGGACGTGGTCAATGACCTCACGCTGACCCACGATGGCTTTGGAGATTTGGTCAACCAGGGCTTTTCTTTGCTCGGCCAGCCTGGAGATGGCTTCGACCTGAACGGCGTTCCTTTCCGGCACCTCAGCGCTGCTGATTTGCATATTTCTGATCCGTTCAACGTTCAGTCCCTCGTTTTGGTTCAGTTCAACTTGCAGAAATCTCGAGGGCGCTTCTTAAGATTCAATGGGCCAAGGGCTACTTAGGAGAAGAATTCTCACCCGAACCCATTCGCCATTCGCCATTGGCCAACAACCTCACTCGTAACGAAGCGCTTGCATGACATCAGCCCTGGCGGCGCGCCGGGCAGGAAGCCAACCGGCCAACATCGCCACCCCAATCAGCAGCGTGGTCGTAGCCAGCCACGTGGCCGGGTCGGTGGGTTTCAGTTCGAAGAGCAGGCTGCTCAGGAATTGGGTCAAGCCGAGCGCGCCGACAAAACCCAGAACGGCTCCCGCGATGGCCAAGCGCAGTCCCTGGCGCAGCACCAACCAGAGGATGTCGCGGCGTTGTGCCCCCAAGGCCAGGCGCACCCCCAGTTCATTCCGGCGCAATTGCGTCGTGTAGGAAACCAACCCGTACAGCCCGATTATCACCAGGCCCACGGCCAGCACGCCAAAGAATCCCGAGAGCCAGGCCAGCAACCGTTCGCGCGCCAGCCCATCACGAATGCGCGTTTTCAACACCGTGGTGCCCAATCGCAGCGACGGGTCCAGTTGCGCGAGCCGTTGCTTCACGCCTTCCATCACCCCGGGCAATGGCGCCGACGAGCGGACCACGACGGCGGCGTAGGCGCCCGAATTGGGATGCTGCGTGGCCGGCGCAAAGGCAAGGGGAGGAATCTCGCTCCGCAGCTTGCCGTATTTGGTGTCTTTCACCACGCCGACAATTTCATAGGTCGCCTCCGGATAGCCGGGTTCGGCAATAGTGCGCAGCCGGGCGCCGATGGGATTGCCTCCGTCCAGCCACTGGCGCACAAAAGTCTCGTTGACGAGGGCTACCTTAGGCGCGGTGGCGGTGTCGGCCTCCGAAATGTCACGTCCGCGCACGATGGCGATCTCCAGCGTCCGGAAGTAATCCGGACTGACCCAAGCGACTTTAGACCAGGCCTCCTTGTCGACCTGGCCGCCGGTCACACGCAAACCCATCGTCCAACTGCCGCTAATCACGGGCACGTGCGTGGTCAGCGCCGCCGATTGCACCTGAGGCACGGCACGGATGGTTTCCAACATTTCAGCTTTGAAGGCGTCGCGACGTTCCGGGGAGATTTTGACCCGGGCAAAATTGATATGCGTGACAAAGATGCCATCCTGACGAAAGCCGGGATGCAGCGAGGTGAGTTTCCAGAAGCTGCGCCCCAACAGCAGCGCGCCCGCCAACAGCACCAGCGAGACGCTCATCTGCAGGACAGTGAGGCTGCGTTGAAGGGCCAAGCCGTCGCGCGTGCCAGCGGTGCCGCGTCCGCCGGCGTTCAAAGCCGCCACCGGCGCGATGCGCGTCGAGCGAATGGCCGGGGCCAGGCCGAAGAACACACAAGTCATCACCGCCGCAGTGGCCGTGAAGGCCAGGACCCGCCAGTCGGCGTGAACATCGATGGCAAGCCGGTTGCCTTGCAGGCTGAGAAACCAGACGAGGGTCCCGCTCAGAAAATGGGCGACAACGACGCCAGCCACCGCCCCGGCTCCCGCCAACAACAAGCTTTCGGCGAGAAGTTGTTGGATGAGTCGGGCGCGGGATGCGCCGATGGCCAAGCGCACGGCGATCTCGCGCGCTCGCGCGCTGGCTCGGGCCAGGGTCAGGTTCGCCAGATTCACGCAGGCGATGACCAGCACCAATCCAGTAATCCCAAGCAGCAACCACAACGACCGTTCGTAATCGGAACGCAACTGGCTGACACCGGTGCCCGCGGGAAAGGCAGAGAGCTGAAACTTTCGGTACAATTCAACACTCCCCGGCGCATAGCCCACCGGCAATGTCGCTTCGATCATGCCCGGACTGAATGTCTTGATGTAAGCGGCCGCCTGCTCGAGCTTCGCGCCAGGTTTCAAACGTCCCATCACGCGAAGCCACCACGCATCGGTCCGTTCCAACGCCTTGTCCCACCACAGCGCCCGCGTGGCAAGCGGCAGCGCGACATCGAATTGCTGGCCCACTTCGAGACCGAAAAAGCCGGGCGGCGCAACACCGAGAATTTGGAAAACCTGATCGCCCAGCGTCAGTGTTTTGCCAAGGACAGACTCCTGCCCGCCGTATTCCCGCTGCCAGAATGCGTCACTGAGGACCACACCGCCAGGACCTGAGCCGCGCCGATCGTCCTCCGCCTGGAACAACCGTCCGGCCACGGGCGCAAGTCCCAACACGGAGAAGAAATCGCCGCTCGTCCAAAGGCAACGAGCCAAGCGCGTCTCGACGTCGTTGCCGAGGGGAAGTTCGCCCGTGCTCCACGCAAATAACCCGGCGAAGGTTTGGCGATGTTGCTGCACTTGCTCCCACAGCGGATAAGTCATTTCCGCGTTCGAATTGTCCGAGATGCCCAGACCAGGATTGCCGCCCACGATGCGAACTTCGATCAATTCCTGCGGTCGCGATACGGGCAGCGTTTTCATCCGCACCGCGTTGAGCAGTTGGAAAATGGCCGTGTTCGCCCCAATGCCCAGCGCCAACGTCAGCACGGCCACGGCGGTGAACCCGGGATGCTTGAGGAGTTGACGGAAGGCGTAGCGGAGATCGGTCATGCGGTGAGGGCGTGGTTGGTCAGTTGGTCAGTTGGTTAGCGCGCTACTAAACACATACTCATCAGTCGGCTTCTGCAGATGGCATGCCAGGGCGGCCCGTTGTGGGTGCGCTGGTTTGTAAATCACCTGGTTGCGCTCAAACCCACGTCAACGGGACAGAGGCCAACGGCAACACTGCACATCTTGTCTTCATACTCGCTGGGGTGCGTCCCGGTTCCGGGAAGATGCTGTTCCACCAGTGGGACGAAGGACGCCCGTGGCGGCGGTCGGCAGAACGCCGCACTCTTGGCACCAGCCCATTCCCGCCCTCCATCGTGCGGCTCTCTACCGAGAGCCGCTACTTCAAGTTTCCTTCCACCACGGCGCGCAGCAGGTTGAACTGCAGCTCAAACACCTGGCGCAATTCCGCATCCGGCACCACGTCGCCGGTCACGCCCATGTTCGCGTCGGCCCAACGGGAGCCAAACCCGACCGCAACGACCTGCCCTTTCCCCTTCCGCGCCACCGCAGCCACCGGTTTATCCTTCACTCGGAAAACCGGCTCCCCTCCGGTAATTTCATGCGCTGCCTCAACGGGTACCGACGGCCAAGAGGACGGACCCCTCAGCGTCCCCGTCAACTCGGAGTTGGGCTTCACAACGAGTTGAAAGGGCGCCAGGAGCGCAGCAGCGGTGGACTTCTCATTTTTCGGTGAATCGAGCACCAACACTTTTCCGCCGCCTTCCACGTAGGCGGTGAGGCGCTGGAGGTATTCCGGTGTGGGGGCTTGCGTCGGATAACAAAAGACAATGAGGTCGCCCTGCACGGAATCCGGGCCGCTGCGGCGCTTGAGAAAATAACCCAGGCGCAAAATCCATCGCTCGAAGATGCCGAACCCGTCCGGCTTGCCGGCGATGAACCCGCCCTTGCTGAGCGGTCCGGAGCAAAGGGTGCGGTCGATGGTCACCCAGGTGAGCGGACGAATCGGACTGGGTGCGGAGAACGTGTCAGCTTGAAGCGCCATCACCAGCGCCGCCGTGGCGCCGAAGGCACCCGTCGCCAGGACGGTCATGCCGATGGCCAACCCCGGTTGCCGCAACGCCGCGCCCAACGCCCCGAGGGCCGCCAGCAATCCCAGGCTCAAGAGAACCGGACGCGGCTGGCCCCAGCGACTCTGCCGGTTGAGCCAATCCATCATGCCGAGCCACAGTTCCATCTTGCCGGGCTCGAACGTGCTGAAGTTGGAAAAAATTGTCGAATCAGTGAAGGCGAGAACGCGCCCGCGTCCGTGGTGAGTGGACCAGAGCTGAACAAAGGCGCCGGCCCGCATTCCCGCATGGTCCACCGCCTGCGGGTAATAATTATTGGCATGATAATCGGCCATGGAGTTCTTCAAACCGGAGCAGACGATGACGCCGCGTCCGGCGGCGGCGGGCTCGATCGAGCAGGACGTGGCGAAATCGAAATCGAGCAAGTTTTCCAACGCGGGATGCCGCAATCGCGGGGTGCGGTAATACTGGTCGAAAAACGAATCCATCCCGAAAAGGCAATCATAGCGGTAATGGAACCCGAACCGACGCGCGACGCGGTTGAGATTGTAGCTCGTCCCGAAGACATCGGTGTGCTCGCCCACCAGCAGCAATCCGCCGCCGCGCCCGACGAACCGAACGATGGCATCGACTTCATCGGATTCGATTTTTTCCGTGGGCACTTTTAGGATCAGCACATCGAGCGCCGCCAAAGCCGCGTCGTTCAGGGTGTTGGTCAGCCGCGACATCTGGTAGTAGCGCGACGAGAAATCATACAGACATGCGTAATTGTAGCCGGAGAGGTGCCCGTACCATTCGGTGTCGAACGGGCGCTCGGTCGGCTCCCACTTCGAGTGACGCTCGTCCACGGCGATCCGCCCGGGCTTGAGCGACCCGGCCGGCTCCCACCAAACGGCCAAGGTTAGCAACATCCCGGTGGCCGCGCTGGCACCCAAGGCGGGCGCCGCGTAGCGCCACCGCAGCGCGCCCGGTTGGCGGCTCGGCTCGAACGCGCGCATGCTCAATCGGAGGCCCTCCTGCCAACGCATCAGCAGCATCACCAGCGGTACGAGCAGCAGCAATTGCGGCCAGGGACTCCAAAACTGATTCATGAAATTGAGGGGCGCGTCGTATTCCGTGCGCAAGGCGCGATGCAGCAACAGCCCGGCGTGCAACCCCGCGCGCATCGGCAACCACACCGCGGCCGCGGCCAGCAGAAGCATCAGCCGTTGCGCGAACGGATCCACCACCGGCCATGGCCCACGCTCGCCCGCTTTGGCGTCGGCGTTCGGCTGGCCCCGCCGCCGGCGTCCGGCGCTCAACCCCAACTCCTGCCCTGAGCTTGTCGAACGGGCCTCTTTCCCCGCAGCCCCGAGGGATGCCCCGTCTCCCAGGGAGAGACGTTCCATCGCAAACACTGCCACGGCGGCCGTCAGAAAACTCCACGTCACCGGATCAAGAAACAAATCCCAGGTGGCGCCGAGCCGATGATTGACGCGCATGGTCGGCAGGACGAGATCCGAGCCGTCGGCGGCAGCGGGAATGCCCAGCAGTCGGACCACGGCGGCCAGCAACGATGGGAATGGCCAGGGCAGTTCATGGGAGCGGGCCGTGCCCTGTTGATACAGCGTGAACGTCGCATATTGCGCCAACAGGATCACTCCGGCGAGAATCAGGCCATAGGCGAGCGGGCGCGCTTTTAGGCCGATTCCGCCCCACAGCAATCCCGCCGCGAGCAGCACCGGCGCGATGCGAGCGGGCCACGGGAGCGCAATTCCCGCCAGCGCCAACAACACGACGCCAATCACCGCGATCACCAGACGCGAAGAGGCGTCCCAAAGCGAAGGAGGGCGGGCCTCCTGGGGGTGCCCGGCGGCTTGAGACCCTATCAACGCGATGACGCCACTGGCCAGCGCCGCGGCCCAGGCAAGCCGATGCGCCGAAGTCCAATACTCCGACCAGAAAGTCCACGACGCCGAGAGCAAAGCCAGTCCAACCCAAAGGGCGCGAGAGCGCGCGGTGTCGGCCATGGCAACGGCGGACGCGCTCATGGTTTGGGCGTGGGGTTGGCCGGTTCTGGCGCCGCGGGTTCGGCCGTGGCGGCAGGAGCAGGTGCCGGCTTGGGTGGAGGCCACACGGGCTCATCCGCCAGATAGCTCAAAAGCCAGCGCCAGAAGTCCGCGTTTTCGCGCATCCCCTCGAAGGGCTGGCCTCCTTCGCGCTCGAGGTTCATGTTGGTGGCGAAATCTGTATCCGCGACGACCACGGCTTTTCCCCGCCCGAGGCGTCGCATGAGGATGACAGCGGGATCGGGCTGGTCGGCGGGCCCTTTGGGATCGCGCGGGCCAAAGGCGAGGGGACGGGCTTGCGGGTCGCTGGATTCGACGTTCCACGCCGCGTGAAAGCGCACATAAGCCATGTACTCGCCGCCATTGAAGAACGGGGCCTTGAAATGACCGAACGGTTTGGGCTCGGGCGCGCCGGTGGTGGCGGCGCCAATGCCGCCCACCCAAAAGCCCAATTCGGCCAGGAGCGGCCTGCTGGCGGCCGCTTCGGGCCAACCGACCGTGCAGATGAACGTGCCGCCTTCCTCGATGAAACGGCGCAGCGCGCGGGTTTCGCTGGAGGTGAACGCGCGCGCGGGCGCGCTGGAGATCAGCAATCCGGCTCGCTCCAGCCGCGCGGCGCTGAACTCAGGCAAGCCGAGCACGAGATAGCCGTTGCGCATGAGAGTTAGTTGGAGCCCACCCAGGCCCTCGTCGCGCCACGATTCGCCGCTGCTTCGTTCCAAATGCGACGTGTCGATATAGGCCAGACGATTGGGGGTTCGGCTGCGCCCGTCCGGCAGCACCGTCGCCGCGTGATGACTCCAACTGGCGGCGGTCCAGGACGAGATGGAAAACATCACGGCGACCAGCCCCAATAACCATGGGACAGCGGCGCGCCGGAGCGAAAGCAAGCCGCCCAGCAGCAAGGCCGCCGCGCCCGAGAGCAACCCTCGGAACCAAAGCGCGCCCGGCTCATCGCAAAGCGACGCATAGAGTCGCGCCACAAAATCGTGCGCGCCGAACAGGATGCCGTTGCTGAACCCGGAGGTGTCGCCGAAGACTAACACGCGCCCGCGCCCAAAGCGCTGTTCCGCGGCCAGCAATTGGTCCCCCAGTTTTTCGCCGGCGTCATAGTGATGATTGCCCATCATCGAGCCGCCTTTGGATTCGTCGTTGGTGGGATCGCCGGGATCGGAAAATCCGTAGAGGCCCACCAGCAGCGGGCGAGCAGGCCAGCGGGCTTCGACGGACGCGCCGATCACGACGCCGAATTCGTTACGATGAGCCCGCACGCCAATGGTCGCGGGGTTGGCCAGGGCGTGATACGACTCGAGCCAACCGCCAATTTCAAACATGGAAGAATCGAACGCCACGCGCAACGCGGTGGGTTGAAGCACATCATTGAATCTATTGCCGCCCTCCTTTTCACGCACGGTGTGTTCGCCCAGCACCAGCAACGAGCCACCGCGACGCACGAATTCCCAAATGCGTTCGAGTTGGCCGGGCGCCCACGGTTTATTGGGAAAGATCAGGACCAACAGGCTGGCGCCGTCCAACTCGGAAGCGCTGAGCTCTGGCGAGATGAGGCATTGGGCGCCATAGCTCCGCAAAAATTCCGGCAGCATTCCATACATGCCCACGGAAAGCCGGCCGTACTCGCCATGCTTCGGTTTCATCCAGTTCAGAAATCCCTTTTCGTGCACCACGATCTTTTTGCCGGCGAGCGAAAGCGGGCCGGGATAAAGCGACACCAATGGCGGAAGTGTCAGCGCCAAGCCAAGCAGAGCCAAAGGGCACCCGGCACGACGCAGGAACGGGAGCCGGGTCCGGTCACGCGCCGGAGCCGTGCGCTCAGCTCGTGCCGGCATCGACTTGTCTGTGAGGGAAAACGCCCGGCGGCAAAATCGCCAGAGCGCTCCCAAATGGAAAAGCCAAGCCACGGCGGGGAGATTCCAAGGGATGAGCTCGCGCACCGCGTACCCGAAGCTCCACGGTGCCCTGGCTCCAAACTCGGCCTTCGGCGCCTCGGACGGCAGCACGCCCAGCAACTTTACGGAGTAGGCCAGCACGGCGAGATAAGCGACGTGCACTAGTAACAAGACAGCCCCGTGTCGCATCCACCCGGTCAATCCCTGCTTTGTGGTTCTTCTGAACCACAGCCCCATGAGCAACGCCGAAAGGAGTAAGAAATCAAATCCGGCGTAGGTGGCGCCAGTGAGCAAAGGTTGGCGGACGAGCCATCCAATAAGGCGAGTCAAACCCTGGGCCAGCGCATCCAGCGCCAGCCAAAACCATGGGAACGACTCGA
>Ga0070694_100001037_pt1 | contig 15842 bp, 21 predicted proteins | sample KBSK1251metaG_FD_65470 | JGI IMG/M metagenome (GOLD analysis project Ga0070694, IMG submission 65470) | Corn, switchgrass and miscanthus rhizosphere microbial communities from Kellogg Biological Station, Michigan, USA - KBS K1-25-1 metaG | ecosystem: Host-associated > Plants > Roots >... | reverse complement strand
GGAAGAGGTCGATCTCCTCGCCGGCGTAGAGCGCTTCGCTGAAGCCGCCGATTTCGCGGAAGGCGCGCGCCTCGCAAAAGATGAAGGAGCCCGCCGCCCAGCGCATGGCGCGGCTGAGCCGGTTCCAGCTCGCGACCCAGAAGCGGATCATCGCGTCGTCGGTGTCGATGCGCACCGTGGCGCCGCCGGCCAGCGCATTTCCATCACGGATGGCCGCGAGGACGTCCGAGAAAAGCTCGCGGCTCGGATACGAGTCGGCATCGACGAACGCCAGCCACTCGCCGCCCGCCTGCGCGGCGCCCGCGTTGCGCGCGCGGGCGATCTGGTTCACGGGCTCGAACACCACGGTGGCGCCCGCGGTGCGCGCGATCTCGGCGGTGCGGTCGGTCGAGTTGTTGTCGCAGACGATGAGCTCGGCGCTCCAGCCCGCCGCTTCGAGCCCGCCGAGCGCGGCGCGGATGGCCGCGAGCGCGCCGGCGAGCAGGCGCTCTTCGTTGAACGCCGGCACTACCACCGACAGCTTCACGCGGCGGCAAGCTCCTTCTCGTAGTGGTAGCGGGTGAGGCCGGCGCCGACGGACTTGTGCGAGGCGGCCGCGGCGCGTTCCTCGCGCACCAGGCGATAGCCGCTCGACTCGTAGAGCTGTCGCGCGGCGACCTGGAGCTCGGAGGTGCTGAGGATCAGCTTCGTATAGCCGGCGTCGCGGCAGAACTTCTCCGCGATGCCGAGGAGCTGGCGGCCGATGCCCTTGCGGCGATGGCTCTTCTCCACCGCCATGCGCCGCAGCTCGGCGCACTCGGCCGAATGGCGCTCCACGCCCACCATGCCGACCACGCGCGGATCGTCGACCACCCAGAAGCTCTGGCCGTCGCGGCGAAAGTAGTACTCCTCGACGCGCCCGAGCTCGTCGCGGATCGCAGTCTCGATGTACGACTGGAACTCCTCGCCGAGGTGCGGCGGCGTGAGCTCCCACATGAACTCGCGGAACAGCGCGATGACCGCGGCCTGGTCGGAGGGGCGGTAGCGCCGGATCTTCACGCCGCCGGCTTGCGATGCTGCTTCGCCGCGCCGAGCTGCATCACCCACGGCAGCGCGGAGCAGACGCGTTACTGGTCGAGCCGCGCGAAGGCGAAGGGCGCGGCGATATGCAGGACCACCAGCGACCACGCCCAGAGCGGGGCGACCGACACCAGCATCGCGAGCGGGAAGCCGAGGAACAGGATCGCCAGCACCCACGGCACCGGCGGCATGGTGCCGATGTCGATCTTGGCCTTGAGGAGCCGCGCGCGGATCGGCCCCGCTGCCTGCGGCCTGCGGCGCAGCGCCTTCGCGAGCGCGCGCGCTTCGAGCCACGAGCCGAAGACATACGCCTGGACGAAGAAGCTGCCGAAGAGCACCACCGGCACGAGGAGCAGCGCGAAGAGCACGAGCAGCGAGCGCGTCCCGCCGAGATAGAGCACCATCGCCGCTGCGCACGCGACGCTGGTGAGCGCCATCAGCGCGCCGACGGGAAGAAGGAGCTGCATGCGCTCCTTCACGTAGCCGCGAAATCCGGTTGTTTCCTGGTAGCGGTGCACGAGGTTCAGCGCGTCCTGCACCACCCCGAGGACGACGTACTGCGCGACCTTCTCCTGCGCCGTTTGTGGCTGGTTTGCCGTTTCCATGACTACCTCCCTGTTACCGCCAGCCCAGCATACAAAAGTTTGCGCGGAAAGCCCGGCACTATTACCGCTTATGCCGCGTTCGCGAGCCGCGCGGCGATGCGCTTGCCCTCCAGGATCTCGATCCCGCAAAGCCGCCCGTGCTCATCCGTGTCGACGTTCACGCCGAGCTCGTCGTAGAGCGAGAGCCGCTCCGCTCCCTCCTGCGCGGAGATCTGCAGGTAGGTCGTGTCCGAGAAGTCGTCGTAGTTCCAGCGCGCGACGTCGGCCACCTTGAGCTGCTCGACGAGATCGCCGCGGCCCAGATTGACGAGCGCGCTCTCCATGTCGAGGACGAGCTCCGGGAGCGCCTGCGCGAGCTTCATGGCCTGCGGTAGACGAACGCGACGACTGCGCCGAGAACGAGCATGAGGATGCCGTCAAAGGCAATCTGCCTCACGGCGAGCATCCCCGGCATCGGCTGCACTACGTAGTAGATCGTGTACAAAGGCACGACCGTGAGCAGCGCAACCGCCGCGCCGAAGCGCAGGCCCTGGCCGAGCCACGGCTTCGCCTCCGCCCCGCGCGCATAGATCCACGCCAGCGCGCCGGCCATGATCACGTGCGCGAGAATCATCAGCGGAAAGTATTTTTGCGCCTCCGGCCCGGCCCGGAAGAGCTGCGGCAGCTTCTCGTAGTCCGCGTGCAGGAGCAGGCCGTGCACGACGAAGCTGCCGGCCATCCAGACGACGAAGAGGACCACCCAGGCGATGAAAAAGGTCTTGTTCATGCTACCGTCCGATCGCGAGCAGCACGCCGGACGCGATGGCGAGGACCGCCATGAGCATCCCCAACCCCGAGAAGCTCAGGTTGAGAAGCGGCACCAGGCCGGTAAGGATGAGCCAGACGGCCAGCAACAGCATTCCGATGTTTCTTGTGAGTTTCATCGACAAACTCCCTTCATCGGTGCGCTCGCAGTCTACGCCTTGGGCGCCGCGAGCGCTTTGGCGGCGAGGTCACGCGGTGGGAGCGAGCAAGTTGGCATCGCGCGCGAGCAGCCAGCGGCCATCGACGCGCTGAAAGACGGTCAGCGTATGTCCCGCGCGCTTCGACGGCGCGCCGCCTGGCGGTGTCATGACGACCGAGAGCTTGCTCCACATGAACGCCCAGTCGCCCGAGACCTGGATTTCCTGGATGTCGCTTCGGGCTTCGATCTTCGGCGCGGGCTTTCCCTGCGGCGGCCGCGAGACCGACGCGAACTCGGCCTTGCCCATCGGCGTCCGGCCGTGCACCAGGAACACTACGTCGTCGGTCATGAGCGTCAGGACCTTGTCCACGTCGCCGGCCTTGGTCGCCGCGTGCCAGGTCGAAACGAGCTCGCGAATCTGCTGTTCGTCGGTCTTCACTTGGTCCTCCGCTCCCATGATTCGAGGGCGCCTGCGACAGTCTTGAACAGCGGGTGACATCCAGGGCCGCGAACGGCCTGCAGACGGCGGTGCAGCTCCGGGTTGCGCACCGCCAGCTTGCCTAGCAGGTGTTGCCATTCGTACGTAACCTGCCCGGTGGTCGCCGCGATCAGCCGGATGCGGCGTTGCGGCCCGATCTTGCCGCGATCGAACAGATAGCCGCGCGCGCTGGCCTCCGCGTGAATCGCCGCGAGGTAGGCATTGATCGCGTAGCGCGGCAGCGCATGCGAGCGAAAGCGCGCGAGCTGCGGATGGTGCCGGTAGCCCCGGGTCTCGCCATGCAACACGGCGCGGGCGAGCAGCGCTTCACGCCACAGCGCGACGAGGCCCAGCGAATCGAGATAGCGCGGATGGATCGTCCAGAGGCGCATGGCGCCTAACGCCGGCACTCTTCCGGCACGGTCTCCGACATGCGCCGCACTTCGCGAAGGCGGATGAGCCCGTCGTATTCTTTCGCGAAGCCGTCCCGCTTGGACCGCGTGTCGACGGCGCCGACGGCCTCGATGTAGAGAGGCTGATAGGGCTTGCCGCCGCGTTGCTGACGCAGCTCCTCGCTCCGATCGCTCAACGGCTGCAGCACCTGCGGCTCGCCCGTGATCCAGTACACCTTCTGCGAGCCGCACGGCCGGAAGGCTCTGACTTCATGTCCCCACGCGAACGTGCCCCGGTAGCGGTCGTCGGTCGCACCGGAGCATGCGGCCACGCAAAGCACCAGGGCGGGAGCCCATTTCACAGCCACCGACGGACCTCGCGCTTGTATTGCGGATACTCCGACGGAAATTTGGTCTCGAGGTAGCGCTCTTCCCGCGCGATGACTACCGCCATAAGCGCCACCGCTGGAACCAGCGTGATGAGCAGGCCGAGACTATTGACCCACGCCGCGAGCCCGAGCTGAAAGAGCGTGAAAGCGAGATAGATCGGATTGCGGCTGAAACCGTACGGCCCCGCGCGAACGATGCTCGTCGTGGGGAGGTTCCCCGGTACGGGAGTGCCCGCCTTCTTGAAGGTGCGCACCGAGAAAATGAAAAGAGCGACGGCGAGCACCACAAGCACCACGCCGACCGGCAAGTTGAATGATGCCGGGAGCAACCGCGCCGGCCAGAACCAGTGAATCAGGAGGCCGAGGACGATCGCGCCCAGGTAGACCAAGGGCGGGCGGATAAGCCCGACGTTGGCAACGTCTGTCTGCGCATTCATTGTCGGATCATCGCCTCGACTTCGACCGTCTTGGCTTTGCCTTTGCGCCGGATGCATTGAGAGCGACTGCGGCGCGGACGAGCGCCTTGAACGCCGCAGCGTCGACTTGCTCTCCCTCACGGATGTCGATCGCGCGTCGCACGTTGCCGTCAAGGCTGGAATTGAAGAGCTTGGCCGGGTCCTTCAACGCAGCCCCCTTGGCGAAAGTGAGCTTCACCGTCGACTTGTAAGACTCGCCGGTGCAGATGATCCCGTCATGCGACCACACCGGCCCCATCCACTTCCATTCCTCGACGACCCCCGGGTCGGCTTCCTGGATGAGCTTGCGCATCCGGCTCAACGCCCGCCCACGCCAGTCCCCGAGCTCGGCGATGCGCTTGTCGATCAGCTCCGATGCGGACTCTTTCATGCTCTCCTCGTCACGCGGCCCAGCCGGGCAGGGCGGCCGCCTGCCGGATCCACGCCGCCATCTGCGCCTCGTCGAGCTCGGCGTTTCGTAGATGTCGAAGTAGCGCACTTCCTTGTGCTTGGACGCGCCGGGAGGAAGCGGGCGCAGCGACCTGCCCTGGAAGAACGTCACTTTGACGTAGCGAGTGAAGACGTGGAACGACAGGAACCAGCCCCGGCCCGCGATGCCATAGAACGGCGACGTCGCGCTTCCAGCCCGGCATGGCCGCGATGTAGGCCTGCACGGGAGCGTCGCCGTCGGCCTTCGCGATCTGGGGGTTGCCGCCGGCGAGCAGCGCCGGCTTCTTCGCGGACGCCCTCCTCGCCTTGGGCGTCTTCCCCTTCACGACGGCGAAGATGGGGTCATTCCCTTCGACTTGATCACCGCAGCGGCCTCGGAGCTCCCGAGGTAGGCGATGAATTTTTTCGCGACTTCGGCTTCCTTCGCGTCGGCCGACACCGCTGTTTGATAGACGACTTCCATCTGCACTTCCCGCGGAAACGGACCGACGAGGTCGATTCCCGGCGCCGTCAGCACGTTTGTCAGAAACACGCCGAGCTCGGTCTCGCCGCCGGCGACCGATTGCACGATCTGCGCCGGCGTGGGCTGCGGCTTGATCTTCGCCTTCATCGCTTCGGTGATGCCAAGACGCTCGTAGATGCGCGCAAGAAGGTAACCCGTCGCGCTCTCCGGTATCGAGGCGATCGACTTGGCATTGAGCAGCGTCTGCTTCAACGCGTCGGGGGTGCTGATGTCGGGCTTCGGCGCGCCCGAGCGCACCGCCACGCCGATTCCTACGCGCGCGACCTCGGGAGTCGCGCCGGCCGCGAACTTCGCTCGCGCCGCCTCGTTCTTCATCACGTCGACCGGAACGATGCCGAGATCGAACGGCCCGCCCGTCGTCGCCATCTTGATGAGCTCCGGGGTCGTGCCGTAGCGAATGACGAGCTTGTGACCGGTCGCCTTCTCGAACCGCGCGGCGATCTCCTTGAGCGGCGCCGCGATGCCGCCGCCGGCGAGGATCTGGAGCTCAGCGGCCGAGGAGGATGCCGCCACGCCCAATGTCGAGGCCGCTAAAAGGATTGCTTTCCAAGCGTCCATATTTTCGCTCCGGAGTCAGCGGACAACGCGCTACGGGGTTAGTAGTTCTTGAGCTGCCAGACCTGCTGCACTCTTTGCGGCTCGCCGGCAGGATAGTCGTTCCGCACGGCGTCGTGCTCGAGGCACGCGTCGACGAACTGCTTGGCGGCATCGTCCAGGCGCCGGTGGCCGCTCGATGAGACGACCTGCGATTGTGCGCGGCGGGTCGCCGGGTCGATGACGAAGCCGACGACGACGCTGCCTTGCTCCTCTTTTTTCTTCGCCTCGCCGGGATAGGGGGGATAGATGCACCGGCCGATGCCTTTCTGCTGGGCGCGTGGGTTCCACGCGGGCGACACGATGAGCTCGGAGTCGATCGGCCGGCCAGCCGACATTGCCGGGGAGTACTTGCAGCGCAGGAGTGCCCGCGCCCAGATGTCGTCGATGTAGCGCGAGCCGCTGGAGCTGACGACCGACGCCGCGGTCGGCGCACCTTGCGCGTTCACGCTGACCTGCACCGCCGGCGTGACCAGGCCTTCGGGTACCGCGCCAAATTCCGGATAGAGGCAGCCTGGCTGCCGCTCCGCGTAGGTGAGGGTCGGTGCTGCGGCGGGAGGAGTGGCTTGGCAGCCTTGGAGCAGCAGGAAAGCCGTCAAGCTCCAGAGATAGGCGCGCACACAACTATTATGCCGCGCGGCGGGCGTGGAGGAAGGGCTCGATCTCGTCGGCGGCGCCGGCCGGCGCGAACAGGGCGCCCTGGAACACGCGGCAGCCGGCCTCGGCGAGGAACTCGCGCTGGGTGTTGGTCTCGACGCCCTTGGCGACGACGTCGAAGTTGAGGCCGCGCGCGAGCGCGATGAGGGCGCGCGCGAGGCCGGAGCGCTCGGGGTCGGTCGGCACGCCGGCGATCAGGCTGCGGTCGATGCAAACGGAGCTCGAGCGCAGGCGCTGGAGCATCGGCAGCGAGGCGTAGCCGGTGCCGAAGTCGTCGACGGAGAGGCGCACGCCGGCCGCGGTGACCTCGGAGAGCGTCTGCTCGATCGGGTCGGTGAGGTGGCGCACGGCGGTCTCGGGCACTTCGACGAGGAGCGCCTCGGGCGCGAGACCGCTCGCCTTGAGGGCGTCGCGCACCTGGCTGGCGAGCGGGCCGCCGCGCAGCTGGCGCAGGCTGATGTTCACCACGACGCAGAAGGGCCGGATGCCGGCGTCGGTCCAGCGGCGCCCTTGCATGCACGCTTCGCGCAGGATCCAGCCGCCGACCTGCACGAGGAGGCCGCTGTCGTCGGCGAGGTGCAGGAACGATTCGGGCGAGAGCACGCCGTGGCGCGGGTGGCGCCAGCGCAGCAGCGCCTCGGCGCCCACCACCTGGCGCGTCCCGATGTCGATGCGCGGCTGATACACGAGGAAGAGCTCGCCGCGCTCGACGCCGAGGCGCAGGTCCTCGGCGAGCTCGGCCGCGGCGGCGGCGTCGTCGTTGAGGATGCCGGAGAAGAACTGGTAGTTGTTGCGGCCGAGCTCCTTGGCGCGATACATCGCATGGTCGGCGAGTCGCAGCACCGCGTTCACTTCGTCTCCGTCCTGCGGCACGCAGGCGATGCCGATGCTCGCGCCGGAGCTGATCTGGTGCTCGCCGACGCGGTAGGGCTTGCCGAGCTCGTGCAGGAGCTTCTGCGCCACCGCTGCGGCCTCGCGCGGCTCGGCGATGTCCTGCAGCAGCACGCAGAACTCGTCGCCGCCGATGCGCGCGATGAAGTCCTCGCCGCGCACGCTCGCGCGCAGGCGCGAGGCCATGATCTTGAGCAGGCTGTCGCCGACGTCGTGGCCGAGGCCGTCGTTCACCTGCTTGAAGTTGTCCATGTCGAGGAACAGGAACGCCGCGGTCTTCTCGTGCCGGCGCGCGTGCGCCACCGCCTCGCGCGCGCGATCGGCGAACATCGCGCGGTTGGGCAGGCCCGTGAGCGTGTCGTGGTGCGCGAGGAACTCGAGGCGCCGCGCGTCGTGCTGCAGCTGGACCGCGGCGAAGCGCAGGTCTTCCTGCGCGCGCTTGAGCGCGCTCACGTCGTTCCCGAGCATGTAGAAGCCGAGCACCTCGCCGCGCTCGGAGAAATTCGGCCCGAGGTGCGGCACGCACGCGACCTGCAGCGTGCGTCGCTTGCCGCCCTCGGCGGTGGTGAACTCGAACTCCACGCTTTCGCCCGCGATGCAGCGCTCGATGTCGTGGCGCATGCGCTCGTAGGCTTCGGCGCCGAAGACCTCGGCGACGGTGCGGCCTTGCATGCGCTCGTGCGCGATGCCGAACCAGTCGTCGTACGTGCGGTTCGAGAACCGATAGCGCTGATCGCGGTCGACGTAGGAGATGAGCGCCGGCACGTTGTTCGCCACGAGCCGCATGCGCTCCTCGCTCTCGCGCAGCGCGGCCTCCGCGGCGGCGGTGCGCCGGATCGAGCGGCGCGTCTGGATCACGGCGGCCGCGAGCAGCAGCGCGGCGCCGGCCACGAGCGTGTGCAGCACGAGCTCGCGCGGCAGATCGCCTTCGCCGGCGAGCCAGCTGCCCACCAGCGAGGCGATTTCCGCCCCGGCGGTCAAAATGAGGAGCGCCGCGCCGGCGATGATCAGTACCGGCGCGAGAAAGGCGTGCCGCGACATCGCGCAATCATCCGTCTTCCCCCTCCAGCGCAGCAACGCTTTTTGCCCCTAATACGTGTAGGCAAATCCATGACTTTGTGCGTCGCTGTTTTGCTACGGGCTGCCGCGGCGGCATTTATAATCGGCACCCTATGACTTACGTCGTCACCGAAGACTGCATCAAGTGCAAGCACATGGACTGCGTCGAGGTCTGCCCCGTCGACTGCTTCTACGAGGGCGCCAACATGCTCGTCATCCACCCCGACGAGTGCATCGACTGCGGCGTGTGCGAGCCCGAGTGCCCGCCCAAGGCGATCCTGCCGGACTCCGACGCCAAGGCGGAGAAGTGGCTCAAGATGAACGCCGATTTTGCGGTCAAGTGGCCGAACATCACGCGCAAGGGCACCCCGCCGCCCGACGCCGACGCGTGGAAGGAAGTCCCCGGCAAGTTCGAGAAGTACTTCGACCCCGAGCCCGGCAAGGGCGAGTAGCTTGGAACTGAGCGCCGAGGAGCGCGCGATCCTCGCGGGCTCCCGCGGCGAGCCTGCGCGCCGGGCGCTCGAATACCAGGTCGAGGTCGGCCGCTTCTGGGGCGCGAAGCGCCTCGTGCCCGTCACCAACGTCCACATGATGGGCGACATCGAGGTGATGGGCGATGCAGGTCTCGCGTACCTTCAAGGCGAAGTGAAAAGCGCGGCACGTTGTGTGGTGAGCACCACCACCAACGCCCGCTGCGTCGACTTCGCGCACTGCGATCGCCTCGGCCAGGACCCCGGCGAAGTGGCGAAGGAGCGCGAGCTCATCCAGTGCCTGCGGCGCATGGACGTCGTCACCACCGACACCTGCATCAACTACCAGACGGTGTACCAGCCGCATCTTGGCGAGCACGTCGCCTGGGGCGACACCGGCACCGTGATCTACGCCAACTCCGTGTTCGGCGCGCGCTCCAACTTCGAGTCGGGGCCCGCGGCGCTGGCGGCGGCGCTGACGGGGCGCACGCCGGAATATGGCTTCCACCTCGACGAGCACCGCCGTGGATCGTTCACGGTGGAACTCAAGGTTAGGCTCGACGATCTCGCGGATTGGGGCGCGGTCGGCAAGCTGGTCGGCGAGGCGCACCAGGACTACTTCGCCGTGCCGGTGTTCCATGGCTATCACCGCACCCCGACCGCGGACGAGCTCAAGCATCTCGGCGCCGCGCTCGCGAGCTACGGCTCGATGGGAATGTTTCACTTCGTCGGCGTCACGCCCGAGGCGCCTTCAGTGGCAGCGGTTTTTCAAGGCAGAGAGCCTGCAGAGCGCATTGCGATCAGCGACCGCGACATCGACCGGGTCTATGGAAGCTACAACCTTGGCGACGGCGACGCGCGCCTGGTGGTGTTCTCCGGACCCCAGCAATCGCTGCTGGAGATGAAGCGCCTGGCGGCGCTGTTCCAGGGCAGGAAGGTGAAGAGCGGGTCGAGCTGCTTCGTCACCACCAACGGGGCGGTGCTCGCGCAGTCGCGCGCGCTCGGCTACGCGAGCGCGCTGGAAGACGCCGGCGTCACGATCCTGGAAGGCGTGTGCTTCTACATCCTGCAGAACCTCTCGCCGATGCGGCAGGCCAACCGCTGGACCAACATGGTGTCCAGCTCGGCGAAGATCGTGAACATCATCGGCGCGCACCGCTTCAATACGATCCTGCGGCGCACCGCCGATTGCGTGGAGATCGCGTGCAGCGGACGATTGCGGTAGCGCGCGGCTTCGGCCCGGTGGTGGAGGGCGAGGCGCTCGTCTCCGAGGAAGGCTTCTCGCCGCGCTACGACCTCGACCGCTGGACCGGCGTGATCACCAAGCCGGGGCACAAGCTCGAAGGCGTGAGCATCGTCGACAAGGTCTGCTTCTTCCCCACGGCGAAAGGCGGCATCGCCGCCGGCTGGGCGTTCTACGATATCAAGTGGAAGAAGATCGCGCCCAAGGCGTTTGTCTTTGGTGTGACCAATCCCGTGATGGTGCAGGGGGCGATCTTCGCCGGCATTCCGATCACCGCCGGCTGGAGCCCGCATCCACGCGGCGTGGTGAAGACCGGCGACTGGGTGCGGGTGGACCCGGGGCGGAACATAATCGAGGTGCTGCGATGAAAGCGATCCTTGCTCTTGCTTTGGTGGCGCTGGCGGCGGGATGCGCGAGCTTCGGCGGCAGGGGACTGGTGCCGGGCCAATCCACCGCTGCGGAGGTCGAATCGGTGATGGGCGCGGCGGCGGACAAGCGTTCTGCCGCGGGCGGCGAGACCGTGTATTACTTCCCGCGCCTGCCTTGGGGCTACGCGACCTACGCCGCGCGCATCGGCGCCGACGGCAAGCTCGTCGCGCTCGAGCAGCGCCTGACGCGCGAGAACATCGACAAGCTCAAGCCCGGCGTTGCGCGCGCCGACGACGTGCGCGACCTGCTCGGCCCGCCGTTCGAGCCGATGAAGCAGGCGCTCACCGGCAACGAGATCTGGACTTACCCGATGCGCGTCGCGGGCCACCCGACGCCGAAGTGGTTCCTGGTCCACATCACGCCCGAAAAGGTGGTGAGCGAGACTTACCTCATCGACGACCCGCACTGGCTGCAGCCAGACTCTCGTCGAGGACCATGAGCGCCGACCCGTTCGAAGACCTCCGCCAGCAGATGATCGCCGTGATTGCCGCGCAGGCGGTGTTCTCGAGCGGGGAAACCGGCAAGGCGGCGATCAACTCGCGGGTTCTCGAAGTCATGGGCAGGATCCCACGGCACAACTTCGTGCCGGCCGAGGTGCGGCCTTACGCCTACGCCGACAGCCCGCTGCCCATCGGCTGCAGCAAGACCATCTCCCAGCCCTTCATCTGCGCGCTGATGACCGACCTCCTCGACGTGCAGCCGAACGACGTGGTGCTCGAGATCGGCACCGGCCTCGGCTACCAGGCCGCGGTCCTCTCGGCGCTCGCGAAGAAGGTCTACAGCGTCGAGATCATCGAGGAGCTCGCCGCGCAGGCCAGGCGCCGCCTTGCCGACCAGCGCTGCGCCAACGTCGAGCTCAAGCTCGCCAACGGCTTCCACGGCTGGCCCGAGCACGCGCCCTACGACAAGGTCATCGTCACCGCCGGCACCGACCTCGTGCCCGCGCCGCTCCTCTACCAGCTCAAGCCCGGCGGCCGCATGGTCGTCCCGACCGGCCTTCCGGATGCGCAGCGCTTGGTTTTGGTCGAGAAAGACTCCGCCGGTCGCACCAAGGCGAAGGAGCTGCTGCGCGTTCGCTTCTCGCTCCTCGAAGGCACCGAATAATTCGGGGACGGAGCACTAACCAGTTAGGGCTCCGTCCCCGAATGGAGTTTTTTGCGTAGCTCGGTCTTGAGCACCTTGCCGTAGTTGTTCTTGGGCAGCGCCTCGACGAAGCGGTATTCGCGCGGCCGCTTGAAGCGGGCGATGTTGTCCAGGCACAGCGAATCGAGGTCCTGGGTTTGCAGGTTGCCCTTTGCGACAACAAAGGCGACCACTTCTTCTCCCCATTCGGGATGCGGCCGGCCCACGACTGAACACTCGGCGACTGCCGGATGGCGCAGGAGCACCTCCTCGATTTCCCGCGGATAGATGTTGGCGCCGCCGGAGATGATCATGTCCTTCGAGCGGTCCTTGATCGTGAGGAAGCCTTCCGCGTCGATGCTTCCTACATCGCCGGTGTGCAGCCACCCGCCGCGCAGCGCTTTCGCCGTCGCGTCGGCATTCTTCCAGTAGCCCGCCATCACGCAGTCGGAGCGCGTGACGATCTCGCCCACCTCGCCCGGCGGCAGCTCTTCGTCGGCGTCGTTGAAGATGCGCACTTCGACGCCGGTGCGCGGCAGGCCGCAGCTTTCCAGATGCAGCTTTTTCTCGTGCAGCGACTGGGAGAGGCCGGTAATGGTCATCGGCGCTTCGCCCTGGCCGAAGAGCTGGAAGAGGCGCGGGCCGAAGAGCTCGATGGCGCGCAGGCAGTCGGCGACGTACATCGGCGCGCCGCCATAGGTGATGGTCTTGAGCCTGGCGGGCGTGCGCGCCGCCGGGCTCGCGAGCAGGCGCACGATCATCGTCGGCGCGGCGAAGAAGGAGGCGTTCGGCCAGTGGTCGAGCAAGTCGTAGATCTCCGCCGGCTCGAAGCGGCCGCTTTCGGGCATCACGTTCACCGCGCCGACGGCGAAATGCGGCAGGCCGTAGAGGCCGGAACCGTGCGACAGCGGCGCCGGATGCAGCGCCGCGTCCTGCGGCGCGAGCTTGTCGATGTCGGCGAAATAGGCGTGGGTCTGGAACAGCATGTTGCGATGCGTCAGCATCGCGCCCTTCGGCACGCCGGTCGTACCGCTCGTATAGAAGAGCCACGCGACGTCGTTGGGATCGACGTCGGCCGGCTGCGCAGGCTCGGATAGCAGCTTCTCGATTTCCTTCACCGGCATCGCGTTCGGCACGGCCGATTCCAGGTCCGGCGTGGCGAAGCAGGCCTTTGCGCCTGAGTTCTCGAGGATGTAGGCGAATTCCTTGGAGTGCAGCTTGGCATTCATCGGCACGGGGGTGAGGCCGGCGTGCCAGCACGCGAAGAGAAGCTCGTAGTACTCCGGGCAATTCTTCATCGCGAGCGCGACCCGGTCCCGGGGTTGCAGCTTGAGCCTGTTGGAGAAACCTGCAGCGAGCCGCGCCACGCGCGACGCCATCTCCCCATAAGTCCGGACTGCGCGCTGTCCGACGGCGAGCGCCGGCCGCTCAGGCAGCCAGCGGGCGGTGCGCAGCAGTAGATGAGCCAGATTCATGCAGCGAGAAAAGCGTCCGCGCGTTGCGCGACGTTTCAGCGGCGATTTGCTCCGCCGGACGCCCGAGCGCCCGGGCGACGGCATCCAATATATGAGGGAGGAAGGCCGGCTCGTTGCGCCGCGCCTTGGGTTGGGGCCTGAGATCGCGCGGCGTCAGGTAGGGCGCATCGGTTTCCAGGAGCAACCGGTCCGCGGGGATCTCTTTGACGAGGTCGAGCAGGTGCTTGCCGCGGCGCTCGTCGCAGATCCAGCCCGTGATGCCGATGTAAAGACCGAGCTTCACGTAAGCGCGCAGCTCGTCTCCCTGGCCGGTGAAGCAGTGCGCGACGGCGCGTCTTACGCCATGGTGCGCGAGGATTTCGGAAAACCGGGGATGCGCATCGCGCGAATGCAGGAAAAGCGGCTTGCCCAGCGCCAACCCGAGCTCGAGCTGCGCGACGAACCACTTCTCCTGGTCGGGGTGCGGCGAGTAGTTGCGGTTGAAATCCAGGCCGCACTCGCCGATGGCGACGCAGTTCGGATGGGCGGCGAGGGCCTTCAGCTGCGGAATCGTCTCGGGGCCGCAGTCGCGCGCGTGGTGCGGGTGCACGCCGGCCGTGAACGGCATACCGAGGGCCGAAGCCTGCCGGCTTTCTTCGACCGTGGTGCCGGTGACGACGATCGTGTCGACGCCGGCCTGGCGTGCGCGCGCGAGGACTTCGCCGCGATCCGCGGCGAAAGCGGGATGCGTGAGGTTCGCGCCGATGTCGACGAGCCGCATGCGGCGAGTATACGAGACGGATACAAAGCGTTGCCGAACTGAAAACGGCGGGTTACGCCCGGCTTCTACGCTGCGAGCTTCCTAAACCCAAGGGAGCCGAAACATGCACCGCCAGGCAGCCGCCCTCATTCTTTCTTCCCTGATTCTCATCACGCCCGAGGTCCGCGCCGGCGAGGTCGCACGCTGGAACCGTGTCGCGACCGATGCCGCAATTGCCGAGCAGATGGACCCCCTGAACGAATCGCGCGTGTACGCGATCGTCCATGCCGCGATCCACAATGCGCTGAACGCGATCGATCACCGCTACGAACCTTACCGCGGTAGCGTGATTACCGTGCCGAACGGCGCTTCGCCGGAAGCGGCGGCCGCTGCTGCGGCGCACGCAGCGCTCGTCGAGCTGATGCCGGCGCGCAAGAGGGACTTCGACGCGGCGCTCGTCCGGTCGTTTGCGCAAATGCCGGACAAGCAGTCCGCTTCGGCGGGCCGGCAGGTCGGAATCGAAGCGGCGGCGGCAATGATCGCGCAGCGCCGCGACGATGGCGCGAGTCGCACGGTGAAGTACGTGCCCGGAAAGAAGCCTGGCGACTATCGCCCGACGCCGCCCGACTTCACGCCGGCGCTATTCGCCCAGTGGGGCCAGGTGCGGCCGTTCGTGCTCATGTCCTCGTCCCAATTTCGGCCGATCCCGCCTCTCACGCCGACCAGTGCGCGTGCGCGCAAGGAAAACGAGGACGTCCGGGCGATCGGCGGGAAGACTTCAAACCTCCGTACCGCAGAGCAAAGCGAGATCGCGCGCTTCTGGTATGAGAGCTCTCCGCAGGGCTGGAACCGCATCGCGCGCGAGCTCGCCATTGCGCGCAAGCTCGACGAGTGGGAAAGCGCGCGCCTTCTCGCCCTCGTGAACTTCGCCGTGGCCGACGCCTACATCGGCGGCTTCGAGGCCAAGTATCACTACAACTATTGGCGTCCCGCCACGGCGATCCGGGAGAACGGGAGCCCTGACTGGCTGCCGTACCTCGACACGCCGCCCTTGCCCGATTATCCGTCGAACCACACGGTCGCCGGCGCCGCCGCCGCCACTGCGATGGCACGCTACTTCGGCACCGACTTCGTGACCTTCTCCATGACGAGCGGCGCGCCCTACGCGGGCATCACGCGCAAGTTCTGGAGCCTCTCGGAGGCGGCGCAGGAAAACGGCGCCTCGCGCGTGCTGGCCGGGATCCACTTCCCGACCGCGGTACGAGCGGGGTACGAGCAGGGCGAGCGCATCGGCGCGTGGACCTACGAGCGCGCACTGCGCCCGGCGCGGCAGGACTAGGACTCCTGCGCCAACCGGCCGACTTCGCGGAGCGCCCGCTCGTGGCGCTCCGCCCACGCCTGGCCGACGCTCAGACGCATGCAGTTCCGATAGCGCTGGGACGCCGAGAACATCGGGCCCGGCGCGATCGTGATGCCGCGCTCGAGCAGCCGCTCGAAGAGCGCCACCGAGTCGCACCCCTTGGGGAGCTCGACCCAGATGATGTAGGCGCCCGCCGGCCGCGTGACGCGCGTGCCGCGCGGAAAGGACTCGGCGATGATGCCGCGGGCGTTGTCCACCTGCGACTCGAAGCGCCGGCGCAGCGCGCGCAGCGAGCGCTCGTAGCCGCCGGTCTCGAGCATTTCCGCCACCGCGAGCTCGACGAGCTCGTTCTGCCCGCCGCTCGACATGAATTTCAGCATCCGGATCGAGTCGCGCCAGCGCCCGGGCTCGATCCAGCCGACCTTGAGGCCGGGCGAGAGCGTCTTCGAGAACGAGCTGCACAGCATCACGTTGCCGCTGCGGTCGAACGCCTTCGCCGGGCGCGGGGC
>Ga0070694_100001034_pt1 | contig 15862 bp, 11 predicted proteins | sample KBSK1251metaG_FD_65470 | JGI IMG/M metagenome (GOLD analysis project Ga0070694, IMG submission 65470) | Corn, switchgrass and miscanthus rhizosphere microbial communities from Kellogg Biological Station, Michigan, USA - KBS K1-25-1 metaG | ecosystem: Host-associated > Plants > Roots >... | reverse complement strand
GAGCTACCTTGTCAACAATCCACACAACGAATATCGCACTGTCTATCCTGTTCACGAGGGGCCGTGGCAAGATGACGAGTACGGGGAGTTCGTAGACCCAAGTGCGAATGTGATCGTCGTGCGTGACCAAACCATCGCGCTGCCATCGGTTACCGACTACGTTCGCCATGGTATCGAACTTGAAGGAGCACCCCAGGTGCAGGTATTTGAACTTTGCCGGTTCCTCGCTGACATCGCCCGTGAACAGGTGTTGGCGACGCCGAACGAACGGCGTGTCAGCGTCTTTCCAGAAATGGAACAAATTCTCCAGTTGGAAGAATGGCATCACCCAAATGTGGTTGATGATGCGGAGCGGCCGAGCGGCTCCGAGACGTTCAGGCAACTTGCTCAGGTGCTGGCCACAGGAGATGTGAGACTATACCAACCGTCGCAAGCGCCAAACACACATTGGCGAAATTGGCCCGAGGGTGGACGCCTTTAGATTTTCTCGCAGGGCTTTCATATTGCGCGCCTTTGGCGCTATCCAACTTTGAGGCAAAGCCTTTCAGATGAAAAATAACCACCGCCGTATTTCGACGCTGATGACATCGGCACTCGTGGTCTTAACCATGGCTGGAACTGTCTCCGTCTTTGCTCAACAGTTCAGCAGCGATCTCTTCCAGTCTCTCCATTGGCGCAACATCGGACCATTTCGTGGCGGCCGAGTACGCGCCGTTGCCGGAGTGCCGTCACAACCAAATGTGTTCTACATGGCGCAGGTAAATGGCGGTGTTTGGAAGACCGAAGACTACGGCCACACATGGACGCCAATCTTTGACGATCAACCGACTGGTTCCGTCGGTTCCATCGCAGTCGCGCTTTCAGATCCAAACGTCATTTATGTCGGTAGTGGCGAAGGATTGCAGCGTCCGGATCTTTCCGTCGGCGATGGTATCTACAAGTCGACGGATGCCGGACACACGTGGATACATCTCGGCTTGCGCGACGGCCAGCAGATTCCTCAGGTCGCCGTCGATCCACGCGATGCGAACCGCCTCCTGGTTGCGGTCGCCGGTCATCCTTATGGTGCAAATGAAGAGCGAGGGATTTTTCGTTCAACCGATGGCGGCAAGACGTTCGAGAAAGTTCTCTTTAAAGACGAGAACGTCGGCGGCGCGGATGTGCTCTTTGATCCTCAAAATCCGGACATTGCTTACGCAGCTCTTTGGGAAGCGCGCCAGGGCCCATGGGAAAACGCCGCCTGGAATGGCACCGGCGGTGGCATATTCAAGTCGATCGATAACGGCAAAACGTGGCGTCAGCTTTCCGGAGGACTACCTGATGCAATCATCCAGGCGAACCTCGCGATTGCGCCCAGCTTAACGAAGCGTCTGATTGCTTCTGTTGCAACTCCAACAGGAGTCAACCTCTATCGTTCTGATGACGGCGGCGATAGTTGGGCCATTGTGACGAAGGACACACGACCTGCCGGGCGAATTGGCGGTGGAGATCTTTCCGTTCCGAGATTCGATCCGAAGAATCCCGACGTCGTCTACGTAGCAAGCACTGTCTCCTGGAAATCGACTGACGGTGGCAAGACGTGGTCGGCGTTTCGCGGCGCGCCCGGTGGTGACGATTATCAAAACGTCTGGATTAATCCGAACAATCCGGAAATCATAATCATGGCTAGCGATCAGGGCACGGTAATAACCGTCAACGGTGGAAAGTCCTGGAGCAGTTGGTACAACCAATCAACCGCGCAGCTCTATCACGTCAGCGCCGACAACGCTTTTCCGTATCGATTGTGCGGCGGTCAACAGGAGAGTGGTTCGGCCTGTGTTTCCAGCCGAGGCAATGACGGCGAGATTACTTTTCGAGACTGGCACCCTGTCGGCGCTGAAGAATACGGTTACGTCGCAGCTGATCCACTCGATCCCGACATCGTATATGGCGGCAAGCTCACGCGTTACGATCGCCGCACCGGCCAGGTCCAGAACATCATGCCCCGCCCGTTTCGCTCGACTGAGTTTCGCGTGGTCCGCACGCAGCCCGTGATTTTCTCCCCGGTTGATTCCCGCCTGCTTTTCTTCTCTGCCAACACGCTCTGGAAAACAAGAGACGGTGGCCGAAACTGGGACCAGATAAGTCCGGATTTAAGTCGCAAGACGTTCGACATTTCTGAAACAGTCGGCAAGTTTCGTTCGCAACCATCTGCGCAGGCAATACAGCGCGGCGTGATCTACACGGTCGCGCCCTCGCCGCTCGATGTGAATCTGATTTGGGTCGGCACTGACGATGGCTTGATCCATCGTACGACCGATGGAGGCGCGCACTGGACTGATGTCACTCCAAAACAACTTAAACCCTGGCAGAAAGTCTCAGTTATCGATGCCGGTCACTTTGATAAGAACACTGCCTACGCAGCCGTCAATACTTTGAGGCTCGACGATCTGCGCCCACACATCTTTCGCACGCACGATGGAGGCGCAACCTGGACAGAAGTAACCGGCGGTCTTCCCGACAATGAAAATACCAACGCGGTCCGAGAGGATCCGGAGAGAAAGGGTTTGCTGTTCGCCGGCACCGAGCGCGCTGTCTACGTTTCGTTTGACGACGGCGATCACTGGCAGTCACTGCGACTCAACATGGGCGCGAGCTCGGTTCGGGATTTGATTATTAAGGGGGACGACTTGTGCGTCGCGACTCACGGGCGAGGCTTCTGGATTCTCGATAACATCACGCCGCTCCGACAGCTCGAGACATCTGTAACAAAAGCGCGGGCGGTTCTATTTCGTCCGCAGGTAGCTTTGCGTGTTCGCTGGAACATGAACACCGATACGCCGCTTCCGCCCGATACACCTGCGGGTGAAAACCCGCCCGAGGGCGCGATGATCGACTATTACATCGCTGCTGGAAGTTCCGGGCCGGCGTCACTCGAAATCAAAGATGAAACCGGCCAGATCGTGCGGCATTATTCGAGCGCCGAACCCTTGCCTACACCGAATCCTTCTCTTGCCATTCCGCCTTACTGGCTGAGACCGGCTCAAAAGCTTGCCGCTGATCCTGGAATGCATCGTTTCCTTTGGGACATGCATTACGATCCAGTGCCCGGCGAGCCACCGCAGTATCCAATCGCGGCTGTGTTTCGCAACACCGCGCCGGCGCCAACCTCGCCGTGGGCCATGCCAGGAAAATATCGTGTGGTGCTAACGGTGGGAGGAAAGAGTTATGAGCAACCACTGACACTGGTGATGGATCCGCGTGTGAAGACTTCAAATGCGGATCTGCTTGAGCAGTTCAAACTATCGAAACAGCTCTACGATGAATGGCTGAAGCTGGATTCCATGTCACAGAGTCTCCGTCGCGTGCGGCAACAAATTACTGAGTTGCAGACGCGGGTACCGGCGGGCGATCTGAAAGCACACATTAATGTCCTGGTCGAAAAACTTCAGTCATTCTCGCCCGTTGGCGGCGGCGGCCCTCCTGGTGTTGGCCCACGCACGCTGGCGGGTGCGAGTGGCAGAGTGAGAACGCTTTTTAACGTGATACAGAACGTCGATGTTGCTCCGACTTCGCAGGTGGTCGCGGCAGTGCCTGGCGTCCTTGAAGATGCGCGCGCTGTGCAGGAAAACTGGCAGGCGATCAAGTCTCAGGATATAGCGGCACTCAACCGTGAGCTTCGCACCGCCAGCCTTCCTGAGATCGATTTAAAGTAGGACTTCCGGAATGCGAAACTCGCGTGTTCCCACGGTTGAGCACGGAGTTGGCTTTTAGTATCTGATAGTTACTTTGAAGGCGCCGCCATTGTCACTGTAATCGTCGTCGTTGATGGCGAGATACAAACGGCCATCGGCCGGTGCGCTTATCGTCAGTTGGCTGCCGACGAAAAACGGTTGACTCATCTGGCCAGTTGACGATCGAATGTAACCAATCAGGGCGCCAGGGCCGGCACTGGGAAGCGGTCTGGTTCCGACAATCGACCCAAAACCTCCTACGCGTCCGCCTTCCGGTCCAACCTCGCCTAGCCGGCGGCCCGCTATGATTCTCCCAGTCGCTGTGATCGTAATCTCGTCGCCAACGCGCAGATCGATTGTGGTGTCCGTACCACGTGAAGTGCCTGCAACATCGAGGGAAGATTCTTGAGGCGTTCGTTTCTGGGGAACATCCCTTTGTCGAGTGCGAGTCCGCACATTGGGGTCATTGCGTCGGGAAGGATTCGCCGCGTTGGAGTCGTTCAAGGCGGTCAGGTCGCGCTCCCGTTTGATTTGTACTGTGAATGATCCGCGTGCGTCAGCGTAAGACCCGCGATTGGAAGTCAAAAACAGACGGCCATCCGTGTCGGGAACGAAATCCTTCGATGCCCCCAGCTCAAGGATCGGAGAATCAGGATCATTCCCGATTGCCCCGATGAGCATACCTTCAGCCGCGCGAGGCAGCGGTGACGTGGGATCAGTAGTCCGCAAACCTTCAGGCGTTATACGAGAGCGGCCTGCCAGAATGATTCCTGATGCGTTTACCTGGACGCGTTCACCCCTGCGCAAGTCAATACCGGAATCGATCCAGTTTGGACCAAGCTGAACTTCGACATTGCGTGATTCATAACGCAATTCATCTAGCGAGCGTCCGTCTATTTCGATTCGATCGACTTCATTGGGCCGGAATAACTGGATGTCGCTTTCCTCAGGGCGGACAGGTGCAGTGGAGGGCCCAGTTTGACTTAGGCTCACTCTAAAAACAAAACGGCCGTTAACAAACCCGAGCAATGTGCCGCGCAGCGATCTGCCGTCGCGCAGATATAGTGTGTCAGCTACTGCTACACTCGCCAGTAGTAGCATCGTCAAAAAGGCGAAACTTAGTTTTTTCATGCATTTCTCCTTCGTTGCTAAGGGCACGCAAATTTGGACCACCGCAGTCGGGTTAAAACCAAGTCAGTTGTCAGTCGCAGTTAGGTGAGAAGAATCAGGCCGGGAACGACTGAAATTGAGGAGGTGGATCACTCGATCACTGGCTAGCTTATCCTCAGCGTGAACACCAGGCAAGAATTTCCGTTAGGTCAGCCGGTGTGACATATCTTTCACGGGAGGTCTCGACCGGTTCTTCCTCTGTCCAGATGAACTCCAAGGGACTCGTTGTCCTTTCTCTGATTTCGGTCACCCAAAACGGCACCACCGGCGGCTGGGTTCCAGACACGGCGGCCGGACTTCCAGCAGTGTCAAACTGAGAACTTACGACTAACAGCCTGTTTTTATAACGCGCGACCGAGGTTGGGAACGCAAAAGTGGGGTGGTTGATGGTGCGCTCGAGCTCGGCCTGCGAGAAGTCTGATGAGAGCGTCACGACTGCGATGGACTTGGGCACATTCTGCGCGACGTAGAGCGTGTTTCCTTCCAGGAACAGGCCGTCGGGCGTATTCAACATTCCAGCCGGCATGTTCACAGGGACAATCTCTCGGGACTTGAGGTCTACCCGAAAGAGCATGTTCTCATTGCGCTTGCCGATGATGAGATAGCGGCCATCCGACGTTGCAACAATGCCGTTGACATTGATCCCCTCAGCGCCGGGCGCATTCACATACGTCACCGGCGTGCCCTCGAACTTCAAGAATTCCTGGAGCTCATATTGTCCCGTCCTGGTGGGGGCAACGCGATAAAGCACAGGGTTGATGGAGTCCGTCACATAGGCACTGCCATCAGGTGCGAACGTGGTGTCGTTCAGGAAGGTCTGGCCTGTGCGGAGACCATTATCCAGCTTCGAAATGAGACGACCGTTCTGGGTGTTGTAGACAAAGATCAAGCCGGTTTGCCGCCCTACGACCACCAGGCGGTTGTTGGCGAAAAACATGCCCGTCGCGATGCTGCGACCATCCGCACCGCCGGGCGAGAACACCTCAAGGCCGGGCCTGGCGATCTTGCTTTTGTAGATCGTGCCCTCTTTTACAGAGCCCACAAAGAGAGTCCCACTCGACTGATCGACCGTCACGCTTTCCGGGTACACATTCGCGCTGTCCAGAAACGTGTGCAGGATGGCAGGCGCATACGGCTGGAGCGTCTCTTGTGCGTTGCGGTCCGCCGCCAAAGTGAATAACGTGACGATGGCCAACATGGCCCATAAGAGTTTGTGTGGCATGTGTGCCTCCTTAGCGGCGTTCAGAGCAATGGCCAAACGGGCCGGAGATGGTTTATACAAAACCATGAAAAAAGATTGGTCGAACTATAGGCTGGTAGCAGTTCTCCCTCTCCTTGCTGTGGTAATTCTTTTCGCAACTTACATGAAAGTGACGAACGTCTTTTTCTGTAAGCAGCGTGAATGCAAAGATGCGTTTTCGGCCATTATGTGGAATGTGCTTGACATTGATTCTGCTGCCAGTGACTCTAAAGTGAAGGCTAAACCAGACGCAGTCAAGACATTAAAAGCAAGTACTGCACTCAAAAATACTGGACTGATGACATGGAGTTTTCTTGGCATGGTCTATTTGTTTGTTTGTCTGGCTACTTTAGCGGCGTCTTCCCTCGTGACCTTCCAAATGCTTCAAAGACCTGTCGTTTGCACCGTTATAGTCATCATCTTATCGTTAAGCGTCGGCATTGTTTTACTTTTCCATAAAGAGTGGCATATGCCGATATTCATGGCCCTCTTTCCAAACACAATTGCTAAAGACGTGCCCGCAATTGAAAAAATCACCAATTTTCTAAATTGTCTCGGTAATACGGCGGCATTATCAATATTATTGACAAGTTGCGCGACTCTTCTACCACCTTATAAGCATTCATTCCCGCAAGGGCTACAGCAACTTTCTCGGCGCATGAAATACCTTCGGATTGTTTTATATGTCGGAACTCTCTTGCTCATCGTGGCAGTTCTTCTGAAGAAAGCTATATATCAATGGTCGCTTGCTTATACTTCGCAGGAACCGGGACTTACCAAAATAGCGTCGGATTTTCTATCGAGTATATTGGCTATAGAGGGTGGTTTCTATACTTTGGTTCTTGTCGCGGTTTATTTACCTGCTGCCGTCGTGCTTCAAAGACGCGCACGAGTTTTGGATGGCTTACCGGTTGAGGAATCGGAAAGGGAGAAAAAGCTACAGCAATACGGATTGAGCTTCTCCTTCACCGAATCGTTGCCGCGCATCCTGGCAATCTTAGGACCTACACTTGTGGGACCCGTAGGAGAGCTTCTAAGTCGCGTTTAATGGTCCGCAGCATTGTGATTTACAACGGTGCGAAGTAGACTTGCGCCGGAAAAAGTGGGCGATGGAGTTCGCCGTTAACCATCCCGAATGGGATTGATGACTCCTAATCAAAGCGCCGAATGGTCGGCTCTGTGATTAGGAGTTTCCTTTTGGGTTCTCTCTTACATATGCAGAAAACAATCTTCATTGCTTTGGCTGGCCTGGTCGGGACTCTCTTGCGGTATTGGCTGTCGGGATTTGTGGCGAGACAGTATGGTGAGACATTTCCGTGGGGAACGATGGCGGTCAACTTGATCGGCTGCCTCGTAACTGGCGCGGTGTTCTTTCTAACCGAGGAACGCTTCCTGATAAGCCCTACGGTTCGCACCGTGATCCTAATCGGATTACTCGGCGGATTCACGACATTCTCATCCTACGGTTTGCAGACTTTTACGCTGCTGCGGGATGGCGAATTTGGGCTGGCGACTCTGAATGTGGTTACGTCGAATATTCTTGGTCTGTTCATGGTGTGGGTTGGCTACGTTTTAGGCAGACTTCTGTGAGGGCATTTATGACTATTCCAGAGGAAGGATTTCTGTTGCGAATCTTCGTCGGCGAGAGTGATCGCCACGGCCATCATCCGCTTTATGAGGCGATAGTCTTGAAGGCAAGAGAACAAGGAATGGCGGGCGCTACTGTGCTTCGAGGCGTGATGGGTTTCGGTAAACATAGCGTCTTACATACAGCAAAGATTCTTCGCTTGTCGGAGGATCTTCCGATGGTGATCGAGATAGTAGATAGTCGAGAAAAGGTCGAGAGCTTTCTTCCTCAGTTGGACGGAATGATCACAGACGGATTGGTGACGTTGGAACGAATAAAAGTTCTTCAGTACAAGGGCTGATCGGATTACCAATTTCGACACGAAGTTCCAATAACTTCTGATGATTTCATCACCTTATTCCCCGGAGTTTATTCGCGACTGCATCGGCACTGCTTTCCCGAATCCAAGACTCGCTGATGCTCAGGTTCTCTCTGGTGGATTGATCAATACAAACATAAAGATCGAGTTCAGTTCGCGCCAGCCTCCCGTCGTCCTGCGACTCTATCAAGGAGATACCGGAGTTTGTTTGAAAGAAACTGCGGTTCTTCGTTTAGTACGTTCAACAGTGCCAGCGCCGGAAGTCATTCACGTGGAGCCAAATGGTATTAACGGTTCTCGACCGTTCTGTATATTGGAGTTTGTGAACGGTATGACTTTTCAACAGCTAAAGCGGACCCGGGATCTCGAAGCAATACACCAGGTGGCAGCTTCAGTCGGAGAGACATTGGCCCGCATGGGTGTATATCAATTCTCGAAGCCGGGACTACTTCAAACTGATCTTAAAAACGAGTTGATGGTTGGAGATGTGTCTGGTGAAGGTCCTGATCCGATCCCGCGTTTGCTTGATCTATTTTTACAATCGGATGAGCTCCAGCGACGGCTTGACCATTCATTTCGTCAAAAGCTGCACGACTTTATATGGTCCTGGTCCGCTCAGTTGCGTGAACTCGACAATGAACGCCACCTGGTCCATAGCGACTTTGGAAACAGGAATATTCTCGTCGATTGCAAAAATGGACGTTGGCAAGTAGTTGCCGTGCTCGATTGGGAGTTTGCGCTGTCAGGCTCACCGTTGATCGATGTCGGTCACTTCCTGCGATATGAACACAGCGACGCCGGTCTGCGAGAACCATTCTTTTCACGTGCATTTGTTGAGTTTGGAGGCGTCCTACCGACCGATTGGCGTCGCATTTCACGGGTACTGGACCTAACCGGGCTGGTCCATTGTCTGACACATCAGCAGCTCCCCGACGACGTTACCCGAGAGATCCTGCAATTGATCGAATCGACCCTGGAGGGCTGTAAGTTGTAGAGCAGCTTCCGGTCTTTTCATCGCGCTGGTGCAGAGTCGTGACCCGTTGCAACCCAGTTAGTGAAGAGTTCGTATCCGAGCGCCAACACCACTGGGCCAACAAACATTCCTAGAATGCCGTTAGTTGCCATACCGCCCAGCACGCCTAAAAGTATCACGGGCATCGGAACATCAACGCCACGACCAAGCATCAGCGGCTTTAACACATTATCTACACCGCCGGTCAGCAGCAGGATGATGGTATGTACGATCGCCGCTGTGTTGCTGTACTGTCCGCTGGCCCAGATGTAAATGATGACTGGAAGGGTAACGATTAGCGCCGGCACCTGAGCGATACCTAATACGAATGCAATGATCGCCAAAATTCCGGCGAAAGGTATACCGGCGAGCAACAACGCCAGCCCAATGAGGAGCGCTTGAATGGCCGCAACACCGACGATACCAACGGCAACACCTCTGATCGTCGAGAGTACAAGTCTTGCAAGTGTGTCGCCGCTCGACGAGCCCGCGAGACGAGAGAATATAGCTCGTCCGCCGCGCGCTGCTGAGTTGCCATAGGCCATCAGGATGTTGGCAACGAAGAAAGAAGCCAGAATCAACAACATGGAACCGCCTATGCTCGCAACCATTGAAAGTGCCTGCCGAGCTAAATCACTAAGCTTCGGCTGCATGGTTTGAAGTAACCCCGGTAGATTCGCACTAGCATCTGACCAGACGTCGTATAGCTTCTTGCCGACTATGGGCCAATTTTTTACTCCCTCGCGTGGAGGTGGTATTTGTGCCGTGTTTTGCTGTACAGAAGCGGCAATACTTTGAATGGAATCGGCGAATGAATTCATCAGTAACCAGGTCGGGACGACAATCAAGGCAACGCCGAGGATCGCCAAAATGGTAGAGGTAAGCCCTTGCCTTCCGCCGATCCTGCGGGCCAGCATTTGATGCACCGGATACAACGTGACCGCCAGGATGATCGACCAAACGACCAGATTCAGAAACGGCGAAAAGACCTGGAAACACAGCACCGCCAATACGCCAATCAAGCCGACCCGGATCAACGTATCCCATAAACTAGCGGACGGCCTGCGTTCAAGACCGGCATCTTGCTGCGTAATTGGCTTCATTGCTAGGTCTCGCGGCTTAAACTTTAATTCGGCTAGAGATAGCAAACTACTGTAATTTTTGACAGTTTTCGGGCGGGGTGCTTCTACCCATTTTGCGCCGCAAAAAAATCAGATGTGATGTTCTTTAAATATTGGCCACTTCAAAACGTAAGGGGTCGCGGCGGTTCGTTACCGCTGGGATGAGGTCCCTAAATTTTGAAATCAATATGAAGGAGATCATCATGAAACGCTTTGTTACCATCCGAAGTTTTACTCTCGTTTTAACACTGCTGCTGGGAATGATTCCGGTAAGCGCAACCGAGCGTCCATTTGCCTCCAATGGAAATGGCGTTGCAGCCTTCATTACAGATGCCTCCGGTAATGTCGTCGGCGCCAACCTGACGTTAGGTGGTAACGGGACTCACCTGGGATTGTTCACTGGCACCGGCACGATTCAATTCATACCTGACGCCAACGACCCGAACATCGTGATTGTGCCCGGCGAAATTACGTACGTAGCTTCCAACGGCGATCGTCTTCCGGTAATTATCGAGAATGGCCGGATGGACCTTCGAACTGGAATCGCGACGGGCGACATGGTGTTCCAAAGCGGCACTGGCCGTTTCGAAGGAGTAAGTGGCAGTGCTGCAATCGTGGTCGAGCAGAACTTCGCCACGGGCGCCTACACGTTCACGATGGTTGGAAACATCAATTACTAATTCAGCCTTCCCAACACACTGATTTTTCAAGTAGGGCTGGTGGCGACACCAGCCCTTTATCACGCATAATTGGACATGACTCAAATTCCCCCTGTAACGATCCGTCGCGGCACACTTGCGGACGCTGGTTTACTGTCCGAGTTGGGTGCGCGGACCTTTTCCGAAACATTCGCCGGCGATAACACCCCGGAAGACCTGGCTGCATATATCGCGACGTCTTTCAATGTCGCGCAGCAGACGGCTGAGTTGAAAGATCCCTACTCCACTTTCCTGATTGCGGAAGTTGACGGGAAAGCGGCAGGTTACGCCATGCTCCATGACGGTGAACCCGAGAAGGGCGTCGAAGGCGCTAAACCGATCGAGTTGGTCCGTCTGTATGTATCGCGCGATTGGCTTGGACGTGGCATCGGAGAACAATTGATGCGTGCGTGCATAGATGAAGCTCGGCAGGCGGGACACGAGACTATCTGGCTTGGCGTGTGGGAGCGGAATGCGCGCGCGCAGGCGTTTTACCGAAAATGGAACTTTCGCACGGTCGGTGAACACATGTTTCAGTTAGGATCAGACCTACAAAGAGATCTCCTGATGGAGCGCCCGCTGTAAGAACCCCGCAGGCTGGTCCCTTCCACACTCTAAATGCGCGTTACCCTTCGGAGTGCGAAAGTCTATTCGCGCCTCTCATTAATCCATCCGCTGGAGGTTCTTATGGCCCGGCATAGTCTCACCGTTTCCCGTCCCGTTTTGTTCAATTTCATCCTACTTATCGCACTCATTGCAACGTCGCAGGTGCTCGTCTTTTCGCAATCCGTCAGCCTTGCTACATTGCCTAAAAAGGAACCGCCACCCGTCAGAGTAGAAAACTCCGGCGCAGTCACGGCTGCGAAACTTGTCGCGGAAGGAATGCGCATCGAAGAACCCGCAACCGCAGACTCCAGGCGAAAGGCAGTCGAAAAATATCTCGAGGCACTTCCGCTCTGGCAAGCAGCGAAAGACACTGCCGCGGAAGCCAGAACGCTGGCTCAGATAGCCAGTGCTTACATTACGTTAGGTGAGAAGCAAAACGCGTTCGACTTCGCAAACCGCGCTCTGCCGCTTTCCGAAAAGGCGATCAAAGACTGTTCTGAGCAAGAGAAGCCGGCGGCGATCGGAGTGAAAGCCTATGTACTAGACACGCTTGGCAGGGCTAACCAGGATTTTGGTGACAGGAAAAAAGCGCGTGAACTTTACAACGAAGCGCTTAGCTTGAGCCAGTCAATTGGAGATCGCGCGGGAGAGCTTAATTCGCTCATTAATCTGGGCAAAGCTTTAATCCTTCTGTCTGATTTTCCAAAGGCCCTCGAGCTGTCAGAGCGAGCGCTTCGAATGGTCAACGAACTCGGCGAGCGTCCTAAAGAAACGATCGTCCTCAACAACCTGTGTTTAATTCATCAGAAAACAGGCGCGTTCGAGAAAGCGTTTGAGATGTGCAAGGAAGCAGTGTCCACCGCCCGAGACACTAACAATCGATTGAGTGAGGCAAACGCCATTCAGAACTTAGGAAGTATTTACTACAGAACTGGAGATTATCAGAAGGCGATCGATCTTTATTCCCAGTCGAAGCAGATCTTCAAAGAACTGGGTAACCGTCGCGGTGAGGCGACGGCAGTCACCAATATTGGTTGGCTCTATGCGGTTCTGGGTGACCTGCAAAAAGCGAATGATGCAGCCCATCAAGCTTTGGAGCTCTGGCGCTCGCTCGGAGATCTAAACAGGGAGGTAGTCGTCCTTAACAATCTCGCCGTCAACTATTTCCAACTGTCTGACTATCGCAAAGCATTGGAGATGCATTTGCAAGTTTTACCGCTGCGAAAACGTTTGAATGAGAGCGAGGGCACGGCGATTACCCTTGAGAATATCGCTCAGTGCTACGACAGTTTAGGTGAGAATCAGAAAGGCCTCGAGTATCACGAGCAGGCGCTCACGCTCTTGCGGGAGGGCGCGGAGGTCCGCCTCCTTGCGGGCGCTCTCAGGACTACGGGTGAAGCTTATCGACTGAGTGGCAACCATCAAAAGGCATTCGAGCTCTTGACCGAGGCCTTAAAAATGTTCCGGCAGGTTGGCGACAGATATAACGAGGGCGTGGCCCTGGCTGAGACCGCTTATCTCGAACGCGACCGGGGTAATTTATTCGAGGCGAAGAAACTTATCGAACAAGGGCTCGTGGCGCTCGAATCAGTGCGAACGAGTGTTAAGAGCCAGCAGTTGCGCGCCTCGTTCCTGGCTGCAGCCAAGAACTACTATGAATTCGAAACTGACCTCCTGATGCGTCTTCATCAGCAACATCCGGCTGATGGATTCGACGCCGCAGCTCTCGCATCGAGTGAAAAAGGCCGTGCACGATCGCTTTTAGAATTGTTGGCCGAATCGCGTGCTGAGATCCGCGAGGGAGTTGACTCGTCGTTGCTCAATCGTGAGCAGGAGTTGCGAGATGCGATTGCTGAAAAGGCAGAAGGTCAGATCCGGCTGCTCAGTGGGCAACACACCGACGAGGCAGCCGAGAAGGCATCAAAAGAGATCGATGCACTCACGACCGAGTACGAGCAAGTCCAGGCGCGCATCAGGGAAACCAGCCCGCGCTATGCTGCGTTGACACAGCCCCTGCCGCTTAGTCTCAAAGATATTCAGACCAGGGTGCTCGACAGTGAAACACTGCTACTCGAGTATGCACTCGGTGAAGAAAGAAGTTTCTTGTGGGCCATCACGAAAGACTCAATCACTACTTTTGAATTACCAAAACGGCAGGAAGTTGAAGCGGCAGCGCGAAAAGTCTATGAACTCGTGACTGAACGAAATCGCGTCGTCAAGGACGAGACTTTAGCGCAAAGACGTTTGCGCGTCGCGCGCACTGATGACGAATATCAGCGTGCAGCGTTGGTGTTGAGCGACATGCTGCTGCAACCAGCCGTGTCTCAACTCAAAGGCAAGCGCTTGTTGTTCGTAGGTGATGGTGTGCTGCAGTACGTGCCGTTTGCTTCGTTACCTGTTCCAACAGCAGGGCCAGCCTCGTCGTATCGACCGTTGATCCTGGAGCACGAGATCATCAACCTGCCATCGGCGTCAGTGATGGCCGCGTTACGAGAAGAAACAGCAGGGCAGAGCCGTGCGTCCAAAATGCTCGCGGTGCTCGCCGATCCGGTTTTTCAGAATGACGATCCGAGGATCGGCGGCAAGGCCGGCTCTGAAAAGGCTTCGTCGGCAGATGCTTCGACAGAAGCTTATAGATCCGCAAAAGAATCAGGATTGGATAGCTTTGTGCGTTTACGTTTCACGAGAGAAGAAGCCAACGAGATAACGCGGCTTGTGTCTTCTGACAAGCGACTCGAAGCGCTCGATTTCGCGGCCAGCCGCGCGAACGCGACCAGCGCAGCGTTGGGCCAATACCAGATCCTTCACTTTGCGACACACGGACTCATCAACAATCGTCATCCGGAGTTATCGGGAATAGTCTTGTCACTCGTGGATGAGAAAGGCCAGGCGCAAAACGGCTTCCTGCGACTTTACGAAATATACAACTTGAAGTTGGGAGCCGACCTTGTCGTATTGAGCGCATGTCAGACGGCGGTGGGCCAGGAGATCAGAGGCGAGGGACTGCTCGGCTTAACGCGTGGTTTCATGTATGCGGGTGCGCCTCGCGTGGTTGCGACGTTGTGGCAAGTCGACGATCGAGCCACATCGGAGTTGATGAAGAGGTTCTACCAGAAAATGCTCGCCGAAGGACTGCGCCCAGCGGCGGCACTCAAGGCCGCCCAAGTCTCAATGCAATCCGACAAACGTTGGAGCTCCCCACATTACTGGGCAGCCTTCACACTCCATGGTGAGTGGAAGTGACATTAGCCTCTGTGCAACCTCTGTGTTCCTCTGTGTCTCTGTGGTTGTCGTAGCGTACATTCCTTTAACCACAGAGACACAGAGGAACACAGAGGTTGCACAGAGAAACTCCTAAGATCTTGTCGTGGCTTACGCGTCGGCGCGGGACAGGACGCGTCGCTGCATCCATACCGTCAAAAGAATCAAACCCAAACCAAGCAGTGCCAGCACAAAAGGAAAGAAAAACGAGTCCTTGAACACTTCGTACGCAAGATGTCCCACGTAGATAAACACGCCCAGCGCGCCGAATACCAGGAACGTCGCTCGACGCAACTTCACTCCCAGCCACATGAACGCAACGTTCAGCAACGCATACCAAATCCGCATTATCTCTGACCCACTGTTCATTGACGTCAGCCCGCCCCAGAAAGCGAACATTCCAAACAGGTAACACCAGAAGGCAAAATCTTCTGAGCGGGGTTCGCCCGGCTTATGCAAGAAATGCTCTAATCCGTAACCCACGAGAAGTATGCATAGACCAACAATCACGCTGATCCATTGACGAGTCTCCCAGCTTAGATCTCTATTCCTGGATATCAATTCCGCTAGGTCCATTGAAAGAAACCAAAACGAAAATGCGATGGGTGCAGTAAGGAAAGCAAAACGCACATAGCGTAATGCAAATGCGGCGGCTGCGATGGTCGCCAGTTCCATGACGATCCATGAACCGTTAATCCATGGGTAATAATCCTTGTAAGCTCCCGGATGCTCAGCGGGCCAAAGGCCGAGTATGTCCTCTATCGAGTACGTCAGTAGAGGCACAAGACAGATAGCGACAGTTATGAGTAGCGACCCGCCGACGATATAACCTTTGTTACGCAGCCACCATCCAGCTCCAGCCGCTATCATCATGTATAGAACAACTGTGGCCAAGACCCCCGGAGAGCCGAGCGACTTCCATTTATCACCTAAGAACCACGCACAAGCGGAAATCATCAACATCGCACCGAAGTAATAAGCTACGGTGACGAGGTTAAAACCCTTCCGTCCTTCCACTACCGGCGCTTTCGGTTCTGCTAAACGTGACTTGTTGAAGCGCTGTTCAAAACCCCAGCGAACGAGACGTTCAGCATC
>Ga0070694_100001031_pt1 | contig 15867 bp, 10 predicted proteins | sample KBSK1251metaG_FD_65470 | JGI IMG/M metagenome (GOLD analysis project Ga0070694, IMG submission 65470) | Corn, switchgrass and miscanthus rhizosphere microbial communities from Kellogg Biological Station, Michigan, USA - KBS K1-25-1 metaG | ecosystem: Host-associated > Plants > Roots >... | reverse complement strand
TCGTTCTGCATTGATACTTGCGCGGCTCGGAGCGCGGTCGCAGGTCGAAGGTTCTCGCCGAGCAGTCCCTGGTAGAAACGTTTCATAAATTCAGCCGAAGCTCGATCGTCGATCTGCCAAAGGCTTGCGACTACGCGAGGCGCGCCGGCGTACATGAACCCGCGTGTCAATCCCACCAGGCCTTCTCCTTGGATCTCTTTTCCGAGCGCCGTCTGGCACGCACTCAACACGACGAGATCTGCCGACAGCTTCAAGTTATAAAGATCGTAGAGTCGCAGGAATCCGTTTTGTTGTTGTCCTTTTTGATCGACCAGAGAAAGGACGACCCCCGACAATTCAGGATGCTTGTTGTTAATAAGTCCATGCGTTGCGAAGTGGACAATGCGGTACTGACCGATGTCAGGACTGGTCGCGAGTGTGCGATTCGCGGCGAAGTCGACCGCCTGTAATTTGTCCTTGTCGACGGCAAAGCGAAGAATCTCTTCAGCCTCCTGACGACTGAAGCGCAGTCTTCTCAAGTCTCCCAAATCCAATTCATTAGCCGATCGCACGGCGTGCGCGGCAACGGAAGTTTCCGTTGACTTGCTTCCGGAAACGCGCGGGTCGTCGCTCGAGAACACAGGGTCTGCGAGCACCGCGAGCGTTTTCGTCGCAGCTTTGCGATTAGCAGTCTCCTGTCTCAACAAAGCGACAACTGATGATGACGGTGCAGTCACGATCTCGTGTTGGACCATCAACGGACGTGAGTCTTGCGGGTCGGGCAATCCGGCAAACGGAATGTACTGAAGCACGCCATCGCTCACGATCATCAATCGCTTGTTCTTTAGCTCGGAAGCGACTGGTCCTAATAGTGTTTGACTCAGGTTTGCGGCGGCCTTCGAATACTCTGCTTCGGCGAGCTCTAATCGTTGCCGCCTTTGTTCGAGTGTCTCTTTGGGAACGTTAACATTCCGGGCCGTAAGGAGTTCATAAGCTCGTCTCGCCAAAGGTTCGATTATTGAACGCTTCGGCAATTCGTAAGTCTTGATCGACTCGGGCGTAACCGCCCAGAGGTAACTCGTCTCCTGGCCCAGCGAGTACTGGAGCAGCAGGGTGTCGGCATCGAGAACCCGTTGTTGGATCTCGTCAATTTTGAGTGGCGCCGGTTGCACGAGTGCTGCGTACTGCGGGCTCGACTCGCGAATACGAGCCTGAATCTGCTCATAATCTGCGGTGAGTGTGGCGAGCTCTTTGGCGACTGCATTCGCCTCTTCTTCGGTATGTTTTCCGCTGAGCAGCTTAATCTGGTTTGCGGCCTTCTTTGCGATTGATTCTCCCACACTCCGTTCCGACTCAAGTAGCGCGGGCTCTACACCGTGCCGGATTTCCTTGCTGGCCTCCGTTAGCTGTTCCAGCAGAGTGCGTGCACGCGCTGTTTCGCTGGCGTTAAATGCCGCGCGATCCAATCCTTCCGCAGGGTTCTGTTTGTGCAGGCGCATCAGGACATCGATATAAATATCGCGAGAGCGATGCACTGAAGCGAAGTAGCTGGCGCGCAAACGTGAGCTTCCAATCTTGTAACGAAGACTCTCAGCGCGTTCCAGTGCTTCTTCAATGAACTTGCGTGCAGCGATCAAGTTTCCGCGGTCACGTTCCAGGCGAGCAAGGTGAGTCAGCGAAAACGCTACACCCCTTACATCGCCGACGGTTCGACGCAGTGTTAGCGACCGATTGAGATAGTCGAGCGCTTGTGCATACTCGCCCAGCTCTCGATAGATCACTCCGATGTCGTTAAGAGTTGTAGCAGTGTAGAAATCGTCTTTGAGCTCCGGCATGAGCACCAGAGCCTGCTGGTAGTAGTCGAGAGCCTTTCGCTTATCGTTGAGATTGTAGTAGCAGTTACCGATGTTGCTGAGGGTGATAGCCTGGCGTGCGCGCTCGTTTGTGGCCCGGCGCATTTCCAGCACTTGCAAGTGAATGTCGAGTGCACGCTTATATTCGCCGAGCGCTGCATAACTCGAGCCGATGTTGCTCATCGTGATGGCATCAATATCGCCAACGGCCCGATAAATTTCCGCTACCTGGTCATACGTCTCGAGAGCCTTTTGATTGTCTTCAAGCTGGCCATATATCCAGGCGGTGTTACTCATGACATTGGCTTCAGCCGTGAGGCTCCCGATCGCTTTAAACAGCGCGCGCGCCTGTGAATACGAATCGAATGCTCGCTGGTATTGACCTGTATCTCCGTAAATCTCTCCCAGCTCGAGTAATGAGCGGCCTTCCATTAGCTTGTCGTTGAGGTTATGCCAAATCGTGAGGGCTGAAAGATGTTTCTCAATGGCTTGCTGGTACGATTGTTCTGTTCTCTTATCGCGAAGCTCCATCGCTTCAGCAAACAGTTTCTGCGCCGCAACACGGCTACGATCCTCAACGGTTGCGACGCGTAGTTGCTCGAGTTTTATCTCGTAGGTTCCGGTTCGTCTGGTTTCCGATTTGACTTCAACGCGATAGGTGCCGGCCGAGTCAGCCAACAAATAAACCGGTTCAGGTCCGTGGTTATGGGTTGGACCGTCCATTTCGGTGATCGTCGCGCCATCAGGACCGTAAACAGTCACGACGACGTCGACGCCTTTCTGATTTACAACCACGTACGCGTACTGACCCGCAGCGAGATTGAGCGTGTACGAATGTGCTTCGCCGTTCGCGATCTCACGTTGAATCAGCTTGCCTGGTTGAAGTGAGTCAGGTCGATTTTCGCTTTGTGCGGCCGAGCCGTTCAGAACAGAACACAACAAAAGCGAAACGATCGCCAGAAACTTGCATGAGAGGCGTGGACGGGACATAAAACCTCCTGCGCGTTGAGATCCGGGTTTAATAGAAACGCGTATTCGGTTCTCAAAAAGGACCTCGATGGTGTAAGATTCGTTCCCGCAACCTCCCAGGTAAGAATCCCAGAACAATTTGAGCTAAGGGTGCGGTTTCCCCCCGGACTTGTCGCTCGGTGCAGTTTTCTATTCGAGCCCCAGCCGTCCGCCGATTTCGTCGATTATGGACCGAGCTCTGGACGATCGGATTCCCGCGACGATTCGCATGGGCGAAAGTGTGTCTGCGCACGCCCTGAATCTCGTTCGCGATTCAGTTGTGATTGTCGACATGCGCGGGCACATCACCTATCTGAATCACGCTGCCGAACAACTCTCCGGATGGACTCTCGCTGAAGTAGAGGGTCGAGTTGCACGAACAACTTTATTCGGCGCCAGCTCGTCGTCGTTCGACGCGGCATGGCGCGACGTCTGCGACAGAGGTGAATGGCGCGGCACGATTGCACTGTGTGGGAGGAGTGGAGTCGAACGACTGGTCGAAAGCCATTGGTCAATCGTGTACGAAGAACCGTCAGTTTTGATGATCGGCACGGAAACTTCGAACATGAATCTGACAGCAGCAGGACTTGCTCACGAAATCAGAAATCCGCTCGCTGGTATTAAAGGAGTCGCCGATGCTTTCTTGCAGCGTGGTCAACTCACGCGACAGGAACGCGAGTGGATGGAAGCCGTCCGTCACGAGGTGATGAAAATCGATGTGCGCATCCGGGAACTACTGGATCTCTCGCAATCTCGCGCATTCAACGTCAGCTCGTGTTTGCTAAGCGACCTGATCGGTCGGGTTGTTTTGCTCGCCACGCAGTCGATCAGAGATCGTCAGATCGCCGTGGAGTTTATCGACGACACTACTGAACCTCTCGTGATGTCGCTGGATCCAACACGCATCGAGGATGCGGTGTTGAATCTCGTGGTGAATGCTATCGAGTCGATTGATGGAAGTGGTCGGGTCAGCGTCTGTCTGCGTCGACAGAATTCGGCGACCGGCAGCGAGGCTGTGATCGAAGTCACGGATACCGGTTGTGGCGTTCCTCTCGACATTCGCGAACGAATATTCGAACCGCTGTTCACGACGAAGCTCGAAGGAACCGGGCTTGGTCTTGCTGCTGTGCGACAAACGGCGGCCGCGCATCACGGTCGAATTACTTTCGAAACTGAGATCGGACGCGGCTCGACGTTCGTTCTTGCGTTGCCGTTAATGCCTCAACTCAGCCTCACTGAGATTTCGAAATGAAAGCTGAACCCAAGGTGCTTATAGTCGATGACGATCCGACGATCCGCTCGACACTCGTTGAGGCGGTGCGGAGGTGGGGTTATCGCACGTTCGATGCGGCAACGCTTTCGGAAACACTGACGATGGTTGAGAGAGAACGGCCGCATGCGGTGTTGCTTGACGTGAAGCTACCTGATGGATCGGGTATCTCCGTGCTGGATGAGTTGAGGAAAAGTTCGCCGGAGCTTGTCATCATAATGGTCACGGGATACGTTACTCCCGAAGATGCTTTCGAAGCCGGTTTACGACAAGCGTATGGGTATGTAACGAAGCCGATCGATCAAGCTAAGTTGCGTTCGATGCTGGATGAAGCTTTGAAGAATCTTCGTCCGGAAATTATCCGCAATGAACGACGGCAGCCCTCGGGTGAAACAAAACGCGGTAGACCGCAGCGACATACCAAAGCGCCACTCGGCAACCTGATACTCACGGCGATGAAGCTTCTCGGGCTCAGCTACAAAGACGTTGTCGCGGAAAGTGAACTGCTCGCCAAACTCAATACCAATCCAGACATGCGCGTTGGAAAGTCGACGCTGGGTAACATCATCAGCGGAAGTATTCGCCAGCCTGGAACCGCAAAACTCGACAGCTTGCGGATCATTCTGAACCTGTCGCGCGCTGATATGGATGCTGCTATAGGGTTGCAGCCCGAACGCCGCCTGGCGGAACAACTCGAGATGAGTCGCGCTCGAACTCACGAGGTACCGATCGACGCCGTGACGCGTCATCGAACAATAAGGCTGCCGATCGTGAGTGACGATGCAAAACTTGAGGACACACAGTTTTTGGAAGGTTTGGTCAAGGGATGGGCCAACGTTGAGGTTGAGTATTTGGGTGCATTCTATCAACCGCATCTTGCGTACGTGATGGTTGGTGATGAAGACACGAACGCCTCGCCTGTTGCTCCACCAGGGAGTCGTCTCCTGGTGAATAAACTTTTGAACAATGTGCAGCCGGCGGAGAACGTGAGCTTCCACGAGCGCGAGCTTTTCTTCGCGTTAACTCCGATTGGGTTTACGTGTGTGTATGCGGAGCTTGCGCCGGGCGAGAAAATCGTCCTGGTCCCACATCCTGCATCGGGGAACCTTCGCGAAGAGTTCAATCGCAACGAGGTGAAGATCATCGGTCAGGTGGTCGGTGTGCTGTATCCCGCACGAAACCCATTAATCCGATATCCCGAACAATTACCAGCGAGCTAAGTATATTAATCTCAATACTTTGCGACTACCTTTGCCTTGTGCTTTTTAATGAGGTTCGTATAGAGCGGCGGAGCATCGTTCTATCGACGATCGTGTTCGATATTTCTATTCGCACTAATAAACGCCGTAAGTGATCACAACGCAAAGTCTTAAGTCATTGTCGAAGAGACTGAAAACAATTTCCGGCATCGTGGATAAAAGAACATTGTTGTAGTCAGGGATTGCCCTGATGCGTACACTGCGCCCGAATCTTAAAAGAGAAGTTTGTAATCTGGAGTTCGAAGAAGCGGCAACTTTCTATCCTCCCGATCCCGAAACTCTGCGTCACGCCTCGACGCAACAAGCGAAAACAGTCCGACGGCCCATGTAGCGAGAATTACTGTGCCGGCTGGTGAGAAACTCAAAAGCCTTCGCAATAAGCGAAACATCACTGTTCGTGACGTGGAACAGGCGAGCCGAAGAATCGCCGATGTAAAAGGCGACAAGAGGTTCTGTATTTCAAATGGCTGGTTGGCCCAACTCGAGAACGGCGCGTCGGAGCCGAGCATCTGCAAGCTCTTCAGTCTCAGCGTGATCTACCACACGAACTTTCTCGATCTGGTGCGACTGTACGACGTTGACGTGGACGACAGAGAAAAATACGAGCCGGTTGCGGACCCACACCTCACGCAATTGGTAGCAAAGAACAATGGCAGCAATGGCCACTCGGTTTCTGGCACCGAGTTGTCGACTCACTTGATCGGCGCGATGAGTGCGTGGCAACTCGCGGGCGGTGAAGAGCACGCGCCAGGCATCATTTACGGGCACCTCGGTTCGTCTGACTTAACCATGTACCCGATGATCCGCCCGGGTGCTCTGTTGAAGATCGATACAAGTCAGAACAAGCTCATCCCAGGCACGTGGCGAAACGAGTACGAACGGCCAATATTCTTTATTGAGTTGCGCGAGGCATTTGCGTGTGGGTGGTGTGAATTGCAGGGTAATCAATTGCTGATTATTCCGCACCCGTCATCGCCGGCGAGCGTACGCCGGTTTACGTATCCACGCGAGGCAGAGATCGTAGGTCGGGTCGTAAGTTACAGCACAGAGTGCGTCGATCGCGAAAATCAGTCCGCCGAAATGCGCAAGTTCCCGAAAAAGAGTGCTTTGGGCTAACGAGGGAAATGACACGAATCAATCAGTCTCGCGAGTTTAGGTGGCTCCTGACACAAGTCAGACCGTTTCTGCGTCTGCATCTCGGCAGTTACGTATGTATTGTCGTTAGCAGCGCGCTCATTCTTATCGATCCGCTCATCGTCAGATTTTTGATTGACAATGTTATCCCCAATCGTCGCATCAGCTGGTTGCCGGTAATCGCAGCCGCCTTTTTCCTGACTTACATAGGACGGCTCGGGTTTGAGAGTCTTTCCTCAACACTCAATTTTCGCGCAGTCCAGAAAATGACATTCCGATCAAGACTGCGTTTGCTGCGTCATCTGCAACGTCTCTCCGCTGAATACCACGACAACAGACCTGTGGGCGACACGTTGCACCGGCTTCAAGTTGACGTGGACCAGATAGCAACGCTCAGCGCCGAGGTAATCCCCAGCGTGTTAAGAATGGTGACCATCTTTACGTTGGTGATGACAACAATGCTCGTGATCAACTACAGGTTAACGGCGATCGTGTTACCACTGATACCAGTATTTATCCTGGTGCGACGGCGATTTCACGATCGGTTGCGCCAGGCTTCGGACTCGGTGCAGGAGCAATCCGGAAGGATCATCGAGTTTCTGGAAGAGCATCTTTCAGCGATTGTGCAAGTGCAACTGCTTTCGTGCGAGCAAAGAGAGGCGCGCCGGTTCGCTCGTCTATCGGGCAGCGCCGTTCGGGCGCAAGTGAAGCGACGCACCACCGAACTGTTTTTCAGTTCGCTTCTTTATTTGATCATCGTACTCGGTATGGCGAGTGTGCTTTGTTACGGTGGTTACCAGGTGATTATCGGAACTTTGACGGCCGGCGGCCTCGTTGCCTTTTATGGTTACACCTTTCAACTGTTCGTTCCACTTTACGGCGTAGTTGACATTTATTCGAAGCTGCAGCGCGCCGCCGCCAGCGTTCGTCGACTCATGGAGATCACAGAAGCCGATGCAATTCTGCGCGATCGTCCTGACGCCGTGGCGCTCGAGCTTACGTCAGGAGCAATCGAGCTCAAGGACGTCTCTTTTAGTTATCATCCGGATCGACCTGTGCTGAACGCGATTAGCTTGCGTGTGAATCCCGGAGAGCGAGTTGCGCTTGCCGGTAGTAGTGGCAACGGCAAGAGCACAATCGCGAGACTGGTTGCGCGCTTGTATGACGCACGAGCGGGTACCGTATTAGTTGAAGGTAACGATGTGCGCGATATCAAACTGAAGAGTCTGAGATCCTCTGTAATTTTCGTACCCCAGGATCCGGTTCTGTTCGATGTAACCTTGCGGGAGAATTTGCTCTATGGAAATCCGCAGGCTACTCCGGAAGAGCTCGATACAGTAACAAAACTCGCTCAATTAGAGACTCTGATAGAAAGATTGCCAAAAGGTTTGGATGAATCGCTCGGGCCGCGAGGCAACCGTCTTTCCGGAGGTGAGCGTCAGCGCGTCGCTCTGGCCCGCGCGCTGCTGCAACATCCGAAAATCCTTATTCTTGACGAATGCACATCAGCTCTTGATGAACTTACTGAACAACGGTTGCTCAGCAACCTACATCAGCACCTGAAAGGCGTGACGACAATCATTATTTCCCACCGGCCCTATCCGACGCGCTGGGCCAACCGCGTAGTCCACTTGAACTACGGTCAGATCAGCGACAACGGTCACTGAGTTCTGCTTGGTATTGCAAGCAAGTTTTCGCCCTCGACAGTCGCGTTAACCTCCGATAATTGCCTGAAAAACGCACCGCGCTTCGAATCCCAAGCAGAAATGGAAAGTTTTTCAGTCGCTTCACCTGGCAAGCGTAGAGTGGGAGGCGAAACGAAAACACATCACGGGCCGAATGACGGGCAGCATAGGCATCCCCCAGCCTCATAGTCCCAAAACACTGCGAAACTGCATGTCACGGAAACGATTTTCAAATCGAACTCCTGTTGGCATTGGCGAGTTATTCAGCGAAGCGGAAGGGTACTACCTATGATGCAGACAGCAACATCGCCAGTCGCAATTCCCACCCGCGTCCACACTGAAAGAGCAAAGCGGCATAAAGACGGTAGTGTCGTGCTCTCGATCACGGATGATCGTATTTGCAAGCTGAACGGCGTTGGTGCGCTGACCTGGATGATCCTGGAAGAAAATCCTGAGGGTCAAACTGTTGAGGGGGTTGTGCGCCAGCTTAGCGAACAGTTCGAAGCAATCAATTCTGAAGGTGAACTTCGGTATGACGTATCGCCCGAGCAGCTCCGCGAAGACACAAAGCGCTTCCTGAAACGCATTACCGAAATGAATCTGCTCGAGCTGATGACCGATTCCCGCGGGCAAGAATTCTATTGCATCAAGGAAGGAGTCAGCGGAACAACCTCAGCGACGGTTGCCGCCGCCGCGGTGGGAAACACGGACAAAGCGGCTCCGGCAGAGACAGTGTTACCGTCGGTATTTGCGCCTGCGTCCCTTGCCGATACGTCAGCGTCGATTGAACCAAGTCAACCTGTAAGAACGGAGTCGTCCGTATCTGCTGATGAAGATATCAAGCCCTTGAAACGCGAGACCTTCACCGCGTTCATCGGCCTTTTGGCTTTTGACCTGCTGCTGAAGTTCCGTGGCTTCCAGTCATTGATCGAGACAGTCGAGAGGTGGCCGCCGGCGGAGCCACGCACGACGAACCGCGAAGTGTGCAAGCGCGTTCGCGCGATGGTTGATCGTGCGCAGATGTACTACCCAAAGAAAGCAATGTGCCTGCAACACTCCGCAGTAGTGACGTGCTTGCTGCGGCGACGTGGAGTTCCTGCGGAAATGGTCCTGGGAGCGCAGGAATTTCCGATTAAAGTTCACGCCTGGGCGGAGGTCGAGGGCACAGTCATAAACGATTTTCAAAGCGTAAGAACAAAGCATCGTGAGATGCGCAGAGTTTGAGCAACGAGTCTGCTGGTGATCTATGAGCGCGCTTGCAGGAATTTTCAATTTTAACAACGAGCCTCTCCGCGAAGATCAGCGGGAGAAATTGCTGATCCTCTGGAACAGCCTGGAAGAGCGTGGACCAGATGGCGGCGACATCGTGATTGAGGGGCCGGTAGGCGCCTGTTATCGAGCGTTTCATACAAACCGCGAATCGCGCCTGGAGCACCAACCTCTCATCGCTGTTAACGGGGAAGTCGTAGTGGGCGACCTAAGGTTGGACAACCGGGACGAATTGATTAGTAAGCTGCGCGGACTACTACGTAAGGGACCATGCGAGATAACAGATATCGAACTGGTCATGGCTGCGTATGAGAGATGGGGAGAGACGTTTCCATTGCATTTGGTCGGCGAGTTTGCCCTGATGCTATATAACGCCGCGCGTCAAGAAGTCTTGTTGGCACGCGATCACATAGGCGCGCGCACTTTGTACTATCACAGCGATAAGGAGCGACTGATCTGCTCTTCACAGCTTCAGTCATTGCTGGATGTAATCGGGGTACCACTGGAGGTCGACGATGAATATATTGCCGGCTTTCTTACGAACGCTCCTGATCTGGGATTAACCTGCTTCAAAAACATCCGTGCCGTCCAACCTTCTCACGCTGCTTTAATCAGCATCGCCGGACGAGTTCGTGAACGTTGTTACTGGGGTTTGGATCCCAACAAAGAGATCAGGTACCAAAAAGATGAGGACTATGAGGAAGAGTTCAAAAGTCAGCTCTCTGCCGCGGTGTGCGCTTCACTGCGATCTGACTTGCCCGTGATGGCTGAGCTAAGCGGGGGACTCGACAGCTCCTCTATAGTTTGCATCGCCGATCAACTCATTACTGATGGCCTCGCTCAGACGCCGAGGCTAGACACAGTGTCAAGTGTTTCCGACGAATCTCCGGCGACCGATGAACGCAAATTCATACGCCTCGTTGAAGAACAAAGGCGCCAAACGGGCCATCATCTCCGTGAAGACGATTACCGTTTTCTGTCGTCGGTCATAGGCGAAGCGGCGTTCAAGTCATTGAATCCCCTCATATTTTCAGCGGGGTACCACAGGCGAGTTGCCGAAATAATGAACAAGAACGGCGCTCGTGTTCTCCTTTCAGGACAGGGGGGCGATCAGATCATGGGCGGCGCTTCAGATCTGGGACCTCAGTTAGGCGATCTATTTGTGCGACACAATTTTCGATTGCTACATACACAACTTAAGGCGTGGACCAAAGAGCAAAAGCGATCCTATTTCGATTTACTGTGGTGGCGTGTACTGGTCCCTATGTTTTCTCTCAAAATTCAGGCGAAGCTCAACATCGATGAGGCCAGAAGATTGCCGGCATGGCTGGACCAGGATTTTGTAGATCGAATGCGCCTGCGCGAGCGACTCATGGGAATGTCCGATACTTTTGGTTTTCGTCTTCCGAGTGCCAAAGATCAATCAATCGGGTTCTTGTCTGTCAGGAAATCTATCTCCGCCGGTCGGCGACAAGAAATTGCCGGCGTCGACGTGAGCTATCCGTTTCTACACCGTCCGCTGGTGGAGTTTATGCAGGCGATTCCGGCTGAGCAGAACGTACGACTTGGACAGACAAGATCTCTAATGCGCCGGGCTTTGCGAAACGTACTGCCTGAGAAGATCAGGACCCGTAGGAGCAAGGGCAACCCAACCGAGATCGTTTTGCAGGCTTTTGCCAGAGAAGGATCGAGGCTGGTTTCCTTATTTCAAGACGCCCAGGTTTATCATCTGGGCTACTCAGATGGACCTGCCTTCCTGGCCGCGCTTGAACGTGCTCGGCACGGTTATGAGACTCATTATCCGGCGCTACTAAACACAATATGTCTTGAGTTTTGGCTTCGTACTTTGCAACTGCAACGTACGATGGCCAGAAAAACTGCTGTTGTTGCTGGTCAGGTTATATCCAGCTCAACGGCGGTCCATGTAGGGGCGGGTGCCGTAGAGGCCGCATAAATCGCGGGCGACAACGGACATCCCAATACCCCACTGCCTGTGGCTTAAGCCTCAGAGCAGAAATTCTCGAAGTGAAGAAAGGAAGAAATACGATGAACACCTATGAAATTCCGGAGGTCGTTGAACTCGACAAGGCGCACAACCTCATTCTCGGCGGCAAGGAGCCAGGAACATTAGATGCATCGACTGGAGATGAATTCAGTCGGATCAAACCGGTAGTAGACATAGACGAGTAAATACCGAGTCAAGAACTTTGGTTTCTACTCATCTTGCCGGCGATAACACGAATAAGGCGGAATAGGAGTGTGTGCTTATTAACGAGGTGCACATTCCTATACCCGCCGGACCCGATTTACCGGGAGGGAACAACGCAAAACGAATACGCATGTCCCGAGATCATCGAAATCGCTCAAGCGCAGTTTGTTGTTCAAGGTGCCAAAGACTATGGAATGATAGATTGTGCAACCGGTGATGAGAACACCCGATTGTGTAACCGGTGATGAGTACACCTGTCTGATCTGACAACAGATACCGATGAGTGAACTAAGGTCAAGGACCTAATTTTCTCTCATCTTCCTGAGGCCGGTCGACATTTAATACGGCAGTATGTTCTAAACGGGAGGGCACATTCTACCTTGCCCGGCCTACACTCAGCATCCCGATATGAGAAAGGAGCAAAAGATGCGGAACAGCTATGAACTTCCAGAGGTCATCCAAATCGGCGAAGCGCAATCTCTGATTCTGGGTTCTAAAAGACCCGGCATGTTAGATGTGATGACCGGAGACGAATGGAGTGAGTATATCGTGTCAACAGACATAGATGAGTAAACTAAGTTCAGGAATCTGGTTTCTCTCATCTTCCCCATGCTAACAGCGAACATCTGATACGGAAGTGAGTGCTATAGGGGGAGGCGCGCATTTCCGTATTCTCACTTTAACCATTCCCCACTACGGAAAGGAAACGAAAATGCAGAACGAGTATTCAGCTCCGGATGTTGTCCAAATCGGCCAAGCGCAATCCCTGATTCATGGCACCAAGTGGATTGGGCCTTTCGATATTTACTTCGGTATGGAATCTACCGCCGTAACCAATATCTTCTACGATATTGATGAGTGAGAGGAAATCGGGATTCCATCACCCAACATTTCCTAACAGCACGGACGGGATGATCTATTGCGTGCTCTAAAATTGGACCACTCAGGTAGACCGAGATAGGCCATGACCTTTGCAAGCAGGCAGTACTCTATTGAGGAGCTACTTAACAGTTTCAAGATTCTGGGCTGCTGTTTCTCAGCAGATGAGGAGCAGATCTTATTCTCAAGCAGCCAGAGTGGGATATTCAATGCGTACTCCATTCCGGTTGCGGGCGGGAATGCACGGCAATTAACCCGGTCTACAGACAGTCAGACATACGGCCTCTCTTTTTTCCCCAGCGATTCCCGCGTGCTGTTGTCGCATGATCGAGAGGGGGATGAAAACAATCACCATTACGTCCTGCAGAGTGACGGTAGTGAAACGGATCTAACCCCAGGCGAAAATGTACGGGCCAATTATCACCGCGAAAGCGCAGACCGCCAGTATTTCTACAGCTCAACAAATGAGCGAGAGCCTTATGTATTCGATATCTACAAGACCAACTTCACCACTCTGAAACGCGAGATGATCTTCCGGGACCTGGTGGGATATCAGCTTGCGCATATTTCCGTAGACGAAAGGTATCTCGCATTTATCAAGCCCAACACACGAGAAGACTCAGACATCTACATTTACGATCTCCAGACCTGCGAGATGAGTCACATAACTCCACACAGCGGTGTGGTTCTATTCAAATGTGCAGTCTTCGACTTTGAGACACGATTTCTTTATTACGTCACCGATGAGGGTGAGGAATTTGACTATGTGAAACGGTATGAGTTAGCCACGGGAAAGTCTGAGATATTTGAATTGTACCCGTGGGATATTACGTACCTCTCATTTTCCGCCACAGGAAAATATCGCGTGATCGCCAGTAACGAGAACGCGCGGACGGTATTAAGAATCTATGAAGATAAAACCAACAAGCTTGTGGATCTTCCTATCTTTCCTGACGGCGATATCGTTAGCGCCAAAATTTCACCTAGTGAGCGTATGGTAGCGTTCTACGTTAACGGTGATTGCTGTCCTGACACGCTTTATGTCTATGACTTGACCATTCAACAGTCACGAAAGTTGATCGGCAGTTTAGCTCCGAATATCAATCCGGCGGATCTGGTTGACTCGCAACAGGTAAGCTACCGCTCTTTCGATGGGCTCGAGATTCCGTCTCTGTTCTGGAAGCCACACCAGGTTCGAGCAGAAAGAAAGATACCGGCTCTGGTATATGTGCATGGAGGACCTGGTGGGCAGATCAGGAAAAAATATCTCGAGCTTATCCAGTACCTGGTCAATCATGGCTACGCAGTGCTTGCCCCTAATTATCGCGGTAGTTCGGGGTATGGTAAGACGTTCAGGGCTGCCGACAATCGCCGGCATGGCCGGGAACCTTTGTGGGACTGTGTTGCAGCAAAGAAGTATCTCGCGTCATTGGGATACATCGACATGTCAAAGGTCGGGATTATTGGCGGTAGTTACGGGGGCTATATGGTACTTGCAGCACTGGCCTTTCAGCCGCTGGAGTTTGCTGCCGGCGTTGACATGTTTGGTACGTCGAACTGGGCGCGCACCATCGAATCATTTGCTCCATACTGGAAACCCAATCTCAAGGGTCTTTATGAAAAAATCGGTGATCCTTCTGCGGATCGAGAAGCCTTACGAGAAATCTCGCCGCTGTTTCATACCCAAAACATCGTTAAGCCGCTGCTGGTGCTGCATAGTGAGAATGACCCGCGCGTTCCCAAGTGCGAATCGGATGACTTGGTAGATGCGATTGAAAAGAACAACGGCACCGTTGAATATTTATTGTTCGCACAAGAAGGCCATGGCTTAGCGAAGCGCGAGAATAAGATTTGTGCTTATCAGCGAATTCTCAACTTTTTAGATCGCCACCTGACGAGCGGTGATGCTTGCGTGGAAAGCGCACTTTCTGCTGGACAAGGATGAGTTCAGCGCGGCCGGCCTTCGGTATTCGAAGGGCTTTGAGGACTGCTCTTCAGATGTTTGTCGAACCAATTAATAACGCGAGTTAGATAATCGATCTGATTGGCGTAGCCCCACCCCGCTTCAGTGTGCTCTTCTCCCATATACTTAGCGTATTCGACCTGTTTTCCCAACCGGCGCAGACCGACGAAAACCTGATCCGCATTGAAAGGCGCAGAGGCAGTATCTTCGGATCCATGAATCAGAAGGAGGGGAGTTTCAACGCGATCCAGGTAAAAGAAGGGAGAATTCTCAATGTAACGTTCCCTGAACTCCCAGGGAGTGCCTCCCATGTTGCCCTCCGCCCAAGCGGGGGCAAAGGTTGCTCCACTGCGCGTCATGTATCCGTATTCGGCCGCTAAGTCATAGATGCCGGCACGCGCCACAGCTGCCTTAAATCGATTGGTCTGCACGATGAACGAGAGCACCGTGTAGCCACCGTAGCTGTGTCCCATCACCCCCATGCGATTTGGATCGGCAATTCCCAGATCTATGATCTTGTTGATTGCCGGCAAAATGCTTTGGACGAGGCTGGACATCGGACTGCCGGCTTTGGGAGAGGGTATGTCAGGAAGGAACACGACATAACCGCGGGTGGCGAATACCTGCATGTTCTCTACAGGCATTAGCGCGCCGAACATACCGAAACGATTGATGTAATCAGATCGCCTCTCGCCTGGATAGGGATAGACAATCGTCGGATACGTCTGACCTTGACGATATCCGCTCGGAAGCAGTAACGCACCGCGATACAAATTGCCGTCGAAACTACGCCACTCGATAAGTTGACTTTTACCCATTGCAAACTGCTTCATCGTATCCCCCAGGTTCGTCAATTGTCGGGGATTTTTGAACTCCATATCACAGACATATAGTTCCGCGGAGTGTTGACTGCCTTCGCTAAGATAGACAATCGTTCTTCCATCTCTGCTCTGGTCGATCGTGTACGCCGCGTTAAAGAATGTGCCGTTAGAGATTACCTCGTCTTTCTCGTACAAGCGGGCAGTCGCGCCGGTTTTTAGATCGACGCGATACACGCCCATACGTTTTGTCTCATCGTCAACTGTTAAGGTGATCAGTGATTCTCTTCCGTCCGCTGAAACGACGCGATCGCTGCGCGATGAGAGCGCAACTTCGACTATGGCTCGGTTGGGAATTTGAGCAATCTTTCGAACCGATGGTTCTTTAATGTTGATGCGCCATACGCCGTCGGAGCCGGCTTTCGCAGACGCGCGGGCCATAGTGGCGGCAGATGCCAGGGACAAAACATATAAGTTCTCTCCCCGAGCATCCCAGAGAGGAAGACGGTCAATACGCGAGAAACCTGGATGTTCTCGGGGG
>Ga0070694_100001030_pt1 | contig 15870 bp, 12 predicted proteins | sample KBSK1251metaG_FD_65470 | JGI IMG/M metagenome (GOLD analysis project Ga0070694, IMG submission 65470) | Corn, switchgrass and miscanthus rhizosphere microbial communities from Kellogg Biological Station, Michigan, USA - KBS K1-25-1 metaG | ecosystem: Host-associated > Plants > Roots >... | reverse complement strand
GTGCGCGGCGCTTCAGGCTCGACCGCCGGCGGCGCGGGGGGTGCGATTGGTGCAGTCGGCGCGGGCTGGGCCACAGCGTTGACGACCGGCGCCGCGGCAGGCGGCGGCGCGTCGACGGGCCTCCGCCCGATGGGGGCGCGCTCGATCGGCGTGGCCGGCGGCACGATGGGCGGCGCCGACTCGGTGGCGCGCGGGCGCAACGCGTTCGGATCTGCGGCGGACCTGGACGCGGCAGGCGCGGGAACACTTGCGGGAGCGGGCGTCTGTGCAGGCGCTGGCGTTGCGACAGCGACGGCCGCTGCCGGAGACGGCACCGGCGGCTGCGCCGGTGCGCGGTTGCCGCCGGGCGCGAGCCACAGGATGCCGCCGAAGCCGGCGGCCACGAGCAACCCGACCGCCGCGGCCATCTGACCGCCCGTGATCACGATGGTCGTCTGCGCGCGCGGCCGCTCGGCCGAAGAGGCTGCCGACGGCGTCGGCGATGGCGTCGGCCTGCTGTCGGACGGCCTGACCAGCGTCGGCGCCACCAACGATTCGAGGTGATGGTCGGTGTCGATGCCGCGCCGGACCTCGCGGAGCGCCACCCGCATCTGCTCGAGATCGCCGAAGCGATCGTCGGGACGTTTGGCCAGCGCACGCATGACGAGCCGTTCGATTTCCGGCGGCAGCCCGGGACACAGCGACGACAGCGCAGGCGGCGTCTCGTTCGGCAGCCGATGGAGCAGCCCGTCGTCGAGCGAGCCGGGAAACGCCTGTTGATAGCAGAGCAGCTCGTACGCGACCGCGCCGACGGCAAAGATGTCGCTTCGAAGATCGACGGGCCGGCCGAGCATCTGCTCGGGCGACATGTAGTTCAGCGAGCCGATCATCGTCCCGTCCATCGTCATGCCGGAGCCTTCGACGCGCGCGATGCCGAAGTCAACGATGCGGATGACGTCGCCGCGGTCGACCATCAGGTTGGGCGGCTTGATGTCGCGGTGAACGATGCCTTCGTGGTGGGCGTGGTGCAGCCCCGCACAGACTTGCTCGATGTAGGAGAGGCGGCGGCCGAGCGGCAGCGGCTCGCGGCCGGTGATCACCTCTCCCAGCGACGGACCATCCACGTACTCCATCGCCATGAACGGCTGCCGGTCGTGCTGTCCGACCTCGTAGATGGTGATGATGTTCTCGTGCCGCAGGTTGGCGGCGGCGCGCGCCTCACGCAGGAACCGCTGCAGCACCTCCTCGTCCGAGAGCGAGTTGCGCAGCACCTTGATGGCGACGGGTCGGTCCAGGTCGGCATCGCGCCCGAGATACACGGTGCCCATCCCGCCCTTTCCCAGGACGCGCACGATTTCGTACTTGCCGATCCGCTCGGGCAGCCTCGCCACGAAGACCTCTTGCGGGGGACGACAGTATAAAGGCGACGTCGGAGACCCGATTTACGGCGTTGTCCGGTCGTCGCGCTGCTCCCGGACGCGGGACTCGGCCATTTGTGACTCCAGCTCGCTCAGGCACGCAGCTCTGCAGCTGTTGCAGAAGTCGTAGTGCTGCTGACCGCCGGAGGCGCGGCACTCTCGCGCGCACAGATGGTTCGTCTCCCTGTTGGAAATGACGTCGCAGAGCAGGCAGCGGAACCGGGCCATGTCGGATCTCCTTACTGGGTATCAACGTCTCCGCGGCCGCAGCCGCACACACCGGCGGGGGTGTTTGATTGCCCGTGCCCCGTCGTTACAAGTCTGGCAGGGGGCCGCGCCGGCGCCGTTGCACGCTTCCGATTCCGGCGCGTGCGGCCGAGCGCGTGGTGGGGGATACTTCGACGACCGTGCTCACGAAATACATCCTCGCGGGTCTGGCGGCGGCATTCTTCGTCTTCGCGGCGATGCGCGCGGCCGGCGGACGGGGATGGGTGCATCCGCAGGTTCGAACGTGGCTGCTGCTGGCCGCGATCTTCACCGGCGTGAGCGCGTGGCTGTTCTACAACGGTTAGCAGGAGAGGCAGGACGCGATGGCCGGCAGACCTCCGGCGCACGTTGGCGCGGTGCAGGGACATCAGCCGATCGATGCGGGAACATCCGCGCTGATGACGACGCCGGCGCCCGCCGCCGCGCACGCGCAGGCTGCTGACGCGCGGCAGACGATCGACATTCCGATGTCCGGCGGCATCCCATATGCGGTCGGCCAGGCCAGCGTCATCCGCATCCCGATCCCCGGAACCAGCGGCCTGGCTATCGAGCTCAGTCCCAGAGGCTGGACGCCGAAGACCGGCTCGACGTCGACGCTCTTTTTCCAGGACGTGACCGGCCGGCGTCATCTGCGTCTCGATTACGGACCCAATCCGAGGACGAAGACGATCGACTATCACTGGAACCAGGAACGGGTCTTCCGCGAGTTCGGCATCTCGGATCACACACCCGCCGGGACAGCAGGCCGCGCCGCGTATCAAGCCGCCAGATATTTCAAGTATGCCGGCCGCGTGCTGGTCGTCGCGGGCGTCGTCGTTGACGCGATCTCCATCGTCCAGGCCAGCAAGCCGCTCAGGCGCGCCTCGCAGGTCGTAGCCGGATGGGCGGCCGCGTGGGCCGGCTGCAAGCTTGTCGGAGCCGGCGGCGCCGCGCTGGCCACGCCGACGACCCCGCTCGGAATGGCCGCAGTGGGCGTCGGCGGGTGCATCATCGGCGGGATCGCAGGCTACGCCGGTGGATCGATGCTCGCGGGCGAAGTGTACGACTGGGCCGAAGGAACGTTCTTCACGCCGCTGCCCGAAGCCGCTGCGCCATGAGTGGCACATCGATCTTCGTCTGCCTCGACCCGCGCCGCTCCGACTGGTGGCAGCTTGGCGCGCTGCCTCCGGCAACAGGCCGCATGATGCTCATCGGCTGGAAGAAATATCCGGAGCCTGTTGACGGCGGCGTGCCCGAAGACGTGGCCTCCCTTCTCGCGCGCGCGTTCACGTCAATCGGCCGCGTCACGTTTCTGTCGTCCGCCGCGCACGCCGCGACTGGAAGCGGATGGTGGCCATTGAAGCGCGCTCCGGGTCCGGCGGAACTGACGTCAACGACCGATCCGCAGACCTTGATGCAGACGTTCGACGATGCGGCGCATCCGTGGTCGATGCAGGGCCAGGTCCTGCTCATCTCGGCGCCGGCTGAAGCTCCGCCCGAGATCGATCGGAAACAGTTGCGCGCGCTTCTCGAGAACGAATGGGGTGACGCAGCGGACGCGCTCTCCGCGCCTGGCGTGATCGGGGTCGTTCGGCCCGGAGTCGATGGTGATCTGGCCGGGCTGCTGACGCTCACCGCCGACGCGGAGCGGGCGAGCCTTGCCGCATTCGAGCGCGTGAGCCGCGTCGCGTCGTTTGACTGGTCGGTGCTGACCGAAGAAGCGTTCGCGGAACGATACAGCGGCTGATACGGGCCGCCTTCACACAGGAGACCTTTCATGCCCAGTGCAATTACCAGGCTCGTCGGTGTCCCGGCCAATCTGAACCCGGGAATCAACAGCGCGAAGCAGGCGACGATGCTCGCGCTGCTCGGCAATCCACGGAGCAGCTTCGACTCGTCCTGCCGCGAGGTGACGGACCCCAGGCTGAAGGCGCTCATCGAGCTCGATTCCGTCGGCCCGTTCCGCGTACAGGGACTGCGGCCGGCGGTCGCCTCGTTGAAGGTGATCTTCGCGGAAATTGCGGCGAAGGTGCCCGACGTGAACGCCGGTCTCGGCACCGCGGGGATGCTGTGCGCGCGGCTCGTGCGCGGGTCGGACAATGCCATCAGCAACCACTCGTGGGGGACCGCGATCGATCTCACGCTGGACGGCATTCTCGACGCGCGCGGCGACAACCAGGTGCAGGAGGGGCTGACGCGCATCGCGCCCATCTTCAACACTCACGGCTGGTTCTGGGGCGCGGGCTTCCGGACCGAGGACGCGATGCATTTCGAGGCGAGCGACGACCTGATCCGGAAGTGGCACGCCGAGGGCAAGCTCGGCGGACCGCCGCGGCCGGCGCCCGAGAAGCTGCTGACGCTCGGCGATCGCGGACCGGATGTCGTCACACTCCAGCGTCTCCTCAACAGCCTCGGCGCCGACGTGGCCGAGGACGGCGTCTTCGGCACCGGCACGCGCGCCGCTGTCATGGCGTTCCAGGGCGCCCATGGCCAGCGGCCCGACGGGGTCGTCGGGCCCCAGACGCTGGCTGCCCTCCACGTCTGATGCGAGCGTGCTTGGTCTGCGCCGCCGTGGCGATTGCCGCGGCGGCCGCCTGCTCGAGCCGCGATGCGCCCGCGGCGGTTGACAGCGTGTACACGTCGCTCCGGGAAAGCGACTGTCACGCGCCGCCGCAGGAGATCGCCGCTCCGTACGAGCAGCGCGATCTCGGCGTCCAGCAATGTCCCGCGCCGCCTGGATGGCAGCTGCTGCTCGTCTCGTCTGACGCCAACACCTGGGTGGACATCCGCGGCGCGAACGTCATGTGGTCAGGAGAGCGGCCGATCGTCTACGAGATGCCGATCGGCAACTTTCCAGGCGTCGACACGGCGACCAGCGTGGAATGGCGGCGTGACGGCAAGGGTATGCTGACCGCCGTCATCGTGCGCGTGACCGCGCAGGATCGAGAGACGTTGACGACGCAGCAGGCGCGCATGTACGTGGTGCGCGTGACGCCGGCCACCGCCTGCGTGATCGGCCGCGTGGCCACCCCGGTCGACGCCCGCGCCCTCGCGGACGGCAATCCCGGCTGCTGACTCATCCGCCCGGAGCCCCCCGCCATTTCGTGTCAGAGTGCGCAACCGGCGCCGTTTGCACAGGAATCCTGTTCGATCGGCCCGCCCCGCCCGTTTTCCTTCGTGGGGGCGGATATAAGATGCCGCCCCACCCCCCAGCGACACGAGTCGAACACGCCGAGCATGGACTGCACCGCTCGCGGTGACGTGTGCAGAGGAGGGCCCTTGTGAGCGCTTTGACCACGGTCGGGATGCTCCACGACGAGTACGAAAAGCAGTTCGGCAAGGCGCTTGGGGGGCCGGTCGATCGCACCGAGCCGCTCTCGACGGAGCTGCTGAGGGAGAAGGGGCGCGTCGGGCTCGCGTTCTCGGGCGGCGGCATCCGCAGCGCGACGTTCTCGCTCGGCGTCGTGCAGGCGCTCGCGCGCCTCCGCCTCCTCACCTCGTTTCACTACCTGTCGACGGTGTCGGGCGGCGGCTACATCGGCTCGTGGCTGTCGGCCTGGGCCTATCGCCACCCGCGCGGGATGACCGGCGTCATGCACGACCTGGCGCCGGAGTCGACGGCGAAGGCGCGTCACGAACCCGAAGAGGTCACGCACCTGCGGCGCTACAGCAACTACCTGACGCCGCGTACCGGCTTCATGTCCGCCGACACGTGGGCGGTGATCGCCACCTGCGTGCGCAACCTGCTGGTGAACTGGCTGGTGCTGGTGCCGTATTTCGCGCTGGCGCTGTTGATGCCGATGCTCGCGGACGACCTGCTGCCGATCATGCCGGCGACGAGCGTGTGGCTGACAGCCTTCACCTCCATCGGCGGCTTCTGCCTGATCTTTTCGATCGCCGCGATTGGCGCGAGCCTGCCGAGCGTCAACCCGCCCGATACCAACCGTACATACGCCATCCTTCGCGCGCGCACGAGGAAGGAGTTCTTCTTCAAGATCGTGCTGCCGCTGCTCGTCGGCGGCTCCGCCCTCGCCTGTGCGTGGTTCATCTACGACGGCCCGAAGGGACAAGGCAACGAGACGCTGCTCGCGCCGTGGCTGCAGAACCTTCCTCGCTGGCTCATGCTCACGGTGCTGGGTGTGGTCGCGCACGTCGCGGCGCTGTCGATGTACTACCTCATCGCCAGCTCGATCGAGCACGCCATCGCGGACTGGCGGATTCGCCAGGCGAGCTCGACCACCGTGCTCTACAGGGAGCTGTTCGCCGTCGTCGCATCCGGCGCGCTCGGCGGCTGGTGCGCCTGGCTCGCGACCGAGATCCTGCAGACGGTCTCGCAGGCGATGCAGCCTGCGTGGACCGTTGACGACTCGGTCCACCTGTACGTGGTCTGCGCGGTGCCCGCGCTGCTCGCCAGCTTCCTGATGGCGATGACGCTGTATGCCGCGCTCGCCAGCCGGGTGCTCGATGACGAGGACCGCGAATGGTTCGCGCGAGCGGGCGGCTGGATTTCCGCGTGCGCCCTCGGGTGGGCGGCCATTACCGCCGTCTCCCTGCTCGGACCGGGCCTCGTGACGAACGTGCTCTGGCCGCACGCGCGTCTCACGATGGCGTCCATCGGCGGCCTGTCCGGCGTGCTGACGATGTGGCTCGGCCGGAGCGCGAACACGAACGCGACCCCCGACGGGGTCCCGCAATCGCCGTTGCAGCTGGCGGCGGAGTGGGCGTTGAAACTGGCCGCGCCGCTCTTCGCGCTCACGCTCGCGCTTCTGCTCGCCACCGGCGTGCACTGGCTGCACGCGCTGCTCGTGAGCTACGGCGGCATTCGCGCGGCGATTCCGTCGATCATCCTGATCGCCGCCTGCCTCGTGACCATCGCCGCCGTGCTGACGACGGTGAACGTCAACGTCTTCTCGCTGCACGGCATGTATCGCGAACGGCTGATTCGCGCGTACCTGGGCGCCTCGCGCTCGCGCTCGCGGTGTCCCGACAGCTTTACCGGATTCGATCCGAAGGACAACGTGCCGCTCTCCTATCTGGCGCATCCGTTCTTCAGCGTCGAGGAGTGGCCGCTCATCCATGCGATCGCGACCGCGCTGAAGGAGCCGTCCGGCGTGCTCGAGCGCGTGAAGATCGACGCGATCGACGGCAGGCTCATCGACCAGACCGTTGACGTGCGCGAGTGGGTGCCCGACGCCGTCCAGGAGAGGGTGCATCGCTTCAACGACGTCCTGGTGGCGTCGACGCGGCGCGCGGCGCAGCGCGCCGACTGGGAGACGCTCGTGACGCGGCATCTCGCCGACGGCGCGTTCGGCGTCCACGAGTGGTGGACCCTCGTGCAGATAGCCCGCACGTTGAAAGCCGACTCGCAGCCGGGCGCGACGATCCTCGGCCGCGACCCGTCGTGGGCGACCGACGTGCTCGCCGTCCGGGTCTGGAGCGCACAGGCCGCCGGGGAGCTGACGCTCCGATTGAACAAGGCCGTCGCGGCGGTTGCGCCATCGCCGTCCATGGCCACCGTTGCCGCGGCGTCGGCCGTGGGCCGCGGAGGCGGCGCGGTCGTCGCAACGCTCGCATCGGCCCCGCCGTTGCCGTCCGGCCGCGCGCGACTCTGCAAGGAGCTGCGCGACCTCGTTCCACCGCCGCCCAGGCGGCCGCTGCCGATTGTCAACACGGCCATCAACCTCGTCGCCGGCACCGACCTGGCGTGGCAGGAGCGTCAGGCCGATTCGTTCGCGCTGACCGCGCTGCACGGCGGCAGCCCGAGCGTCGGCTATCGCAGGATGTCGGGCAGCGAGGACGATCCGCGCGGGTACGGCGGACGGTCCGGCGTGTCGCTCGGCACCGCGATCACCATCTCCGGCGCCGCGGCGAATCCGAACATGGGCTATCACTCGTCGCCGATCGTCACGCTGCTGCTGACGCTCTTCAACGCGCGGCTTGGATCGTGGATGGGCAATCCGCGGTACGACACGCGGTTCAACCACTCCTGCCCGCACGGGCGGCTGCTGCCGATGGCGCTGCACGAGGCGTTCGGCTTCACCGACGCGAAGGGCGACTACGTGAACCTGTCGGACGGCGGCCACTTCGAGAACCTCGGGCTGTACGAGCTCGTGCGCCGCGGCTGTTCGCACGTCCTGGTGATCGACGCCGGCTGCGACGAGAACTACGCGTTCGAGGATCTCGGCAACGCGGTCAGGAAGATCCGGGTGGATCTCGGGATCAGCATCACGTTCCGCGGATTTCACGTCGGCCCCGATCAGCCGCCCGTGGCACACGGCGCCGCGCAACTCGTGTCCGGTTCGGGACGCTACGTGGCGATCGGCGAAATCCAGTATTCGCGGCGCGACCCGACGCTCGAAGACGGCAAGCTGCTGTACGTCAAGCCGGCGATCTTCGCCCACGACGAGCCGATCGACGTCCGGAATTACGGCCGTACTAACCCGAAGTACCCGCACGAGCCGACCACCGATCAGTGGTTCAGCGAGTCGCAATTCGAGAGCTATCGCGCCCTGGGGGAGCACATCGTCTGGACGGTGTCGGGCACCACCGGCGCGCAGGCGGCGCCGGCCACCATCGCGGACCTGTTCAACCGCGCCGAGGCGTACCTCGAACGGGCCTGACGCCGGGATATCGCGGCCGCGCGAAATCGCGTTACCATCACGCCATCCTTACGAAAGGAGGATGGCCACGTGAGCAAAGAGCAACTCCTCGACCGGGTCGACACGACCCGTCGCCGATTCCTGAAGCGAGTCGTCGGCGGCGGCGCGCTGCTGCTCGCCATTCCTGCGTCGACAATCGTCAATGCCGCGCCGCAGGACCAGGGCGACGGCAAAGGCAAGGGCAAGGGAAAGGGGAAGGGGAAGGGCAAAGGCAAGGGGAAGGGCAAAGGCAAGGGCAAGGGCGACAACTAGCGGCGGGTCGTTCATTCTTCGAGGCTTTCTTTAGTCGGTTGCCGGGAGCACAGGGCATCGTGCTCCCGGCGGCTTTCCTCCATGGAACCCGAGGCACTCCTCCTCAGAAATCCATTCGTCGCGCTTGCCCCGACAGACGAGGGCTACCTGGCCTACGACGTCGCGCGCAACCGGCTGCATCGGCTGAACCCGTCCGCGGCGCTCATCATCGAGCTGTGCGACGGCACGCGCTCCGCGGCAGCGCTCGTCGACGACCTCGCCCCGCTCGTGGCGGATGATTCACGGGCGGGCTGCCTGCGCTGGATCGAAGGCGCCATCCAGGATGACCTGCTGAAACCGCTGGCGCCTGGCGCCTCCGGCCCCGCCACGCCGGAGGCGGGTTACTTCTCGTCGCTGGCGTCGCGGCTGCGCAGCGAAGGGCACGTGCTCGCGGCGTTCGTCTGTCAGCACTACGCGACGCTGCAGATGGCGGACACCGCCGAGCAGTGGGCGGCGCTCGGCGAGCTGGCGCACATCATCGGCCGGCGCGAGGACGCCCGCGACGCCTACGAGCACTACCTGGCGCTGTCGCCCGGCGATGCGGAAGTCGAGCACATCCTCGTCTCGCTGCGCGGCGATCCGGCGCCGCCCCGCGCGCCGGACGCGTGCATCGTCCAGCTCTACGAGCGGTTCGCGGAATTCTACGAGCGGAACATGGTCAGCGACCTCGAGTACTGCGGTCCCGAGGTACTCGCACGGGCGCTGCATCGCGTGCTCGGCTCGACGGCGCAGCTCGACGTGCTGGAGGTCGGCTGCGGAACTGGCCTGGCCGGGCCGCATCTGCGCACGCTCGCGCGCCGGCTGACCGGCATCGACCTGTCGCCGGACATGGCGAAGCGGGCGAAGAAAACGAATGTCTACGACGCCGTCGAGGTGGCGGAGATCACCGAGTGGCTGTCGCGCAGCGGCGATCGCGAATTCGACCTCGTGGCCGCGTGCGACACCTTCATCTACTTCGGCGATCTGCGGCAGGTGCTGACGCCTGCGGCCAGCCGGCTGCGGCGGGGCGGGACGATCGCGTTCACGGTCGAGCACGGGGACGAGGAGGCATTCCGGCTCACGGACTCGGGCCGGTACGTGCACAGCGAATCACATGTTCGAGAAGCGGCTGCCAACGCTGGGTGCGATGTCGTCAGCGTAGACCGCATCGTGCTGCGGTACGAGTACGGCGAGCCGGTGGCCGGCCTCGTCGTGGTGCTTCGGCTGATCTGAGAATCAGGCGGTCTGACGCGCCGCCGCCGGGATCGAGACCTCGGCGTCGATGGCGGCGATCAGCTGATCGGCGGTGTACGGCTTCCGCAGGAACCGGACGACGGGCATCTCGAGGCAGCGCGGATCGTGCGACGCGACGCCGGTGACCACGATCGTGGGAATCGTGCAGAGGCGCCAGTCGTGGCGCTGCCGCTTCATGAACTCCCAGCCGTCCATGACCGGCATCATCAGGTCGAGCAGGATCACGTCGGGGCTGGCGCCCTTCGCCATCACCGCGAGCGCCTCGCGGCCGTTCTCGGCCTCGACGACGTCGTAGCCTATCGACGACAGCAGCGCCGCCAGCGCTTCGCGCGCGAACTCGTGATCTTCGACGACGAGGACGACAGGTTTACGCGGGGCGCCGGCACGTTCGCGGTCGCGGGTCGATCGATTGTCGCAGGACACGAGGGTACTCATGGGGCGGAGCAACCATCGCAATTTCCTCACCAGGTGGTCACGGTCCGCCCGCGCGCCGGTAACTGCCGCGCATGACGCGAGTTGGCCTCGCTGCACACTCTCGCACTCTCATCGTCTGTGGTTCATCTCGGGACAGCGCGTCGCAGGAGATGGAACACGCCCATTGCGAGTCAGAGTCGGATGCACGCCGTATGCGAGTCAGATACTGGCCGTATGCGAGTCAGAGTCGGATGCACGCGAGTCGGAGTCGGATACAGGCCGTAGGCGACTCCGACTCGCGTACGGCGCGACTCAAGGTTGCGGAATCTGCGCGATCTAGAGGCGCGCGAGGTAGGAGACCTTGAAGAACAACGCGCGCGCCGTCGCGATATAGGGGCGTCGCCCAACGCTCTCGAGCACCGAGCCGTAGCCGACGTGCGCGACCGTGCCGGGCGTCAGCTCGTACGACGCGAGGAAGTCGCCGAGCACACGCCGCTTCGAGCTGTCGAACTGCGCGATGCCTCGGAGGAAGAACCGCGGGCTGAACTGATAGGTGTTCCGCAGGTTGACGATGTGGACGTTGTAGACCTGCTCGCCCGTCGTGCGATCGAACCTGACGAAGTCGTAGGAGAGGTTGTGCGCGAGCTTCGCGCTCGGTTGCCAGTCGATCCCCAGGTTGCGATTGGTTTGCGTGCCTCCGAAGGGGTCGAGCGGGTCGTAGTAGATCGCCGGAGACTGCTCGAGCGTGCCGCTGACGTTCAGCCACCTCGTGATCTGCGCGCGGCCGTCGGCGTGCATCCGTCCGGTGCGGAACCGGCGCCCGGCGAACGTCTCATGGCCGCGGTCGAAATCGAGGCGGAGGCTGCCTTGCCGCACGAAGTTGAACCGGATGCCGGGCATCACCTGGAACTCGGTGCCGCCCTGCGTCCGATCGTCCGATGCCGTTGTCCATGCAAACGGCGCGACGCGCTTGATCCAGGCGAACGTTCCCGTCGGATAGAAATTCACCTCGCCGTAGTCCCAGGTCCGCGTCAGCCCCACACGATTGAGGAATGCGGTGTCCATCTGGAACCCGCGATCGAAGTGCTCCACGTGGCTGATGAGCGTCAGCCGTCGCGTGCTGTACGCAACCCTCGCGTGGGCCCCGTTTCCCTGCGTCGTGTCACCGCTCGCGCTCTGCGTATCGGAGTGCAGAAGGGCCGCGTTCCAGAGAACAGTCGGTCCCTGCTGGAACGAGATGTCTGCGGCCGCAACGCGATTGTGTTCGACGCCGTGTTCCGTGTCGGTGACGAGCGCGCCGATGTACTGGCCGTTCCCATACGTCCGCAGCGCGCGGCCGATGGTGAACAGCATGTCGCTGCCGGGCACCGACGCGTCGGCCGCCGACAGGACGGCAAACGTTTCGCGTCCGGCTGTTCCCGTCACTTTCACGCCGGCGTCCGGATCGACGATGCGCCGCGTGTGCACCGCCGTGCGCATCGATGCGTCGCCGCCGGTCCCGGCGAGGTTGAAGAGCCCGAGGCCTTCCATGAAGAACGGCCGCTTCTCGTCGAAGAAGACCGGGAAGCGCTGGTTGACCTCCACCTGGAACGCGTCGCTCTCGACCTGGCTGAAGTCCGGGTTGACCGTCGCGTCGAGCGCGATGGTGGAGGTGATCCCGTACTTGACGCTCGCGCCGACATCGCTGTTTGACGAGGCCGCGCCCCACGGCTCCGTGGCGACTCTCGTCTGGTTCCTCGAGACCGTGGCGCTCGGAATGACTTCCAGGACGCGCCGCTGGTGCAGCTCGTCGAAGACGAGTGGCGCGTGTGAGTCGAACACCCACTGGCCCGGCGCCATGGCCGGCCACGACCACGACACGCCCATCCGGCTGCTGTGACGGAAGAACATCACGCCCATCTGGACGTTCGAGCCGTCGTGAAAGCGGATGCTCTGGAGCGGCAGCCGGACCTCGACGACGTAGCCGTCTTCGTCAACGCGGCCGGCGCTCTGCCACACCCAGTCGGGAGCGGAGTCCTCGTTCTTGCCCGTGTTGAGCGCGTCCATCTGGATGCCGCTCGGGTTCACGAACATGTGATACGCGACCTGCCCCGCGCGCGTGGAATCGAGACTCAGCGCAATCCAGTCGTCGTTCCACGCGTTGTCGCGCCGTGTGATCGTCGTGCGGATCTTCGACGGGTCGTCGTCGAAGCAGCGGAACGCGAAGTAGATCGCCTCGTTGTCGTACGCAATCCACACGCTGGTGCGCTGCTTCGCCGGCTCGCCGCGCAGCGGGTTGTAGGAGACCCATGGCTCCAGGGGATACGGCTCGTGCGCCCAGGCGGCGTCATCCAGCACACCGTCCACCTTCGGCGGCGTTGTCGCGCGCACCGCGTGGAGCTCCGGTCTGGTAACGGCCTGGGCGTTCGCAGGCGCTGCGAACTGCGACATGACGAGCATGCCAAGTGCGATTGGGATCCAGAATCGTCCTTGCACGTTCCCATTACGGGCCGGGGTGGTCGAGGGTTTCAATCCGCGCATTCCTGAACGAATACCCGGGCGACGGCAAAAGGTTACAATCCGCTCGCCCCGAGCGAAGTCGAGGGGCTTGCCCCGAGTGGAGTCGAGGGGCGGCTGCATGCCATCCCGGCCGTTGATCGCGTCGTTCGTGCTGCTCGTTGCGGCGGCCGCGGGGCTGTCCGCGCAGAATCCACCTGTGGCCGAGCCTGGCGCGGTCGTGCTGCGCCCGGCGCGCGTCTTCGACGGCGAGACGATGCACGAGGGGTGGGCGGTGCGCGTTGCCGGCGAGCGCATCGAGGCCGCCGGTCCGGCCGCGAGCGTCGCCGCCACGAACGCGCGCGTGATCGATCTCGCGGGCCTCACACTGACGCCCGGCCTCATCGAGGGGCATTCGCACCTCCTGCTGCATCCGTACAACGAGGCGCAGTGGGAATTCCAGGTCGCGCACGAGCCGCTCGCGCTGCGCACGGCGCGCGCGGTGAACCATCTGCGCGCGACATTGCTGGCTGGCTTCACGACCATTCGCGACCTCGGCACCGAGGGTGCCGGCTACGCGGACGTCGGCCTGCGCGACGCGGTAGAGCAGGGGATCGTGCCGGGGCCGCGCGTGCTCGCCTCGACGCGCGCCATCGTCGCGACGGGCGCCTACGACCCGAAGTTCGTTCCCGAATGGACCGCGCCGCAGGGCGCCGAGGAGGCCGACGGCGTCGAATCGATCACGCGCGTCGTCAGCAGCCAGATCGGCAAGGGCGCCGACTGGATCAAGTTCTACGCGGACTATCGATGGGGCCCCGTTGCGGCCGCGCGTCCGACGTTCACGCTCGAATCGCTGACCGCGGGCGTCCGCGCCGCGCACGCGAGCGGAACGCCGGTCGCCGCGCACGCGACGAGCGTCGAGGGGATGCGCAACGCGATCATGGCGGGCGTGGACACCATCGAGCACGGCGATGCTGGCACACCCGAGATCTTCAAGCTGATGGCCGAGCGGCGCGTCGCGCTCTGTCCGACGCTGGCCGCCGGCGACGCGACCGCGCAGTACGCGGGGTGGAAGAAGGGCCAGCAGCCCGAACCGGACTCGATCGTCCGCAAGCGGGCCAGCTTCAAGGCCGCGCTCGCCGCCGGCGTCACGATCCTCAGCGGCAGCGACGTCGGCGTCTTCCCGCACGGCGACAACGCGCGCGAGCTCGAGCTGATGGTCAACTACGGGATGTCACCCGCGGATGCGCTGAAGAGCGCGACGTCCGTCGCCGCGCGCGTGCTGCGCATGGAGAACCGCATCGGCGCGATCAAGCCCGGGCTGCTCGGGGACATGGCTGCGTTCGACGGCGACCCGACGCGCGACATCTCCGCCCTCCATCGCGTGAAGTTCGTGATGAAGGGCGGCAAGATCTACTAGACGCGGGCAATCTTCGCATCGGCGAGTGCCTCCGCCGCGCGCCGTGGCCTGCGCGCGGCGGGTGATCGCTGCCGGCGATCAGTGCCCGACGCGCGTCAGCGCGTGCTCGAGCACGTAGTTGGCGACGTTCACGCCAAGCGCCTGTCCGTCTTCCGTGGCGGACCGGAAATGGATACCCGCATAGATGCGCGCGTTCTTCACCTCCTCGAGCGCGGCCGAAAAGCTGCGGAACGAGCGGACGACGCCGGGCATCAGGTCGTTGTCGACCGAGAAACGGGTCCGCTCCCCGAATTGATCGGCAAGCACTGCCGCAGCGGCGCCGCTGACGCACGAGTGTCCTGATGGATATTCCGGATGTGCGGGCGTCGCAAAGAGCGGCGTCCACGTCGCATCTTCGACGGTCGCGGGATTGCCGTCCGTTGAGGCGAGCGGAATCGCCGTCACCGGACGCCAGAAGACGTACATGTACTTCGCTTCCCAGCATCCAATGGCCGCGTCGGCCATCGCGAGGTTCAGCAGCGCGAGCACACGCGCATTGGCGAGCGTCGATGTCCCTCGCCCGGAACGGTCGCTCCTGCGATCGCCCGAGTCGGCCCGCCCGTCGTCCCCGTCACCACGCTCCTGGTTGCGGTCGACGATGAGCGATCTGGCCGCGCTGTTCCACATGAAGTTCGCCGTGCTTGCCGCCCAGAACCACGCGAACTCCGTCTGGTCCGCCGTCCGCAGCGGGCTCCTGGCGCTGCCGATCGTCTTTGTCTCGTTGAAGTCTGCGGCATACCGCGCGCTGGTCAGCGCGGGGGGACCAGCAGGACGGAACTGCCCCGGCGCGGCGATCACCCATGGTGTCATGTAGGCATACTGGGGTCCCGCTCCCGACGCGAAGCCAGGAGGCGTGGGCCGCCACACGCCGACGCCTGTGCCACCGAGGAAGGGTGGTGGTGCGGGCGTGAAGCCGTCCGAGTTGCGCCACGCGAGGATCGCGTTTGCGACCGTCTCGCCCCACGTGGCACCGCTGTCGATGGCGGCAGGCGATTGACGTGTGCCGAGTCCGGCGAGCGACACGGCGAGGCGCGCGTCGAGGACGGCCTTCTGCGTCGGGTACAGCTGCACGAGCGCTGTGTACGCGGCCTTGGCCGCTGCCGCCTCGCGCGATGCACCGGCGGGACCGGCCGGCGGCACATGGACAGGCGCGTATCGGCGGTCGATGCCGTTGACCGCATCGAAGACAGAGGCCTGGACGATCGCGGCAACGCGGGACGCGTTCAACGGAGACGTCCCTCCAACCAGCGCGGCCCGAAACAACATTTCGTTCCAGTCGAGAACCTCGTCGGCCCATGCCGGTGTGACGAGCGACACCGTGATGACGAGAGGGGCGAGGACTAGGGTCCGCCTGTTTTTCATGGCGCCTCCTTCTGGCAACCAGCTCGAGGACCGATAAGGAGGGGGGAAATCGTGCAATGCCCGCAGGCGTTACGCGAGCGGACGGATCGAGGCCTACGGTTGGCGCGACGAGATATACGCCGCGACGTTCAGCATGTCGTCCTGCGTGAGGCCGACGACGACGGGAACCATCAGCGCGACTTCCTTGCCCGTGCGCGCGGCGTGCTTGAAGTCGTAGAGCTGCCGCACCAGGTAGATCGGTGAGCGGCCGGCGAGCGCGGGCACGTTGCCGAGCCCCTTCAACTGCGGGCCGTGGCAGATGCCGCACGCGACGGTTTTCCCCTTGACGATCTTT
>Ga0070694_100001026_pt1 | contig 15888 bp, 11 predicted proteins | sample KBSK1251metaG_FD_65470 | JGI IMG/M metagenome (GOLD analysis project Ga0070694, IMG submission 65470) | Corn, switchgrass and miscanthus rhizosphere microbial communities from Kellogg Biological Station, Michigan, USA - KBS K1-25-1 metaG | ecosystem: Host-associated > Plants > Roots >... | reverse complement strand
TGCCCCCTAATCAAGGAGAATCTGATTGAATTATGCACTGAAACAAATTCCTGAAGAGGATCACGGCAAAGCGGGCGGCAAGCGCGCGGTCGAGCGGATTGAAGAGATCGAGGCCATCGCACGCGCGACCGATGCGCAGTGCCGCACCTGGCAATGGCTGAAAAACTTCACGGCGCTCGGTGTGGGCGGCCCGGTGGCGGCGATCATTTATCCGAGCACGATGGCCGGCGCGGCACGATTGGTGGAAAGCTTGCGGCAAGCGGGCATTCGCTGGCGCGCGCTCGGCCACGGCACGAGCATTCTGGCTTCGGATGAAGTGCATGATTACGTGGTCATCAGTTTGCGCTTGCTGGATGAGCGGCTCACTTTTGAAGATGAGCGAGTGCGCGTGCACGCTGGCTACAGTTTGCCCGCGCTGGTGCAGGCGGCAGTCGAGCGAGGATTGTGGGGGCTTGAAGGTTTATCCGGGATCAGCGGCGGCATCGGCGGGGCGCTCAAGATGAATGCCGGCACGAGGGGGCATGAAATCTGGCACGTGGTCGAAGAAATCTCGCTCGCTTATGAAGGCGAAGTAAGAAGCGTTCCGGCGGCGGAAGTGCTCATGGAAGATGGACAGACTTGCTTGAGTGATGACGATTTGATTCTCGCGGCGACCTTCAAACTCGCGCCGGGCGATCCTGAAGAGATCAAGGCTGAGATGGATCGTTTGTGCGATGAACGCCTTGCCGCGCAACCAACTGGAGCAGGCATCGCGAGCCGTATCTTCAAAGACGCGGAGGCGGATTCGACCGGACGGATCATTGACCAGCTTGGCTTAAAAGGCAAAACGCACGGCGGCGCGCGCGTTTCGGAAACGCATGCCGAATTCATCGTCAACGAAGGCGGCGCGACCGCCGAGGATGTTTTTGAATTGACCGATATGATTCGCGAACGGGCGAAGCGGGAGCACGGGCTGGATCTGGAGTACGAAATTGATGTCTGGAGGGATGAAACGGAATAATGAAGGCAGTACGCAGCAACAATATTCATTCGCGACAAGTTTCGGCCAGCACGCTGGCCGCACGGCATCAGCGCGTGGCTCCAAAACGGAGGTCGCGTGGATTGCGGAATGATTCACGCCGCGCGGAGCCAAGGCGCCGCAAACGATCAGCACCGCGCATCTCTCCCATCATCTCGCGCGCGCAAGTGATGCGCGTGACGCGAACGTGCTTGGTGCTCGGCATCGCCGTGGCGATTGTCCTGGGAATCTTAGGCGCTTATCGCACGTTTGCTGGTTCACGCCTCTTCGCGCTGCGCCGGATTGATCTGCAAGGCGTGACGCATGCTTCGCGTGATGATTTGATGCGTGTGTTGCGCAAGAGCCTGACGGGTGGTTTATGGCAAGCGGATCTCGATGAAGTGCGGAGCGAGCTTGAGCAGCATGCCTGGGTGCACGATGCCGAAGTGGTGCGTGTGCTCCCCGACACGCTGCGGGTGATGATTACCGAGCGCGAGCCGTTCGCACTCTCCCGCCGCTCCATGCGCGGGCTCATGTGGGTGGACCGCGATGGCGTCGTCCTCGGCGAGCATAATCTGTTCAAAACTGAGACCGTACTGCCCCTCATCAGAGGACTGGAAGAAGGAGAAGGAGAAGCCGTGCGCAAGGCCAATCGCCAACGCATGGTCGCTTATCAACAACTCCTCGCCGAGCTGGATCAAGGTCAGTCGCCTTTGTCTGAGAAGATTGATGAAGTCAACCTCGATGACCTCAAAGACGTGCAGTTGCAGCTCGCCGGTAAACGAATCATGGTCAAGGTGGGCGAGCGCGAGTTTCGCGCGCGCTTGGAATCCGCGCTCAACGTGCTCGACGCCATCGAGCGCAAGGACATTTCGACGCTTGGCCTGTTCAAGGTGACGGACGCCGAGCGCTTAATCAAAGGCAGTAACCGGATCGCTTACCTCAACGCCACGCACCCGGGACGCGTGACGGTGGGGCTGGCGCCGTAAAACAGTGGCCGGCGGTCGGTGGCTAGTGGTCAGATGCTATGAACTACTGACCACTGACCACTGACCACTGACCACCGAGGCAAATGATGGCAAAACGATCTTCACATGTGGTGGGACTCGATATTGGGACGACGAACGTGCGGGCGGTGATTGCGGAGCAGCTTGATGGGCGGATGGAAGTGGTTGGCATCGGCGAGGTCGAATCGAAGGGCTTGCGCAAGGGCGTGATCGTCAACCCGGACGCCGCTGTGGAAGCGATCAAGCGCGCGGTCGAAGGCGCGGAGTTGATGTCGGGACTGACGGCGCACGAAGCTTACGTCGCGCTCGCTGGTTCGCATATCAAAGGGCACAACAGCCAGGGCGTGATCGCCGTCTCCAGCCGCCACCGCGAGATCGGCCGTGAAGATATTCAGCGTGTGATTGACGCCGCGTGCGCCGTCTCGATTCCTTCGGGGCGCGAGATCGCCGATGTCTTGCCGCAGGAATACACCGTAGACGATCAGGACGGGATCGGCGATCCGCTTGGCATGCTCGGCTCGCGGCTCGCGGCTTCGGTGCACATCATTACCAGCCCGATTGCGGCCAAACAGAACATTATTACGAGCGTCAACCGGGCGGGTCTGTCGGTCACTGACATGATGCTCGCGCAATTGGCGGCGGGCGAAGCGGTATTGACAGATGAAGATCGCGAATTCGGCTCGGCGCTGGTGGACATCGGCGGCGAAACGACGAGTCTGGCGATTTATCAGCGCGGCGCGGTGTGGCATACGGCGGTCTTTCCAGTCGGCGGGAGCCACTTCACCAATGATATTGCGTTCGGGCTGCGCACGCCGATTCCTGAAGCCGAGCGCATCAAACGTGAATACGGTTGCGCGTATCGTCCCTTGATGACACCGGGCATCGCGTCAGAGATGATCGAAGTGCCGAGCGTCGGCGGGCGGGCGCCGCGCACTCTCTCGCGGCAAATTCTCTGCGACATCCTCGAACCACGCGCCGAAGAGATTCTGACGCACGTGCAGGAAGAGATCCGCCACGCTGGTTTCGAGCGGCAATTGTCGAGCGGCATCGTGATTACAGGCGGCGGCGCGATGCTTTCAGGGGTGGTGGAGATTGCGGAGCAAGTCTTCGATGCGCCAGTGCGAGTGGGCGGCGCCTTCGATGTCGGCGGCCCCGCGGATGAAGTCATGCAGCCGGGATATGCGGCGGCGGTTGGTTTGGCGGTGTATGGATTGCGCGTTACGCCAGGGAATGTCAACACCACACGCCAGCCAGGGCGCAAGGCTGTGGCCCATTCGGTGGCCGCACGCGTCAAGAGCTGGCTGGGCATGTTGTGATGGGGAACGCAGTGCGTTCGAATTGGATCGCGGATTGATGAATTTGAGATTTGAGATTTGAGTTTAGGCTGAAATTTGAGATGGGATTTGATGTTTGAGGTTGCGGGTTGGGAGACGGACGGCGGGCGGTGGAAGCAGATCGTTGGTCACCGCCAAAAAAATTATCGAAGGAGACGCAAAAAAAATCGGCGCTGAGCGTTTGGCTCTTGGCAAATCTACATCTTGTGCTAAAATCCACGCTCACATACAAGATAACGCGCCAGCAGTCAGGGCCGCAGACAGCAGTAACTCACGCTCGCTGATCCTTGATTGAGAAAGATTTGTGGAGTCTCAGTTCGATTCTTGCCCCTCGCCGTGCGTCTTCGCTACCGGTGATCTGCGAAGAACGGCACGAGGCCCGGCACGGCTGGGCAAAATATAAGTCATGAACAAGCCACAGACATTTGATACACAGCAGGAGGCACAGGATGGCAGCAGATGATCGCAAAGGACTGAACTTCACTTTCGGTGATGAGCCCCCGATGACGGGTGCGCGCATCAAGGTGGTGGGCGTGGGCGGCGGCGGCGGCAATGCCGTCAACCACATGATCGAAGCGCGAATCGAAGGGATCGAGTTTCTGGTTGCGAACACCGACCTCCAGGCGCTCAAAAAATCGCACGCTCCGATCAAGCTTCAAATGGGCGCGAAGCTCACCAAAGGCCTCGGCGCGGGCGCGAACCCTGAAATCGGACGTGACGCTGCGCTCGAAGACACCGAAAAAATCATTGAGGCTCTGGAAGGCGCGGATATGGTCTTCGTCACCGTCGGCATGGGCGGCGGCACAGGCACCGGCGCCGCGCCGATCATCGCCTCGCTCGCTTCCGAACTCGGCGCGCTGACCGTCGCGGTCGTGACCAAACCTTTCCCCTTCGAAGGCCGGCACCGCATGAAGCAGGCCGAAATCGGTTTGCAGGAATTGCGCTCGGTGGTAGACACGCTCATCACTATTCCCAACGAACGGCTCAAGCAGACGGTAGATCGCAGCATGACGCTGGCCGATTCGTTTCGCATGGCTGATGACGTGCTGCGTCAAGCCGTCCAAGGCATCTCCGATCTGATCACCGTGCCCGGTTTCATCAACGTGGATTTCGCCGACGTGAAATCCATTATGAGAGGCATGGGCATCGCGCTCATGGGCACGGGCCACGCGGTCGGCGAAACCCGCGCGCTCGAATCCACGCAGAAGGCTATCTCCAGCCCGCTGCTCGAAGAGGCTTCGATTGACGGCGCGAAAGGTGTGTTGGTCAACATCACGGGCGGCCCCGATCTCACGCTTTTCGAGGTGGACGAGGCGATGCAGATCATTCACAACGCCGCCGACCCGGATGCCAATATCATCTTCGGCACGGTCACTGATGAGCGGTTGCAAAACGAGATGAAGATCACCGTCATTGCCACTGGGTTTGACCGAGAGAAAGCGGGCGAGAATCTTCACAATTTCCCTGTCCGAGGCAACGGCGGTTCGACTTCGCCCACCCGTCCTGGTGGCGGCCCACCCCAGCCACAAACGGCGCGCACGGCCGAGGATTATGATGTGCCAGCCTTCATTCGCAAGAAGGCGGATTGAAGAATGGTCATTAGTCCTGAGTCTTTAGCCCTTTGCAAATGGCTCAGGACCAATTCAGTGACCAGTGACCAATAACTCTTGGCTGCCACATTTCACTTGCGCGGACAAAGGCGATTAAGGTAGCATTGGCCCATCGTTGAGTAGCAGTATTAAGTGTTGATCGCCCCGGCGCTTAGGCTTAGCGCTTGGCGTGCGGTTCCCGCAACGTTCCTCAGTTGATCTCTCCTGAGGGATTTCTCGAATAAGTTTTTTGGTGTGCGGCCAAGTTCGCTCGCATCTGCCATAGCGCACTCGGGCCTCACGGCAGAAACTCACGAATGGCGGCCACGTGCGCTTAGTACAGACGCTCCAACCTCCACGCGGTACAAATAATTTAGTACCAACTCTTGAAAGAGGAGAATAGACGGTGAATAGGAAATTGATTCGCACCACATTAGCTGAGGTCAAAGAACGGGAGCAGCAGCATGCGCGTCATGTGCCGCCGCCCCAGCCGCAGCAGCATCAATCGAACAGTGGCGGAGGCAGCGCTTCAGCCGCCGCGCAACGCAAGCGCATTCCGCCGGAGCAGACCAACGCCGAGAGCTTTTATTACAAGAAGCAGATGGATTCGCACACACCGATGGTGATTGTGCTCCAGGACGGCGAAGCGCTGCACGGCATCATCGAATGGTATGACAAAGGCAGCCTCAAGCTGCATCGTGAGGATGGCCCAAACCTCCTGATCCTCAAACACAACATCAAATATCTCTACAAGGATCAGGAAGAGAAGGACGAAGAGTAGCCCTTCATGCCAACCAACGGATGATCCGCGCACTCGGACCGCCCGCCTCACTGGCTCCGACGCGCGCCAATCAAGCTGACCTGAGTTGACTTTTGTCACGCGCCTCGCCCTTCCATCCTTGATGTATCGTTCCTAGCGGATGGCCTAGCGGATGGCTCAGACCGCAGCCTTGGGCTGACGGTTGACGGCTGATTTTATGACCGAGTTGTACGGCCACGAAGCGCCTGCTCTACGCCCACGCATCGGCGTCACCATCGGCGACCCAGCGGGCATCGGGCCGGAGGTCACGCTCAAGGCTGTGACGAGCGATGAAGTGCTCGCGGTTTGCTCGCCGGTCATCATTGGAGATGCGGCGTATCTCGCGCACTGGTCGCGCCGATTCAATCTCGCGCGCGGCTTCGATGTCATCAATGTTGGCGCACCGCTGCCAGCGAACCTCGAAGCTCCTGTCATCTACAACCTGAATAACGTCCCCGGCTCTATCGAAATGGGCCGCGAGCAGGCGGCTTGCGGGCGGGCTGCGGCTGAGTTCATCGAAGCCGCCGTTCATCTCTGTCAAATCGGCGAGCTGGATGCCATGACTACCGCGCCGATCAATAAGAGCGCGCTGCATCTCGGCGGATATGCGTTTCCGGGTCACACCGAATTTCTCGCGCACCTCACCCAGACCGAAGACTTCGCCATGGCTTTCATCTCGCCTTCGCTGCGCGTCGCATTGCTGACGACGCATTTGCCGCTCGCCAAAGCCATCACCCAGGTGCGGAAGGAACCGCTTGAGCGATTGATTCGCCTGGTGCATCGCGAACTGGGCCGTTGCGGTTTAGAGCATCCGCGCATCGCCGTCGCCGCGCTCAATCCGCACGGGGCAGAAGGTGGGCTGTTCGGTTTTGAAGAAGCGGCCGAGATGCTCCCGGCCATCGAAGCCTGCCGCGCACAAGACGGCATTGACGTCGGCGGCCCTTACTCCGGCGATACGATTTTCTTGCGCGCCTCGCGCGGCGAGTTCGACATTGTCATCTCCTGCTATCACGATCAAGGCTTGATCGCGGTCAAATGCTTGTCGTTCGGCGAAGCGGTCAATGTCACACTTGGTTTGCCTTTCATCCGCACTTCAGTAGATCACGGCACGGCTTTCGACATCGCCGGTCAAGGCAAGGCCGAGCATTCGAGTATGATCGCCGCGATCAAACTGGCGGCTGAACTGGTTAAGCAGGAGCGTCGCTCCCCGCAAATTTAGAGTGATTGGTGTCAGACCCAAGACTACGAAGCGGCGCTTGCATCTCTCAAATTTTCGCAGCACACTAGCACTGCTCCCTCCTGGTCACCGCCCTATCTGGGGCCATAGATCGAAGTTCTGTTCTTAAATGTCATTACCTGCGCCCAACCAGCCCGTATTCTATGATCCAGCCGGAAAGCGACGGCGTCATGTGCGCCGTACAGGATGGACGTTGTCGGTGATTGTGACGTCGCTCGCGGTGATTCTGATCATCAGCGTACTCATCAACCCCTTGCTGCCAGAACTTCATCTGCGGTCCGTATCTGCTCTGCCGCGCGCAACCGATGCTCGGCCACAACCGCCGCCGCTGCCCACCGGCCCGCGTGGGCAAAAGGCACGGTACGCTAAGACAGCGCTGGATCGCGCACTGGCCAACACCACGATTGTGCCGAGCCGCAGGCCATCGCAAATGCGCGTGACGCCGCCCAGTGCCGTGCCGGATACGCGCAACGCTTTATCCGCTTCATCCAGCAAACCGCTCGCCATCGGCTTTTACGTCAATTGGGATGATTCGAGTTATCAATCGCTCAAGCACCATGTAGCGGAACTTGATTGGGTGGTGCCGGAATGGATTCGGCTGCGCGATGGCGATCAGCCTTTGGTGCGCGATTTGGATCCGCGCGCACTCGACTTCATCCGCCGCGAGCGGCCGCAGATGCCGATTCTGCCGCTCATACAAAATTATCAGAACGAGCAGTGGAATCCCGGCATTCTCGTCCACGCTATCACCGATGCCACATCGCGCAAGCGGCTGGTAAACGCGCTCGATCAACTTGTCACGCAGGAACGTTTCGGCGGCGTCTGCATTGATTTCGAAGAAGTGCCTGCGTCATCGCAAGCGCATCTACTCCAGTTTATGCGCGAGTTGCGCGCCACTTTTCAACCGCGCGGTTTGATCGTTGCGCAGGCTGTGCCGTTCGATGATTCTGATTGGGACTATCGCGCTTACGCCGCCACGACCGATTACTTGATGTTGATGGCTTACGATCAGCATTGGGCGACGAGCGAGCCGGGGCCGGTGGCCGGGCAAGAATGGTACGAGCGAATGCTCACCCGGCGGCTGAACGAACTGCAACCGTCGCGCACCATCATTTGCTTCGGCGGTTACGGCTACGATTGGACGCCAGGTGAGGAGGCGCGCGAGATGACGTTTCAGGAAGCCGTGCTCGCCGCGCATGATTCCGAAACGCAAATCAAATTCGACCCGGCGACGGGCAATTCGTATTTTGCCTATGATGAGGAAGACGGCTCGCATCACCGCGTCTGGTTTCTCGATGCCGTCACGGCTTACAACCAGATGCGTGTTGCCGCCAGCCACAGAGCGGCAGGTTTCGCGTTGTGGCGATTGGGGTCTGAAGATCCATCGCTGTGGGCTATTTTCGGCGCGTCACGCCTGAATGCTTTGCCCGATGGCTTGCGTCAGATTCGTTACGGTTACGATGTGGACTTTGAAGGCACGGGCGAAATTTTGCAGGTCGTGGCGGAGCCGCGAGCCGGCGCACGAGAGATCAAGCTGGATGCCGCAACCGGATTGATTACCGCTGAGACTTACACCGCTGTGCCATCCTCTTACGTCATTCTCCGTGCGGGTGATCGTCCAATGTTGGTCGCCCTGACTTTCGATGATGGTCCTGACGCCGTCTGGACGCCGCGCATTCTCGACCTCCTCAAACAGGAAAATGTGCCCGCCAGTTTTTTCATTATCGGCGCGAACGGACAAACCAATCCGGGATTGGTGCGGCGCATCCTGGCCGAAGGGCACGATCTCGGCAATCACACCTTCACGCATCCGAACCTCGGCGAAATGCCAGGGCGCATCACCGAGCTTGAACTCACCGCCACACAGCGTTTGATCGAATCATTGACCGGGCGCTCGACCAAACTTTTCCGCGCGCCTTACTTCGGCGACGCTGAGCCGACGACACCGGATGAAGTGGAACCGATTGTACGCGCTCAGCGGCTGGGCTATTTATCCATTGGGCTGCGCGTGGATCCGGATGATTGGGCATTGCCGGGCGCGGATGAAATCGTCAAGCGCACGATTGCTGGTGTGACCAGCCCGGATCCGGATCAACGCGGGGAGATCGTTTTGCTGCACGATGGCGGCGGCGACCGCGCGCAAACCGTAGCGGCGCTTCCGCCGCTCATCCGCGAATTACATCAGCGCGGATTCCGTTTCGTCACTGTCTCAGAGTTAGCCGGGTTGACGCGCGATCAAGCCATGCCGCCGATTCCGCCGGGGCAGGGCCTTTTCGTGAGTGCCGATGCGATCACATTCTATTCGCTTTCGCTTCTTGGCTGGGCGCTGCGCTGGGTTTTTCTGATCGGGATCATTTTCGGTTTAGCGCGCATGATCTTCATCGGCGCTTTGGCTTGGGCGCAGTGGCGGCGTGCGCGGCGGCGCGCTCGCGTGCACGCGGGCGAAGATTATCATCCTCTGGTTTCGGTCGTCGTGCCAGCTTACAACGAAGAGCGCGTGATTGCGCAAACTATCAAAAGCTTGCTGGCTTCGACCTATCCGCGTTTTGAAATCATTGTCGTGGACGATGGCTCGCCCGACCGCACCAGCCTCGTGGTGAGCGAGCAATTCGGCGATGAATCGCGAGTGCGTCTTTTGACCAAAGAAAATGGCGGCAAAGCGGAAGCGCTCAATTTCGGATTGCGTCACGCGGCAGGCGAGATCATCGTCGCGCTCGATGCTGATACGATCTTTACGCCGGAAGCTATGGGCGCTCTCGCCGGGCGTTTTTCTGATCCGCACATCGGCGCTGTGGCTGGCAATGCCAAAGTTGGCAATCGCATCAACCTCATTACACGCTGGCAGGCGCTCGAATACATCACGGCGCAGAACCTCGATCGCCGCGCATTTGCCAGTCTCAACTGCATCACTGTAGTGCCGGGCGCAGTCGGCGCGTGGCGGCGCGAGTTGTTAGCGCAAGTCGGCGGGTTCGCTTCCGACACGCTGGCCGAAGATCAAGACCTCACGCTCAGAGTGCGGCGGCTCGGTCACAAGATTGGTTACGAGGAGCGAGCAATTGCGTGGACGGAAGCGCCTGACACGTTGCGCGCACTGGCCAGGCAGCGATTCCGCTGGGCCTACGGCACACTGCAATGCATGTGGAAGCATCGGGACGCGCTCTTTCGTTCGCCTTATGGCACGCTCGGCTGGGTCGGCATGCCCAACGTCTGCATCTTTCAGATTCTGTTTCCGCTGATTTCACCAGTCATGGATTTGATGCTGGTCTGGTCGTTCATCGCTGCCGCGCTCGAACGCTGGCAGCATCCAGCGGAGTATACGGGCGCGAATCTCAGACAGGTACTTTTCTATTATGCCCTCTTTCTCGCGGTGGATTGGCTGGCCGCTGCTTTCGCCTTCGCGCTGGAGAAAGGCGAGCGGTGGAGTTTGCTCTGGGGGCTTTTCTTGCAGCGCTTCTGCTATCGCCAGGTGATGTATTACGTCGTGCTCAAATCAGTGGCCAGCGCAGTCTATGGCGCGCTGGTCGGTTGGGGCAAACTCGAAAGAAAAGCTACCGTTGAGATGCAGTCTTGAGGCCAAGTGATTGGCTCGCTCAACGCTGCTCTTTCTGCTGCCGCAGTTCAGCGATCTGACGGCTCAGCTCATCCAGCCGCATGATCAACTCAGCGTGTTGTCGCTCATCACGCGGCGGTGTTTTGCCTTGCATAAAAAAAACGCCGCCCGGTTCCAGCACGCACTGATCAACTTCATCGAGCCGCGCAAATCCCTGCCGGTGCGCCATCGTCAGCAGTTCCGATTCCGTCAGCAACTCTTTGGCTAAAGCTTTCCGGCGGAGCCGTCCGTGCTCGATCAAGATGGTCGGCGAACCTTCGAGCAGTTGATCGAGCCGCCGATGCTTGAAGAGAAACCGCACGACCAGATAATTGATGCCCAGCAGCGAGAGAGCGCCGATCACTCCGCCCGTCACCGAATTGTCATCGCCGATGATCGCATTCTGCACCGTGTTCGAGAGCGAAAGCAGCACGACCAGATCGAACGGATTGAGCTGCGCCAGCTCGCGCTTGCCGAAAATGCGCAAGGCGATCACCAGGAATCCGTAGACGATCACCGGGCGCAGCATCTTTTCCGCTACGGGCAGCGTCAACTGAAACATATCGTGCGCGGTTGTGTTCATCGCAAGCAGCAACATAGAGCTTTTCTCCTCGGAAAATCTATACCGCAATTGGGCAAATTGTATGTCTCACGCGCGCCACATCCAGAGCATGGCGAGAGTTGCCGCGGTCATCACCGCCGCCGTCGCCCAGCCAAGCCAGCGGAGCAGCGGCGGATTGACCCGCGCGCCCATGACGCGGCGGTCGCTCGTCAAAAGCACGACCAGCACGATCAGCGGCGGCGCGAGCACGCCATTGACGACCGCTGACCAGAAGAGCATGGCGACAGCATCGAAGCCCATATAGTCGAGCGCCAAGCCGAGCAGCATCGAAACCGCGACCACTCCATAGAATTTGAGCGAGAGCGGGGGGCGGTCTTCGAGCGAGCCGCGCCAGGCTGCCGCTTCGGCCACCGCGTATGCGCTCGATCCGGCGAGCACCGGCACGCCGAGCATGCCTGTGCCGATCAGCCCCAGCGCAAAGAGCCAATACGCGCCGTCGCCGGCCAGCGGGCGCAACGCTTCAGCCGCTTGCCGCGCAGTGGTGATATTCGTCTGCCCATGCGCATGCAAGGTCGAGGCGGTGGTCAGGATAATGAAATACATGACGAGGCCGGAAAAGAAGATGCCTGTCAAGACATCTGCCCGCATGCGTCGCAGCTCTTCATCCGTCGCGCCCTTGCGCCGTCCGACCGTGCGCTTGCCTTGCGCGCGTTCCTCCTCGACTTCGAGCGCCGCCTGCCAGAAGAACAAATAGGGCGAGATGGTTGTGCCGAGAATACCGACGAAAGTGGCGAGATAACCCCTCGACCATTCGATATGAGGCGTCAGCGTAGCGCGCCATACTGCCGACCAGTCAGGATGAGCCAGGAAGGCCGAGATGACATAAGCGAAGAGCACGAGCGTGAGCCATTTGAAGACACGCGCGATGACGTGGTACGACGACCAGAAGAGCAATGACACAATGAGCACGGCATAGAGCGGCGTCCAGACGAGCGAGTTGATGCCCGTCACCATCTCGGTCACTTCGGCCATACCGCCGAGATCGGCGCCGATATTGACGGTGTTGGCGACGATCAACAAGGCACACGCTCCCCAGAGCACCCAGCGCGGATAACGCCGCCGCACCACGCCCGCTAGTCCGCGTCCCGTAACCATGCCCAGCCGCGCGCACATCAACTGCACGGCAGCCATCAAGGGAAAAGAAAAAAGCGCCGTCCACAATTGCGCGTAACCGAAGGCTGCACCCGTGACGGAGTAAGTCGAGATGCCCGATGGATCATCATCCGCCGCGCCGGTAATCAACCCGGGGCCGAGGTCAGCGAAAAAACGCCGCACTCGGCGCGACAGAAAATGCTTCGATTGAGGTGTTTCAGGTTTCACCGCATCCTGCCTTTTGGTCTTCATCGCTGGCTCATAATGAAAGCCTTGCAATCGAAAGTCTAGTTGCCGCGCCGCACTTGATGATCCGCGCTTGGCGCTTGGCAAATCACCACTCGCTCCCCTATGATCTACCATTCGTGCGAGGCTTGATCGGCTCTCTTTCATCGTAGCCCTGGACTAACACAAGAAAGGCATACTCATCATGATGGGTTTTGATTTGAACGAAGACCACCTGGCAATTGAAAAGATGGTGCGCGAGTTTGCGACCAAGGAAGTCGCGCCGCGCATCAAGGAACTCGACGAAAAGCAGGAGTTCGATCCTTCGATTGCTCGCAAGATGGGTGAATTGGGCATTCTCGGCGTTTGCATTCCGCAGCAATATGGCGGGGCGGGTTTCGATTACATCTCGCTCGGTCTGGCGTGCGAGGAACTCGAAGCGGTAGACACTTTTCTCCGCGTCTTGATGTCGGTTCACGTCGGCCTCAATTCGCTTACATTGCTCACCTGGGGCACCGAGGAGCAGAAGCAAAAGTATCTCGTGCCGCAAGCGAAGGGCGAGAAACTTTCCACTTACGGTTTGACCGAGCCGGGCGCTGGATCTGATGTCGTCGGCATGAATTCCGTCGCGCGGCGCGATGGCAATGATTGGATCTTGAATGGCGAAAAGATGTGGATCAGCCTCGGCAATGTGGCCGATCATTTCCTCTTCTTCTGCTGGACGGATTTAGAGAAGAAGAAAGCGCGCGATCACTCCGGCATTTCGTGTTTCATCGTCGAGCGCGCGATGAAAGGATTTTCTTCCGGCACGATTCACGGCAAGATGGGCATCCGCGCGGGCAACACGGGTTATTTTTCATTGCAGGATGTGCGCGTGCCGCAGGCGAACCTGGTTGGACGTGAAGGCGAAGGCTTCAAGATCGCGATGTTCGCGCTCGAACAAGGCCGCTACACCGTCGCCGCCGGAGCGACAGGCGTGATCCGCGCTTCCCGCGATGCTTCGGTCGCTTACGCCAAAGAGCGGAAGACCTTCGGCGTGCCCATCGCGCAGCATCAACTGGTCAAGCAGATGATCGCCAACATGGAAGCCGATTACGAGATGTGCCGCTTGCTCTGGCTGCGCGCGGGCTGGCTCAAGAACGAAGGCCGCCGCAATACCAAAGAAACTTCGCTCGCCAAATGGCAAGCCACCGTGCGCTCGGAACGCGCCGCGAGCGATGCCATTGAAGTTCACGGCGCGAACGGTTACACCAACGACTATCCGGTTGAGCGCTATCTTCGCAATTGCAAAGCGGCAGTGATCTACGAAGGCACGCGCGAGATTCACACCGTCATGCAAGCCGATTACGCGCTGGGTTTTCGTCAGGACAAAGATCGGCGCTGCGAGTTGCCGCCCTTTAGGCCCGCATCGTAATCGGAAGTCGGGAGCGGCCTCTGGAGGTTGAGTAAATGAAGTTGGGTGGCGCCGGTTTGAGGCAGATTAAAGCCGCCCATCTGGCAGTGATAGAAGCTTGACACACTGAGCTCAATTATTGATACTACCCACGGTGCGGAGACATGGCCGAGTGGCTGAAGGCGGCGGTTTGCTAAACCGTTGTAGGGGCTAAAACCTCTACCGAAGGTTCGAATCCTTCTGTCTCCGCCAAACCTTCCAAAAGCAACACCAAATTTAACCAATAGAGACCGCAAACCTGGCAAGATTTCTCGCTAAACTCATTGCTTCTGGTTGTCTCTAAAGGTGCGAATCGGCTTCATCAAAGCAACCCTGTCGAAGGCGGCGATCTTACTCTTCGGGAGCAGCTTTTCGCCTTACGAATAGCCCCTAAGCCGAAGCCAACTCGCAAGGTGATGCCCATACAGCGTAACGGATGCCGCTTGATCTGGTAGGCTGCCTCATCCATCAAGTCTTCGGCTGCATGACGGCCTCGCTTCACCGCGCGCTTCGCCGCAGGCGCGCTTTCCTCGATGGTGTCAGACACCGCATCAGCCACTACTGTCTTCATGCGGGCAGCTTCATAACCCAAGCGCCCGGCTTTGACGTGCAGTGCTTTTTGCGCCAAACCCTCTTTCATTTCCGCTCCCTCCTCAGGTTGTGCCTCACCACATGTTTTCTGCGATAAACAGTCCTTCATAGCTGATGCCTCCTCCTCTACAAACTCTGCAAATTGATTGCAGACGGAGGGCGTGCTTGACATCTCGCCGACTGCTCTTCGAGGTACGCCTCTCTAAGCAATCCAGCGAGCCGCCAGCGCTCCTTTGAGGAGGCTGAGTCGCCACTTCGTGTAAAAAAAAGAGTACGAAAAGTTCGGGATTGAGCATATATTACAGGCCAGACTACGTGTCGAGGTTTAGCTCTTGAACCTCTTGCAGACTCTGGCCCCACCGTAACTAAAGCCCCACAATTCAAGCTGCCTCGCCAGGAGGTTTCCTTCAAGGTCAATTTGCCTGGGCGAAGTGTGTTTTCCAAGCCCTTTTCTAATTGACCATTTGAGTCTGAATCGTTGATCGGGGTGATGTTGAGTGCAAGAGGGTGCGGCGCAATACTTGGCGCACTTATGTTGAGGGCAGGGGAAAGAAGAAGATGTCAAAAGTCTTGATTGCCGGAGCTGGCCCGGCTGGTCTGACTGCCGCCTACGAGTTATCAAAACTTGGGCTGAGGTCTACGGTGCTGGAAGCCGATCATCAGGTGGGCGGGCTGTCGCGCACCGTCAATTATCGCGGCTATCGCTTCGACATCGGCGGGCATCGGTTCTTTTCCAAAGTGCCGGTGATTAACGAGCGGTGGCAGGAAATACTGGGCGAAGACTTTTTGCTCAGACCGCGCCTGTCGCGCATTTACTACCGTGAGCATTTCTTCGACTATCCGCTCAAGGCGCTCAACGCACTCACCGGTTTAGGCCCGGTGGAGGCAGTGCGCATCGCTCTGAGCTACCTACAGGCGCGCCTGTTTCCGCATCGAGAAGAAACCAACTTCGAGCAGTGGGTGACTAACCGCTTCGGCAGCCGACTCTATCAGATCTTCTTCAAGACTTACACCGAGAAGGTGTGGGGCTTGCCTTGCATGGAGATTGCCGCTGATTGGGCCGCCCAGCGCATCAAGAATCTCACGCTCCGCGAGGCGCTGCGTCAGGCCTTGGCCAGTAACGGGCGCGCTCAAGACGGGCAGATTATCACGTCGCTGATTGAGCAATTCCAATATCCACGCTTGGGGCCGGGGATGATGTGGGAACGCTGTCAGGAACGCCTGGCCGAGCAAGGCCATGACACGATTGGCGGCATCCGCGTCGAACGCATCCGCCATCATCACGGGCGCGTGGAATCCGTCTCCGGGCGCACGAGCGCGGGCCAATTGATGGAATTTAGCGGCGAGCATTTCATTTCGACCATGCCCTTGCGC
>Ga0070694_100001025_pt1 | contig 15891 bp, 9 predicted proteins | sample KBSK1251metaG_FD_65470 | JGI IMG/M metagenome (GOLD analysis project Ga0070694, IMG submission 65470) | Corn, switchgrass and miscanthus rhizosphere microbial communities from Kellogg Biological Station, Michigan, USA - KBS K1-25-1 metaG | ecosystem: Host-associated > Plants > Roots >... | reverse complement strand
TGCAGTTTGGGCTGCGCTACGACTTTTAGGACGTTTTGTTCGTCTGCTTCTTGCTTGGCTGTCCACGCGTGATCGCTCGTTAGGAAGCATTCCGCGAAACGTTACCTATCAAGGGGCGAACATCAGATGTCGTGAGTGGACTCACTCGTTGCTGCGAGATTGCATGGGCCAGGATACGTCGCTCGGTGCGGCGAATCAGGCGGTTCCTCGAGTTGTCGTCCTTGGGTCGTCCTAATCTCAGCGTGAGGAGTTCTATGGACGCAAAAATGTCGCAACAGGTAACCCCTAACTACCCCCCCAACCCTCCCAACAGTTCGAAGTGGCAGGTGATGGTTTTCATGGGTGCCGCAACCATCGCCGGCGAAGAGTCTCTTGCTGAGGCCGCGCAAGCCGACCTGAACGAGATGCAATTGGTCGGGTCTGACGACAAACACCTGAACATCTACGTTCAAATCCATCGTGGTGAGGACAACGCTCCAAAAGCGGGGTACATCGAAAAAGGCAAACCGATCACTATCGACGCGCTCGCTGATGTACCCGATACGCCCGAGCGGCGCAAACTTCACGACGGTCAGGCTCTTTTGGGTTTTGTCGAATCGGTGTTGAAACCCCCTCGGTTTAATCCGGGCGATCACACCATGTTGGTTCTGTGGGGACACGCCTACGATTTCGCGTTCGGCCGCAACAAGAAAAGGAACGGTGTTATCGACGCGATTGATTTGACCGACATCGGCCGCATCCTCAAACGTGTCCAGGAACGATTCGGTGGCGCAAAGCTCGACATTCTTGGCTGTGATGCCTGCGATCTCGCGACGGTGGAGATGGCGTGCGAGCTCGCGCCCTTCGCGAAGTATCTCCTCGCTTCGCAGATTGGTGTTCCAATCCCGGGCTGGCCGTACGATCGCATCCTCGACCGGCTTCGCGACCCGAAAGGCAAGGAAATGCTGCCGGCCGAGTTCGGCTCTTACGCCGTACGCCGGTTCTGCGAAGCGTACAGTCCTGAATCGCGCCCCGTTTCGTTGACGTTCCTCGACCTGCAGCGTGCGAATGAACTGTTAATGAACGGCGCGTACCTGGCGAAAGTGCTCGAGGAGAAGATCGCCGACCCGGGCATGCGAGGCCGTATGGCAGATCTGTTCTGGCAGTCGCAAACAGGCGGCGGCAAACCGTATGTGGATCTCGCGGATCTGTGCCTCACGCTCGTCCGCAGCAACAGCGATGACGCAGACATCGTCGAGGCCGCTACAAATCTTGGCGATTTCCTGATCAAGGCGAACCCCGTGGTTGCCGGTTCACGGAGTGCCAATCGGCCATTCGTGATCGAACACGGTCGCAACACCTGTGAAACCGCGCGGCTCAACGGGATCAGTATCTACGCACCACACGTGGCGCCCGATCTTCAGTTCGATCCGGTTTTCGACATGTACAAGCAGTTCGACTTCGCCAAGCAAACCCAATGGAAAGACGTTGTGCGCGCGCTCGCAACGTTGTCGTAGCGCTTTCGCGATTCAGGAGAGATCGTCATGGCTGACACGGCGCACATTGACGAGCAGAAAGTAGAGGATCAGAAGAAGTTCGAGGAAGAGAGGCGAAAGGAACCTCTCCCGAAGTGGTTCGTGCGCGGGCGCACCGACACCGACCGCGGACGCACCGACACCGACCGCGGACGCACCGACACTGACCGTGGCCGCACCGACACCGACCGCGGGCGCACGGACACGGATCGCGGGCGCACGGACACCGATCGTGGCCGCACCGACACCGACCGTGGGTTCGGTATCGGCGGACCGGGTACCAATCGCGCTGTCGGAGATATCCTCCATGTAGCCGCGAGCCTCGGCGGCCATTTAATCGTGGCCATGGTTACTCCGATCAGTGCATCCATACGAAGTTGCAATTCGGTGGCACAGGTCGGCAATTCCGGACTCTCGTCGGATGACGCCGCCACCCTGGCTCGGCTCAAACGCCTGCAGTTCGAGCTTGTTTTTCAGGAAACGTATACCAAGCGCTGAGCTGCGACGCCACGCGTGAGCAGCCTATGCGGCTCGTCGAGGGGAGGTGCGCGTCGTGATTACTTCGAAGAACGGATTCGCTATGTGATTTCCCGTTCATTCCGCGCTGCGTCGTTTCTGATTGCGCTCTCCCTCCTTCCGCTGAGTGCGCAGAGTCTCCCGGCCGTCCCTTCGGGCGACGTGCGAGAGCTCCTGGCTGAAGGTCTGTACGATCGAGCCGAAGCAGTTGCACGCGACGACGTCGCACGCCTCCGCGTTGCGGACGGTGATGAGTCACTCGAGGTCGCGCTCGCCTCTGACATTCTCGTGCGAGCAGCGATCTTGAACGGACACGCAACGCAGAACGACACGCTCACGTTCGCCAGGAACGCGCTGCGTATCAAGGAGACGCATCTCGGAGCAGACCATCCCCAGCTTGCACCGTCGCTTGCAAACCTTGGTGACGTGTTGACCGCCGCGGCCGAGTACGAAGAAGCCATCGCCATGATGAGACGAGCGGTCGCGTTGACCGAGCGCGGCACCGAACTCGATAATCTCGCCGTCGCCGACGCACTCGATCATCTGGGAAGCACGCTGTCCGAGGCCCGTCGGTACGACGACGCCGTGAAGGCGCTCGACCGCAGCCTCGCTGTGAAGGAGAACGCCCTCGGCGACAACGATCCAGCGATCGCTCGAACGCTCGAAGCACTCGGTCTGGTGCTGCAGCGAAAAGGAGATTACGAGCGCGCGGGACAAATGGTGCGACGCGCGGCAGCGATTCAGCAGGCAGGCCCTGTCGATCACCCGGCGTATGTCGGCACGCTCAACCTGATGGCGCAACAACTCTGGTTCGAGGGTCGTCTCGTCGAGTCAAAGAACACTTCCGAACAGGCAGTAGCCCTCGCCGAGCGCACTCTCAGACCTGATCATCCTAATCTGGCCTTGTCGCTTCGATATCTTGGGGCCACGCTGGGAGATCTCGGCAACCTTGACGAGTCCATCGCGCTGAAAGAAAGGGCGCTGGCGATCGCCGAGCGTGAATTTGGCGCCAGCTATTTCGAGACGGCGCACTACTTGTATTCGGTGTCGTATGCCGCGCTGCTCAAAGGGGAATACGTGAGCGCTCGGGAGCGTTCTCGCCGCGCGTTGACCATCTTCGAGAAACGATACGGCCCATGGCACGACGCCGTTGCGAACACGGTGTCACAACTCGCTCGCGTGGATGCGGCGCTTGGCGATTTCGCGGTTGCGAGAAAGGAACAAGCTCGCGCGCTAGCAATTCAGGAACATGTGGGCGGCCCGAATCATCCGTACGTCGCGGAGGCGTTGATGGACCTGGCGGAGGTGTATCGCGAAACCGGCGCGCCGGTCCAGGCACTACCGTTGCTCGACCGCGCACTCGCAATCAGGCGCAGAAGCTTTGGACCCAATCATCGCGAGGTGGCTTGGACGCTTTCGGATCTCGCGTTAACCCTGACGCAGACAGGCCGGACGACCCAGGCGCAAATGGCGGCCAGACGCGCGGTCGAGATATGGGAAGGGCTCGATACACCTGACGCGCCCGAATACGCCACGGTACTCGCACTGTACGCTGATTTGCAGTTACGGCACGGGGACGACGCGGCGGCGAGGGAGTACTACGCGAAAGCTTTGGCGATTCGCGCAAGGGTGTTCGGCACATCGACTCCCGTGTATGCCGACGCGCAGGCACGTCTCGCGCTGGCGCTCGCCAATCTCGGAGACCGTGAGTCTGCGCTCACCAATGCCGCCGCCGCGGAAGCTGCCGGACGCGGCCATCTGAGCACCATGCTGCAGTCGCTGTCGGAGCGCATGTCGCTCGATTATGCGGCCGTGCGCCCGCGAGCACTGGACCTCATGCTGTCGCTCACCGCATCGACGCCAGAGGCCATTGACGTCGCGATCGATGGCGTCATCCGCGGCCGCGCGTTGGTGCTGGACGAAATGGCGGCCCGCCAGCGTTCGCAGCGCGTGGCCTCCGAAAGCTCCGACCCGCTCAGAGCCGCGTTTCTCGCCGCACAGCAGCGCCTCGCGAACCTGATTGTGCGCGGACCCGAGCACGTGTCGCCGGCGCAGTACGCGGCAGTCCTCGACACCGCACGCCGCGAAAGCGAGCAGGCGGAGCAGGCGCTCACGGAGAGAAGCGCGGAATTCAGGGCAGAGCGCAGCCGTGTCCAACTTGGCCTCGACGATGTGATGGCAGCCGTACCGCCTGGCGGGGCACTCGTCTCATTCGTCCGCTATGAGCGGACATTCTTTCGTGAGCCGGTGAAAAATCCGGCGACGCATCGCCCGGCGCGGCCCTCTTCGCGTACCGAACCGTCGTATCTCGCGTTCGTACTTCAGGCAAACCAGCCGCCGGCTGTCGTGCCGCTGGGTTCGGCTCGGCCGATCGATTCGCTCGTGTCGCAGTGGAGGGCAGACATCGCCGCGGAGGGAGCGGCGTCGCAAATTGCGTCCGGCGAGTCGGTCCGCTCATCCCGAGTATCGGGTTCATCCTTGCGACGGCTTATCTGGGATCGGTTGACGCCTTACCTGGGTGACGCGACCCGCATCTTCATTGTGCCCGACGGTGCGCTGAGCCTCGTCCCCTTCGTCGCGATGCCTATCGGACAGCGCTCCTACCTGCTCGATCGCCCGCAGGTTATCCACTATCTCTCGGCCGAGCGAGACCTCGTATCGACGCCTGCCGATGCTCCGACCGTCGGTCAGGGCCTGCTCGCTCTGGGTGGACCTGCCTTCGACGACGCAACGGTCTTTGCCAGCGGCTCGAATCGGCGAACCTCGGTGCGTGAGTCGCCTGCCTCGCCTGCTGCCGCAGTTCGCTCAGCCGGCTCACCCTGCGAAAGTCTCCAGGGCGTCAGGTTCGCGCCGCTCGCCGGCACGCTCCAGGAAGTCCAGGAACTCTCTCATTTATGGAGCATGCCGGAGATTCCCGAGGAGAGAGCGCGCGTTCTGGTTGGTCGCGACGCCAGCGAACCGACGTTCAAGAAGGAAGCCCACGGATACCGCGTCCTGCACCTCGCCACGCACGGGTTTTTCCTCGGGGATTCGTGTTCGCCCGCACCCGCCGGTACCCGGTCAGTGGGTGGGCTCGTGAATGCATCGAGCACCCGCCCTGCTGCGACGCCCGCGGAAAACCCGCTGCTGCTGTCGGGGCTTGCACTTGCCGGGGCAAACCGTCGGCAGAGCGCCGCTCCCAACGAAGACGACGGCATTCTGACGGCTGAGGAGGTCGCATCTCTCGACCTTGGGGGAGTCGAGTGGGCGGTGCTGTCAGCGTGTGACACCGGCATCGGTCAAATCAAGTCCGGCGAGGGTGTTTTTGGCTTGAGGCGTGCGTTTCAAGTGGCCGGCGCCCGCACGGTGATCATGAGCCTCTGGTCGGTCGACGACGAGGCGACCCGAGTCTGGATGCGGGCATTGTATGAAGGCCGATTTCAGAAACGCCTTACGACGGCGGACGCCATGCGAGCCGCCAGTGCCGCCGTTTTGCGGAATCGAAGGGCGAAGGGACTGAGCACGAATCCTTTCTATTGGGCTGCCTTTGTTGCTGTAGGCGGTTGGAACTGATTCCTTAGACATCCACCTTCGACGCGCCGCCGTCGCCAGCCTCCCCACGCCCCTCCGACTGCCTCCGTTGTTAGAACAGGCGGCCGGCGTCGTTAGAGTCAAAAGGAACGGGCAGGGGACTTCCTGTATCATGACCGCCACAGCACTGACATTCGGGCCGGATTCTTTGATGGCCAACCAGGTGTCTTCGCGCGCGGGCAAGGTGAAACCGGCGGCGCCGGGCGCGGCCAACGCGCTGACGTCGGTGGAGTTGCTCGCCCGCGCCAAGGGCGGCGACAAGGTGGCGCTCAACGAGCTCTGCACCCGGTATCTGCCGCGCCTGCAGAAATGGGCGCACGGCCGCCTCCCAGCCTATGCCCGCGGCGCGCTCGATACCTACGACATCGTCCAGGACACGCTCGCACACGTGGTCAGTCGAATCGACGCCTTCGAGCCGCGCCACGACGGCGCATTTCAGGCGTTCCTCCGGACGGCTCTGCTCAATCGCATCCGCGACGAGATTCGCTACACGCAGCGCCGGCCGACCGACGCCCTGACTGGCGATTTTGCGGCCGAGGGCCCGACACCGTTCGAGGAGGCGGTCGGCCGCGAGACGGTCGAACGCTACGAAGCGGCGCTGACCCGTCTGAAGGAGTCCGACCGCGAGGCGATCATCGCGCGCGTCGAGCTCAGGTTGCCGTACGACGAGGTTGCGCGCGCGCTGGGCAAGCCGACCGTCGCCGCCGCGCACGTGGCCGTCAGCCGCGCGCTCGTCAAGCTTGCGAAAGAGATGTCACGTGACAAACGATCCTGACGATCCCGAGGTCTTGTCGTCGGTGGCGGCGTCGATCAGCGACGGCGCGCTGATCGAGTGGGACAAGGTCGCCCGGCAGGTGATGGGCGAGGATGACGGCGTCCTCAGCGAGCTGCAGGTGCTCGAACGGATCGCGAAATTTCACCAGGGCGAGCAGCAGGGCAGCGCCGCGGGAGCGGCCGGCGCCGACGTTGAAGCGGCCGACCCGCATCGGTGGGCGCACTTCATCATCCTCGGCCGCATCGGACGCGGATCGTTCGGCAACGTCTACCGCGCTCACGACATAAAGCTGCAGTGCGACATCGCTCTGAAGCTGATGCGTGACGAGGGCGACAGCCCGATGAACGTCGCGCGCGTCCTGAAGGAAGCGCGGCTGCTCGCGCGCGTCCGCCACCCGAACGTGGTCACCGTTTACGGCGCCGATCAGATCGACGGACGAGTCGGTCTCTGGATGGAGCTCGTACGCGGCACGACACTCGAGGATCTCCTCCAGCGGCAGGGGACCTTCGGCGCCCGCGAAGCCTCGGTCGTCGGGCTCGACATGTGCCGCGCCGTCGCCGCCGTCCATCGCGCCGGCCTCCTCCACGGCGACATCAAGGCGCACAACGTCATGCGCGAGGAGGGCGGCCGCAACGTCCTCATGGACTTCGGGGCCGGCAAGGATCTCGACCTGGACTTCCTGCGCGCGTATATCGGCGGCGCAGACGACTTCGCGGGCACGCCGCTCTACCTGGCGCCCGAAGTCTTCGCGGGCTCGCCGCGCACGAAGGCCACCGACGTCTACAGCCTTGGCGTCCTGCTCTTTCGCCTGGTGACGAAGCGCTATCCGGTCGAAGGCGACACGCGCGCGGACGTCGAGGAGGCGCACCGCCGCCACACGCGGACGCATTTGCGCGACCTGCGACCGGACCTGCCCGACGAGTTCGTGAGCATCGTCGAGAGTGCGCTCGATCAGGATCCGAGGAAGCGCTTTCAGACTGCAGGAGCCTTCGAAATCGCGCTCGCCAGATTCCTTGGCGCGTCCCCCGAAAGCGGAACCGAGGTCACCGGTGCGCGGCGCGGGATCGCGATCGCGCTCGCGGCGGTCGTCGCTGGCATCGCGATCGGGACGCCGGCCTACTGGCTGACGACGCGCACGCCGACCGCGCCGCCGCCGCCAACAGCAGCCACGACGTCGTCACCGGCCGCGGCGACCGGCACAGCGGCTTACACCATCGACGCAGGCCTCTATCGCGTCTCCGAAACGGGTGAAACCAGACTTCGCCCGGGCGATCGCGTCGCACCAGGCGACCAGCTGGCCCTCCAGATCCAGGTTTCGAAACCGACTCACATTTATGTCGTCAACGAGGACGACAGGGGAGAGTCCTACCTGTTGTTTCCTCTTCCCGATCAACAGGTGGCGAACCCGATTCCGGCTGACCGTCCAGTCCGGCTGCCGGCGGCCGCTGGCGACACGCAGCTGTATTGGAAGGTGACCAGTGCCGGCGGACGCGAGCACTTTCTGATCTTCGCCACGCCGGAGCCGTTGCCCGCCTTCGATCGCATGTTCGCATCGCTGCCGCGCCCTCAGTTGAACGCGCCCGTTCTCGCATCTCGACTCCCCGCGGATGCAGTTGGCGTACTGCGCGGCGTCGGCGGGCTTTCGGCGACGCCTCGCCCAAGCGGCGACAAGCTCGCCGACCAGTTCACGACGCAGCTGCCGCAAACCGCGGAGGCCGCCAACGGTGTGTGGGTCCGTCAAATCACGTTCGACAATCCTCGATAGCACCGAAACAGATCACGCATTTCAATTCCGTCGCTCGCGCACGCTTGCGCGCACATCACCGCGCACGCTTTCGGATCGATCCGAATTCTGTGCGGAGCGTTTAGTCGCGAGACACAGCAGGGCTTACGTCAGATAGCCTATGGGAGTTGGCGGCGTAGGCTTAAGTCCTACGTGCGGCGCGGGTACGGCCAACATGGCGTCAGACCGGCTCACCTCTTGCGCTTCAGGGGGGCGTCAGGAGGATGTCATGCGAAAACTTGCAGCCGTGGTGTTCTGCCTTGTGTGCGCTCAGGGCACGGTCAACGCGCAATACAGACAGAACGTCATCACCAGTGCCGTTGTCGACAAGGTGGGCGGTCTGGTTCTCGTCGCCGGTCAGTTCGGATTCAATCCGTTGGTCACGATCAACGGAATGCCGGTGCATGTGATCTCCGCTTCGGCTCAAATGATGGTCGTCGAGCTCCCTGCAAGTCTGCTCAACGAGCCCGGGACGTATCTAGTGACGGTGAGCACCGGTTCCGGTTCGAAGCAAACCACGTTTTTCGAGATTACGGTCGGCGCGGTTGGCCCGCAGGGTCCCCGAGGCGCCGACGGCGCGCCGGGAGCCAAGGGCAATCCGGGACCTACCGGTGCCACGGGCGCAAAGGGGGAGAAGGGCGACAAGGGAGATCCCGGCACCTCGGGCGTCCATGGCGACAAGGGCGATAAAGGTGACAAGGGCGATCCCGGAGCGCCCGGCGCGAACGGTCTCAATGGAACCAACGGAACCAACGGAGCCAACGGAACCAACGGTGTCAAGGGCGACACGGGCGACAGGGGTCCGGCGGGCGTCGGCTCGCTGCACGTCGCCGATGCGGCCGGCACGCTCGTCGGAACGTTCGTTGCGCCCGACGCGGTGATCGTCAATGTCAACGGTGCCTGGGTACAGTTGAAGCTGACCGGCGCGGCGTTCTCGACCTGTTCGACGGCGGCCACCTTCTGCGGCTTGACCTCCTTCGAGGAGAAGGGGTGCGGCGGGACGGAATACATGGAGGCCGCCAACGCCATGGTTCAGAACGGCCTCGTCATCGACGACGCGGTTCGTTACCCGTCAGGCTCCGCCCAGACCCGCTCGGTCTTGTCGATTCGCATCGCGGGCGGCGGGTGCATGGACTTCGAGAGTCCGAGCACCCAGCAGAACGCGGAAATGAAGTCGGCGCCGCTCTCGTCGCTCGGTTTCGGCGGCGCGTTCCACCTCGCGCAGTAACACCGACTCGCTGACTACTGGGAGGCGACCGTCTGCGTCGCGGCCTTGAGCGATCGCTGGTAGCGCATCACGCCGTTGAGGAGCGCTTCCGCGATCTGCTGGCGATAGGCGCCGCCGCGAAGCAGCGTCGCTTCCTGGTGGTTGGTGAGGAAGGCAATCTCCGCGAGGATGCTCGGCATGGTCGCGCCGATGAGCACCATGAACGGCGCCTGCTTGACGCCGAGGTCCTTCACACTCTTGTTCGCCCGCTTGAGCCGGTCCATCATCGCGGACTGTACGAGCGACGCGAAGTCGCGCGACTCATCGAGCTTGTTGTTGAGCGCGATGGCCTTCACGATGTCGGGTAGCTGCCTCATGGTCCGTGCCGAGGCGGCATTCTCGCGCGCGGCAATCGCCTCGGCGGCGGGGTTCGGCGCGAAGTTCAGGAAGTAGGTTTCGATCCCGCGGGCGCGGCCGTCCTCGCTCGCGTTCGCATGGATCGATAGAAAGAGGTCCGCGCTCTCGCGGTTGGCCATTGCGGTCCGCTCCTCGAGCGGGACGAAGACGTTCGATCGCCGCGTCATGACGACCTCGACGCCCGGTTGCTTCGCGAGCAGCTTCTCGAGCCGCAGCGCGACGTCGAGCACGAGGTCCGCTTCGCTGAGGCCATCGGTCATCGCCCCCGGGTCGTGTCCGCCGTGGCCGGGATCGATGACGATGCGCGCGACACCGAGGCCGAGCTGCCGCGACAGCGAAAAGCCTCCGCGGCCGTTCTTCCGCGGTTCCGATGGCGCGGCCGCCGCGCCGCTGGCCGCCGGAGGCCCCGTGGCGGGTGGCGGGGTAGAAGCGGCTGGCGCGGACGCCTCACGCGAGAAGTCGATCACGACGCGGTACGGGTTGTAGAGCGCGTAGACGGCGTGTGGCGCCGCGGCGGCCAGGTCGAGGACGACGCGCGTCCGCGTGCCGACCTGCCGGCCGACGCGTATCTGGCGTACGAGGTCGTCGGGGAACGTCTGCGCCACGTCCTTGAGCGCCTCGACGGGACGGGTGTTCTGCAGGTCGATGAAGACGCGCGGCGGGCCGTCAATCTGCTCGTCGTGATACGCGGCCTCGTCTCCGAGCTCCAGCGTCACGCGCATCGCCCCTGGCAGCGCCTCGCGGCGAATGGACTTGAGCGTGACGGCCGGCTGCTTCGGCGGTGCCACGACCGCGACCTTCGCCGCATTCAGCCGATTCTGCTGAGGGACGGCCTGCCTGACGAACGGGCTCGCTGGATAACGGCTGCGCAGCGCCTTGAGGAGGCGCAGCGCCGTGCTCCGATCCTCGGGTTGGCCGAATTCCCAGAACGCGTCCGCCGCGAGAACGCCCGCGTGCCAGAGCGCATCGTCGCTGAAGGGACTGGTCGGCAGCAGCCGGGAGATGTCTTCGTAGGCGCCGGCGAGCGTCCGCGCGCGGTCGAGCAGCGGGCTCGCGAGGGCACCCGCTGCGCGCGTATCGATGTCGGCGCGCAATGCCGCCTCGCGCGCCTCGGCCTCCTTGAACAGCTGCGCGCCATTCGAGCCCTGCGCCGACACACCGGGCGCAGATGCGAGACAGACGAGCAGGACGAGGCTAGCGCAGCTGCGCATCGACCTCCTCGAAGTACCCGCGATCGACCAGGACCTCGCGCGGCTTGCCGCCGGCGCCTGGCGAGACGAGCCCTTCGGCCTCCATCATGTCCACGAGCCGCGCGGCGCGGCTGAAGCCGATGCGCAGCTTCCGCTGCAGGTACGAGATCGACACCTGCCCGCTGGCGACGACAATGCGCGCCGCCTCGTCGTAGAGCTCGTCCTTCTCGAACTGCACCCCTTCGGCGCCGCCCTTCTCCTCCCCCGCGGTGATCGACTCGTCGAAAATCGGCTTGCCCTGCTTGCGCAGGAAGCTCGCCAGCCGGGCGCTCTCCTGTTCCGAGATGTACGGGCCGTGCAGCCGGATGCATCGGGACGAGGCCGGCGGCAGGAAGAGCATGTCGCCCTTGCCCAGCAGCTGTTCCGCGCCATTGCCGTCGAGAATCGTCCGCGAGTCGATCTTCGAGGAGACTCGGAACGAGATGCGCGACGGGAGGTTCGCCTTGATCAGGCCGGTGATGACGTCCACCGACGGCCGCTGCGTGGCGAGAATCAGGTGGATGCCCACCGCGCGCGCCATCTGCGCGAGCCGCGCGATCGATTCCTCCACCTCGTTGCTCGCGACCATCATCAGGTCCGCGAGCTCGTCGATCACGACGACGACGAAGGGGAGCGGCTTCGGCGCGTCGGCGTCCTTGTTGCCGGTTTCCTCGAGCACCATCCGGATGTTGCGGTTGTACTGTTCGATGTTCCGGACGCCCTCGGCCGCGAGCGTCTTGTAGCGCTCCTCCATCTCGCGCACGGCCCACGTGAGCGCATTGGCGGCCTTCTTCGGATCCACGACGACGGGCGTGAGCAGGTGCGGGATGTCTTCGTACATCCCGAGCTCGAGGCGCTTCGGGTCGATCATGATCATCCGCACGTCGTCCGGCGTCGCCCGGTACAGGATGCTGGTGAGCATCGCGTTCAGGCCGACGGACTTGCCGGTGCCCGTCGAGCCGGCGATGAGCAGGTGCGGCATCGTTGCCAGGTCGGTGACGTACGGCTCGCCGTGGATGGTCTTGCCGAGCGCGAGCGTCAGCTTCGACGTCGAACGCTGGTACGCGTCCGACTGCAGCAGCTCGCGCAGGGAGATCGCCTCGCGGTTCGGGTTGGGAATCTGAATGCCGACCGTCGACTTGCCCGGGATGCGATCGATCAGCACCGACTCGGCCTGCATGGCGAGGCAGAGGTCGTCGGCGAGGCTGGTGATCTTGCTGTACTTCACGCCCGCCTCGGGCTTGAACTCGAACGTCGTGACGACCGGCCCCGGGTGAATCTGGGCCACCTGGCCTTCGACGGCGAACTCGCGGCACTTCTCCTCGAGCTGACGCGCCGAGTCCATGAGCTCGCGCTCGTCGATTTTCTGTTCCGTCTTCGCAGGGTCGAGCAGCGAGAGCGGCGGCAGCGTGAAGGCACCCTGGCGCCGCGGGGCTTTTGGCGGCTCCGGTTCCGGCAGCGGCAGCTGAGGCGCAATCGTCGCGGTCGTCCGCTTCTTCGCGACGACAGCCGGCGGCGCCTGCTCCGGAGCGGCCTCGGGCGCCTTTGCGACCTCCCGGGCGCCGGCCGCGACCGCGGCCTTCTTCGTCTGCGTGGCGACGACCTCGCGGCGCTGCCTCCGCTTGCGCCAGTCCTCGAACCACGCACGGACGAAGCCGACGCTGCGGGCCGACAGATCGCGCGATCCCTGCCGTGCGTTCGCGAACATCCGGCCGAACGAGAACTGTGTCGAGAGGATGATCGACAGCACGATCAACGTCAGGATGACGATGATCGAGCCGGTTCGATTGAGGTACTCGGCAAACCAGGCGCCGAGCCACGCACCGATGGAGCCGCCGGCGTCGAACGTTTTGCCCGACACGTCCGCGCTGCCGAAGACGAGGCTGAGGAACGAGCCGCTGCAGCCGACCAGCAGCCCGAGCCCAATCATCTTGGTGTAGATGGCCTCGAACGGCTGGCACCAGAAGTAGTACCAGCCTGCCCACGCAATCACGCCGGGAACGAGGTAGGCGGCGTATCCGAGCAGCTGGAACGAGAGCTCCGCCAGGAACGCGCCGACGCGCCCGACGAAGTTCGCGGGCGGATGCAGCGTGGTCGTGGTGAAGAACCACACCGGGTCCGTCGGCTCGTACGTGGCGAGCGCAATCAGCCAGATCAGCGCGAGCGCGAAGAGCGCCACGCCGACAAACTCGCTGATCCGCCGCGACAAGGTTGATTGCGCCATCCGGTCAGATCTCCATCAGCACTGGCAAGACGAGCGGCCGCCGTCCCGACCGCTTCTTGAAAAATCGCCGCAGCTCGACGCGCAGCTTTTCCGTCATCAATCCCTGATCGGCGCGCTCTTCGACGCCCGATGCCTGGATGCAGTCGGCGATCACGGCGCCTGCATCCTTGAACAGCGACTCGGCTTCGTCCTCGGCGACGACAAATCCGCGGGCGACGAGCTCCGGCTCGCCGACGAGCGTGCCGGTCTGGCGGCCGATGGCGACGACCGCCACGACGACGCCGTCGCCGGCAATGTGACGCCGGTCGCGCAGGACCTCGTCGCCCACTTCCCCGACACGCGTCACGTCGATGAGTACGCGGCCGGCCGGCGCCTTGTCGGCGATGCGGGCGCCGCGCTGGTCGAACTGGATGATGTCGCCATTCTCGGCGAGCAGCACCTGGAGCGTGTGCTCGGCGCCGCTCATCACCCGTTTGGCGACGCGCGCGTGCTGCGAGAGCTGGCGATACTCGCCGTGCACCGGCACGAAGTAACGCGGCCGCACGAGCGAGAGCACCAGCTTCAGCTCCTCGGCGCTGCCGTGTCCCGAGACGTGCACGTGCTTCATCGCATCGGTCACCACGTCCGCGCCCCGCCGGGCCACGTGGCTCATCACGCGCGCAATCGCCTTCTCGTTGCCCGGGATCGCGCGCGCCGAGAACACCACCGTGTCGTCGGGCCCGAGCTTGACGAAGCGGTGATCGTCAATCGCGATGCGAGGCAGCGCCGCCTGCGGCTCCCCCTGCGAGCCCGTCGTCAGGCACAACACGTCCTGCGAGGCGAAGTTCTGCACGTCCGAGTCCCGAATCTGCACGCCCGAGGGAATCCGCAGGTAGCCGAGCCGTTGGGCGATCTCGGCGTTCTGCACGATGCTGCGCCCCACGAACGCGACTTTCCGGTCGAACTGCGCCGCCAGGTCCACGAGCACCTGAATCCGGTAGATGCTCGACGAAAAGGTCGCGACCACGAGCTTCCCCTGCGTGCTCGTGAACAGCTCCTCGAACGCATCGATGACCTCGATCTCGGGGCCGGTGAAGCCGCGTCGATCGATGTTCGTGCTGTCGGCAAAGAGCGCCAGCACCCCCTGCGCGCCAAGCTCGGCGAACCGGTGCAGATCGAAGTGCTCGCCGTCGATCGGCGTCTGATCGATCTTGAAGTCACCGGTGTGAATCATCACGCCCACCGGCGTCGTGATGGCCAGCGCCACGCAGTCAGGCATGCTGTGCGTGACGCGGATGAATTCGATCGTGAACGGCCCGATCGTGACGCGGTCGCGGGGCTTGACGGTCTTCAGCCGGTCCTTCGCGTCGATCTCGTGCTCGTCCAGTTTCGGCTGGATGAACGCCAGCGTCATCGCGGTGCCGTACACCGGACCGTCGAAGAGCGGCATCACGTGCGGCACCGCCCCGATATGGTCCTCGTGCCCGTGCGTGAGCACGAGCGCCTTGACCTTGTCGCCGCGCGCCTCGACGTAGGTCATGTCCGGAATGATCAGATCGACACCCAGCTGATCGGGGTCCGGAAACATCACGCCCGCGTCGATGAGGATCGTGGTGTCCTCCCATGACACGGCCATCATGTTCATGCCGAACTCGCCGACGCCGCCCAGCGGGACGACTTCGAGCGTCGCCGGAGACACGTCCGGCACGGTGGACTGATTCATTCGGAGCCCAGCGTTGCTGCCGGTCTCTTTCCTCTGCGGCGCGGACCCTGTCAGGTCCGCGGCTTGTTACGGAACGCGCCCCGGGCGGGGCCGCCGTTCGCGCAGGTTCAGGTCGCTGGGAAGACCTGTTAACCGGGAAGGCTCAACAACTTGCGAGAAAAACTATAGCACAGCTCTCGACAGGCGGGCGATCTGGTCGAGGGTGAGCGCCTCGGGCCGGAGGCGTCCATCAACGTCCGCGCGCTCGAGAAGTTCGGCCGATGAGCGGCCCAGCGCGTCGGCGACCGGCCGGAGGGCGTTGGCGAGCGTTTTCCGCCGCTGGAGGAAGATCCCTCGGACGAGACGCTCGAAGACGCGGCGATCCCCGACATCGACGGACGGCGGGCGAAACCGGAGGCGAACCACGGCCGAGGTCACCTTCGGCGGCGGACGGAAGGCGCCTGGCGGCAGCGTCAGGAGATGCTCGACGTCGGCGGTCAGCGCGACCTGGATGGCGAGAGCGCCGTACTCCTTGCGGCCCGGCTTTGCGCCAATCCGGTCGGCGACCTCCTTCTGCAGCATCAACGTCGCGTCGGAGAAGAGCCGTCCCTCGTCTGCGGCGGCGAGCAGGGCGAAGAGGATTGGCGAGGAGACGTTGTACGGCAGGTTGCCTGCGACGCGCATCGGCCGGGTCTCGTCTCGAAGCACTTCCGCGAGCTCGATGCCCAGGAAATCAGACTGAATCACCCGGAGGTTTTCGATCGCCTCGAGCTGCAGCGTCGTCGCAAGGTCCCGATCGATCTCGATTGCGACCACGCGGCCGGCGCGCGCCGCCAGCGGCCGGGTGAGCGCCCCGCGGCCCGGTCCAATCTCGAGGAACGTGTCGTCCTTGGTGGGATGAACGGCGTCGATGACTTTCGTGACCCACGCGCGCTCGAGGAAATGTTGCCCGAATCGTTTGCGCGGCCTTCCGCT
>Ga0070694_100001023_pt1 | contig 15897 bp, 14 predicted proteins | sample KBSK1251metaG_FD_65470 | JGI IMG/M metagenome (GOLD analysis project Ga0070694, IMG submission 65470) | Corn, switchgrass and miscanthus rhizosphere microbial communities from Kellogg Biological Station, Michigan, USA - KBS K1-25-1 metaG | ecosystem: Host-associated > Plants > Roots >... | reverse complement strand
CGCATCTCCGGCCCCTTGCGGGGGTCGGATCCCTGTGCTAAAGTCCTGAAAAAAGTGGGCCGTCGCCCACTTTTTTTTCTGGGGGGCAGGGCATGGTGGACGATGCACAGTGGCTCGACCGGATCGAAGCGGTCGTGGCGCCGGTGCTCGCCTCCCGTGGGCTCGACCTCGTGGACACCGAGTGGCGTCGCGAGGGCCGCCGATGGGTGCTGCGGTTCTTCGTGGACAAGCCCGGTGGCGTGGGCATCCAGGATTGCCAGTCCTTCAGCCGGGAGGCCGGCGACGTACTGGACGTGTCCGGCTTGATCGAGCCCGCGTATGATCTCGAGGTGTCCTCGCCGGGGCTCGATCGGGTGCTGAAGAAGGACCGGGAGCTCCACTGGGCGATCGGCCGCGACGTGCACTGCTGGGTCGGGGAGGCGGTGGATGGGCGGACCGAGTTCACGGGCCGGCTCGTGGAGGTGTCGTCGACCGCGTTGATGCTGGAGGAGGAAGTGGGGACACGGCGCGAGGTGCCGCGCCGGCTGGTGACGAAGGCGCGCCTGCAGATGCAGGCGTTCGGGCGGACCAAGTGATGATGAACAAAGACCTCATCTACGTTATCGAGCAGATCGGGCGCGAGAAGGGGATCGGGAAAGAGGTCCTCTTCGAGGCGCTGGAGTCTGCCCTGCTGTCGGCGTCCAAGAAGACCATGGGCGCGGCCGACAACGTGCGGATGCAGATCGACCGCCAGACCGGCACCCTGCGCGTCTTCGCCCGCAAGAAGGTGGTGGGCGCGGTCACCGATCCCAAGCTCGAGATCACCCTGGACGAGGCCCGGCGGCTCAACGCCGACGTCCAGATGGACGACGAGATCGAGCAGGAGCTCGCGCCGCAGGAGTTCGGGCGCATCGCGGCCCAGACCGCCAAGCAGGTGATCCTGCAGCGGGTGCGCGACGCCGAGCGCGACGCGGTCTACTCCGAGTTCATCGACCGCGAGGGGAAGATCGTCCGCGGCGCGGTGCACCGCATCGAGAAGCGGAACGTGGTCGTCGAGCTGGGCAAGGCGGAGGCGGTCATCACCGAGCGCGAGCAGCTGCCGGGCGAGCGCTACAATCCGGGTGACCGGCTGCGGGCCTACATGTTGGAGGTCAAGAAGACGGCCAAGGGGCCCCAGATCCTCCTCTCCCGCACCCACCCGGGGTTCCTGGTGCGGCTGTTCGAGACCGAGATCCCCGAGATCGCGGAGGGCATCGTGCTGGTCAAGGCCGCGGCCCGCGAGCCGGGGGAGCGGGCCAAAGTCGCGGTCACGTCGACCAAGCGCGACGTGGATCCGATCGGGGCCTGCGTGGGGCTGCGCGGCACGCGCATCCAGGTCATCAGCCGCGAGCTGCGCGGCGAGAAGATCGACATCGTGGAGTGGTCGCCCGATCCGGCGGTTTTCGTGGCCCGCGCCCTGTCGCCGGCCAAGGTCTCCTCGGTCACGGTCGAGGAGCGGCCGGAGGGTGAGGAGGGCGATGACCTGCGCTCGGTGCTGGTGGTGGTCCCCGACAACCAGCTCTCGCTGGCCATCGGCAAGAAGGGCCAGAACGCGCGGCTCGCCGCGAAGCTCACCGGCTTCCGCGTCGACATCAAGAGCGAGGGCGAGATCGAGGAGGAGCGCCGGCGCGACGAGGAAGAGCGGGCCGAGGGCCGCGAGCATCTGGTCGAGCTGCCGGGGGTCGGAACGCAGCTGGTGGAGAAGCTGGTCGAGGCGGGGCTCCACTCGCCGGCCCGCATCGTGGCCGCGGGGCTGCCCGCGCTGCAGGCGCTTCCCGGCGTGGGTGAGACGAAGGCGTCCTCGATCCTGGCCGCCGCGACCGCGTGGGTCTCGGAGCATCCGGCACCGGCCGCCGCGGAGCCCTCCCCGGCCGCCGACGGCGATGGGGGGTCGGAGGTCGAGCCGAGCCCGCTCGAGCGCTGAGCGGTCAACGCGGCCGGCCGGAGCGGACCTGCATCGCGTGCCGGACGGTGCGGCCGCAGGCGGACCTGATCCGGCTGGTGCGGGGCGAGAGCGGGGACGTGCGGGTGGATCGTGAGGGAAGCGCGGCGGGACGAGGCGCGTATGTCTGCGCCGCCGTTCCATGTGTGGAGAAGGCGCTGCAGGCCGGACGGCTCGGGCACGCGTTCAGGAAGCCCAGCCGGCCGCCGCAGGAGAGTCCAGTAGTCATTCTGGCGAGCTGGAAGGGGAGGTAACGGCGCGTGGCGGGACGGGTAAAGGTCATCGACCTGGCGAAGGAGCTGGGCGTCACCAGCAAAGACTTGATCGTGGCGCTCGAGGGCATGGGCCACAAGGGCATGCGGGCCATGAGCCCGCTCCTCGCCGCGACGGCCAACGAGCTGCGGGTCAAGCTCGGACGTGGCCGTGATCTGCCCGCGGAGGCGAAGCCCAAGCGCGCGCCCAAGCCGAAGCCGGCGGAGGGAGAGGCGGTCGCGGCGCCGAAGAAGAAGCCGGCCGGCGACCGGGCCCCGGCCCGCGGCAAGAAGGCCGCCGCCAAGCTTGGCGAGGAAGCGCCCGCGGTGGTCGAGCTGACTCCGGCCCCGGCGCCCGAGGTGGTCAAGCCCGCGGCGACGATCTTCCGTCCCGCGCCCGCCGCGGTACCGCCTCCGACGCCGTCCGAGGTCGCCCCCGCGCCGCCGATCGTCCCGGCCGCGACGGCGGCTCCGGCACCGGCTCTGACGGCTCCCGTCGCGCCGCCCAAGCCCGCCGCGCCGCCGGTGCCGCCCCCGACGCCGCTGCGTCCCGCCGCGGCCGCTCCCGCGCCGCCGGTCGAGGTGCGTCCCGCGCCGCCCGCGCCGAAGCGTCCGATGGCGCCGTCCCCGGTGCCGGCCCGTCCCCCGGTGCCGCCTGCCGCGGCGCCTCGGCCCGCTGCCCCTCCGGCGCCGTCAAGGCCGGCGCCGCCGCCCCAGCCCGTCCGTCCGGCCGCCGCGGCCGCGGCGGCCCCGGTCGCGCCCACGCCCGCCGCGCCGTCCCGGCCGCTCCCGCCGCCGCCCGAGCCGCCCCAGGAGATCAAGCGCGAGCTGATCAAGCTGCCCGAGTCGGTCACGGTCGGTGAGCTCGCGGCCGCGATGCGCCACAAGTCGACCGAGGTCATCAAGGCGCTCGTCGAGCTGGGCGTCATGGCCACCGTCAACGAGGTGCTCGATCCGACCGCGGCCAAGCTGGTCGCCGACCGGTTCCACTTCGACGTGGAGGTCCGCTCGCTCGAGGGCGATCTGCTGGAGGAGGAAGAGTCCGACCCGGCGCAGCTGCGCACGCGGCCGCCGGTGGTCACGGTCATGGGCCACGTCGACCACGGCAAGACGTCGCTGCTCGACGCGATCCGCACCACCAAGGTCGCGGAGCGCGAGTTCGGCGGCATCACCCAGCACATCGGCGCGTACCAGGTGGACACGAGCCACGGCAAGGTCACGTTCCTGGATACGCCGGGCCACGAGGCCTTCACCGCGATGCGCGCGCGCGGCGCCCAGGCCACCGACATGGTGATCCTGGTGGTCGCGGCCGACGACGGGGTGATGCCGCAGACGGTGGAGGCGATCAACCACGCCAAGGCGGCCAACGTGCCGATCCTGGTGGCGGTGAACAAGATCGACAAGCCCGGCGCCGATCCGGACCGGGTCAAGCGCGAGCTCGCCAACCACGGGCTGGTGCCCGAGGACTGGGGCGGCCAGACCATCTTCATCCACACCTCGGCCAAGCGGGGCGACGGCATCCCGCAGCTCCTCGAGATGACCGCGCTGCAGGCCGAGATCCTCGAGCTGCGCGCGAACCCCGGGCGGTCCGGGCGCGGGGTGATCGTGGAAGGCCGGCTCGATCGCGGGCGCGGTCCGGTGGCCACCGCCCTCATCCAGTCGGGCACGCTGCGGGAAGGCGACGCGGTGGTGGTCGGCTCGCACGCCGGGCGCGTGCGCGCCATGTTCAACGACCGCGGCAAGAAGGTCACGAGCGCGGGGCCGTCGGACCCGGTCGAGATCCTGGGCCTCTCGGGCGTCCCGCAGGCGGGCGACACCATGCTGGTCGTGGCCGACGAGCGCAAGGCGCGCCAGATCGCCACCGTACGCAGCGAGCGCGACCGGCTGAAGGGCAAGGGCGCGACGCGGATCACCCTCGAGGACCTGCACAAGCAGATCGCGGCGGGCGAGGTCAAGGAGCTGCGCCTCGTGATCAAGGCGGACGTGCAGGGCTCGGTGGAGGCCCTCACCGAGTCGCTCGAGCGGCTGTCGACGGACGAGGTCAAGCTCAAGGTCATCCACAGCTCGGTGGGTGGGGTGACCGAGTCGGACGTGATGCTCGCCTCCGCCTCCAACGCCATCGTGCTCGGCTTCAACGTCAAGGCGGACCCCAAGGCCGCGAGCCAGGCCCAGGCCAACGGCGTGGACATGCGGAACTACAACGTCATCTACGACGCGATCAACGACGTGAAGGCGGCCCTGTCCGGCATGCTCGCCCCGGAGATCCGCGAGGTGGTGCTGGGCCGGGCCCAGGTGCGCCAGCTCTTCCCCATCTCCAAGATCGGCACGATCTACGGCTCCTCGGTCAGTGACGGCAAGATCGTCCGCGGGGCCCGCGCCCGCATCAAGCGCGGCGAGACCGTGCTGGGCGAGAGCACCATCAACTCGCTCAAGCGGTTCAAGGACGACGTGCGCGAGGTGCTGCAGGGGCTCGAGTGCGGCATCGGCATCGAGGGGATCAAGGGGGTGCAGCCCAACGACGTCATCGAGGCCTTCACCACCGAGGAGGTCGCCCGTACCCTGTAGGGGCGTCGACCAGTGTCGGGAGCGCGGGTGGCGGTCGGTACCGTCGAGCTGCACCTGCCGGACATCGGATCGCTCAAGGGCAAGCGCCACGCCCTGAAGGGACTCAAGGACACCCTCCGGCGCCGGTTCGAGATCTCGGTCGCGGAGGTGGACCATCACGACGTCTGGCAGCGCGCGACCCTGGCGTTGGCCTGCGTCTCCGGCGACTCCCGCCACGCCAACGAGGTGATCTCCAAGGCCATGGACTACATCGAGGACCACGTCGACGGCTGGGTGACCGACGTCCAGGTCGAGATTCTCTAACTCATGCAGGCCAAGCGGCTCGAGCGGGTGAACCAGCTGATCAAGGAAGAGATCTCGATGCTCGTCCAGCGGCAGCTCAAGGACCCTCGTCTCGGCTTCGTCACCGTCACCGAGGTGGACACCAGCCCGGACCTCAAGCACGCGAAGGTGTACGTGTCGGTCCTCGGCCCCGAGGAGCAATGGGCGTCCTCGTTCAAGGCGCTCGAGAGCGCGCGCGGCTTCGTGTGGAGCTGGCTCCGGCGCCACCTCGACCTGCGCACGACCCCCGAGCTGCTCTTCCGCCCCGACCGCTCGATGGAGCACGCCGCGCACATCCAGTCGCTCCTGGCCGAGCTGCGCGCCAAGGGGCCGGCCGGTCCGGAGACCGACTGACGTGAGCGATCCCAGCCCGTCCGGCACCACGGTGATCTCGGAGCAGCCGCCCGCGGAGCTGCTCGACGCGCTCCGCCGCCCCCGCGGCGCCGCGCTCATGCTGGGGCACGTCCATCCCGACGGCGACGTGCTCGGCACGCTGCTGGGCCTCGGGCTCGCGATGGAGGCGGCCGGCTGGACGGTGAGCTACGCGGGGCCCGACCCGGTGCCCCCGGTCCTCGACTTCATCCCGGGCGGTGACCGCTGGCAGGTGTGGCGGACCGCGCCGCGCCGGTTCGACACCATCGTGCTCACGGATTGCCCGAACGACGGCCGCACCGAGGGCCTGCTCGCGGGGGTCCGCGGCCCGGAGAGCCGGGTGCTCAACATCGACCATCACCCGGACAATCGCCGCTACGGGACGATCAACTGGCTCGATCCGTCCGCGGCCGCGACCGGCGAGATGATCCACGACCTGCTGGTCGCGCTCGGGTGGCCGATCGGGCGCGACACGGCCCTCGGCCTCTACACCGCGGTTCACACCGACACCGGCTCGTTCCGCTACTCGAACACCACGCCGCGCACCTTCCGGATCGCGGCCGCGCTCACCGCGGCGGGCGCCGAGCCCGCGCTGGTCACGGATCGCCTCTACCAGCGCCGGCCCAAGGACGCGCTGTCGGTCCTGGGGAGTCTCCTGAGCCGCGTGGAGCTCTCCGACGACGGCCGGGTCGCCACGCTCACCGTGCCGGAGGGCGTGGCCTCCGAGGAGTTCATGGCCGCCGAGGATCTCGTGACCTACCCGCGCTCGATCGCGGGCGTCAGGGTCGCGGTCCTGCTGAGGGCCGAGTCGGACGGGCGGGTCAAGGCGAGCCTCCGGGGCAAGGGTGACGTGCCGGTCAACCGGATCGCGCATCGCTTCGGCGGGGGTGGGCACGAGAACGCGGCCGGCTGCACGCTGCCGGGTCCGCTCGTCGAGGCGAAGGCCGCGCTGCTCGCCGCGGTGCGCGAGGCCCTCGACGGCCCCGCGTCGTGAGCGATCGGCACCGCTCCGGCATCCTGCCGGTCGAGAAGGGCCCGGGCGTCACGTCGTTCCAGGTGGTGGCCCACCTCCGCCGCATTCTCCGCGCCCCACGCATCGGCCACGGTGGCACGCTCGATCCCGCCGCCACCGGGGTCCTGCCCATCCTGATCGGCGAGGCCACCAAGCTGACGCCGTACCTCGTGGATCTCGACAAGGAGTACGTGGCCACCGTGCGCCTGGGGATGACCACCGAGACCCAGGATCTCTCCGGCGCGGTGCTCGAGACCCGGCCGGTACCGCCGCTCGACGCGGACGCGATCGAGGCCGCGCTCCCGCCCTTCGTCGGGGTGATCCGCCAGATGCCGCCGATGTTCTCGGCCCTGCGGCGGGGCGGCAAGCGACTCCACGAGCTGGCCCGGCAGGGCGTCGAGGTCGAGCGCGAGCCGCGGGCGGTGACGATTCACTCGATCCGCCTGGTGTCGGTGAGCCTGCCCGACTTCGTGATCCACGTGCGGTGCGGGAAGGGCACGTACGTGCGCACCCTCGCCGCCGATCTGGGCTCGGTGCTGGGCTGCGGCGCCACGCTCGCGGGCCTCGTGCGCACGCGGGTCGGGCCGTACACGCTGGAGACCGCCGTCTCCTGGGACGAGGTACGCCTGGCCCGCGCCGGAGAGGCCCTGTGGGCCCGGCTCCTGCCGCCCGACTCCGCCCTGGCCGGGCTGGTCGCGGTGCGCCTGGACCCGGACGGCGCGCGGGCCTTCGCGCACGGGCAGGCGGTGGGCGCGGGCGCGCGGGTGATGGGCTGGGTCCGCGTGTACGGCCCGGACGACGCGCTGCTCGGCGTGGGGCAGGGACTCGGCGACCGGGTGAAGCCCGAACGATTGCTCCATGCGGATCCTCAGGGGTCTTCCGTCCTTCCCGCCTGAGCTGCGGCCCTCGGTGGCCGCGCTCGGCGCGTTCGACGGCATCCACCTCGCCCACGCCAAGATCCTCGACACCGCGGTGGGGCGCGCCCGCGCCCTCGGGGTGTCCGCGGTGGCCTGCACGTTCGACCCGCACCCGGCCGCGGTGCTGCGGCCGGCGCTCGCGCCGGCGCCCATCGCGACCCTCGAGGAGAACCTCGCCCGCATCGACGAGCGCGGGCTCGACGCGGCGCTGGTCGTCCCGTTCACCCGCGAGTTCTCCCTGATCGAGGCCGAGGCCTTCGTCGACCTGGTCCTGGTGCGCACCCTCGGCGTGCGCGAGGTGGTGGTGGGCTTCAACCACACCTTCGGCGCCGGCGCGCGCGGCACCGCGGCCCTGCTCGTCGAGCTGGGCGCCCGCCGCGGGTTCGTCACCCACGTGCTGCCGCCGCTGCAGGTCGACGGGCTCACCGTCTCGTCGAGCACCATCCGCGAGGCGCTGCGGGAGGGCCAGGTGGAGCTCGCGGGCGCGCTGCTCGGCCGGCCCTACTCGGTGTCCGGCACCGTGCAGCGTGGAGCCGGGCGCGGGCGCACCCTGGGGTTTCCCACCGCCAACCTCCGGCCCGACCAGCCGCTGGTGCTGGCCGCCGGGGTGTACGCGGCCCGGGCGCGCTGGGACGGGCGCGTGGCCGACGCGGTGGTCAACCTCGGCTACCGGCCGACCTTCGACGAGTCCCAGTACTGGATCGAGGCCTACCTGTTCGACTTCTCCGGCGACCTCTACGACCGCCCCCTGTCGCTCGACTTCCTGCGACGGATCCGGCCCGAGCGGAAGTTCCCGGGCGTCGAGGAGCTCCGCGCCCAGGTCTTCGCCGACATGGAGGAGGCGCGGCGGCTCCTCCGGGCCCAGGCGAGTTGAAAGGCCGAGGGTCGCGTGATACACTCCGCTCTGTCTTGACGCGGGTTTGAGCGGTTCACGAACCCGTCCCAACGGAGCCGCAGGCGGGCCCTGGGGACGTGGCGATTGGGGGGGGAACCCCCGGGAGGATCATGGTATGCGGCTGTCCCCGGACAAGAAGAAGAGCCTGATCGAGCAGTTCAAGGTGCACGAGGGCGACACCGGCTCGCCCGAGGTGCAGATCGCACTCCTCTCCGAGCGGATCAACGGTCTCACCGACCACTTCAAGGCTCACAAGAAGGACCACCACTCCCGCCGCGGTCTCCTGATGCTGATCGGCAAGCGCCGAGGCCTGCTCGAGTACCTGCGCAAGAAGGACACGGAGCGCTACCGAGTCATCACGGAAAAGCTCGGAATTCGCAAGTGACCGCGGGTTCCGATTGGATCGATCTACCATTCGCCCGGCGCGGCCGGGCCCCCTTCGAAGTCGTACCTACCCAAGCTGGAGGACGCTGAGCGTATGACACCTCACTCTGTGCAGATCAAGATCAACAACGCGTCGCTGTCCATCGAGACCGGCAAGGTCGCGAAGCAGGCCGACGGGGCCGTGGTCGTCCGCTGCGGCGGCACCGTGGTGCTGTCCACCGCGGTCGCGTCCCGGACCGCCATGGAAGGTCGCGACTTCCTGCCCCTGACCGTGGAGTACCGCGAGCGGGCCTACGCCGGCGGCCGCATCCCGGGCGGCTTCTTCAAGCGGGAAGGACGACCCGACGAGAAGGAGACGCTGACCTGTCGCCTGATCGATCGCCCCCTGCGGCCGCTCTTTCCGAAGGGCTTCCGCAACGAGATCCAGATCATCAACCTGGTGATCTCGGCGGACAGCGAGAACGACCCCGACGTGCTCGCCATGATCGGCTCTTCCTGCGCGATGGCGCTCTCCGGGATCCCGTTCGCGGGTCCGGTGGGGGCGGTGCGGGTGGCGCTGGTGGACGGTAAGCTGGTCGCCAACCCCACCTACAAGCAGGTGGCCGCCTCGCCGCTCGAGCTGGTGATGGCCGGCAGCGAGGACGCCATCCTGATGGTGGAGTCGGGCGGCAAGGAGATCGCCGAGGAGCAGATGCTCGAGGCGCTGGCCTTCGGCCACGAGCGCTGCAAGGAGCTGACCCGCATCCAGAAGGACCTGGTGGCGCGCGCCGCGAAGCCGCGCTGGGCCTTCGAGGCCGCGGGCGTCGACCCCGCGCTCCAGGCGCGCGTGAAGGAGCTGGCCTCGGCCAAGGTGGTGCAGGCCCTCTCGGTGCACGAGAAGCAGGCCCGGGCGAAGGCCCTCGACGCGATCTTCGAGGAGGTCTTCTCTGCCGTCGGTGGCGACGAGACCCAGCGCGCCAAGGTGCGCGAGGCGTTCGAGAAGGTCGAGAAGGCCGAGGTGCGACGGCTGATCGTGGAGAAGGGGATCCGGGTGGACGGCCGCAGCGTCAAGGAGGTGCGGCCGATCTGGAGCGAGGTGGAGTACCTGCCCCGCGCCCACGGCTCCGCGCTGTTCACCCGGGGCGAGACCCAGGCCCTGGTGTCGGCCACCCTCGGCACCAAGGACGACGAGCAGAAGATCGAGTCGTTCGAGGGCAACGGCTACCGCCGCTTCATGCTCCACTACAACTTCCCCTCGTTCTCGACCGGGGAGGTCAAGCGGTTCGGGACGGCGGGCCGGCGCGAGATCGGCCACGGCGCCCTCGCCCAGCGGGCGATGGAGGCGGTGCTGCCGACCCGGGAGGAGTTCCCCTACACGATCCGGGTGGTGTCGGACATCCTCGAGTCCAACGGCTCGTCCTCGATGGCCACCGTCTGCGGCGCGTCGATGGCGCTCATGGACGCGGGGGCCCCGCTCAAGGCCCCGGTGGCGGGCATCGCGATGGGCCTGGTCAAGGAGGGCGACAAGGTCGGGATCCTGACCGACATCATGGGCAGCGAGGACCACTACGGCGACATGGACTTCAAGGTCGCCGGGACCGAGAAGGGCATCACCGCGCTCCAGATGGACATCAAGATCGGCGGGGTGTCGGTCGACATCATGCGCCAGGCCCTGGCCCAGGCCAAGGAGGCGCGCCTCCACGTGCTGGGCAAGATGGCCGAGACCATCAAGGGACCCCGCGCCGAGCTGTCGCCGAACGCGCCGCGCTTCCTCACGATCAAGATCCGACCGGAGAAGATCCGGGAGATCATCGGCCCCGGCGGCAAGGTCATCCGCGGCATCCAGGAGAAGACCGGCGCCAAGATCGACGTCGAGGACGACGGCAAGGTGACCGTGTTCTCCCCGAGCGCCGAGGCGGCCCAGATGGCGATCGGGATCATCCAGGACATCTGCCGCGAGGCGGAGCTCGACCGCATCTACGTGGGCAAGGTGAAGTCGATCAAGGAGTTCGGCGCCTTCGTGGAGATCATCCCCGGCAACGAGGGGCTGCTCCACATCTCCCAGATCGCGGAGAGCCGCATCCGCTCGGTGGGCGACGTGCTCTCCGAGGGCGACATCGTGGCGGTCAAGGTGATCGAGATCGACGGCAACGGCAAGATGCGGCTCTCGCGCAAGGCGGCCCATCGGGACCAGCCGGGAATCACCGAGCAGGAGAAGCTCAAGATCGCGCCCACCGCGGGGGGCTCTGCCTAGTGCCCTATCGCAAGAGCGCGCTGCCCAACGGCGTGCGCCTCGTCACCGAGACGATGCCGCACGTGCGGTCGGTGGCGGTCGGGATCTGGGTGGAGACGGGCTCGCGGGTGGAGCCCGAGCCGCTCGGCGGCATCTCCCACCTGATCGAGCACCTGGTCTTCAAGGGCACCGCGTCCCGCTCCGCGGAGGAGATCGCCCGCGCGATCGACTCGGTGGGCGGGCACATGGATGCGTTCACCGCCAAGGAGCACACCTGCTTCTACGTGAGCGTGCTCGACGAGCACCTGCCGCTCGCGGTCGATCTGCTCACCGACATCCTCCGGCATCCGCTCTTCGCGCCGGACGACATCGAGAAGGAAAAGGCGGTGGTCCTCCAGGAGATCAAGATGGTGGAGGACACCCCGGACGACCTCATCCACGACCTGTTCGCGGAGCGGGTCTGGGCGGACCACCCGCTCGGGCGTCCGATCCTCGGGCGCTGGGACGTGGTGAAGGCCTTCGACCGGGACACCGTCCTGGGCTACTTCGAACGCGAGTACGTCCCGACCCGCATCGTGGTCGCGGTGGCCGGCAACGCCGAGCACGAGCAGGTCGCCGACCTCTTCGCGGCCGGCTTCGAGGGCTGGGACCGCCCGGCCGAGCCGCACGGGCTCACCCCGCCCGCGATCCATCCCGGCGTCCACACCGTGCAGAAGCCGCTCGAGCAGGTCCACCTCGTCATGGGCCTGCCCGGGGTGTCGGACGCCGCGCCCGACCGCCACGCGCTCTACCTGCTGAACGACATCCTCGGCGGCAGCATGTCCTCCCGACTCTTCCAGGAGATCCGCGAGCGGCAGGCCCTGGTCTACTCGGTGCACTCGGGGCAGCAGGCGTACCGGGACACCGGCCTCTTCTACGTCTACGCGGGGACGGACCCGGCCAACTTCGGGAAGGTCATGCACGCGCTGATGAAGGAGATCCGCAGCCTGAAGAAGGACGGGGTCACCACCGAGGAGCTCAGACGGTCCAAGGACCATCTCAAGGGCAGCCTGATGCTCTCGCTGGAGTCGACGTCTTCCCGGATGAACCGGCTGGCCCGGCACGAGATGCGGTTCGGCTCGTTCATGTCCATGGACGAGATGCTCGCCTCCATCGACGCGGTCCGGATGGAGGACGTGGACGCCCTGATCCACCGCGTGCTCGACGAGGAGCAGCTCTCGCTCATGACCCTGGGGGCGGTCAATCGCCGGCACTTCCCCCGGGGCCTGCTCCGCGTCTAGGAGGCTCCCGTGATCTCGCGCTACGCGCGCCCCGAGATGGCGCGGATCTGGACCCAGGACGCCAAGTACGGGGCCTGGCTCCGGGTGGAGCTCGCGGTGTGCGAGGTCTACGCGCGCCGCGGGCTCATCCCGGGGGAGGCGCTCGGGCGGATCAAGGCCCGGGCTCAGGTCTCGGCCGAGCGCATCGATCTGATCGAGGCCACCACCCGGCACGACGTCATCGCGTTCCTGACCAACCTCGAGGAGGCGCTGGGGACGGACTCCCGCTACGTCCACATGGGGCTGACCTCCTCGGACGTGGTGGACACCGCGCTCGCGCTGCAGCTGCAGGAGGCCTCCGAGCTGCTGATCGCGGGCCTCGAGCGCTTCCGGGCCGCGCTCCGCGCGCTGGCCCTGCGTCACCGGGACACCCTCTGCGTGGGCCGCACTCACGGCATCCACGCCGAGCCCATGGTCTTCGGCCTCAAGGCCGCGCTCTGGTACAGCGAGGCCGGCCGGAACCTGGAGCGCCTGCGGCGCGCCCGCGAGACGGTGCGGGTCGGCAAGCTGTCGGGCGCGGTGGGCACCTTCGCCCACGTGGACCCAGACGTGGAGGAGGAGGCCTGCCGCCTCCTCGGGCTCGAGGCCGCGCCCATCTCGAACCAGATCGTGCAGCGGGACCGCCACGCCGAGTTCTCGACCACCCTGGCCATCGTGGCCGCCTCGCTCGAGAAGGTGGCCACCGAGATCCGGTCGCTCCAGCGCACCGAGATATTGGAAGCGGAAGAACCGTTCGCGGTGGGGCAGAAGGGCTCGAGCGCGATGCCCCACAAGCGCAACCCGGTCTCCTGCGAGCAGGTGTGCGGCCTCGCCCGGCTCGTGCGGACCAACGCGCTGGCCGCGCTCGAGAACGTGGCCCTGTGGCACGAGCGGGACATCAGCCATTCCTCCGTGGAGCGCGTCATCCTGCCCGACTCCACGTGCCTGGTGGACTACATGCTCCACCAGATGACGCGGATCGTCGAGGGTCTCCAGGTCTACCCGGAGCGGATGCGGGAGAACATGGAGCGGAGCTTCGGCCTGCTCTTCTCCCAGCGGGTGCTCCTCAAGCTCACCGACAAGGGCCTGGCCCGGCAGAAGGCCTACGAGATGGTCCAGCGCAGCGCCATGGCCGCGTGGCGCGAGCGCACCGCGTTCCGGGACCTGCTGACCGCCGACCCCGAGGTGATGGCCCAGCTGACCCGGCCCGAGCTCGACGAGTGCTTCGACCCCGCGTGGTACCTGCGCAACGTGGCCGCGATCTACCGCCGCGTCGGGCTCCTGGCGTGAAGGCGCGCGTCCTCGTCCGCCTCAAGCCGTCCATCCTGGACGCCCAGGGCGCGACCGTGAAGCGGGCGCTGGCCGGCCTGGGCTTCGGGGAGGTGCAGGACGTGCGCGTCGGCAAGGTGGTGGACGTCGAGCTCGCCGGCCTCGGGCCCGACGAGGCCCGCCGGCGGGTGGACGAGATGTGCGCGCGCCTGCTGTGCAACCCGGTGATCGAGGATTTCACGGTCGAGATGCTCGGCGACGGCCGCTAGCCGGGCGCTCCCGCGCGTCTCGACGCGCCGAAGCTCTTGTCAGATCGGGGGCGGCGGGGTAGAGTGGCGGAGTAGCAATCACAAGGAGGAACACACGGTCCCATGAACTTTGGCGTGGTGATCTTCCCGGGCACGTGGAGCGATTGCGATTTTCACTACGTCATCGGCGAGGTACTGCACCAGCCGGTACGCTACGTCTGGCACCGGGATGCCAACCTCGCCGACTTCGACTGCCTGATCCTCCCCGGCGGGTTCTCCTACGGCGACTATCTCCGGGCCGGCGCGGTGGCGGGACGCTCCCCGGTGGTCGAGGCCCTGCCCGAGTTCACCGCCCGCGGCGGCCTCGTGCTCGGGTCGTGCAACGGCTTCCAGATCCTCTGCGAGGCGCGGCTCCTTCCTGGAGCCCTGATGCGCAACGAGTGCCTGCAGTACCGCTGCCAGTCGACCCACCTGATCGTCGAGAACGCGGACACCGCCTTCACCCGCGCGATGCGCCCCGGGCAGGTGCTCAAGATGCCCATCTCGCACGGCGAGGGGAAGTATCACGCCGACCCGGACACGATTCGCTCCCTCAAGGCGAAGAACCAGATCGTGTTCCGCTACTGCACCGAGAACGGGCGCGTGGTGAAGGAAGCCAACCCCAACGGCTCGATCGACAACATCGCGGGTGTCATCAACGAGGAGGGCACCGTCCTCGGCCTGATGCCGCACCCGGAGCGGGCCGCCGAGTCGGCGGTGGGGGGCACCGACGGCACGCTGATCTTCCACTCGATTCTCGGCACCCTCGTCGAAGACGGCTCATTCCTCAAGCGGTAGGCCACCGTGCGAACGGGGTGGGGGCGGGGTGACCGCGGGCGAGCCTAAGGTCACGCTGGACCTGGCCCAGAGCCACGGCCTCACGGCCGAAGAGTACGACCGCATCATCCGGCGCCTCGACCGGGAGCCGACCTTCACCGAGCTCGGGCTGTTCTCCGCGCTCTGGTCCGAGCACTGCGCCTACAAGCACTCGCGCGTGTTCCTGCGCGGGCTGCCCACCCGGGGGCCCCAGGTGCTGCAGGGGCCTGGTGAGAACGCGGGCATCGTCGACCTCGGGGGTGATCTCGCCCTGACCTTCAAGATCGAGAGCCACAATCACCCCTCGTTCATCGAGCCCTTCCAGGGCGCGGCCACCGGGGTGGGCGGGATCCTGCGGGACATCTTCACCATGGGCGCTCGCCCCATCGCGGTCCTCGACTCGCTGCGCTTCGGCGATCCCGCCGACCCGCGGACCCGGCGGCTGATCGAGGGCGTGGTGTCGGGCATCGGCTGGTACGGCAACTGCTTCGGCGTCCCGAACCTGGGCGGAGAGGTGGGCTTCGCGTCCGAGTACGCCGGCAACCCCCTCGTCAACGCGATGGCGGTCGGGCTCGTCAGCAAGCGCGCGATCTTCCGGGCCCGCGCCGATGGGGTGGGGAACCCGGTCTTCTACGTGGGGGCCAAGACCGGGCGTGACGGCATCCACGGCGCCACCATGGCCTCGGCCACCTTCGACGAGACCGCGGAGGAGCGGCGGCCGACCGTGCAGGTGGGGGATCCGTTCACCGAGAAGCTGCTGCTCGAGGCCTGCCTCGAGGTGATGGCCACCGGCGCCATCGTGGGAATCCAGGACATGGGCGCGGCCGGGCTCGCCTGCGCCTGCTCGGAGATGCCGGCGCGCGCGGGGACGGGAATGGAGATCGAGGTCTCCCGCGTGCCGCAGCGCGAGACCGGCATGACCCCGTACGAGATCATGCTGTCGGAGTCGCAGGAGCGCATGCTGCTGGTGGCCGCCCGGGGCCGCGAGGCCGAGGTACGCGCGATCTTCGCCAAGTGGGAGCTCGACGCCGTCGAGATCGGCACCGTGACCGACGATGGCCTGCTCCGGGTGCGCTTCCACGGGGCGGTGGTGGCGGAGGTGCCGGTCCGCGCCCTCGCCGACGAGGCGCCGGTGTACGAGAAGCCCACCGCGCGTCCGGTGTGGCAGGACGCCCTCGTCGCCTTCGACCCGGCGGTGCTCCCCGCGTGGCCCGACGCGGCGGAGACGCTCCTGGCTCTGGTCGGCTCGCCCGGCATCGCGTCGAAGGAGTGGGTCTACCGCCAGTACGACCAGCAGGTCGGGATCAACTCGCTGGTGCTGCCCGGCTCGGACGCGGG
>Ga0070694_100001022_pt1 | contig 15901 bp, 12 predicted proteins | sample KBSK1251metaG_FD_65470 | JGI IMG/M metagenome (GOLD analysis project Ga0070694, IMG submission 65470) | Corn, switchgrass and miscanthus rhizosphere microbial communities from Kellogg Biological Station, Michigan, USA - KBS K1-25-1 metaG | ecosystem: Host-associated > Plants > Roots >... | reverse complement strand
CACCGAGAGCCGCGAATACATTGAAGGCGCGGAAGCCGCCTTGCTTTCGCTGGAGACCGACCCTGACAACCTGGAAGCCGTCAACACCGTCTTCCGCGCATTTCACACGATCAAAGGCACGTCAGCCTTCCTCGGCCTAGCGCGCATCGCGGAACTCGCGCATCGCGCTGAATCATTGCTCAGCCGCATTCGCGACCGCGAGATTCGATACTCCGGCGGATACGCCGACCTTTCGCTTCGCTCGGTGGATATGCTCAAAGAACTGCTCCAAACGGTGCAGGACGCGATGGGCGGCGAACCGATGGCGCTCCCCAAAGGCTACCACGAATTGCTGCGACTGCTTGCCGATCCGGAAAGCGCAGGCATCTCCGGTGAAGCTGCGGCAGCGCATCTGCGCGTCGGCGACATTTTAGTAGCGCAGGGCAAAGTAGAGCGCGCGGAAGCTGAGTTGACGGCGGAGATGCAAGGCGCGCAGCCGATTGGCGAAGCCATCGTCAAATCAAACACCGCTTCGCTCTCTGATGTGGCGCAGGCATTGCGCACTCAGCAGCGCATGGCCGGCGCTGAAACTGCTGGCGATTCGTCCGTGCGTGTGCGCACCGACCGGCTGGATAGTTTGATCGAGATGATCGGCGAGCTGGTCATCGCGCAATCTATGGTCGCACAGGATCAAACCATCCTCCACGGCGGCCATCACGATCTGCTGCGCAAGATCACGCACACAGGCAAGATCGTGCGCGAGTTGCAAGACCTGAGCATGTCTATGCGCATGGTGCCGCTCAAAGCGAGCTTCCAGAAGATGGCGCGGCTCGTGCGCGACCTCTCGCATAAGAGCGGCAAAGCGGTCAGCTTCCTGACCGAAGGCGAAGAGACGGAGATTGATCGGCAGATGGTGGATGTCATCAACGATCCGCTGGTGCATATGGTGCGCAATGCTGTGGATCACGGGATCGAGCAGCCTGAAGCGCGCGAACAACGAGGCAAGTCGCGCGCGGGAACGGTGCGCCTGTCTGCTTACCACGCGGGCGGCAATGTCGTGATCGAGATGCAGGACGATGGCAAGGGGCTGGATCGCGCCCGGATTATGCAAAAGGCTCTGGACAAGGGACTGATCGAGCCGCATCAAGAGTTGTCGGATAGCGAAGTCTTCAATTTGATCTTCGCGCCGGGATTCTCGACGGCGGAGAAAGTGACCGATGTGTCTGGCCGTGGAGTCGGCATGGATGTGGTGAAGAGACGAATCGAGGCGCTGCGCGGCCGGATTGACATCTCTTCAGTCGCGGGCCAGGGCACACTCTTCACGCTGCGTTTGCCGCTCACGCTGGCGATCACTGACGGAATGCTCGTACAAGTGGGCCGCGAGCGTTACATCGTGCCGACAGTCAACATTCACCTCACCTTCCGCCCCGCAGCGAGTGCGCTCTCAACCATCATTGGGCGTGGCGAGATCGTCATGCTGCGCGACGAGTTGATGCCGCTCTTCCGCTTGCATCGTCTCTTCGGCATCGAAGGCGCGACCGAAAACCCAACCCAAGGGTTGCTGGTTGTGGTTGGCGATGGCGATGGGCGTTGCGCCTTGCTGGTGGATGGGCTGTTGGGTCAGCAACAGGTCGTCGCCAAATCGCTGGGCAATGGCGTCGGCCAAGTTCAAGGCGTGGCCGGAGGCGCGATCCTCGGCGATGGCCGCGTCGGTTTGATTCTCGATACGTCTGGCCTCATCGCGTTGGCCAGACAAACTCCGCTTGGTGGAAGAAGCGCAGTGGGCAGAATCGCTGCCTGAGGGCCATCTCTCCACCGCGTGAACGGTGTTTGAGTTTAGCCGTGTACTTATGACCTTTGAAAATTAGATTCGGCCACCAGTGCCAAGCCTTGTTTACCGCAGAGACACAGAGAGAGCAGAGACCGCGCAGAGAAAAAAACTCTGCGATGTCTCAGCATACACAGCGACTCTGCGGTGAGGGAGGTTTTCCAGAGGTAGCCGGATTTAATTTCCAAAATTCAAATGCCGCTACGCGGCCGAGTAGTTATCTATGAATACTGACTTCGGCTCAGTTGAGCTGAGCCAGAGGCAATTCGAGACCATCAGCCGCTTGGTTTATCAAGTGTGCGGGATCAATTTTCAAGCGGGCAAGGAAGGGCTGATCAAATCCCGTTTGATGAAGCGTCTGCGTGCGCTCGGCATGAACGACTTCGACCAGTATCTGGATCACATCACGTCCGATCAGGCCGGTCAGGAACTAATCACCATGATTGACGCATTGACCACGAATAAAACGAGCTTCTTCCGCGAAGCCGAGCACTTCGACTATCTACGCCGTGAAGTGCTGCCGCCACTGGTTGTCGCCAGCGCCCCGATCCGCTTGTGGAGCGCCGGCTGCTCTTCGGGCGAAGAGGCGTATTCGCTGGCCATGTTGTTGTGCGAAGAAATTCCGCGAATAGACAAATGCGACGCGCGAATTCTCGCCACCGACATTTCAACGAGCGTGCTCAAGAAAGCGCAGACTGCTATCTACGAAGCAGAAACGCTCAGCGGTTTGCCCGCTCAACTCACGCAGAAATATCTCACCTACGTGACCACGCAGCAGGTGCGCGGTTACCGGATCAAGGACAACGTGCGCGCGCTGGTCAACTTTTCGTGGCTCAACTTAATGGCTGACTGGCCGATGCGCGGCCCCTTTCAGGCCATCTTCTGCCGGAACGTCATGATCTACTTCGATAAAGCGACGCAGCAAGCGTTGGTCAATCGCTTCTGGAAACTACTCGAGCCGGGCGGCCATCTTTTCGTCGGTCACTCGGAAAGCTTGACGGCGCTGACGCACGAGTTTCGTTACGTGCAGCCAGCGGTCTATGTGAAGTGAGTGATGTGTGATGTGTGATGCGTGTGGAGAACTTTTTACGCATCACGCATCACACATCACGCATCACTCATAGAGGTACAACAATGAAATATATAGTGGGCGTCGCCGACATGAAGATCTCGGCCAACCGGGATGACACGATCATCACCTACGCGCTCGGAAGCTGCTTGGGCATCACGATCTACGATCCAGTCGCGGGTGTGGGCGGTATGCTCCACGTCATGCTGCCGCTTTCGACGATTGATCCAACGAAGGCGGCGTGGAATCCCTTTATGTTCGTGGATACCGGCGTGCCGAGCCTGTTCATCGGAAGTTACAAGGCCGGGGCGCGTAAAGATCGGCTGATCGTCAAAGTCGCCGGCGGCGCGTGTTCGAGCGGCGACGAAGAGGAAGATTATTTCCAGATCGGCAAACGCAATTTCGTCATGCTGCGCAAACTGCTCTGGAAAAACGGCGTGCTGCTCAAAGCGCACGATATAGGTGGCCGGGAGTCGCGCACGATGTCACTCGCTCTCGCTTCGGGAGAAGTGGCGCTCAAAATCAACGGGGATTCGACGAGTCTCTAACGCAAATACTAAGGGGTGAACTATGACATTGAATGTTCTTGTGGTGGATGACAGCGCAGTCATGCGGGCCATGATTATCAAGTCGCTGAATCTGAGCGGGCTGCCGCTCGGCCAGATCTATCAGGCGGCCAATGGCGAAGAGGGGTTGCGCGCGCTGCGCTCGAACTGGATTGATCTGGCGCTGGTGGACATCAATATGCCGGTCATGAATGGTGAAGAGATGATCGAGGAGGTGCGGCGCAATTCAGAACTGCGTGACTTGGCGATCATCGTCGTTTCGACCGAGAGCAGCGAAGCGCGGATCGAGATGCTGGAACGGCATGGCACCAAATTCGTGCATAAACCTTTCGCGCCCGAAACGCTGCGTGAAACGATCCAAAAACTGATAGGAGTATCCGATGAACGACAAGTTGGAAACGGTGCTGCTCAAAGCAGCGGTTATGACTTTTGAAGAGCTGGGTTTCATGCTGCCGACGCCCAAACTGGATGAAAGCCAGCAGCACGCCACGGCACAAGCCGCTGTGGGTGTGCAATTCCGTGGCCTCTTTGCCGGGGAACTGGTCGTATTGGTCTGCGGCGATTGGCTGCCCCGTCTGGCGGCCAATATGCTCGGCGAAGATGAGCCGCCTTCGCTGCTCCAGCAGTTCGACGCGCTCGGCGAAATCGCCAATGTCATTTGCGGCAATGTGCTCCCACAGATTGCTGGTCCGCAGGTGATCTTCAATCTCAGTGCACCATGCCCGGTCGAAATCCCCCAGATGGCCGCCATTGACCCGGAATGCCCCGCCGCAAAAACACAGCTTGGATTGGAGACGGGGAGAGCAGAGGTGCGGCTGTATCTGCACTCGGAAACAGCCTGAAGGAGTAATTATTGTGATTCGCGTCTTGATCGTGGATGACTCGGCGTTGGTGCGCAAAATACTGACCACCGAGTTATCGAAGTACGAAGACATCGAGGTCGTCGGCAGCGCAGTAGATCCTTACGTCGCGCGCGAAAAGATCGCTGAACTGCGCCCGGATGTGCTCACGCTCGACATCGAGATGCCGCGCATGGATGGCCTTTCGTTTTTGGCCAAACTCATGAAGCACTATCCGATGCCCGTGGTCATCATCAGTTCGCTCACGCCCAAGAACAGCGAGACGGCGCTCAAAGCCATCGAGTTAGGCGCGGTCGAAGTCATCGGCAAGCCCAGTTCGACCTATTCGACGCCGGACATCGCTCGCGTGCTGCACGCGATTCGCGGTGCCGCTGCCGCGCGCTTCATCAAGCCTCAGTCGCCGGTCGCCTCTACGCCGAAGTCGGCGTCATCGCATCTGGCGCAGATTCAGACCACGCATAAAGTGCTGGCCATCGGCGCTTCGACCGGCGGCACGAAAGCCATCGAAGTCGTGCTCAAAGCGCTGCCCGCCACCGCGCCGGGCACGGTCATCGTCCAGCATATGCCGGAACATTTCACCGCCGCCTTCGCCGCGCGGCTCAATCAAGTCTGCGAGATGGAAGTGCGCGAAGCGCGCGATCAAGATCGTGTCGTGCCGGGTGTGGCGCTCATAGCTCCGGGTAACAAACATATGTTGCTCGAACGCAGTGGCGCGCAATACCATGTGCGGATCAAAGACGGTCCAGCCGTGCATCATCAGCGTCCGAGCGTGGATGTGCTGTTTCACTCTGTTACGCGCCAGGCCGGACGTAACGCCGTCGGAGTGCTGCTGACCGGGATGGGCGCCGATGGCGCGAAGGGCTTGCTCGCGATGCGAGAGAGCGGCGCGCATACGATTGCGGAGGCGGAGGAGAGTTGCGTCGTCTTCGGCATGCCGAAAGAAGCGATCAAGCTCGGTGGAGTGGCGGAAGTTGCGCCACTCCCAAACATTGCGCAGGCCATCCTCAATGCGCTCATGCGCCAGAGCGAAGCCGGCGGCGCGGCCAAGACCGAGCAGGGAATCGTCCACGCTCGTTGCGACTGACATCACGCCCCCACTTACTTCAGGAGGAACTATTCAATGAAACTTTGCGCGTTGATTATTGATGACTCTCGGATCATGCGAAACATGGTCATGGAAGCATTGCGGAAGATGAACCTGGCCGAATTCGAATTCGTCGAGGCCGGAGATGGGGCTGATGCCTTGACCAAATTCGACGAGCGGATTGACATCGCGTTCATAGATTGGAATATGCCCAAGATGAGCGGCATCGAGTTTGTGCGGCAAGTGCGCCAACAGCGCGTGGCTGCCGGCGTGCCGCTGATTATGGTCACGAGCGAAAGCACGATGGGCAAAATCGAGCAGGCGCTCGACCAGGCCGGCGCCTCGCAGTACATCACCAAGCCGTTCACCCTTGAAGAGATGAAGCGTAAGGTCGCCAAGCACATCACTGAAGCTATCGAACGGCGCAAAAAGCTTTCGGCTCCAGCCTCCACCGCCCCGAAACCTGCCGAAAAACCTGCCAAAGGCTTCTTCAGCAAACTGCTCAACGGATAACACCGCGCATCATTCGCGGGAAAACCGACGTTGACGAAAACTGATCTTCAATCCGGCAATCGTGCGGAGCTATAAATTAACTCTCAACCATCAAAATTATCTTTCAAGGAATAACCAAACATGATTTCTACTGAAAACCAAACCGTCATACTCGAAGCATTGACCTGTAGCGCCAAGCGGACGGTCGCGGCAACCTTCCCTCCTTTTTGCGGCGAGGAGCCGCAGGAAGTCATCAGCCTTGATTTGACGCGCGGCGATGGCATCGTCGGTGTGATCTCTCTGATTGGCACGCTCTCGCTTTCACTGCTCATCGGTTTGCCGCGCCAGACGGCTGTGGGTCTGGCCGAGCGATTCGCCGGTTTTGAAATTCCCTTTGACAGCGCCGATATGGGCGATGCCGTGAGCGAACTCACCAACGTGCTGGCCGGTCGGCTCTGTCTGGAGCTAGAACACGAGCAGATTTTTGCCCAGATGGCGTTACCTACCGTGGCGCGCGGCGAAGCGATGGAGGTCGTATTGTCCACCGAAGTGGCCACACGCCCGATTTATTTCAACTCACCGGAGGGTGTGTTCTGGGTACAATTGGGCGCCTCGCAACCATAGGCATCAATCCTACTGCCAAAAATTGTTATCCAGCGGGCTCACCTGCCCTTTGATGGTTTCCAAGGCAACCTGGGCCTTGGATTCCGCCGAATCATTGTCTCCTTATTGGGCTGCAATGACCTTATCCATTACACAAAGGAATGGAATAACCATCGCCCTCTAGCCGAGTGTGGAGATTTGGTGCCCATGACGGCGGTAGAGTGTGGAGAGATGGGGCATCAGAGCTACACGGTTGATCAATCTGCTCATGGCCTCTCTCGAACTAAACCTGGGGCTGCTTAGGGTTTAGGAGTCACCCCACGCACCTTACCGTGATGGCACACGCTTCGCAATAGAGCAGGGCGACTGCGGTTGACCGCCGCAGCGGTGTTAGATACTAAAGACTGTTATTTCCCTCTGCACATTAAGCAGTATCTACTGAAAAGCCTTTGCTGGTAAGTGAATAGCCTTAAATTGAGGTTATCTTTCAAAAGCTGATAAGTTTTTTCTTGACCAAGGATATTAAAGGAAGTAATCTCGTCTTTGGAAATTAGCACGACCTACCGAAAGCTGTTACTCAGATACACATAGCCTCAAAAATATCGGTTGCTTTTCGACAAAGAAGTAATTCTTTTGCTTTATCTACAGTGGCTCTACATTGATAAAGAGAAGCGAGAAGTTCGTACGCATTAAGCGGACGCGAAATCAACACTCTTCACACAAGTGAAAATCGCTGTAGTTAAAGAGACAAAGCCAATCTCAGCTCTAAGATAGATCCAAGTTTGTCCCGCATTACAAATTACTTGGGCGACTGAAGTAGAGAAAAAGGCCCTTCTCTGCCCGCCAGTAGGGCGAGACAATTTGTGTGCTGCCTCGGCATGAGGTTTCCTTTAAGGTTTAAATGAGTAGGGGGGGCGTGTGTTTACGGGAACCTTGTTGGATAATCGAGCGCGCGCCCGCAATCTAATGTACCTGAAAATTAAGTTTGAAAAAGCATACTAATTACTGTACAGTGCTGACGCCTTGGCCCTCTTTAACAAATCAACAACCCTTTGAATCTAGATTCTGTTTAGTTCATGAACATATTCTTTGTTCAGTAGGAGGAAAGATGCGCAGTAAATCAATCACAGTCCGTGGGATATTGACAACAGCATTAATGCTGACTGTCGGGGGCTTCTACACAGTTGTACCCATCTCAGCTATGGCGCAGACCGCGTCCAAAACTGCAGGCCAGTTGTCCGTCACTGGGGCTGTCACACTCAATGGGACCAAAGCTGTTTCTGGAATTACTATTTTCAGTGATAGCCTGATCAAGACGGCGCGTAATGGAGAGGCAATCGTCAACATCAGTAAGCTTGGCCGAGTTCAATTCGGACAAGAGACCGAGATGACTCTTCGCTTTTCCGACGGTACGATGGGCGGGAACCTGCTCTCTGGTAGGATCACCTTGAGTGTGCCGGCTGGAATTAACGTTTCGGTGGTCACACCGGACGGAGTTGTTACGCCAGATGCCAAACAGGTGACGGTGTTGATAGTGGAAGTGGTCAACGGAAAGACACGCGTCGCAGCCAATCGTGGTAACGCGACCATTACCTCGGGAGATAAAACCCAGCAGGTAGCCGCTGGCCAAGAGGCATCAACAGAGCAAACCGATAACAACGGTGGATCTAAGAAGAAAGGTGGCGCAGTCATTGCTGGTGGAGGGGGCGGTGCCGGTGGGGCGGCCGGTGCCGGTGGAGCAGCCGGTGCTGGTGGTGGTCTTAGCGCTGGCGCGATGGCAGGTTTAGTCACTGCGGGTGTTGCTGGCACAGCAGCGGGTGTTGCCGCATCACAAAGCTCGAGCTCATCCGTCAGCCCAATCAGGCCTTAGACACATTGCTTTACCAAAGCTTGAGCAAAATGTACAACCGGCTGATTCAGCCGGTTGTACATTAAGGCAAGCTGGACCCCAATCTCGACGTTTAGCTATCTATCAGCTCCCCAGGTCGAACGTCAGATTTAAGCCCTATTACGCTTCGTTAGATTTATTCCCTACAATTACTTACTCTATATCGGTACCGACTAGGTTGAATCCGATTTGCCGCAAGTTTATTACCATCTATGGTTGTAACTTGTGTAGGTCGTAATCATCAATCGAATGTTATTGGAACTTAGCTTAGACAGCTCGGTAAGGCGAAGCGCTGTGGTCAGCATTGCTCTACTTGCAAGCCTATTCCTAGCTATTCTTACTGTCTCCAACTTTATCATCGGTGTCCTTGCTGATCCGCGCGCCAATCTAAGCTTTGATTCGATCAGTTCCGCCGCCGCTTGTTTCCCGAATTCGGCGCGTGCGCAAGCCAGATTGGCTGAAGCTTATCTCGCCGAAGCTATCGAGGATGAAAGTATTGCGCGTCAAGCCGAGTCAGCCGCCTCCAAGGCAGTGGATTATTCACCGTGGGATTACAAACTCCGGTTGCTCTTAGCTTCAACGAGAGAAGTAAGTGGGAACCTAGCTGCGGCTGAAGCTTCGTTACAAACTTCTCTCTCTCTCGCACCGCATAATGCCAATGCCCAATGGTTGCTTGCGAATTTGCTGGTCAGAGAAGGAAAGCTTAACCAGGCGCTTGATAAGTTCTCAGCGGCTATTACATCTGATCCTTCGCGTCTGCCAGCGGCGCTCGACCTCATCTGGAATATCTCAGACGGTAATCTTGATGCGCTCACAGCGATCACGGGCAGCGAGCCGACGCTCAAGCTAGGACTGGCGGATTACTTTCTCAAAAAGTCACTGGTGGTAGAAGCCGCTCGCGTGTTTAGTGAAGTCAATCGTCAAACGCGGCTTGCTTTCCCGGAGAGCGCGGCATTCATCAATACGCTCATCGCTGGAGGCCACGTCGAGTTAGCGCATAGCCTCTGGCTTGATCTGGTAGATGGGCGCTCCAGTGCGGATCGGCCACTGCTCTGGAATGGCAGCTTTGAAGCTCAGATTCAAAAGAAATGGAGCCAATTCGACTGGAGCCTTGAGAGCAGCAACTATGCTCTGATTGCGGTGGTTAATGGCACTGCGCACGATGGCGCTCAATCACTCAGAATCGCGTTCACCGGTCGGGATACCACGCGCCTTAACAGCGAGATCAAACAACTGATCCTCGTGCGGCCTGGAGTGCGTTATCGTTTGGAGTGCTATGCCAAGACTGAGGATCTGGTGATCCCTGAGGGGCCGAGCGTAGTAGTAACCAGCAAATCTTCTTCCACGCCCATCGCGGCATCGGAGCCAATTGCTACTGGGTCACACGGCTGGCAGCCGCTCATCATTGACTTCACGTCGCCGATAGATTCTCCAGCTCTGGTTATTTCCATCAAGCGAACACCTAGATTTAGCTACGATGATCCGGCACAAGGCATGATCTGGCTCGATGACTTTACCTTGAGGGAGCGATAGGCAAGGAGTCTCACGAGGCTCTGCCTACTCACACGCATTGACAGGAAAATTAGATAAAGTAATTACGGTGGGACTGATGGTCGTCATCGTTTTCACGACGTTAGCGCACGGTACGGTTGAGCCATGGTCAGTGGCGCTCTTTGAGCTCATAGTCATCGCGCTCATGCTTCTGTGGGCTGTAAAAATGGTTGCCGCCAAACAACTGAAGGTTATGGTTCCGCGGCCAGCGCTGCCGATCATCGCGCTTCTCTTGCTTGGGTTAGTCCAAAGCGTTGCTTTCTCCAATGGCTCCGGGCAACGCTGGAGCCTCTCGTTTGATGTCGAAGCCACGCGGATGGCGGTGACGATTCTCTTCTTCTTGCTTGTCATGTTCGTTATGTCCGCAAACTTCTTTGCGAGCCCTGAGCGTCTGAGCACACTGGCAAAGTTCCTCGTCATTTATGGACTGGCATTAGCTGTTTTCTCTCTGATCCAGCGTTTTACCTGGAATGGCAATCTCTATTGGCTACGACCGACGACATCGGTTGCCTCTCCCTTCGGCCCATTCGTTAATCGCAATCACTTCGCTGGCTATATGGAGTTACTGATCGCCGTCCCGGTCGGACTGATCGTCACTGGAGGCGTGCGCGGCGAAGCGCGGTTATTTTACGGACTCTCAGCCGCGATGATGGGCATTGCGGCCATCTTCTCGCTCTCGCGCGGCGGGATGATCAGCCTCTTCGCTGAGATCATGTTCATTACCGCAGTGAGCGCGAAGCTCTCACGACATAACCGAGATGGTCGCGACCAGAGTTTGGCCGTGAGACTGAAAAAGATCGGAGCTGTCGCTGCCATTATCATGGTCATCGCGCTTGGTGTAGCTTGGATTGGCATCGAACCAGTGATCAACCGCATCACCACCGGCCAGGCGGCGAGTGTGAAGGATGCGGGGAAGATTGAGACGTTCTCTCAGAGCCGCGGGTGGATTTGGAGGGATACCTGGGCACTCATCCGGGCGTATCCTCTCGCCGGAGTTGGTCTGGGTGCCTTTCAAACCGCCTACCCCATCCACAGCCAGTATGATGGATCGCTCGGCGTGGTTTCCGAGGCGCACAACGATTATCTGCAGATTCTGGCCGACGGCGGCCTGATCGGTGGCGCGCTCGCTTTATGGTTTATGGTGGCCCTCTTCCGGGTAATCTTCCGCGGCCTGGGGTCACATAATCCGTTACTCGCGGGGCTGGCGCTGAGCAGCGGCGCTGGTATTTTCGGCTTACTCGTCCATAGCCTCTTTGACTTCAACCTACAATTGCCCTCGAATTCGTTATTGTTTTTGCTCCTCTCAGCCGTAGCCTCCTACATTGGCGAGACTGTCGCTGTGCGCGGTTCAGAAGCCGCCGCGCAAGGCACCGCCAAGATGAACACCCCTGACTTTGCAATAGGAACATCATCATGATCAGAACCAAACCTCAACAGGTACGTAAACATTTTAAGAAGGTAGGCGTTATCTTCGCAGTTTTGACGCTTGCCGTGATCGCAGGCAACACTCTAGCTCAGGGACAACGTCCGCAGCAGGACCAGTTCCGTCCCAAAGCTCCAATTCAACCATCGAGTGATGCCAATTTGCCGAGCACGCTCATCTCCCCTAACGAAGATTACCGGATCGGGCCTGGCGACGTCATAGATGTTCAGGTGGAAGATGCGCCTGAGCTTTCGCGCACGTTACGCATCACGGCGAGCGGAACTTTCTCGATGCCGTTTCTCGGTCGCGTCACCGCGCAGCAGAAGACCACGGAAGAGTTGGCTAAGGTGATCGCTGATAGCCTGCGCGGGCGTTACCTCAAAGAGCCTAACGTCAGTATTCTGGTGAGGCAAATTAACAGCCGATCGTTCTTTATTCAGGGAGCTGTAGTTCGGCCAGGCGCCTATCAGATCGAAGGGCGGCCTTCATTGCTGGAATTGATTACCGTCGGGGGCGGCTTGGTTGATGTCAACAGTTCGACGGCCTTTGTTTTGCGCAGGGTCAAGCAGAATAAGCCCGACCAAGCTGCGTCGAACGCCGAAGCCAGTCAAAATGCTGCTTTACCTGTTTCCGATTCCAAATCACCGGCTAACATCGCTGAAAGCGACGCTGAAGCAACATACGAGATGATCAAGGTCAATATTAGCGGCTTGCTCAAAGGCCACTTTGATCAGAATACGATGCTCGAAGCCGGAGACATCGTTCATATTCCGCCTTCGGATATTTTCTTCGTGGCTGGCGAAGTGAACTCTCCTGGTTCATTCCCGCTCAAAGAGGGTACGACTCTGCGCCAAGCCATCTCCCTATCGCAAGGCATGACCTTTAAGGCAATTGGCAATCGCGGGGTGATTTTCCGTGAAGACCCGAACAACGGTCAGCGGCAAGAGCTCAAGATAGACGTGGCGGCCATCATGAGCGGTAAAAAAGAAGACATCCCGATCCTGGCCAACGATATCATCATCATCCCCAACAGCAAATTAAAGACGGTCGGCAGCACGCTACTTAATGCATTCGGCGTCAATGCAGCGCGTTTGCCAGGGCGCCTCGCTTACTAAGAGGAGGGCCTCAGCGGGCAACGCTGAGCCGAAGCCGTAGACTGATTGCGGAGAACCAATTACTTAAAGCAGGCTTGCGTCCTGCTCTTGGTGGTCCCCCAAATGATGAAAATGGAGCTACAGATGCGCACTGATGATAGTTTTCAAGCTGCGCGTACCCGTGTTCATCAGTGGGTTCATTTTCATAGGAGAACTAGATAATGTCAGACGAAATTCTGGATTTAGATCAACCAAAATCACTAGCTATGACTCCGTTCGCTCCAATCGGGCCAACAGAGTTACAGCCTCGCTATCCTCAAGCCGCTTCTTATTACGGCGTAGAAAAGAATGACGAATTCGACTTGCGCGAATTCTGGCGCAGAGTCCGTATGCATAAGTGGTTGATCCTCACGATTGTCACTCTCGTCACTACCTCCATCTCCTTTGCGATGTACCGGGCTAAGTCTAGCTACCAGGCCTCGACCGTTATCGAGATCGGGAAAGATAACGCGACGATGATCAAAACAGGTGATTTAGTCATCCAGAATGACGATGCTGACCCGCAGTACCTGGTCAATATCAAGACCAGAATGCTTATGCTCACGAGCCGCTCACTGCTCGAAGACGTGATCATTAAATTGAAAATCGACCAGCACCCCAGGTTCCTCGAAGAAACCCAGAAGAAAGGGGTCATGGAACGGATCTTCGGTATCATGCCTGAGCAAGCAACATCAGAACCGTTACCAGCAATGGCTGAAGGCACGCTTGACCGCTCGCCCGCAGAAAGCGCGCGTCTGGCTCCCTTCGTCGCCTTGCTTGAAGATAAGCTGAGCGTCCAACAGGTCAGAGACACGCGAGCGCTAAAGGTTTCGTTCACGGATACGGACCCGGTCATCGCTGCCGGTGTGGTCAACGGCATGGCTCAGGAATTCATCCAGCGGAACTTTCAGAGTAAGACTGAGAGGTTCACCAGTACCGCCGGATGGCTCGACCGCTCGACGCGAGAGCTGAAATCGAAGGTCGAGCAGGCCGAACAGGAACTGGCCACCTATACCCGCGAGCACAATATCTTCTCGTTTGAGAACAAAGAGACCCTAACGACGAATAAGCTCTCCACTCTGCATGACCAGGCCACGCGGGCTGAAACCGACCGCATGCTTAAAGAGTCGCTCTATCAAGAGGTCACCCAGGGCCGCGTCGCGCAGTTGCCTGAAGCCTTTGCCGACATGATCTTTAAGGGCAGCGCGACTCCAGAGGTCACTGTGCTGCAAAAGCAACTCAGCGAATTAGCGACCTCGGCGGCACAGATCAGTGTTAAGTATGGGCCTGAACATCCGCGCATGCTTGAAATCAGGCAGCAGATGACCACCCTCCAAGAACAGATCGGTAACAAAAGCAAAGCGTTGGAAGAGAAGCTTAAGAGCGATTACGAACGCGCTATGCGCGATGAGCAATCACTCAAGGGCGCGCTAACTCAGGCTAAGTCGGAAGCCGTCCATGAAAACCAGGCTGCCATTCAATACAACATCCTCAAGCAGGATGTAGACACGGCCAAGTCGCTTTACACGGATTTTCTTCAGAAGACTAACCAAGCCAAAGTCCAGGTCGCTGAGCAACACAGCAATATCCGCGTGATTGATCCTGGACAGGTTCCGACACAGCCAGCAGGGCCTAAGCGGCTACTCATGATTCTGATCGGGTTCACCCTCAGCCTGGGGGCTGGCGTGGGGCTCGCCTTATTCCTCGAATACTTCGATAACAGCGTCAAGAGCATAGAGGATGTCGCCCGCTACGCACAGATCCCGACACTGGCGATCATTCCGACGATGGCTGTTGCAGCGGCCCAGGCTCGCCGCTTCGAGAAGAAACAGCGGAAGGCGATCAGTAAGCGGGTCTCAACCGCCGAGAGCGAGGAGGACGAGAATAAGTTAACCACGACTACCCCTCAACCCTTGCCCCACGCTCAATCATTATCCGTTGTGGCTGAGGCCTACCGCACGCTCAGAACCTCGGTGCTGCTTTCAACGGCTGGTCGCGCACCCAAGACGATACTGTTTACCAGTAGCCGGCCCGGTGAAGGCAAGTCTACCACTACCATTAACACGGCGATCTCGCTCGCGCAGCTCAATGCGACGGTGCTGGTGATTGATTGCGATCTGCGTAAGCCGGTCGCTCACAAAATGCTGGGCCTTGGCAATGGGCCTGGATTATCAACCTACCTTTCGAGGGACATCGAGATTAATGGATTGATTCGTGAGACGCAGGTGCCCAATCTGTCGGTCATTCCTTGCGGCCCGATCCCGCCCAACCCGGCTGAGTTGATCAGCTCTGACAGGATGCGGGACCTGTTGCGAGAATTGGCTGGACGCTTCGATCATATCTTGATTGATTCCCCACCGCTGATGAATGTCACAGATCCGGTGATCCTTTCAACCATGGTCGATGGCGTGGTCATCGTCGTGCATGGCGGCGAGACTCCGCGCGAACATCTCCGCCGCGCCCGGCAGGAACTGGCAAGCGTCAACGCGAAAATCTTTGGCGTCGTGCTCAATAACCTCGACATCAAGCGCCAGGGCTATGACGATTATTACTACTACAAATACAGCTATACCTATAGCGAGGCGCAGGAAACGAAGCAAGACGCCAGGAGGGCGGCGAAAGTCCATTGAGTCGAGGCTCAGATCGTGCTCAGACACTCTCTCGCCAACTCACGACGATTGAGTCAGCTACGATCAGGGATAGACGCACCCTTTAATGCAAGACTTACAGAAAGTCAAAACACTGCTGGTTGAGGAACGGATCCTGGCAGCCTTCGTCAATAGAGCAAAGGCTGCCTTGATTGCGAGCTACCGCGAAGCGTGGCAGCAAGGAAGCGTCAATCGCCGCATCTTCGCTGCCATGCTCACGGTCGGTACTCTCACTGCTGCCGTCAAGGTAGTCTCCACATTCAAAGAAATGGTGGTGGCGCGCCAATTCGGCGTGAGCGATGGGTTGGATGCTCTGCTCATTGCGTACCTTCTGCCTTCCTTTGCCATCAATGTGGTGGCTGGGTCATTCAATGCCGCGCTCGTTCCAACTTACATTCAAGTCCGTGAGCAGGAAGGCCACCAGGCCGCACAACGACTCTTTTCATCGGTGGTGGTCTGGAGTGCCGCTCTGCTTATTGGCGTCTCGATCTTAATGGGCTTTGCGGCGCCCTACCTCCTCCCAATACTTGGATCGGGATTTACACCTGAAAAGCTCACGCTTACCCGTCAGCTCTTCTTTATCCTACTCCCGACATTGCCGCTCAGCGGATTGTTTGCCACTTGGGTCGCGGTCTTGAACGCGAACGAACGCTTCGCTCTTGCTGCCATCACTCCCGTTGCCACTCCTATCGTCGCGATCGCCTTGGTTTACGGGATGGGTGATGTCTGGGGTATTTACGCCTTTGCCGTGGCTATGATCGCGGGAGCCATAGTGGA
>Ga0070694_100001021_pt1 | contig 15905 bp, 9 predicted proteins | sample KBSK1251metaG_FD_65470 | JGI IMG/M metagenome (GOLD analysis project Ga0070694, IMG submission 65470) | Corn, switchgrass and miscanthus rhizosphere microbial communities from Kellogg Biological Station, Michigan, USA - KBS K1-25-1 metaG | ecosystem: Host-associated > Plants > Roots >... | reverse complement strand
GATCCGCCCCGAGACGCAGCGCCTGATGGTGCAGAGCGACCCGCACCCGATCGCCAAGTACCGGGTCATCGGGCCTTTGTCCAACCTGACGGCGTTCCAGAAGGCGTTCAGCTGCCAGGATGGGGCCTCGATGGTCCGCCCGGCCGGCACGCTCTGCGAGGTCTGGTAGGGTCGGCCCGTCGGGCGGCGGCCCGAAACATCGCCAGGCACGCCGCCCGACGGACGGAAGGCTAGTTCCCGGAGTCCGGCTTGTTGTCCTTGGGCTTGTCGTCGTCCGACTTGTCGTTCTTCGGCGCGTCCGGTTTCGGCTTGCGTCCCTTCGACGCGTCATCTTTCTTGCCCGGCTGACCCTTCCCCGGATCGGATGGGCGGTTCGGCACGTTCGTTCCCTGGCCCGTGCCGCCCGATTGCGCCGGACCGGTTCTCTGCGGGCCGGCCGAGGGCTGCTGCTGGCGCGTCGAATCGTCGAGCATCCTTTGGCCGCGGCTGGGATGCGCATCCCGGCCCTGGTCCTTCCGCTCCTGCCCGCGGTTGGTCGCCGGGGGCGTGGTGTCGGGCTGGGACTGCGTCTCTCCGGACTGGGTCTCCGGCGTGTCGACGCCGCCACCGGACCGCCCGGGGCGATTGTCACGGGGGCGGTTTCGGTCTTGATGGCCCGGCGGGACGGAGCGATCCTGCGGCTGCCGGTTGCGCCAGTCGTCGTCCCGTCCGTCCCGGTTCCCCGGCGTGTCGTGCGTGTCCTGGCCGCGCGGGTCGCGATCCTCGGTCATCCTGCCGCGATCCCCCCGGTCGTTCGGGTCCCGATCGCTGGAGCCCCGGTCCTCGGGCCCTCGACCGCGGGAGTTCCGTCCGCGCACCGGGTCCGCGCGGTACACCACGAAGTCCTGCCCGCGCACCTTGCCGCCGTGCGACAGGCCCGGACCGTCGTCGTCCGCCACGCGATAGTGCGGAATGCTGTGGCCGACGGCGCGGCCGACCTTCTGGACCTGCACTCCGTTATTGATGACCCGGTTGTCGATGTAGGTGTAGTTCGTGACGTTCTGCGTGACCCGGATGAGGGTCGTGTTTCTTTCCACGGGGACGATGCGGGTCCGCAACTGGGGATCGACCAGATACCGCGTGCTGGCGAAGCACCACCAGGACGGCGAGATGGAGACGCTGACGCCGCCCCAGTCGAGCCCGACGCCGGCGCGGACGGTGACCTGCCACGGAAGCGGCGCCCAGCCGACATAGCCGCCCCCTTCATGCCAGGCGACCCAGGCGGGGCCCCACTCGGTCCCGGGGACCCAGACCCAGCCGAACGACGCGTCGAGATGCCAGCGGCCATAGTGATAGGCCGCCCAGCCCCACTCCTCGTCGGAGGCCCAGGTCCAGCCGTAGTCGGTGTACACCCAGTGGCCCATCTGGTACGGGCGCCAGCCGACCTGAACATTGTCGGGGGACCAGACCCATCCCGGACCCGAAACAAAGACCCACCGCCCGTAAGGGGACAGGTCGTTGTAGAACGGCTGGTCCCATCCGCCCGGGCGGGCGACCGGGGCATCGTTCCCCATCGAGACGGTCTGATGATAGGTCGCGCCGGCAGTGACGCAGGCGCTGGCCAGCGCGCAGCCGATCAGAATGACGCCGATTCCTCCCCACCCCTTCTTCATCATTTCTTCAGTCTCCTCGAATCCGGTCGCCGAACGCGCCGGCCGCTCCCACGTTGAGGCTCGCAGCCTCGTGGAAATATAGATGTCGGATCGAGGGTCGGCACGCGCCGGAACAAATTGAATTCCGCGGCGCGTGGCCCTGGCCGCAGCCGGCCTGTCGCCTGACGGAATTCTGACGGGGGCCGCGCGCGGGCGCCCGAGTGATGGACACCGGCGGACCGGTTTGCGTATCATCCCGGCGGATCAACGCGGCATTCGGGAGCCTGAATCCATGGGTCTGATGAGAAGCGCCTTCCTGGCCGGCTCGCAGAGCCGCTGGCTGCGCGAGCGGGCCGTCCGCTACGGCTTCGTCAAGCGGGCCGTGTCCCGTTTCATGCCGGGCGAGGACCTCGCCGCGGCGCTGGCGGCGGCGCGCGCGCTCCGCCAGAATAAGATGGGAAGCGTTCTCACCTACCTGGGCGAGAACGTGGAGGCGCTGCAGGAGGCCGAGCAGGTCACGCGGCATTATCTCGAGGTGCTGGCCCGCAACAAGGAGATGGCGCTCGACGCCGAGGTCTCCGTCAAGCTCACGCAGCTGGGGCTCGACCTCGATCCCGCCGCCTGCGAAAAGGGACTGTCGACGCTCCTGGAGCAGGCGAAGGCGGACGGCACCTGGATCTGGATCGACATGGAGTCGAGCGCGTACACCGAGGCGACGCTCGACATCTACCGCCGCGCGAAGGGGCGCTTCCCCAACGTGGGGGTCTGCGTGCAGGCCTACCTGTACCGCACGGCGCGCGACCTGGACGGACTGATCCCCCTGGGAGGGGGCCTGCGGCTGGTGAAGGGGGCGTACCGCGAGCCGCCCGACAAGGCCTACCCGAAGAAGAGCGACGTCGACGCCAACTACCTGGTCCTCGCGAAGCGCCTCCTGGGAAAGGAGGGGCGCGGGGTGCGGACGATCTTCGGCACGCACGATTCCGCCCTCATCCGGCGCATCCAGGAGACCGCGCAGGGGGCCGGCCTCCGGCCGGACCAGGTGGAGTTCCAGATGCTCTACGGAATCCGGCGGGAGGAGCACGAGCGCCTGGCGGCCCTGGGGCACAGGTTCCGGGTCCTGATCAGCTACGGCGATGCCTGGTTCCCGTGGTACATGCGGCGCCTCGCCGAGCGTCCCGCCAACCTCCTGTTCGTGCTGAAGAACCTGTTCGCCCGCTGAGCCGAAGGGGTCAGCGCAGGCCGTCGACGAGGTAGAGGGTCGAGAGGACCCGGCGGTAGCTGTAGACGTACGAGCGGGCGTCCTCGGACAGGTGGACGAACGTCAGGTCGAGCAGTCCCGCCCGGTCCGCCGGCATCAGGATCTTGATCGGCGTCCGCTTCCCGGTCGCCAGGTCGAGGCGGTCGATCCGGGTCCCGGGGGCGTCCCGGGATACGACGTAGAGCGAGCGGCCGTCCGACGCCCACCTCCTTGGATTCTCGCCCGGCTTGGAGCCCGGCACGGCCCGTCCCTCTCCCCCCTCCGCGGGAAAGATCTGCGGAGGACCCGAGTTCATCGCCACCGCGATCTGGCGACCGTCGGGGGACACGGTTCCTGCAAGCCGGATCCCTTCCGGAGAGATCGGCTTCGGAGTCCCGCCCTCTCCATCCATGACATAGAGGCGCACCGATTTGCCCTTCTCGTTGCCGGTGATCAGGAACCGCCGGCCGTCGGGAAACCAGTTCACCGAGAAGAGCGAGAGGCCGGGCACATTGACCGTGCGCGCCTCTCCCGGACCGAGCGGCAGCAGCGTGAAGTGATCCGGCTTGACGATGGAAATCGTCGCCGCCCACTGGCCGTCGGGAGAGAGGTCGGTTCCCGATCCGTCCCCCAGACGCACGGCGGGAGATCCGTCGGTCCTGCGCACGTAGACCGAGTAGCCCGAGCCGCCTCCCTGCCCCTGCTCCTCGAACAGGACCCATTGGCCGTCGGCGGAGACGGCGCTGGGACGGGACCAGTCGAGCCAGGAGAGATCCCGCTCCGTGGGGTCCCCGGGCATGGTGCCGATGATCCCGCGGCGCGCCGTGTTTCTCGCGACGAGCACCTTGCCCGAGGCCGAGACGTCCGCCAGGGTGATGTCGGCGGGGGCGCCGTCCACCATCCGGACCTTTCCGGCCAGGTCCACGGCGTACACCGACCGGACGTTCCCGGTCTTGCCGGCGCTGAACCAGACCTCGTCTCCGGAGGGAGACCACTCGACGCTCGCCGTGGAGGAGAACGGGTCCGTGAGGAAGGTGACCTTGCCCGACAGGTCCGTCACGGCCACGCGACCGCGGTCGTCCCCGAGGGCCGGGTGATCCAGGAAGGCGATCCGCCTGCCGTCGCGGGACATGCGCGGCGAGCTGACCCAGGCATCTGTCTCGTAGAGCGACTTGCCGATCGGATACTCCAGGCGGTACCTCCCGCCGACGATGCGCGCCACGGCGAACTCACGGCCATCGGGTCCCCAGGCGGCGTCCTGGACGTCCCGCAGGACCTGGCGCGGCACGCCGCCGGAGAGTGGAGCCCGGGCGAGGATCCCCGAGCGCATCCAGCCCTGCGTGTAGTGCATGTCGAGGAGCAACGCCAGCTCGCCGGACGCGGACACCGACACGATTTCCGCGGAGGGGAGCCCGAGCGAGCGCGACTCGGGGCTGCCGGGGCGGGTCGTGAAGACCTCCGCCGGCTGGCCGTCCCAGGAGGCGGAGTAGATGACGGTCTCACCGTCCGGCGTGAAGCGGGCCGAGAACATGCTTCCCTGGCGGAAGGACAGCTGGCTGTAGGTCACCGGCACCTCGGGCGCCCGGGCACCCCGGCCGGCGTAATAGGCCGCCGCCGCGGCCAGGGCCGCCACGGCGATCGCGGCAAGAAGCGGCAGGCGCGGCCCGAGCGCCGCGCGCGCCACCGAGCGGCCGCCCGGTGGGGAGACGAGGCCCGCACCGGAGACCTCGGACAGCGCCTCGAGGTGGAACGCCAGGTCGCGCGCCGACTGGAAGCGCTCGTCGGGGCTCTTCTCCAGACAGTGCTGCACGATTCGCGCGAGGCCCGGTGGGATGTCCAGGTTGAGACGCCCTATGTCGGACGGCTCCTCCTTCAGGATGGCGTTCATCGTCTCGACCGAGGAGGAGGCCGAGAAGGCCCGCCGGCCCGCGAGCATCTCGTAGAGGATGCAGCCGAAGCTGAAGAGATCGGAGCGGTGGTCGGCCGGCAGGCCGCGCACCTGCTCGGGTGACATGTAGCCGACCGTGCCGAGGACGACGCCTGAGCCGGTCTCGACGCGCGTCGGCGCCGAGGTGAGCGCCTCGGACGGCGTCGGCGTGCGCTCGCCCGCAGGGGCCGGCGCCGCGGCCTCGGGCCGCGACAGCTTCGCCAGGCCGAAGTCGAGGATCTTCACCCGGCCGTCCCCGATGACGAACAGGTTCTCCGGCTTCAGGTCGCGGTGGACGATCCCCTTGTGGTGCGCCGCCGCCAGTCCCTGGGCGATCTGCCGGGCGTAGTCCAGCGCCTTGCGGACGGGAAGCGGGCCGCCCGCCAGCCTGTCGCGCAGCGTCGCCCCTTCCAGCAGCTCCGTGACGACGTAGGGGGCACCGCCGTGCGTTCCCGTGTCGAAGACGGCGAGGATGTTGGGATGATTGAGCTGTCCCGTGGCGCGCGCCTCCTGCTCGAAGCGGCGAAGCCTCTCGGGATCGGCCACGAAGGAGGCGGGCAGGACCTTCACCGCCACGTCGCGCGCCAGTCGAGAATCCCGGGCGCGGTAGACCTCTCCCATCCCTCCGGCGCCGAGGGGGCCGAGAATCTCGTAGGGACCCAGCTTCGTGCCGGGGGTCAGCGACATGGCGCGGGGAGGATATCCTGCCTGCGGCCCGGCGATCTACCGGACCGCGGCGAGCAGGGCGCGGGCGCGCTCCTCGACGCGTTCGAACCGGCCGGTCTTGATCTCCTCGGCGTCGAACAGCGACTGCGTGAAGCCGACGGCGAAGGCCCCGGCGTCGAGCCAGGCGCGGGCGTTGGCCGCGTCGATGCCATGCGTCGGGACGAGCTTCAGGAAAGGCAGGGGGCCGAGACAGGCGCGGACGTAGGCCGGGCCGATGCCGGGAGCCGGGAACAGCTTCTGCAGCGGCGCCCCGGCGCGGTGGGCGGCGAGCATCTCGGTCGGCGTGTGGCACCCGGGGATGACCGCGACCCCCGCCGCCACCCCGGCGGCGATGACCTCCGGGTCCATGACCGGGGAGACCAGGAACCGGGCGCCGCGCTTCACGGCCGCGCGCGCTTCGTCGGTGGTGAGGACGGTGCCGGCCCCGACGATCAGCTCCTCGCGGCTCGCGAACTCCTGCACCAGGTCGAGGGCCCCCGGGATCGTCAGGGTGAACTCGACGATCCGGAATCCGCCGCGCACGGCCGCCTCCATGGCGGAGGCGGCGGCCTTCTGCGCGGGGCACCTCAGGATGGCCGAGGCCCGGACTTCCCCCAGCCGCGCGACGAAGCGTTCGGGATTCATGGGACGTCCATTGTACACGGCGGGGCGCTGCCGGAGCGGAACAGCCGGTCGATCAGACGCGCCGCCTTCCTGCGGCCGTCTGCGGCCTGCATCTGGGCGCTCAGGTCCTTGAGCCGGCTTCGCATGGCGGCATCGGTCAGCAGCCGCTCGAGCGCCGCAACGAGCACGGCGTCGGTCCAGGTGTATCGCGGCAGGCGCAGCCCGTAGCCCGTCTCCTGGATGCGGGTGGCATTGTCCAGGCCGTCCCAGCAAAACGGCAGGATGAGGGACGGCTTGCCGAAGTAGAGCGCCTCGTTGAAGGTGTTGTTCCCCCCGTGGTGCACCACGAGGTCGCAGTGCGGCAGGACGGCCGGCTGCGGGAAGAACGATTCGACCCGCACGTTTCCCGGAACGTCGGTGTAGGCGTCCCGGTAATCCCCGACGCTGATCAGGACGCGGTACGGCAGCCGGCCGAACAGATCGATCAGACGCTTGAAGAGATCGACGTCGGCCGCCCCCAGGCTTCCGAAGCTGACATAGATGAGCGGGCGATCCCCGTGCAGAGCGAAGCGGGGGACCTCGTACTCCCCTTCGGAACGCACGCACCCTTCGAGGTACTGGAACCGTTCCGGATCGAGCGGAGTCCGGCGCTTGAAGGCCAGGTCCCTCGGGTAGAGCAGCAGGTTCAGGTGCGGGGAGGGCTCGAAAAACTGCCCGAGCGGGTAGGACGGATGATCGACCGAGGCCAGGAAGGCGTTGAACCGGTCGTGGCACGGCTCGATGAGGCGCCGGAACTCGGCCTCGAATGTCTCGCGGCAGCCGCGGTCGTCCTGCCCGCAGCCCGACAGGTGCGGCGGGATGTCGGGGTCGGGGATCTCGTTTTCGCTGCACGAGATGATGCGGATCCACGGGCACCCGGCCTTCTTGATGGCCGGGAACAGGATGATGTTGTCGACCGCGATCAGGTCGGGGCTGAACTCCTGCAGGGCGCGAGCCAGCTCGCGCTCGACGTAGACGGCGCTGTCCACCACCGCCTCCCAGACCGGCACGACGTAAGTCGCAAGCTGCTCGATCGGGGACAGGCGGAAGTGCGGCAGGTGCGAGCGGACGAAGTCTTTCCAGAACTGGCTCGCCTGGAGCGCGTCCATCGGCTCGGACATCGCCACCAGGCGCTCTTCGAAGCCGTACTTCGCGAAGACGCCGGCGAACGACGGGTCGGCAAAGAACACGGGGCGATGCCCGAGATCGCGGCAGGCCTGGGCGATGCCGACACAGTTCAACGCCGGCCCGAAGGCCGCCTCGGGGAAGAAGACAATCGTCCTGGGGCGCGTCATCACGCCTCCGTGCGTGCGGGCCGAGTGAAGACATCATACCGCGCCGCGCGCGGGGACGCTCCGTTCGTTGACACCCCGGCGGACCGTCGCGCACAATCTCTCCATGAGCATGCGCCCCGGCCGGGTCCTGTCCCATTACCGCCTCGTCGAAGAGATCGGACAGGGGGGGATGGGGGTGGTGTTCAAGGCGTACGACGAGTCGCTGGGACGGCACGTGGCGCTGAAGACGCTGCCGCCGGACCTGGCGCGGGACGCGGAGCGCCTGCGGCGGTTCCAGCGCGAGGCGCGGGCGGTGGCGGCCCTCAACCACCCGAACATCGTCACCATCCACTCGGTCGAGGAGGCGGAGGGCGTTCATTTCCTGACCATGGAGCTGGTGGAGGGGAAGACCCTCGACGATCTCATCCCGCCCGGCGGCATGTCGCTGCCGGCCTTCTTCGACCTGGCGGTGCCCCTCGCGGAGGCGCTGGACGCGGCGCACGCAAAGGGGATCGTGCACCGGGACCTGAAGCCGGCCAACGTCATGGTGACCGGGGAGGGGCGCGTCAAGGTTCTCGACTTCGGCCTGGCGAAGCTCTGGAGGCAGGAGGCGGCCCGCGAGGAAGGGGCCGGCGCCCAGGCGACCCGGACGCAGGGGAAGGATTCGGGTGTCGTGGGGACCGCGCCCTACATGGCCCCCGAGGTGCTCCAGGGACAGGAGGCCGACCACCGGGCGGACATCTTCTCTCTGGGGATCCTGATGTACGAGATGGTCACCGGGCAGCGGCCGTTCAAGGGGCGGAGCGGTGCCGAGGTGATGTCCTCGATCCTGCGCGATGTGCCGGCGCCGGTCACCGAGGTGCGGCGCGACCTCCCGGGCATGCTGGGGCGCGTCATCCGGCGCTGCCTCGAGAAGGATCCGAAGCGGCGCCACCAGTCGGCGCTTGACGTGCGCAACGAGCTGGAGGAGCTGCGGGGCTCCGATCCGGTCGCTGCGGCGCCGGCCGGGGCGGGCCCCGGTCGGGAGGCGTCCGGGTCCGTCGCCGCGCCTGCGAAGCGGCGCCGCACTCTCGTCATCGGGGCCGTGGCCGCGGCCGGACTCCTGGTCATCGCGACGGCGCTGACGTTGCGGAATCGCGGGGCGGGCGCCGGATCGGATGAGTCGCATCCGCCGCAGCCCGGCTCTCCCGGAGCGCCCGGCGGCGCGGACGCGCACGCCGGCATCTCCTCCATCGCCATCCTGCCGTTCGTCAACATGAGCGATGACGCCGAAAACGAATACTTCAGCGACGGGATCACCGAGGAGCTGATCAACGCGCTCGTCAAGGTGAAGAGCCTCAAGGTGCCGGCCCGCACGTCGGTCTTCGCGCTGAAGGGGAAGCAGATGACCGCGCAGGAGATCGGCCGGGCGCTCGGCGTGCAGGCGGTCCTGGAGGGGAGCGTCCGCAAGTCGGGGGAGACGCTGCGCATCACGGCGCAGCTCATCAGCGTGGCGGACGGCTATCACCTGTGGTCGGAGCGCTACGACCGGAAGATGCGGGACGTGTTCGCCATCCAGGACGAGATCTCGCAGAGCATCGTCAAGGAGCTTCAGCTGAGCCTCACGCCCACCGAGCAGCGCGCCATGCAGAAGCCGCAGCCCAGGGACGTGCAGGCCTACGACTACTACCTGCGCGGCCTGAAGACTTTTCATCTGTCGGGTCGAAGGAACTGGGAATCGGCGCGCCAGATGTTCGCGCGCGCCATCGAGATCGATCCGACCTACGCCCCGGGGTGGGCCGGGGTGGCCGACGCCTCAGCGTTCCTGTACATGTACGCCGGCGGCAGGGACGAAGACCTGGAAAAGGCGGGCAGCGCCAGCGCCCGCGCCCTCGAGCTGGCGCCCGACTCGGCGGAGGCGCACGCCTCGCGCGGGGTCGCACTGATGCTCAACAAGGACTACGCCGCGGCGGGACGAGAATTCGAAACCGCCATGCGGATCGACCCGAAGCAGTTCGAGGCCCCCTACTTCTACGCCCGCACGTTCTGGGTGCAGGGAAAGCCCGAAGATGCGGCGCGGCTGTTCGAGCTGGCGTCCTCCCTCCGTCCGGAGGACTACCAGTCGGTCGCCTTGCTCGTCGGCGTGTACCAGAAGCTGGGGCGTCAGGCGGACGCACGCAGGACCATGGAACGGGGGGGCGCCCTGATCGAGCGCCACCTCGAGGTGGAACCGGACGACGTGCGGGCGCTCTATTTTGGTGGCGGGGGCATGGTGAACCTGGGACGAGTGGAGGAGGGCCTCGCTCTCGCCCGGCGTGCCCTGACCATCGACCCGAACGACGCCGGGGTCCTTTACAACGTCGCCTGCGTGTACTCGAACGCCGGCCGCAACCAGGAGGCGATCGGTTACCTGGAGCAGGCGATCGATGCCGGCTTCTCCCAGAAGGAATGGATCGAAAACGACCACGACCTCGACCCGCTGCGCAAGGAGCCCCGCTTCCAGGCGCTGATGCGGCGGGTCCGAAAATAGCGCCGGGCCTCCGGAATCCGGCGTCCCGCAAGCGGCCGGGCTACACGCCGATCTTTTTCCCCTTGTTCTGCTCGTCGAGCCACTTCTTGAGAGGCGCGAAGTAGTCGATGATCGCCGTCGCGTCCATCTGCCGCTCACCCGTCACGGCGTAGAGCGCCTCGGGCCAGGGGCGGCTCTGCCCCATCTCGAGCATGGCGCGGAGCTTCTTCCCCGCGGCCTCGTTGCCGTAGATCGAGCACTGGTAGAGGGGGCCCTGGAAGCCGGCCTCGCGGCAGAGCGCGCGGTGGAACTGGAACTGCAGGATGTGGGCCAGGAAGTAGCGGGTGTACGACACGTTGGCCGGCACGTGGTACTTGGCGCCGGGGTCGAAGTCGGACTCGGTCCGCGCCACGGCCGGGACGACCCCCTGGTACTTGAGGCGAAGGTCCCACCAGGCGCGGTTGTAGTTCGCCGGAGTGACCTCGCCCGAGAAGACCTTCCAGCGCCACTGATCGATCAGCAGGCCGAACGGCAGGAACGCGACCTTGTCGAGGGCCATCTTCATCAGGTAGCCGATCTCGCCCGTCGGCGGGGGGACCGTGTCGAGCAGGCCGATCTTCTTCAGATAGGCCGGCGTGATCGACAGCGCGATGGTGTCGCCGATCGCCTCGTGGAACGCCCCGTTGGCGCCGCCTCGGAACATGGAAGGCTGGCGGCGGTAGGCGCGCTGGTAGAAGTTGTGCCCGAGCTCGTGGTGGATGGTCCGGAAATCCTCGTCGTTGATCTCGATGCACATCTTGATCCGCAGGTCCTCCTGGGAGTCGAGGTCCCAGGCGCTCGCGTGGCAGACGACGTCACGGTCGGCCGGCTTGACGAAGAGCGACCGCTCCCAGAAGGTCGCCGGAAGCGGATCGAAGCCGAGCGAGGTGAAAAAGCCCTCGCCGAAGCGCACCATCTGATGGTCGTCCACCTTGCGGTCGACCAGGATCTTCGTCAGGTCGTACCCGAGCCCGCCGCCGGGGGTTGCGACCAGCGGCTCGAGATTGCCCCACTGCTGCGCCCAGATGTTCCCCAGGAGGTGCGCCGGGATGGGGCCGTCGGGCGGCACCACCTGCGCGCCGTACTGCTTCACCAGCTGGGTGCGCATGTAGGCGTGCAGCGACCAGTAGAGGGGCGCGACCTGGTTCCACAGGCGCTCGACCTCGGCCGCGAACGCATCGGGGGGCATGTCGTAGCTCGAACGCCACAGGGCGCCGAGATCCTTGAAGCCCTGCTCGCGAGCCCCCTTGTTCGCCAGCTCGACGAAGCGCTGGTACTTCGGGCGCATCGGCGGCGAAATGGTGTGCCAGCCGCGCCAGACATCGAGCAGCTGCTTCGGGTCGCGGCTGTCCGCCATGATCCTGGTGATGGCGTTGATGTCGAGGCAGCCATCCCCCGCGCCCTCCGCGCCGCCGCCGGACGGGGCGGACGCGGCGGACGCGGCGGCCGGCGGGCAATACTTGCCCCGACCGTAGGCCCCCTCGAGCGATGCGGCGATCTCGGTGAGCTCGCCGCGCTCGGCCGCGTTGTTGGGGGCAGGCAGCTCCACCGCCACCTTCAGGAGCGCGAACTTGCGCGCCACGTCCGCCGAGAGCTTGAGCCCCTCGAAGCGCCGGGCGGCGAGGGCCTCCTCGGCGACCGCCCCGATGAGCGCCTCGTTGGCGTCGGCGGCGATCTTCTCGGTGTCTTCCGTGATGAAGTTCGACTGCACCCAGTTGGCCCGGTCGGACTTGATCGACAGGTCCTGAAGCCGGCGCTCGGCCGCCTCGATGAAGGCGGTCGCCTCGGCGACGGTGGGCTGCTTCGCGCCGGGCTTCGGCGTCGCGGCGGCCGCTTCGATCCGGCGCCAGGCCACGGGGCCGGCGACGAGCGCGACAAGCAGGGCGATGAGGGAAACGGTCTGAGACAGGCGCCTGGGGGAGTGCACCGTCATGGAGGCCTCTCCAATGGATGGACGTCGATTGTGTCGAACGGCCGCAAGGTACCGCCAACACGGCGCCCCCGTCAAGCGCGGCGGCGCGCGTTGACTGGGAATCGTGCCACGGCTACCATCGGCGCCGCATCGTTCAACCCGGAGACGCCCGCCATGGAGAACGGATCGTCCGCGCCGAGGCCGCGCGCTGCCGTCTGCCTCGCGATCGTCGCTCTGCTTCACGCCGGCCGCGTCTCCGCCGCGGCCGAGGCGCAGCCGGTCCTGTCGGACGTGTTCTCGCGGGTCGATCCGGCGGTGGTCGAGATCCACACCAGGGAGGTCGACGTCCCGCCGACCCCGGGGAGCCTGCCGGTCAGCGTGTCCGGGCTCGGGTCGGGCGTCCTCATCACGCCGGACGGCAAGGTGCTGACGGCCGCGCACGTGGTGCAGACGGCCGACGCCATCGAGGTCGAGTTCCTGACCGGGGAGGTCCTCAAGGCGCGGGTCCTGTCGTCGGAGCCGTCGGCGGACGTCGCGGTCCTGCAGCGCGACAAGCTCCCGCGCGGGCCGTTCGTCGCGAAGCTGGGCGATTCCGACGCGATCGCGATCGGCGCACCGGTCTTCGTCGTGGGGGCGCCTCTGGGCGCGAGCCACACGCTGACCGCCGGCCACATCAGCGCCCGCCGCAAGCCGAACGCCACGTTCAGCGGCATGTCGCGCGCCGAGTTCTTCCAGACCGACGCCTCGATCAACCAGGGGAACTCAGGGGGGCCGCTGTTCAACATGCAGGGGGAGGTGATCGGCATCGTCAGCCACATCCTGTCCCGTTCCGGGGGGTCGGAGGGGCTGGGCTTCGCCGTGACCTCCAGGGTGGCGCGCCAGCTCCTGGAGCAGCGGTCGTTCTGGAGCGGCGTCAACGGGTACACGCTGTCGGGCGACCTGGCGCAGGTGTTCAACGTCCCCCCGCCCGGGGTCGGGCTCCTGATCCAGCGGGTGGCGCCGGGCTCCCCGGCCGAGCAGCTGGGGTTGAAGGGGGGGACCACGCGGGCGACGATCGGCGACGAGGACCTCGTCGTCGGCGGGGACATCATCCTGTCGAACCTCGGCACCTCGCTGGCCGAGCCGAACAGCCTCGCGACGGTCAGGCAGAAGATCACCGGGCTCGGCCCCGGCGAGCTGGTCTCCGTCGTCGTCCTGCGCGGCGGCAAGTCGGTCACCCTGACGACGCAGGTCCCCCCACGGCCTTGAGCGCGTCCATGGACAAGGCACGCGCGGGGAGGGCGGCGCTCGGCCTCCTCCTGCTCCTCCTGGCCGGCGGCGCGGTCCCGCCATCCCGCCCCAGGATCTGCCTCGCCCTCTCGGGCGGCGGCGCGCGCGGCGTCGCGCACGTCGCGGTCCTCGAGGTCCTGGAAGAGGAGCACGTTCCGATCGACTGCATCGCCGGGACCAGCATGGGCTCGATCGTGGGGGGCCTGTACGCCTCGGGGCTCTCCCCGGCGCAGATTCGCACGGTCATCGAGGGGATCGACTGGAACGACCTGTTCAACGACCGGCCGCCGCGTCGCGATCTCGGCTACCGGCGCAAGGAGGACGACACGAGCGACCTCATCAAGATCGAGATGGGGATCAAGGACGGGCGGGTCCTCCTGCCGCGGGGGCTGGTGGCCGGCCAGAAGATCGCCTTCGCGCTGGAGTCGTTCACCGTGCAGGCCGCGCTGGTCCGGGATTTCGACCGCCTGCCGATCCCGTTCCGCGCCGTGGCGACCGACCTCGGGACGGGCGAGATGGTCGTCCTCCGGAGCGGCAGCCTGGCGGACGCCCTGCGCGCCAGCATGAGCATCCCGGGGATCGTCGCGCCGTTCGAGATGGACGGACGGCTCCTGGGAGACGGCGGGCTGGTGCGCAACCTGCCGGTGGATGTCGCGCGCTCCATGGGGGCGGACGTGGTCATCGCGGTCGACGTGAGCACGCCGCTCCTGGCGCCCGAGGCGCTGCGCTCCCTCCCCGACATCACCCAGCAGGTCACCGGCATGCTGACGCGCGAGAACGTCGAGGACCAGATCCAGCACGCCGACCTGGTGATCGTCCCCGATCTAGGGGCGCTCTCCTCGGCTGACTACGGCCAGGCCGACTTCGTCCTGGCCGCCGGCGCCAGTGCGGCGCGCGCCCAGAGGGATGTCCTCAGCCGGTGGGCCCTCAGGGACGAGGAGTTCAAGGAGCAGCTCGCCCGCGAGCGCGCGTCGCTTCCCGGCCCGCCGCGCATCGACGAAGTCGCGGTCGAGGGATACACCCGGGTCGATCGGCGGATCATCGAGAAGCGGCTGAGGACGCGGACGGGCGCCCCGCTCGATCTCCCGACCCTGAAGGCCGACCTGGCCCGCATCTACGAGCTGGGGGACTTCGAGCGCGTCGACTACACCCTCGGGCAGCAGGAGGACCGGACGAAGCTGGTGATCAGGGCCCGCGAGAAGCCCTGGGGCCCCAACTACCTGCGCTTCGGCCTGAACATGCGGAACGACTTCGAGGGGGACACCGACTTCAACCTGGTCTCCCGGCTGACCATGACGCGGCTCGATGCGCTGGGGGCCGAGTGGCGGAGCGACGTCGAGGTCGGCGAGACGCGGCGGATTTCTTCGGAGTTCTACCAGCCCCTCGACTTTTCCGGGACCTTCTTCGTGGCGCCGAGCGTCGACTACGCCAACGGCATCATCCCGGTGTTCGAGGGGGACGATCACATCGCCGATTACCAGACTCGCGCCCTCTCCGGCTCCCTGGCCCTGGGCGCGCAGCTGGGCCGCTATGGTGAGGCGCGCATCGGGCTCATCCGCGGGCGGGTGCGCGGCCGGCCGAGGGTCGGCGATCCGGGGCTGCCGGTCCTGATCGTCCCGACCGCGGCGTACGCGGCGCGCTTCGTCGCCGACCGGCTCGACGATGCGAATTTCCCCCATCACGGCCGAGGCGCCGGCCTGGAGGTCTACCTGGCACGACGGCGCCTCGGTTCGGACGCCTCTTACGACTGGGTCGCCGGCTCGTTCGTCCAGATCTTCAGCCGCGGCCGCAACCATTTCTTCATGGGGCTCGAGGGCGGCTCCAACCTGGGGAGCGCGATCCCGTTCTACGACGAGTTCGGCCTGGGCGGCCTGTTCTCTCTGTCAGGCTTCAAGCAGGGGCAGCTGCGGGGTCAGCTGCTGGGCGTGACGCGCGCGGGGTACTACCGGAGATCAGGAAAGCTGTCCGGGATGATCGGCCAGGGGATTTACCTCGGCGGCTGGCTGGAGGCGGGGAACGTCTGGGCCACGAGCCGGGACGTCGATCTGGGCGACCTGCGCTACGCGGTGACCCTGGCGGTCGGCGTCGACTCCTTCTTCGGTCCGCTCTTTCTCGCCTACGGCCACGCCGACGGCGGTCACGACGCGTTCTACCTTTCCATCGGACGCTCGCTGAGCGGCCGTCGGCGCTTCGGGTTCGGGCACTTCTGAGCCGGCGCGAGGCTCAGCTCGGCCCGGTCAGCGGCGCCTCGTAGCCGTCCTCGGGCTTCAGGGTCTCGACCTCCTCCTTGTCTTTCCGTTCCCGGGCAATCGTCCGCTCGATCTCGTCACGGTTCTCGTCGAACCACTGCAGCCCCTCCTCCTTCAGGGTGATGGCGCGCAGGTCCTCCTTGCTGTCCAGGAACTCCGTCCGGGCCTCCGACCCCGGCCGGATCACCTCGAAGTGGCTGCGTGCCCGCAGGGCCCCCATGTGGATCGCGACCTGGACGTAGTAAATCCTGTCCGGCAGCAGCTCCGCGTCCAGCAGGGCGCCCCCCTCGGAGATCGAGGCGAACTCGTGCTTTCCCGGATCCCCCTCGTAGACGATGAATGTGTGCGACCGCGTCCATCCGAGCGGCTTCTTGTCGGCCACGAGCTGCACGCTGATCGCCCCACCGAGCACCTGCGTGCGCACGAAGTAGACCAGGGCCTTTCCCGGCGCCGGTTTCCGGCTGTCGTCCATCTTCTGGTCCCTGTGGATCTCGTACTTGTCGGACGCCAC
>Ga0070694_100001019_pt1 | contig 15908 bp, 14 predicted proteins | sample KBSK1251metaG_FD_65470 | JGI IMG/M metagenome (GOLD analysis project Ga0070694, IMG submission 65470) | Corn, switchgrass and miscanthus rhizosphere microbial communities from Kellogg Biological Station, Michigan, USA - KBS K1-25-1 metaG | ecosystem: Host-associated > Plants > Roots >... | reverse complement strand
TCTTCATTGCGCATTTTGGGCGGGCTGATGATTGCCGCCGGGCTGCCGGTTCTGCTCGACTCCTTCGCCCGCTTCGCCATTCAGGGCCTGGGGACGCCGGCGCCGGTCGCGCCTCCTCAGCGCCTGGTAGTTACCGGGCTCTATCGTTACGTGCGCAACCCCATGTACGTGGCTGTTACTTCGCTGATTTTCGGCCAGGGACTCCTCTTGGGCAGCATGGCCCTGCTGGAGTACGGACTCATGGTATGGCTCGGGTTCTTTGCCTTCGTGCTTCTCTATGAAGAACCTACATTACGCGGAAAGTTCGGGAAGGAATATGAGGATTACTGCGCGCGCGTCCCGCGCTGGATTCCGCGGTTCTGGAGCAAACGGAAGCCTTTCGCCGCAGATTGACGCCGACAAACGCAAGATTGAGCCACAGGCCAAGAGATAGTGCCAAGGGCCGGAAGCTAGCAGCCGGCAGCTAGTGGCGGGGAGCCAGTTCTCCGTGATGCTCCATGAACCGCTGTGCCGTCGGCTCCTGGGGTGGCCGGCGTCCGAGTCTGGCCGATTACGTCATGGGGACGGGCCTAGTTGGCTACGCTCTACTGGTCGCGCCTCTGGGGCCACCGGTCTTGAGGTTGCCGACGCGATTTCGGTGATTGCATGAGTACTGGCATTCCCCTCGAATCCGTCCCGTTTCGGGTCAGCTTGGAGCCCGTACGCCACGCAACGGCGTGGAACCAGCCAGGCGCCGAGGCTGTCACGTTGCGCAGGATCGACGGCTGGCAGAGAATCGCCACATGCTCAGGTAGCACACAAGGAGAAAAGCCGCGATGCGACTGGCGGACAAGGTCATCATCGTCACCGGAGGTGCCAAGGGCATCGGCCGCGCGTACTGCCTGGGAACGGCCGCCGAGGGCGCGCGCGTCGTTGTGGCGGACGTCGCCGATCTGAAGCCCGCGGTCAAGGAGGTCGAGGCCCGCGGCGCCCAGGCCCTCGGGGTCGAGTGCGACGTCTCGCGCGAGGCAGACACGCAGCGGCTGGCCGCCGAGACACTCGCACGGTTCGGCCGCATCGACGTGCTGGTGAACAACGCGGCCATCTACGGCACGCTCAAGCGCCGGCCCTTCATGGACATCCCCGTCGAGGAATGGGATCGGGTGATGTCGGTCAACCTTCGCGGCCTCTTCCTCTGCGTTCGCGCGGTGTTTCCGGCGATGAAGGCGCAGGGCAAGGGCAACATCATCAACATCGCCTCGAGCACATTCTTCAAGGGCGTCGCTCACTACATCCACTACACCACCTCCAAGGGCGGCGCGGTGGGGTTCACGCGCTCGCTGGCTCGCGAGCTCGGGGAGTTCGGCATCCGCGTGAACGCGATCGCGCCTGGCTTCACGCTCAGCGGGGAGAACGAGGAGAGCATCTCCGAGCAGGGCAAGCAGGCAAACGTCCGCGCGCGGATGCTGCAACGGCCCGCGGTCCCGACGGATCTGGTCGGGACGCTCGTCTTCCTTGCCTCGGACGACAGCGACTTCATCACGGGCCAGACCATTGCCGTGGACGGCGGTGCTGTCGTCCACTGATTGATCGGCTGGGGCGCACCGAGCCAGGCCGCCGAACCAATTCCTGGGTGAAGTCTGGGTAAACGAAAGGGGCTAGCGGCTGCAACGTCCGCTAACCCCTCGTCGTCAATGGTTGCGGGGGCTGGATTTGAACCAGCGACCTTTGGGTTATGAGCCCAACGAGCTACCGGGCTGCTCCACCCCGCGGTGTCTGACGTACTCTACCCGACCCGATGGGGGGAGTCAACCCCGTGTCCGCAGGTGCCGGCTCACCCGCACCTGATGAACACGACCGTGCGATCGTCGGCGGGCGGGGCGCCGCCGGTGAAGGCCGCCAGCGCCCGCCGCAGCGCCGCGGTCAGCTCCGCGGCGGAAGCCCCGCGACCGGCCGTGACCACGTCGATCACCCGCCGGGTGCCGAACCGCTCGCCGGTGGCGCTCTCGGAGTCGATCACGCCGTCGGAGAGCACCGCGAAGACGTCGCCGGGCTCCATCCGGATCGGATCCCGCGGGACGACCGCGAGGTCGTCGAGGCAGCCCAGGGGGACGGTATCCGTCTCGAGTGTGACGCACGCGCCCGCGGTCGCGCGGTAGTAGAGGAGCGGGCCCTGCCCGCAGCTGAAGCTCGTGAGGGTCCGCGCGCGGGCGTCGAGCAGGCCCACCCAAGCGGCGATGAAGCGGCCTTCCGTGAGGTCCGCGCAGAGCTGCGCGTTCAGGTGCCGGACGATCGCCGGCAGGTCCTCGCCGACCCGGACCGCCATCCGCAGCATCGCGCGCACCTGGGTGACCGAGAGCGCCGGACCGATGCCGTGGCCGCTGGCGTCGGCCAGGAGCAGGACCGCGCGCTCGGCGTCGGTGGCCACGATGCGCGGACCGCTCTCGCCGGGCACGCGGCGGCAGCCGATCACGTCGTAGGTGTCGCCGCCGGTCTGCTCGGCTGGCTCGTTCCAGGCGTCGATGTCGAAGCCGGGCACGGCCGGGATCCGCTCGGGTAGCGTGTCCTGCTGGATCCGCCGGGCCACCTGGAGGTCCCGCTCGAGCTTCAGCAGCGTCTTGAGCGAGCCTCGCATCCGCTCGTGGGCCTCCGTCAGGCGGTGCACCTCGCGAATCGACGAAGGGCTCGGCGGGCCGCCCTCCAGATCGCCGCGGCTGATCCGCTCGCTCTCGCCGACCAGCGCCGCGAGCGGCCGGCTGTAGCGCCGCGCAAGAAGCACGGAGTACACCATGCCCAGCCCGAGGGCGACGGCCATGACGAGCCCGATGCCCAGCCGCAGGTGGGCGAGGCCTCCCAGCAGATCGGACTCGGGCACCATGACCTCGATCTGGAGCCGGCGGTCCGGCCCGAGCGGGAACGGCCGGAGGTCCACCCACCAGGGCTCGGCGCCGCTCCGCAGCCGGATGGGGCCGGTGCCCTGGGGCGACCGGCTCGCGAGCGCGCGGCTGGCCCGCGCCAGCATCGGCGTGTCGAGGTCCTCCGGCCGCTGCAGGAGCGCCGGCGCCTGCGCGGCGGCCGTGCGATAGCGCGGGTCGTGGGGCAGCCCCAGGATCAGGCCGTCGTCGGTCAGGACCATGACCCCGCCGTTCGCCCCCGCGCGCAGGCTGGTCGTGAACGCGGAGATGTCCGTCAGCAGCACGTCCACCCCCAGCACCCGCACGCGGCCGTCCCGCCCCTCGAACGCCATCGCCGCGGTCATGCCGGGGGCCCGGGCGGTGTAGAACATGTACGGCTCCGTCCAGTAGACCGCGGGCCCGGACGCCGCGCCGCGAGCCGCCAGCGCACCCCGGTACCAGGGCCGCTCCCGCGGGTCGTAGTCGCTCGGCCGCGACGACGGGATCGGCGGGCGCCCATCCTCGCTCCACTCGAGCCAGGCCGCGCGCGGCCCCCACGTGTCCCGGCGCGTCTGCCGGCTGCGCCAGGAGTCGCCGAAGTGGAACACGATGTGCTCGTGGCCACGCTCGTCCGCGACCATGATCGCCGAGAGCTGGCGATTGGCGCGCAGGAGCGGCACGAGCAGGCGGTTCATGGCCGCCGCGTCCTCGGCGGCGAGGAGCCCCGCACCCTCCCAGCCCCGGAGCAGCTCGAGATCGCGGGTGGCCGGCTCGAAGAACTGCCGCAGGTTGAGATCGACCTGGCTCACCGTCTTCTCCAGGATCACGCCGGCGAGCGTCTCGGCGGTTTGCTTGGAGCCGACGAAGGTCAGCGCCAGGGTTGCGCCGCCCAGCAGCACGATCACGAGGGCGAGGCTGACCAGCAGGCTTTGGTAGATCGAGACGGAGCGGGGTCGACGTGTCATGGGCCGCAGCCGCCCCTCACCCCGCCCTCTCCCCTGAGGGGAGAGGGAGAGACTAGGAGCCTTCGCCGCCCTGGCCTCGGCCGATCGGTGAGAGCGAGCGCGCGGGCAGGTTCACCCGGCGCCCGGTGACGCGGTCGGTCTTGGCCGGCTCGAAGGTGCCGTGGCGCACGAGGGCCCAGAGCACGCGCCAGGACCCGCGCGTGGCGAGCAGCCAGTAGGTCTGGCAGCGGAAGGTGCCGAGGAAGCGCTCCTTGAGGCTCTTGCGGCGCAGGTCCACCTGGCGCGGCAGGTAGGGGCGCATGTCCTGGATCAAGGTCTGGGTCATGATGCCGCCCACCCACACCGTGAGCAGGAGCGAGACCGTCGGCGCGCCGGTGGCCATGTAGAACCAGAAGCGGTGGCCCTCGTGGTGGTAGGCCAGGTACCAGCCGAGCCAGCCGGTGACCGGGTAGACCAGCGCCGCGATCGGCCACTCCACCGCCTTGTTGCCGAGGTGGCGGACGAGCTGGGCCAGGTTGAACGCGGTCCGCTCTTCCCTCCACGCGCGACGGAGGTACGGGATGTCATCGAGGACGCCCAGGTACCAGCGCGCGTTCTGACGGATCACGCCCTCCGACGTCTCGGGCAGATCGGTCACCTCCACCATCGGCAGCGCCTGGATCAGGATCCCGCGCCGCCCGAGGGCGTAGCCGAGCGTGGAGTCCTCGGTGGCGCCGGAGGTCGGGAATCCGCCGAGCGACTGCATGAGGTCGAGGCGCACGAACTGGTTGTGGCCCAGGCAGATCTGCGAGCGCCGGAAGAAGAGCTCGAAGGTCGGGCGGACGAGCCAGGCCAGGCGGGGCAGGCGCTCGGTCAGCCGGGCCAGCAGGCGCACCCGCTTCACCTCGTTCAGGAGCCGGGCGATCGAAACCCGGATGAAGATCGACGACTGCTGGATGGCGCAGATCTTCCCGCGGATCGTCAGCCGGTCGTAGTTGGCGAGCGACAGCGGGATGCCCTGGTAGGCGAGGCTCCCCTGCCCGCCCAGCTCGCGGTGGGCGATCCACCGGTACGTGTCCGGGTCCGGGATGGAGTCGGCGTCGCTCACGCCCACGAAGACGCGGCTCGGATCCGTCTCCTCGGCCAGGATCTCCCGCAGCACCTCGGGGCGGAGCGCCCAGTTGAGCTGATGCGCCTTGCGGCCGGGGCCCGGCATCGCCACCTGGGAAAGGCGCTTCTGCTGATAGGGCGGCAGGGTCTCCCGCAGGCGCCGCACCAGCTCGCCGGTGCTCACCCCCATCGCGGGGTGCGGCGCGCGCTCCTCCTCCTCCTTGGTGATCACCACCACGTGCAGGCGCCCGTGCGGGTAGCGCGAGGCGACGAGCGCCTGCACCGTGACCGCGATGTCGGGCTCCTGGAAGGCGGGCACCAGGTGCAGGAACACCGGGGTGGCCGGGTCGCGCTCGAGCCGCTCCTCGGTGGGCAGCTCGCCGAGGCGCGCGTAGGCGTCGCGCACGAAGCGGGTGGTCACGAGCATCCCGCGCCAGTCGAGCGCCAGCTTGAACGACGCCCGGATGTTGAAGAACAGCGCGATGAAGAAGAGGAGCGGGATGACGTCCACGCGGGCTAGCGCCCTCTCTGCCCGGGCGACGGGGGCAGCTTGAGGATGCGCTCGCCCGGCTTGACCAGCCCCAGGTCCTCGCGCGCCACCTGCTCGATCAGCTCGGGATCGGTGCGCAGGCGCGTGACCAGCGCGGTGAGGCGGCCGGTCTCGGCGCGGAGGGTGCTGATCTCCCGCTCCATGCTCTCGACCTCGCGCTTCATGTGCCAGACCCGGGCGAGGCTCTGCCCGCCGTAGCCCAGCACGATGACGGTGGCCGCCGCGAAGGCGGTCAGGATCAGCGCACGGGACTTCACTGGGCGAGGCTCCGGAAGACGGCGCGCCCCGCCCAGACCGCGGCGGTGCCCAGCTCCTCCTCGATCCGCAGGAGCTGGTTGTACTTCGCGGTGCGCTCCCCGCGCGCGAGCGACCCGGTCTTGATCTGGCCCGCGTTCACCCCCACCGCCAGGTCGGCCACGAAGGCGTCCTCGGTCTCGCCGGAGCGGTGCGAGATCACGGTGCCGTAGCCCGCGCGCTTGGCCAGCTCCACCGCCTCGAGCGTCTCGGTCAGCGTGCCGATCTGGTTCACCTTGAGCAGGATCGCGTTGGCGATGCCCTTGCGGATGCCCTCCTGCAGGATGGCCGGGTTGGTGACGAACACGTCGTCGCCCACCAGCTGGCAGCGGCCGCCGATGCGGCGGGTGAGCGCGCCCCAGCCCTCCCAGTCGTCCTCGCCCAGGCCGTCCTCGATGGAGCAGATCGGGTAGCGTCCCATCAGGCCCTCGTAGAAGGCGATCATCTCCTGGCTCGACTTCTCGGTCTTGTCCGCGCGCAGCCGGTAGCGGCCGTGCTCGCCGAACTCGCTCGCCGCGGTGTCGAGCGCGAGCCACACGTCCTCGCCGGGGCGGTAGCCGCTGCGCTCGATTGCTCGCAGCAGGAAGTCCAGGGCGGGCTCGTTGCCGCCCAGCGCGGGGGCGAAGCCGCCCTCGTCGCCGACGCCGGTCGACAGGCCCTTGTCCTTCAGCAGGCGCTTGAGCATGTGGAAGATCTCCACCCCCATGCGGAGCGCCTCGCTGAAGGAGCCGGCGCCCGCCGGCACCAGCATGAACTCCTGGATGTCGAGGCCGTTGTCGGCGTGCGCGCCCCCGTTCAGCACGTTCATGAGCGGCACCGGCAGGATGCGTGCGCCGGGCCCGCCCAGGTACTGGTAGAGCGGCAGGCCCGCGTCGTCCGCCGAGGCGCGCGCGGCGGCCAGCGAGATGCCGAGCAGCGCGTTGGCCCCGAGCCCCGACTTGTTGGGGGTGCCGTCCAGCTCGAGCAGCGCGCGGTCGAGCGCGGCCTGCTCGCCCGCCTCGAGCCCCTCGATCTCGGGAGCGATCACCTCGTTGACGTTCTGCACCGCGCGGCGCACGCCCTTGCCGCCGTAGCGGTTGTCGTCGTCGTCGCGCAGCTCGACCGCCTCGCGCTTGCCGGTGGAGGCGCCCGACGGCACGATGGCCCGGCCGAACGCGCCGGACTCGAGCCACATCTCGACCTCGACGGTGGGGTTGCCACGGGAGTCGAGCACTTCACGGGCGTGGGTGGCGCGGATCTCGGACATGGCTCAGGCCTTCCGCTCGAGGATGAAGCGCCCGAGGGCGCGAATGGGCTCGGCGCGCGGGCCGAAGCCGGCGAGGGCTTCCTCGGCCTCGGTGACCAGGAAGCGGGCACGGGCGCGCGAGGCCTCGATGCCGTGGATCGCGGGATACGTCGCCTTCCGCTGGATCTGGTCCTTGCCCGCGGTCTTGCCGAGCTCCTCGGAGCTCGCGACGACGTCCAGGATGTCGTCGACGATCTGGAAGGCCAGGCCCAGGTCCGCGCCCGACACGCTCAGCGCGCGCACCTGCTCGGGCGTCGCCCCGCAGAGCATCGCGCCGACCCGCAGCGAGGTGCGGATGAGGGCGCCGGTCTTGTGGGCGTGGATGTAGTCGACGGTGTCCGCGCCCACCTGCCGGCCCTCCGCCTCCAGGTCGGCCACCTGCCCCGCCACCATGCCGCCGTGCCCCGCCGCGTCGGCGACGTCGACCACCACCGCCTGGAGCGCGTCGAGGCGGCTGGTGCGCGCGTTGTCGGCCACCAGCCGGAAGGCCAGGGTCAGCAGGGCGTCGCCGGCCAGGATGGCGGTGGCCTCGCCGAAGACCTTGTGGTTGGTGGGGGCGCCGCGGCGGAAGTCGTCGTTGTCCATCGCGGGCAGATCGTCGTGCACGAGCGAGTAGGTGTGGATCAGCTCGAGCGCGCACGCGGTGGGCATGACCTGCTCCGCGGTGCCCCCGACCGCCTCCGCCCCCGCGATGACCAGCACCGGGCGCAGGCGCTTGCCCCCCGCGAAGACACTGTAGCGCATCGCCTTGTGCAGGCTCTCGGGGCGCTCGGTCTCGGGCGGCAGGAAGCGGTCGAGGGCCACGTCGACCGCGGCGGCCCGCTCCTTCATGTACGCGCCCAGGTCGAAGCTCACGCGCGCTCCTCGTCGGCCAGGTCGAAGGGGGTCGTCTTCAGCACCCCGCTCTCGTCCCGGGTGAGCAGCTCGATGCGCTTCTCGGCCTCGTCGAGGTACTTGCCGGCGCGCCGGGCGAGCCCGACGCCTTCCTCGAACACCTGCAGGGAGTCTTCCAGGGAGAGATTGCCCGCCTCGAGCTGATCCACGATCTGCTCGAGGCGCTGCAAGGCCGCTTCAAACTTGATGTCGGTCATCCCGTTCCTTGAGCCGCTCCACCCGCGCCTCGAGGGCGCCCTGGTGCAGCAGGATCTCGACCGCGTCCCCGGGGCGTGTCTGCGCGGCGCGGCGGACGATCGCGCCCGACGGCAGCAGCCGGGCCAGGCTGTAGCCCCGTCCGAGGACGGCCAGCGGCGAGAGGCTGTCGAGCCGGCCCACCGCGGCGTCGAAGCGATGGCGCGACACCTTCACGCCGTGGACGGCCGCGGAGGCGAGCCGGCCGCGCAGCTGCGCGAGCAGCACCGTGCCGTTGGCAATCCTAGCGACGGGATTGAGAGAGCGCAAGGCGTTTGTCGCCAGCGAGAGGCGATGCGTGGCCTGCCGCTCGCTCCCCCGCACCGCCCGGGTGAGGCGCGCGGTGAGCTCGTCCACCCGACGGTACAGATCGCGCAGGGCGCGCGCGGCGTCGGTGAGCACGCGGCGCTTGCCGAGCGCCTCCACGCGCTCCCGCTCGCGCTCGAGCCGGTCCGCGATCGCCTGCTTGAGATTGTCGTAGAGGGTCACGAGGGCGCGGGCCACCTGGAGCTTCTCCCGCACCACCAGCTCCGCGGCCGCCGACGGGGTGGGCGCGCGCAGGTCGGCCACGAAGTCGGCGATCGTGAAGTCGGTCTCGTGGCCCACCGCCGAGATCACCGGCACGCGGCACGCCACGATGGCGCGGGCCACCCGCTCGTCGTTGAACGCCCAGAGGTCCTCGATGGATCCGCCGCCGCGCCCGACGATCACCACGTCCAGGTCCTCGACCGATTCTAGATCCCGCAGCGCCCGCACGATCTCGCCCGGCGCCTCCTCGCCCTGCACCCGCACCGGCGTGATCAGGATCCGCAGGTCCGCGAAGCGCCGGTCGATGACGTGCAGCATGTCCCGGATCGCCGCGCCGGTGGGCGAGGTCACGATGCCGATGGTGCGCGGAAACGGGGGCAGCGGCCGCTTGCGCGCCTCCTCGAAGAGCCCCTCGGCGGCGAGCTTGCGCTTGAGCTGCTCGAACGCGAGCTGGAGCGCGCCCACCCCCTTGGGCTCGAGCAGCTCGACGACCAACTGGTATTCCCCGCGCGCCAGGTAGACGTCGAGGCCGCCGAAGGCCAGCACCTGCATGCCGTCCTCGGGCTGGAAGGCCACCCGGCGGCCGCGGCCGCGGAAGAGCACGCAGCGGAGCTGGGCCCCGTCGTCCTTCAGGGTGAAGTAGGCGTGCCCCGACGACGGGGTGCGCAGGTTGCTGATCTCGCCCTCCACCCACACCGCGGGGAACTGGTCCTCGAGCTGCGCCTTGATGCGCATCGCCAGCTCGCTGACCGTGCACACCACCCGCTCGCTCATCCCCGCCCTCCCCCCTCTCCCCTCCGGGGAGAGGGCCGGGGTGAGGGGCGAGCGGCCAGCACCTGAGCGATACGCTCGAGCACGCCGTCGGAATTGCCCAGCGCCTCGTTGTTCCAGAACCGCAGCATGCGGTAGCCGAGCGATTCGAGGAACGCGGTCCGTTCTGCATCGGCGGGCGCGTGTACTGCATGCTGCCCGCCGTCGAGCTCCACGATCACCCTCAGCTCCCGGCAGCAGAAGTCCACGACGTACGGGCCGATAGGCACCTGCCGCGCGAACTTTGCGCCGAGCAGCCGCCGGTCGCGGAGCCGCCCCCAGAGCCGCCGCTCCGCATCGGTCTGCCGCCGGCGCAGGCCGCGGGCGTAGTCGCGGGGGGATTCGCAGACTCCGCGGGTCGGCGTCCTGCCCCTCACCCTGCCCTCTCCCCGGAGGGGAGAGGGGGAGTAGAGAGCGGCCGTCTCCAGCATCGGACCCCTCACCCTGCCCTCTCCCCAGAGGGGAGAGGGGGAATGAGGCGGAGGGCGGCGCGGTGGGTGTTGCGCATGAGCATCGCGATGGTCATGGGGCCGACGCCGCCCGGGACCGGGGTGATGGCGCGGGCCTTCGCGGCCACCGAGTCGAAGTGCACGTCGCCGGTGACCTTGCCGGTGGGCAGGCGGTTGACGCCCACGTCGATGACCACCACCCCCTCGCGCACCATGTCGCCGGTGACCACGCCCGCCTTCCCCGCCGCCACGCACAGGATGTCGGCGCGCCGGGTGTGCGCAGCCAGGTCGCGCGTGCGGGTGTGGCACATCGTCACGGTGGCGTTGCGGCCGAGGAGGAGCTGGGCGAGCGGCTTGCCGACCAGGCGCGAGCGGCCCACCACCACCGCCTCCGCGCCCTCGATCGGGATGCCGTAGTGGTCGAGGATCTCCATGCACCCCGCCGGCGTGCACGGGATCGCGCCCGGCTTGCCGCCCAGCAGGTAGCCCAGGTTGACCGGGTGGAGGCCGTCGGCGTCCTTCTCGGGCGTGATCGCGGCCACCGCGGCGTCCTCGTCCATGCCCTTGGGCAGCGGCAGCTGCAGCAGGATGGCGTGGATCGCGGGGTCGCGATTGATCCCGGCGATGGTCTCCAGCAGCTCGGCCTGCGTGCAGCCCTGCGGGAAGAGGTAGTCGCGGGTGGTGATGCCGACCTCGTCGGCCGCGCGCTTCTTGTTGCGGACGTAGATCTGGGAAGCGGGGTCCTCGCCGACCAGGATGACCGCGAGCGTCGGGTGGGCGCCCGACCGTTCCCGGAGAACCGCGACGTTGGCCTTCACCTCGGCCAGGACCTTCGCCGCGACCTCCTTGCCGCTCAGGATCAGCAACGGAGTGGTCAGCCGGCGAGGGGGACGCGCAGACGCTCGATGGACAGCCCGCGACCGGTCTCGGGATCGATCCGGATCACCGCGCCCTGGAGCATGGCCGGCCCCTTGGCCGGCTCGAACCGGTTCGGCATCTGGGAGAGGAAGCGGCCGAGGGCCAGCTCCGGCTCGACGCCGATTACCGAGTCCACCGGACCCGTGAGCCCGAGGTCGGTGATGTAGGCGGTGCCCTTGGGCAGCAGGCGCTCGTCGGCGGTCTGCACGTGGCGGTGCGTGCCGACCACCGCGCTCACCCGCCCGTCGAGATGCCAGCCCATCGCCTGCGACTCCGAGGTGGCCTCGGCGTGCATGTCCACCACGATGATCGACGTCTCCGCGCGCAGGCGGGTCAGCTCCTCGTCCGCCTTGCGGAAGGGGCAGTCGAGCTGCGGCAGGAACACGCGGCCCATCAGGTTGAGCACCGCGACCTTGTGCGGCCCGGCCTTCACGACGATGGACCCCGCGCCGGGAGTGCCGGGCGGGTAGTTGGCCGGCCGCAGGAGCAAGTTCTCCTTGACGATGTACTCGATGATCTCCTTCTTGTCCCAGATGTGGTTGCCGGAGGTCATCACGTCCACGCCCTGCTCGAGGAAGGCCCGCGCAATCGGCGGGGTGACCCCGAAGCCGGAGGCGGAGTTCTCCACGTTGACGATGGCCAGGTCGGCCTCGTGCTGCTTCTTGAGCTTGGGCAGCAGCATCTGGACCGCGCGCCGCCCCGGCTCCCCGAAGACGTCGCCCACGCAGATGACGGTGAGGGGCTTGGTCACCGCGCTACCTCCACCGCGCGCGTCTCGCGGATGACGACCACCTTGATGTGGCCGGGGTACTGCATCTCGGCCTCGATGCGCTTGGAGATGTCCTTGGCGAGCTGGTGGGCGTCGAGATCCGAGATCTGCTCCGCCTTGGTCATGATGCGCAGCTCGCGCCCGGCCTGGATCGCGTAGCAGAGCTCCACGCCCTTGTAGGACATCGCGATTTCTTCCAACTTGGCCAGGCGCTTGATGTAGCTCTCCAGCACGTCGCGGCGCGCCCCCGGCCGCGCCGCCGAGATGCCGTCGGCGGCCTCGGTCAGCACCGCCTCGATGGTCTCGGGCTCGACGTTCTCGTGGCCGCACAGCGCCGCGTTGATGACCTGCGGCGACTCGTTGTACTTGGTGAGCACCTGCAGGGAGAGCTCCGGGTGGCTCCCCTCCTGCTCGTGGGTCAGGGCCTTGCCGATGTCGTGGAGCAGGCCCATGCGCTTGGCCAGCTGCACGTCGGCGCCGATCTCGGCCGCCATCATGCCGGCGAGCCACGCCACTTCCTTGGAGTGCTGGAGGCAGTTCTGCCCGTAGGAGGTGCGGTACTTCATCCGCCCCACCAGCTTGATCAGCTCGGGATGGAGGCCGTGCACGCCGACCTCGAAGCAGGCCTTGTCGCCTTCCTCGCGGATGTGCTGCTCCATGTCCTTCTTGACCTTCTCCACCACCTCCTCGATGCGGGCGGGGTGGATGCGACCGTCGGCGATCAGCTTCTGGAGCGCCAGCCGCGCGATCTCGCGGCGGTAGGGGTCGTAGGCGGAGATCAGCACCGCTTCCGGGGTGTCGTCCACGATCAGGTCCACCCCGGTGAAGCCCTCGAGCGCCCGGATGTTGCGGCCCTCGCGGCCGATGATGCGGCCCTTCATGTCGTCGGAAGGCAGGTCCACGATGGACACCGCGGTCTCCACCGTGTAGTCGGGGGCGAGGCGCTGGATCGTGGTGGCCAGGACCTCCTTGGCCTTCACGTGCGCGGTCTCGCGCGCTTCCTCCTCGAGGCGCATGCCCAGGAGCTGCGCCTCGCGACGGGCCTCGATCTCGGCCTGGGCCAGGACCTGCCGCTTGGCCTCCTCGGCGGTGAGCCCGGCGATGGACTCGAGCTTGCGGCGCTGCTCCTCCACCGCCGAGCCGAGCCGGGCCTCCTTCTCGCCCAGGCCTCGCTCGCGCTCCGCGAGCGCCCGGTCCCGGGCATGCACGTCGGTCTCCCGCCGGTCGAGCTGATCGAGCCTCCGCCCGAGCTGCTCTTCCTGCTGGACGACCCGCCGCTCCACCTCCTGCATCTCCCGCTGGCGGGCCCGCGACTCCTGGTCCAGCTCCGCCCGGACCTTGAGGGCCAGCTCCTTGGCCTCGAGCTCGGCGTTGCGGATCTTGGTCTCGGCCTCGCGCACCTTGCTGTCGGCGTCGGCGCGCGCCTGGTCGACCAGGCGCTTGGCGTCCTCGAGGATGCGGGCGGCACGCGTCTCGGCGTCGCCGAGCGTCCGCGCGGTGGCCGCGCGGGATCCGAAGTATCCGACGAAGAGGGCGAGAACCGCGACCAACGGCAGGAGCACCAGCCACGGCATGGAAATCATCGATCTACTCCATCCCGGGGCGAGGCCCGGGCCGGATCGTGTGCACTCGAGGCTGCGCGCGGCAAATAGCCGCTAAAGTTGACGAATTATAGGCCGCACGGACGCGGAATGTCAACGAACGCAGGAGCGCTACGGAAATGTGACGGGAGGAGAGAAGAGCCCCACCTCTGCCGTGTGCCGACGGTGTTTCGAACCTGGTATGCACCAGGTGGGCGCCAAAATGGAGGGCTTCAGGCTTCCCCTCTACTAGGAGGGGCATGCGCACCACCCTCGTGAGCGGCTCCCAATCTTTAAACGAGGTTGAAACTTCCCCCCGGCATCACGAACAGTGCAGGGCCTCTCCTGTGTACCCCCGGCGCGGCGGGCCGGTCAAGCGAATCGTTACTTCTCGGGGACCACCGCGTCCAGGAGTTGCCGCAGTGCGCCGAGGCGCGCCGTCACGTCCTTGTGGTCGACATCCTGGTCCTTGCGCTCGTCCCGGAGGCGGAACAGCTCGTCGGTGATGTCGAGCGCGGTCAGGGCCAGGACCCGGGCCGCGTCCTGTCCCGCCGAGTCGCCCCGGATCTCCCGGGCCCGCCGGTCCACGAAGGAGGCGAGCTGGCGGACGTAGTCGGGGCCGGCCTCGCTGCGGATCGGATACTTCTGCCCCAGGATCTCGATCTCGACCCGCTGCTTTTCGGCCATGGCGTCCCCTCTTTGACTGCCCCTATTACTGAATATCGAGCCGGTCCAGCTCTTTCAGGATGCCGTCCACCTGGGCCAGCACTTCCTTCCGCTCCTGGCGCAGGCCCGCCAGCTCGGCCCGGTCACCTTCCGCGGCCGCCAGCTTGGCCTCCACCCCCACCACCTTGGCCTGCAGGGAGTCGCGCTCCTTGCGCAGGCGCGTGATGGTCTCGGCGGCGCGCCGCACCGACTTCTCGAGCTGCTCGAGACGCTCCGTGAGCCCCTCCGCCATCCGCTCCTCCGTCATGCGCCGCGAACCTCGGCCCGGAACCGCCCCGCGACCTCGGCCACGATCAGCGAATGCACCCGGTTCACCTCGGCGTCGGTGAGGGTGCGGTCGGGCGCCTGGAACGTGAGGCTCCAGGCGAGACTGCGGCGGCCCGCGCCGACCTGGCCGCCAGTGTACACGTCGAACAGGGTCAGGCGGGCGAGCAGCGACAGGTTCATCGCCCGGATCGCGGCCTCGACCTGGCCGGCGGTGACCTCGGCGCTCACCACGATCGCCAGGTCGCGCTGGACCGCCGGGAAGCGCGGCAGCGGCTCGTACTTCGCGGGGGCGGGCGGTAGCCCGGTCAGCGCGGTCACCGACAGCTCGGCCGCGAACACCGCCCCCGGCAGGTCGAACGCCTCGCGCGCGGACAGCGCCACCTCGCCGAACCAGCCGAGCTCGACGGCGCCCCGCATCAGCCGCGCGGCGCGCCCCGGCTCGAGATAGGCGGGGTTCCGGTCGTCGGCCCAGAGCACGGTCTCGGCATCGGTCACCCCGGCCGCGGCGAGGGCCGCCTCGGCCATCCCCTTGGCGTCGTGGACGTCGACCCGGTCGCGTCCTCCCGCGAACCAGGCCCGCGGAGCGCGCAGCCCGGTGAGCACGACCCCGAGCCGCAGGTCCTCGTGGGCCGGCCGATCGCCGTCCTCGGGCCGGTGCGGCGCGAAGACGTTGCCGACCTCGAAGAGGCGCGCGTCCGGCATCTGGCGGTTGGCGTTGATGGCCAGGACCTCGAGGAGGCCGGGGAGCAGCGAGGGGCGCAGGACCGAGCGCTCCACCGACAGCGGGTTCTGGAGCGCGATGAGGGCGTCGCGGTCCCTCCACCCGGCGCGCTTGAGCCGCTCCGGATCGAGGAAGGCCCACGTCACGCACTCGTAGAGGCCCGCCGCGTTCAGCGCGCGGCTCATCACCCGCGCCAGGCGCAGCCCGGCCGGGCGCTTGACCGGGATGATCTCCCCGCCCCCGGCCAGGATCAGGGGGATGTTGTCGTAGCCCCAGATCCGGACGATCTCCTCGACCAGATCGTCTTCCTGGTGGATGTCACGGCGGAAGCTCGGCACCACCACCTGCACCTCGTCGCCGGAGTCGTCCACCGCGAAGCCGAGGGCCTGCAGGATACGCACCGCCTCCTCGCGCGACGGGCTCGCCCCGATGACGCGCTCGACGCGGGCCAGGCGGAGTCCGAGCCGGCGGTGCGGGCGGGGCTCGGGGTAGGCGTCGAGCACCCCGCGCGCGACCGTGCCCCCGCCGAGCTCGGCCATGAGCTGGGCCGCGCGGGCCAGCACGTCGGGGGGCGCCTCGATGTCGCCGCCGCGCTCGAACCGGTAGGCCGCGTCGGTGGTGAGCGACAGCGCGCGCGCGGTGCGGCGGATCGAGCCCGGATCCCAGTAGGCCGCCTCGAGGAGCACCCGGGTCGTGGCGGGGGTGACCTCGCTGTCGGCGCCGCCCATCACGCCGCCGATCCCCACCGCGTGCTCCGGATCGCACACCATCGCCATGTCCGGCCCGAGGGCGCGCTCCTGGCCGTCGAGGGTCTTGATGCGCTCGCCCGGGCGCGCCCGGCGCACCACCACCGTGTGCTGGGCGAGCGTGTCGAGGTCGAAGGCGTGGAGCGGCTGGCCGAGCTCCCACATGATGTAGTTGGTCACGTCGACCAGGTTGTTGATCGGGCGCAGGCC
>Ga0070694_100001018_pt1 | contig 15919 bp, 15 predicted proteins | sample KBSK1251metaG_FD_65470 | JGI IMG/M metagenome (GOLD analysis project Ga0070694, IMG submission 65470) | Corn, switchgrass and miscanthus rhizosphere microbial communities from Kellogg Biological Station, Michigan, USA - KBS K1-25-1 metaG | ecosystem: Host-associated > Plants > Roots >... | reverse complement strand
ATCGCGAAGATCACGCTGCCGGAGCCGAGGAACAGCAGCGCCTTGAAGAACGCGTGCGTGACGAGGTGGAAGATGCCGGCCGTCATCGCGCCGGTGCCGACGCCGACGAACATGTAGCCGAGCTGCGAGACCGTCGAATAGGCCAGCACGCGCTTGATGTCCCACTGCTTGAGCGCGATCGTGGCGGCGAACAGCGCGGTCAGCGCGCCCACGCCCGCGACCACGGCACTCGAGACCGGCGCCATCGCGAACAGCAGGTTGCAGCGGGCCACGAGATACACGCCGGCCGTCACCATCGTGGCCGCGTGGATGAGCGCGGAGACCGGCGTCGGACCGGCCATCGCATCGGGCAACCACGTGTACAGCGGGATCTGGGCCGACTTGCCGGTGCAACCGAGGAACAGGAACAGCGTGATCGCCGTGATCGTCGTGCCGCCGGCGGCGAGCGCCGTCGGCGCGTGTGCGAACACGGTGTCGAAGTCGAGCGAGCCCGTGGACCAGAAGATGAGGAACATCGCGACCATGAATCCAAAGTCGCCGATGCGATTCATGATGAACGCCTTGCGACCGGCGTTCGCGTTGGCCTCTTCGGTGAACCAGAACCCGATCAGCAGGTAGCTGCACAATCCCACGCCTTCCCAGCCGACGAACATCACCGGGAAACTGGCGCCCAGCACGAGGACCAGCATGAAGAAGACGAACAGATTGAGATACGCGAAGTAGCGCGCGTACCCCGGATCTTCCTTCATATAGCCGATGCTGAAGAGGTGGATCAGCGAGCCGACGCCCGTCACGACGAGCAGCATGACGAGCGAGAGGTGATCCACCTGGATGGCGAAATCGATCTGCAGGGTGCCGACCGGAATCCACGACCAGTATCGGTAGACGAGCGGCTCCTCGGCGTGGAGTCCCGTGAATGCGCTGAACACCGCGACGGCGACGGCGAAAGCAGCCACCAGGACGCCGGCGCCGATGATCGACACGGCGGTTTTGGCGGTCGGCCGCGCGAGCGCGAGCGCGCCGTTCAGCACGAAGCCGAGCAGCGCCAGTGCCGGCGCGAGCCAGATCAGGTCGACGGCCGTTCCGGTCATCCGTCCCTGAGGAGATTCATGTTCTGCAGACTGACCGACTGCTTGTGGCGGTAGACGGCCAGAATGATCGCGAGCCCGACCGCCGCTTCAGCGGCGGCGACGGCCATCACGAAGAACACGAACACCTGCCCGCCCAGGCCGACGTTCTGCGCCAGCGCCACGAACGTCAGGTTCACGGCGTTCAGCATGAGCTCGACGCACATGAAGATCACGATCGCGTTGCGGCGCAGCAGCACGCCGGCGACGCCAAGCGTGAACAACACGGCGGAAATAGCGAGCGCGGGGCTGAGCAGCATCTAGAGCTTGCGCTTCGCCAGGACGACGGCGCCCACGATGGCGGCGAGCAAGAGGACGCTCGCGATCTCGAACGGCACGAGGTACGCGTCGAACAGCGGGGTCGCCACAGCGCCGACCATGCCGCGCTGTTGCTGGATGGCGGCGATGGTTCCCGGGGGGATCTGAATCCCCGCGGGCAGCACCGTCTGGCTGAGCGGCCGGAGCAGGAGCAGCATGGTGCCGCCGAGCACGACGGCGAGACCCAGGCCCAGCGGTCCCTTGATGTCGGTCGGTCCCGGACGCCCGAGGTTCAGCAGCATGATGACGAACAGGAACAGCACCATGATCGCGCCGGCGTAGACCAGCACCTGCAGCACGGCGATGAACTGCGCGTCGAGGAGCACGAACAGGGCGGCGAGCGAAAACAGCGTCACGACCAGCCACAACGCGCACGCGATGGGGTTTTTGCGCGTGATGCACAACAGCGCACTCCCCATCGCAATGACGCCGAAGATCCAGAAAAAAGTGAGAGTCAGGTGCTACTCACCTTTCGGGTCTGATGGATCCCACAGGGTCGAAACCGGGTGCGTCTGCGCCGTGAGCCGTTCGAGATCGTAGACGAAGCGGTCGCGCGAGTACTCCGAGTTCTCGTAGTGCACGCCGACGTGAATCGCTTCCTCGGGACAGACTTCCTGACAGTAGCCGCAGAAGATGCAGCGGAACTCGTCGATCTCGTAGATCAGGGGATAGCGGTGCCCCTCTTCGTCTTCGCCGGGCACGAGCTTGATGCAGTTGGCCGGGCAGATCTGGGGGCAGAGGCCGCAGGCGACGCACTTCGCGCGTCCCTGCTCGTCCGTGAGCATGCGATGCGTGCCGCGCCAGCGAGACGAGAGCGTCCAGTCCTTCGAGGACTTCTCCTCGGGGTATTGCATCGTGACCTTGGGGCGCAGGATATGGCTGAACGTCAGCGCCATGCCCTTGAGCGTCGCGCGCAGGTACGACGTCTGCTTGGTCGGTCGCTTCATGACCTTCACGCCGATGGCCATTACGCGGCCTCCTGTGGTACCGATCCCGAGACGATGCGGCCGCGGTCCAGCCACCAGGCGACCACGATGAGTAGCACGAGATTGATGCCGCCGAGCGCCCAGGCCATGCCAGCCCCGTAATCCCAGCCGAGCCGCACGCGGATGAACCAGATCGCCGTCGCCAAAATCGTGATGTAGATGAGCGCCAACGGCAGCAGCACCTTCCAGCCCAGCGCCATCAGCTGGTCATAGCGAAAGCGTGGCAGCGTCCAGCGTACCCAGATGTAGGTAAAGAGGAAGACAAAAGTCTTGGCACTGAACGCGGCGAGGGTGAGCAGCGTCTTGAGAACGGTCGGCTCGCCGGTTGAATCCCACGTCGTGAACGGAATGTCCCAGCCGCCGAAGAACAGCGTCGCCATCAGCGCCGACGCGGTCACCATGTTCGAGTACTCGGCGATATAGAACATCGAGAACTTCATCGAGCTGTATTCGGTGTGGTAGCCGGCGATGAGCTCGCCCTCTGCTTCAGGCAGATCGAACGGGAGCCGGTTCGTCTCCGCGAGGGCGCTGATGAAAAAGATGATGAAGGCCAATGTGAGCGGCACGACAAACCAGGCATGCGCGAGCTGCTGTTGGGCGATGACCTGCGACAGCGTGACGTTGCCCGCGAGCAGCAGCACCGCCACCGTGCTCATGCCCATGGCGATCTCGTAGGAGATCATCTGCGCGGAGGCGCGCAGGCCGCCGAGCAGCGCGTACTTGTTGTTGGACGACCACCCCGCCAGCACGATCCCGTACACGCCGAGCGAGCTGATGGCCAGGATATAGAGGAAGCCGACCGGCAGATCGGCGACCACCATGGGCACGACGCCCCACTTGGTCGGCAGCGGCGACGCGAACGGAATGACGCCGAACGTGAGCAGCGCGGGAACGAACGACACCATGGGGGCGAGGACGAACAGCGTCTTGTCCGCCATCGCGGGCGCCGTCTCTTCCTTGAGGAAGTTCTTCAGGCCGTCGGCCGCGGGCTGCAGGATCCCCTGCGGGCCGACGCGATTCGGGCCCAGCCGGTCCTGCATCCACGCGCAGACCCGCCGCTCGAGCAGCGTCAGCAGCGCGACGCCCACCATGATCAGGTTGAAGACAATGAAGACTTTGATGATCGAGGAGACGAGGAAGAACGTCATCGCGCCGCCTCAGCCTGGCCGATCGCGGCGGCGACCTGGCCCAGCACCCAAGCGGCCGGCTGCGCCATCCCCGGCGCGGGCTTCGCCTGGCAATACCGCTGGACGCGTCCATCGCGATTGGTGAAGCTGCCTTCCTCTTCCGCGACGTTGGCGATCGGCAAGATCACGTCGGCACGGCGGCACGGCGCGTCGGCCCCGAGTATCGTCCCGAGGTAGAGCAGCGTGCCATTGGTCTCCACTGTGCAATCGGGATCGTCCAGTACGAGCACCACCGCGGCGGATTTCGCCGCCGCGAGCGCCTGCGCGTACTCGCGCGTGTAGCCCAGATTCTCCGCGCCCTTCGCGTTCGGCGCGCGCTCGGCGCGCAGCGCGAGATTGGGGATGCCGGCGAGCGGCGCTTCCTCGCCCATCACCGCCTGGAATGCGCCGGTCCAGGTGAATCCGGTGAAGACGCGCTTGGCGAGGGCTAGCGCCTCCGACGAGGCCCCGGGCGAGACCAGCGCGACGGCGGTCCGCCCCTCAGCCCCACGTAGAATGCCGGCCACCCGGTCGAGCGCTTCATCCCAGTCGGTCGCCTTCAGCTCGCCGTCGCGCCGGACCAGCGGCGCCTCGATGCGGTCCCCGCGATTCATCCACTTGTAGTGCATGCGGCCGTGGTCGCAGATGAAGTAGCGGTTCACCTCGAGATTGGGCCGCGGCCGGACGCGCACCACGACTTCATCGCGCGTATCGAGCGTGATGTTGCAGCCCTGCGAGCAGCCGGTGCAGATCGAGGCCGTCTTGTCGAGCTCCCAGGCGCGCGCCTTGTGGAGGAAGTCTTTGGACAAGAGCGAGCCGACGGGACAGAGATCGACGACGTTGCCCGCCCATGGGTGGTCGAGCCGCGCCTCGGGATGGATCCCGATGAAGGCGCGATCGCCGCGCTCGGAGACGTTGAGGACGGGCTCTTTGGCGACGTCCTCCATGAAGCGCACACAGCGCGTGCACAGAATGCAGCGGTTCGGAACGTACAGGACATCGGGCCCGAAGTCCTCGACCGGATTGAACCGCTTGGCGAACTCGCCGTAGCGCGTCCGCGCCTGCCCTTCCTGGAACACGAAGTCCTGCAGCTCGCATTCGCCCGCCTGATCGCAGATGGGGCAATCGAGCGGGTGGTTGATGAGCAGGAACTCGAGCACGCTCTGACGCGCGTCTTTCGCCGGCGCCGTCTGCGTCTTGACGACCATCCCCTCGGTCACTGTCGTGGCGCAGGCGATCTGGAGCTTCGGCGCCTTCTCGATTTCCACGAGGCACATGCGGCACACACCGGCGACGGGGAGTCCCGGGTGGTAGCAGTAATGGGGCACCAGGACGCCCGCCTGCTTCGCCGCTTCGATCACGAGCGTGCCCGGCGGAACCGAGACCGGCACGCCGTCAATTGTCAGGTTGATCAGTCCGTCCGCCATTAACCGACCATCACAGGTTGCCGTTTGCCCGCCAAATACGCTTCGAATTCGCCGCGGAATTTCTTGATGCCACTGACGATCGGCGCCGCGCACGAATCGGAAAGGACGCAGATCGTCTTGCCGGTCATGTTCTCGGAGAGATCGAGCAAGAGATCGAGATCCTTGGTCTTGCCCTGCCCCGCCAGAATCCGCTCCATGATCTTAGTCGTCCACGCGGTGCCTTCACGGCACTGCGTGCACTGGGCGCACGACTCGTGCGCGTAGAAGCGCGCGAGACGCATGATCTGGTAGACCATGTCTGCCGAATCGTCGAACACGATCACGCCGCCCGAGCCGAGCATCGAGCCCTGTGCGACGACGCCTTCGTAGTCGAGCAGCGTCGCCTCGGTCTCCTCGCGCGTCAGGATCGGCACCGAGGAGCCGCCGGGGATGCAGGCTTTGAGCGTCCGGCCCGCCGGCGGGCCGCCACACATGTCGTAGAGCAGATCCTTGAGCGGGAAACCCAGCGTCACTTCGTAATTGCCGGGGCGCTGCACGTGGCCGCACACCGAGAACAGCTTCGTGCCGGTGCTTTTTGGATTCGAGAGGCACAACCCCTTGTACCAGGCGGCGCCGCGCGTGATGATGTGCGGCACGGCGGCGAGCGTCTCGACATTGTTGATCGTCGTCGGCATGCCGAACAGCCCCGCGGCCGCGGGGAACGGCGGCTTGATGCGCGGGTTGCCGCGCTTGCCTTCGATCGAGTTCATGAGCGCGGTCTCTTCGCCGCAGATGTAGGCGCCCGCGCCGCGATGCAGGTAGATCTTGATGCCGCCGAACACGCCGGCTGCGTTCGCTTCCGCGAGCGCGTGCTCCATGATCGTCCACGGCTCGGTGAACTCGCCGCGGATGTAGATGTAGGCGATTTCGGCGCGGATCGCGTGCGCGGCGATCGCGGTGCCCTCGAGCAGCGCGTGCGGCGTCCACCGCATGATCTCGCGGTCCTTGAAGGTGCCCGGCTCGGATTCGTCGGCGTTCACGCAGAGATAGTGCGGCTTCTTTTTCTCCTTCGGCATGAACGACCATTTGAGACCGGTCGGGAATCCCGCGCCGCCCCGGCCGCGTAGCCCGGATTCCTTCACGACATCCGTGACCGCGGCCGGATCCATCTTCAACGCCTGCGTCAGCGCTTCGTAGCCGCCGCGCTTCACCCATCCCTTGTAGGTGCGCGCCTCGGCATCGCCGAAGTACTGTGACAAGACAACCGTTTCTTTGGGATGCGACTTATGAGGAAAACCCATTAGCGGTATTTCCGCACGAGATCCGGCACTTTGTCCGGCGTTACGTTTTCGATGAAATCATCGTTGACCAGGATCGGCGTGGGGAATCCGCAGGCGCCGAGGCATTCGACTTCGACGATGGTCCACTTGCCGTCCGGGCTCGTCGCGCCCGCATCGCCCGCGCCGGTCTGCTCGAGCAGCGCCTTCAGCACCGCTTCGGCCCCACAGATGTTGCAGGGCGATGTCGTGCACACCTGCACGAAGTTTTTGCCGACGGGATGCTGGTGGTACATCGTGTAAAACGTCACGACGCCCTTCACGTACGCCGGCGTCAGCCCGAGCACCTCCGCGACCTCCGCCATGATCCGGTCGGAAATCCACCCGGCCTCGCGCTGCGCGATCCAGAGCGTCGGCAACAGTGCGGCCTGTTTGTTGGGATAGCGCTGCAGCACCGTCTGCAGCTCCTCCAGCACCTTACCCACGAAAACGGGCTGATACTCGGTTGTGTCGTGGGACGTGCTCATCGATCGACCTCGCCCATGACGATATCGACGGACGCATTGATCGCGATGAGATCGGACAGGAGGTGGCCTTCGGCCATCTTGGGCAACGCGGACAGATTGATGAACGACGGCGGCCGGATGCGCCACCGCACGGGCTTCGCCGTGCCGTCCGACACGAGATAGGTGCCCAGCTCGCCCTTGGGGTTCTCGATCCCAACGTAGGCTTCACCGACGGGCGCTTTGACACCTTCCATCACCTGCTTGAAGTGGAAGATCATCGCTTCCATGTCGGTCATCGCGCGCGTCTTCGACGGGAGGATGACGCGCGGATCGTCGACATTGATCGGACCATCGGGGAGCCGGTCGACCGCCTGCTCGAGAATGCGATTCGACTGGTAGCACTCCTCCAGGCGCACGAGATAGCGATCGTACACGTCACCGTGCTCGCCGACGACGACGTCGAAGTCGTACGTCTCGTAGCCGAGGTAGGGCTTGTCCTTGCGCAGGTCGTACGGCACGCCGCTGGCGCGCAGCATCGGGCCCGAGAGCGAGTAGTTGGTCGCTTCCGCGGCGGTCAGGACGCCGACGCCCTGGGTGCGGCCGGCCCAGACCGCGTTGCGAGTCAAGACCCGGTCGATCTCGGCAAGCGTCTTCGGGAAGGTCTTCGTGAATTCGCGCAGCTTGGGCACGAACCCGTCGGGGATGTCCGCCATGAGACCGCCGACGCGTGTGAGACTCGTCGTCAGGCGCGCGCCGGTCCACATCTCCTGCAGATCGTAGATCTTCTCGCGCTGCTGGAAGGCCCAGAGGAACGGCGTGAACGCGCCAAGGTCGATCGACGTCGTGCCCAGCCATACCATGTGCGAGATGATGCGGCTCATCTCGCACGCGATCACCCGCAACACCGTACAGCGCGGGGTGATCTCGATCCCCATCAGCTTCTCGGCCGCCAACGCGAAGCCCACGTTGTTGGACATCGGCGACAGGTAATCGGTGCGGTCGGTGAGCGGGATGATCTGATTGTAATGCCGGTACTCGCCGAGCTTCTCGAACCCGGAATGCAGGTAGCCGAGATGCGGGATGCAGCGCACGACGGTCTCGCCGTCGAGCTCCACCACCAGCCTGAGCACCCCGTGGGTGGCGGGATGCTGCGGGCCGATGTTGACGAGCATGTGTTCTTCGGCCAGTCCGGGCTCCGGTTCGGCGGTCAGCGGGACGCGCGTCGCGTGACCTTGGGGGTCCACGCCTGGGGTGGCGAGCTCGAGCTCGACCGTGCGCTTGCTCACTGGGGCGGTTCCGGGATGACGCCCCGCTCGCCGCGCCTGAGCCGGTCACGCATGTCCTCAGGCAAATCGCCCGCCGCCTCGGCGATCGACAGCTCTTCGAGCGAGTAATTCCCTTCCGGATTGATGTTGAGCGCCTGCCGCACCTGCTCGGCGCGGGAGAACCGGCCGCGCAGCGGGAAGCTCTTTCGCAGCGGGTAGCCCTCGGCGTACGTCTCCCACATGAGGATGCGCCGCAGGTCGGGATGGCCTTTGAAGGTGATGCCGAACATGTCGAAGACTTCGCGCTCCAACCAATCGGCGCCGTGCCACAGATGCCAGACCGAGTCGACGGACAGCTCGTCGGACGGCTGCAGCTCGACCTTGATGCGAACATCGACTCGGCGCTTGAGCGAACGGAGGAAGTACACGACTTCGAGCGGCCGTTCGCGGTCGCGGAATTCGACCGCGGTCACGTCGACCAGGTAATCGAACTCCTGCTCCGGCGTCTCCTGCAGCCAGCGCATCGCGTCGAGCAGCCGCTCGCGCGCGACGTAGACGATCCGCTCGCCGTCGCGCGCCACAGCTTCGCGCACCGCGCCGGGAATCACGACGAACGGAACTGGTGGACGGAGTTGCCGAACGGCTCCGAGATCTCGTCGATCGTTTCGGGCGGCAGGCGCAGGCCCCGGTCGTCGAGCGGTTGCTCTTCGCGGCGCTTCACCGCGTCGAACAGCGACTCACCCTTGATCTTCTTGTGCAGCAGCAGGATGCCGTACAGCAGGCCTTCCGGGCGCGGCGGGCAGCCGGGGACGTAGACGTCGACGGGCACGATGGTGTCGATGCCCTGCACCATGGCGTAGTTGTCGAACACGCCGCCGGTAGACGCGCAGGCGCCCATCGAGATGACCCACTTGGGTTGCGGCATCTGGTCGTAGATGCGCCGGATCACGGGCGCGAGCTTGAACGGCAGCCGGCCGGCGCAGATCAGCACGTCCGCCTGGCGCGGCGAGAAGGCCTGGCGCTCCATGCCGAAGCGCGCGAAGTCGAAGCGACTCGCCGCCGTGGCCATGAACTCGATGGCGCAGCAGGCGGTGCCGAACGGCATCGGCCACAGCGAATTGGCGCGCGACGAGTTCACCGCCCAGTCGACCAGATTCTCGAACTTGGCGAGCAGGTAATTCGAGCTTTTGACTTCGCCGACGTGTTTCATGGCATCAATCCCACTGGAACGCGCCGCGCTTCCAGACGTAGATGTAACCGACAAATAGGATCAAGATGAAAACCAACATCTCGATCAAGAGAAAGCCGGTCGAGACAGTCCCATTCCCCATAAAGATCACCGCCCACGGGATGAGAAAGACAGTCTCGATATCGAACAGGATGAACAGCACGGCGACCAGGTAGAACTTCACCGAGAACCGCTCGTGCGCGCTGCCGAGCGGCGGCATGCCGCTCTCGTAGGGCCGTTCTTTGATGTCGGTGGGGCGGCGTGGTCCCAGGAAATGCGACGCGACGATCATCGTCGTACCGGCGATGATGGCCATGCCCAGCAGCATTAGGAACTGGATGTACGGCTGCATGCGCTCGTGAAAAAATTCACTAAGTGTCGGCCGTTCGTCAAGTTGGCCCTCGCCCGTTACATTGCGGCCGCATGTCCATCAAATCTGATCGCTGGATCACCAAAATGTCGAGGGAACACGGGATGATCGAGCCGTTCGCGGACCGGCAGGTTCGCGAAGGCGTCATCTCGTACGGCGTGTCGTCCTACGGCTACGACATGCGCGTCGCGCCGGAGTTCAAGATTTTCACGAATGCACTCTCGGCGGTCGTCGATCCGAAACGCTTCGATCCGAAATCGTTCGTCGAATTCACGGGCGACGTCTGCATCGTACCGCCGAACTCGTTCGCGCTCGCCAGCTCCGTCGAGTACTTCCGGATCCCGCGCAACTGTCTCACGATTTGCGTCGGCAAGAGCACCTACGCGCGTTGCGGCATCATCGTCAACGTCACGCCGTTCGAACCCGAGTGGGAAGGATTCGTGACGCTGGAAATCAGCAATACGACTCCCCTGCCCGCCCGGATTTACGCCAATGAGGGGATCGCGCAGGTGTTGTTCTTTACGGCGGATGAGGGGGATGAGTGCGAAGTGTCGTACAAGGACAAGAAAGGAAAGTATCAGGCGCAACGCGGGATCACGTTGCCGAAGCTCTAGCAGCCCGCGCTCGCTTGTTGTAGGCATAGGCGACGGCCAGCGTTATCAGCGCCAGCACAAAGAAACTCCCGACGCGATACAGCGCCTGCAACGCTGACAGATCGTAAAGGACGATCTTCATAGCGGCCAGCGCCGCGACCCCCAGCCCCGCCGATCTGACCACTTTCCGATCGAGCCAGAACCCGATCTGGACCAGCGCCCCGGCGTAGAGCAGCCAGAACGTGCTGATCGCCAGATCTCCCGCCAAGCCGCTGGTGAACGCCCGCCGCAACTCGATCGAGCCGCCGAGGAGCAAACATCCGCCACCCAGCCACCACAGCGCCGCCCGACCCGGGTGGAGTGAGTGCGGCAGCCGCTCTTGCGGTGGCCACCACCGCGCCGCGAGCGGCGCCGCGAGGCAGGAGGCATACCACGCGAGCGACCAGACGCCGATGAATGCGGGGTCGGCGGTGCGCGCGCTCAACGCCGAGCCGAACAGCGCCAGGTAGGCGGCCCCGATGAGCAGCAGCGCCGCGCGCAGCGCGACGGTGGCGATGCCCAGCCGCCAGAATGACGCGCCGCGTACGAGGGCGACCGCAAACACGAGCCAATAGAACACCAGCGCGATGCTGACGGAGAACTGGTCGCCATTGAACAGCTGGAGCAGCTCGATCGAGCCGCCGATCAGCAACGTTCCAGCTGCGATCGACCACAGCGCGACACCGATCTTGTCATCGGTCTCGATTCCGGAGCGCGTGTCCCACCACCGCGCGACGGTCGCGAAGCAGAGGAGGCACACGTACCAGGCGAGCGACCACGCACCCAGGAAGACCGGTTCGTTGCGCGAGAGCAGCGCGAAGGAGAACAGCTGCAGGAATGCGAACAGCGCGATGACCGTTCCGACCTCGGACGCTCCGGGGCGCCGCGCCCAGCGGCCGCTCGCGCTCGCCGCCACGGCGAGAACCGCCCATCCGGCGGCGACGGCGGCACCATCCCACTGCGCCGAGATCGCCAGCCCAAGCAATGCGAGACCCATCACGATGAGATGCAGGGCACGAAGCAGCCAGCCGCTGCCGAAGTAGATCGCCCCGAGCACCAGGGGTACCGCCCCGCCCCACGGGACCAGTGCGGCCGGGGGCGAGACGACGGCCAGCGTGACGAGCGCGAGCGGCGTCAAATACACGATGAACTCCGCCGACACCTCGTTCTTGCCGAACCCCGCGAGCGGTGCGGCGCGCAGCTGCTGCCACCAGACGATGGCGGTGATCATGAACCCGCCCGCGAGTGCGCTCCACCGCAACGGATCGAGGCCCCGCACCGCGAGGAGCAACGTCCACACCATCACCAGCGCGCCGATCCGCGCCTCGGGCCAGGCCGCGCGCGTTCCACCGGTCGCCAGCAACGCGACCACGGCGCCGAGCACGGCGTAATTGACGCCCAGCGTCGAATTCAAGTCGCTCGCGATCACCAGCGCGGGCAGGATGTAAAACCCGAACAGCGCGATGTTGAACGTCGCGCGCCAGCTCACGCGCTCGGCGAGCAACAACCAGCTCGTGCCGATGACGGCCATGTACGCCAGGAGTTTCTCGGGCTCGGGCTGGGCACCGTGCAGAAACAGAGGCGCAAGGTACGCGCCCGCGAGTGCCCAGATGGCGAGCCCTTCGAGGGCGTGCCGGACGGCGAGGGTGACCACCGCGCCGCTCGTGATCGCGAGGAGGAGGACGCCGACCTGCCGGCTGATCAGGGCGTACGGACCGGCGGCGGCCCAAATCCCGAGGTACACCAGCCCGCCGCCGCCCCCGATGATCGAAGCACCGTAGCGCAGCATCCCGCGCTGCACGAGCCTGTCACCCCATGCCGCCAGCGCCACCCCGGCGACGATCGCGGTCGTCGCACGCACGAGCGGAGGAATCCAGCCGTGCTGAATGGCGTAATTGAGGAAGAACCCTCCGGTCGCGAGCAGCGCAAGCACCCCGACGACCAGCAGGCCGCGTTGTCCCACCCACTGTTCCCAATCAAGCGATCGCTCGAGTCTCGGAGCCGGCGGTGGTAGCGGGTCTGCTCTGGGTCGGACTACAACGCGGGGGGCTGCAGGGGCTGGGACTGAGGCAAGCGTGCGTTCGCGCGGGGGCTGCGCGGTGGTGTTCTGAGAGAGGAGCTGCCGGACGAGTCCTTCCAGCGCCACAACTCGACGTTCGAGCCGCTCGAGAGCCTCCCGGTCGTCGCTCACACCGGCGCGGGCGACCTCCGCGATCCGGCCGCGGTGATCGCCACCGTTGCCACGACAATGATGCTGAGATCGGGAATCCAGCCAAACTCGGTGGCCGGGACGGCCATCTGCAGGAAATACATCACGAAATCAAACAACCCGATGACCAGGCCCAGCAGCACCGTGTACTGCAAGCTCCGCCCAAACTGTGCGAGCAGACTGCCGGTGAGGAGTGCGATCGCTCCCTGCGCGGCGGCGATGGCCACGGCGGCCACGCTGCCGCTGAACAGCGTCTCGATGATCGCGGACCGCCCGGGATGGTAGCTGAAGAACCAGGTGTGAATCAGCGCGATGGCGAATCCGGCCACGGCGGCACAGACCGTGGTCCAGATCGAGTAATAGATCACAATACGGCTGCGGCTATCGTCCAAGGATCTCTCCCCTGACTCCACGTCTAGAGTACCTATGGTGTGTCGCTAACGCAACGCAACCGCCGCTTCCACGAGCGCGGCTCGTGCTTGATCCACGCGGTTCACCAAGTCCGCCAGCTCCTTGTTCGCGGTGGCCGCGTCGGCGTACCGAATTGCTTCGTTGACGCTCGGGAACGCCATCGTCGCGTAGCCGTTGTCGAGATCGGCCGCGAACTGCAGACTGCGGAACCAGGGACGGCTCACCAGCCCTTCGGGACGCGTCAGCCGCCGCTCCACCAGCATCAGCGCCTGGTTCACACGGCCAATGCGCAGTGAGTCCACGCCGCCCGACCTAGCGGTTGCGCTGTCGCGGGCGGCATTGAACGCGCGCGCCACGGCCGTGAATCGGTCGAGCGCGTCCTTGAGTGCCTGCGTGCCGACCGTGCCCTTCCACTGTTTCTTGGCGATTCCGGAATCGAGCTGCGTCACCAACCCCGTCATCTCGGTCCCGAACGCCGCGTAATCGAGCGGCACGAGCTCGGTGTTGGCGAGCCGGCTCATGATGACGGCGACGAGCTGGGCGCCGGCGCGATGCGCCTTGTAGCCCGGATCGCCGAACCGCGTCATCCAATCGTACGAGTCGTACATCGAGTGATAGATCCCATCCGGCCCGTCGAATCCGATCCCGCCGGACGGGATCCCGAGGTGATGATAGAAACCGGAGAAGTCCGAGCCGCCGCCCAGATTGCCGAACGTCAGGGCGGTCGTGTCACCGTTTTTTGCCTTGAGCCAGACGTCGTAGACGGTCCCCGGCCCGGTCGGATCGGGCACCGCGTGCGTCGCCGCGCGGAACAGCGACTTGAGCGACGGCGAGCCGCCGCCGCTGAAGTTCGGACCCGAGAACGTGCCATCTTCATTGATGTAGGCGACGACGTGCGCGCGGAGCGTGTCCTCGAGCTCCTCCACCCACTCGGTCGACCCGATGAGCCCCCACTCCTCCGCATCCCAGGTGGCAAACACCACCGTGCGCGCCGGCTTTGACCCCTCGCGCGCGAGGGTCGCGAACGCCCGCGCGGTCTCGAGCACCGACACCGTGCCGCTCACGTTGTCGCGCGCGCCCGGTCCCCAGGCATCGCGGTGACCGCCGACCACTACCCATTCATCGGGCCAGCGACTGCCGCGGATCATGCCGACGGTATTCCAGATCTTGTGGAAGGCGCGCTCCCCGCGCTCCGTCTTCACGTGCAGCCGCCCGCGGGCCGGGCCGGGCCCGACGTGATAACGGAACGGCAACCCACCCTGCCAGCTCTGCGGCACGGACTTGCCGGTCATCGGCTCGAGAAACCGGCGCGCGTTGCCGTAGCTCATCGGGATGATCGGGATCTTCGGGATGTCGAGCGAGTCCTCCGGCACGCGGCGCGCGCCCTCGACGGACGACCAGCTCGGCGTCGTGGGATCGCCGTTGCCGTTCATCATGCTGCCGCGCTGGATGCCGTCGGCGTTGCGCATCGGGCCCTTGGGGTAGACGTCGCCCCGGAAGAAGCCGTCGTCCTGCGGATCGGAGTAGACGATCAGACCGACGGCGCCGCGCTTCTGCGCCTCGCGCGCCTTGATCCCCCGGAACGAGCGGCCGTAGCGCGCCAGCACGATCTTGCCGCTCACGCTGACGCCGAGCGAATCGAGCGTCTTGTAGTCTTCGATCAACCCGTAGTTCACGTACACGACGTCGGCCGTGACGTCGCCGTCGCCGGTGTAGCCGTTGAATGGCGGGATCTGCGGCCCCGTTCCCGGCTCGGCCAGGGTGAGGCGTACGGGCCTCGCACGCGGACCGGTGATGATCCACGCGGCCACGGTGTCGGGTTGCGGGAGGTAAACGGTGTATTCCTTGCTCCACGCGTCGATGCCCCACGACTTCATCCGGTCGAGGACGTAGTCGCGCGTCGTCGCCTGCGCCGGCGTGCCCGCCATGTGCGGAATTGCCGAGAGGTCCCGCGACATTTGACGGACGCTTGCGGTGTCGGGGATGGCGAGGAGCCGCTCCTCGTAGCTCTGGGCGTGCAGACGTGCCAGCATGCCGACGTGAAGCAATAACAGCACTCCCGATACCCGATAGCCGATAGCCATTAGCCCGTTTACCTCGGATTCAAGATCTGGTCGATTCTCGCCAGCAGATCGACAATATGGGCTCGCGTGGCGCGGTCACCCGCCCTCGCCTGCGCCCCGCGCAACGTCCCTTGGAGATCTACCAGGTCGAGCCGAGCCTCCGCCCGCGCGTCGGCTGGGCGCGGCGGCGGCGCGTTGAAGCCGACGAACGGCGTGAATCCAGGCGGGAGCGGGGTCACGAGCGGCGTGCTGATCAGGCGCTCCATCTGATCGACAAAGGCGCGCTGCAGGTTGCGCCGGTATTCGTCCACCCTGACCGCTCCGCCACCGAACTCCGAGAACACGCCGCGCCGCACGTCGCCGAACAGATCGGGGATCGTGTACGGGTTTTGCTGCGTCGCCTGTTGCTCCGCCAGACGCGATAGCCGCGCGTCCTGGAACAACAGATTCAGCACCGCGGTCTGGCGGGTACGCACCCGTTCCACGAAACCGGTGGGCTCGATGCGTCGGAGAATATCGGGATCGAAGAAGAACGACGGGGTCGTAAAGACGTTGTCGTTCAGGAACTGCACCGCCTCGGCTTGCTTGGAGCGCGGGACGGGCTGGTACACCGCGCCCGTCTGGCTCGCGTATTTGGTGAACTGCCACACGCCCCCGACGACGACCACCACGTGATTCATCTCGCGCGCCCATTGGCTGATCAGCTCGCCGTACATGTCATCGAGCCGATCGAAATTATCGAGCTTGTCGGTCGTGGTCGCCGGGATCAGCATCGGCACGAGGCGTTTGATGTTGCGCACGCCGTAGCCGCTGGCCTTCACGGGGTCGTCGCCGAGCGCTTCCGTGATGATGCGCGGGTCGACGGGCTCACCATCGCCGATCCATCGGAAGTAGGGATTCCCATCCTGCAGCCGCGCGAGCGAGTCGAGCGTCGGCCGCTCGGACGCCGGTGACG
>Ga0070694_100001017_pt1 | contig 15921 bp, 18 predicted proteins | sample KBSK1251metaG_FD_65470 | JGI IMG/M metagenome (GOLD analysis project Ga0070694, IMG submission 65470) | Corn, switchgrass and miscanthus rhizosphere microbial communities from Kellogg Biological Station, Michigan, USA - KBS K1-25-1 metaG | ecosystem: Host-associated > Plants > Roots >... | reverse complement strand
CGCGTCGAGACGCACGCCCCGGAGTGCATCGATGCCGGCCGCCAGCTCGGCGGGCAGCTGCTTTTGCAAACGCCGGTCGAACTTCAGGTTCAGGAACTGCGCGCTGATGGCCGCCACGACATGCGCTTGCTGCGCGTCGCGCGGGCGGCTAGCCGCCTGACGGCTCCGCTGTTTCGAAAGCCACCATTTGTGAAGCGCGAAAATCCGCGGATCGACGCAGACCATCCGCGCCGGCAGCCCATCCTGCCCGATCACCACCGCTTCGGTCTTCGGCGCCGCCGCCAGCCAGTTCCCGCCGGCCGTCGGAATCGGATCAATGTCGCCCTCCGCCAGCCGCGCCCGCGGCGGCTCGGCCTCGGAGCAAAACAGGTCCACATAGTATCCATCCGCGTTCCGCGCGCGAAAGCCATAGTCGTCCGCCGAGGAATAGGTCGCGTCCGCTTCCTTCAGGAGGCCGAGCACGCCTCCGGGCGACAGCCTGGAGATCGCAAGCCGCAGGCGGTGTCGCGCGTCCCACGGGAGATCGAAGTCGCCGGTCGCCACAAGCGCGCTGTCGAACAGCACCCCCGATTGCATCTCGTAGCCATAGAGCGCGTTGGTGCCGATCACGAACAGGTCATCGCCGAGCAGACCGGCTTCATCCAGCGCCCGTAGAACCCGCACCGCCGGTTGGGGGACCCGGTTCAGCCGCAACGCCCGATTGACGCGTGCCATGCTCTTGAGACGTTCCCCCGTCCGCCGGTGCCGCTCGCGCGCCGTCTTGTGGTCCGCCATGCGCGCTTCGGTTTCCTGTGAGCGGCGGCCGAGCGAGCGTTCCGTCCGGCCGGTCTTGTAGTGCAGATACTCGAAGCCATGCCGGCGCAGCCAGCGCATATGCCGCCGCGCCGCCTTGCGCGAGCTGCGCCACGCTTCAAACACCTGCTGGATATCGATGAGCTGCCGCCGCTGCTCGTTCGTCAATTCCGTGGACATGGGAACTCTAATAGATTGGAGCGGATGAGTTTCCCACTTTTTTGTCAGATTTGCAAGAAAAGTGGGAAACGGCGAGTCTCCGCGCCGAAGGCGCTCACGGCGGCGGAATCGCCACGGTCTTGAGGCGGATTTCACCATGCAGTTGCGCGTAGATGCCCCCGCCGTTCGCTCAAGCCCCGCTCTTGGATCGGATCGACCCTGAAGGACCTGCGCGATGGTCCCGAAGCCATCAAAATGCGGTCGGGTACGCTCTGGAGCTGGTCTGCTACGGCACGGATCCCGAGACTACGAGATCATCGAGATCGCCAGCATCGTCGGTTTCGGAGGAGGCAAAGAAACGTCAGGGCCACGACCCCGTGGTCCCAACCAGCATCCGGGCAAAGCTGAAGAGAGCAAGAGCTTGGCGGCCACGGGGCGGAGAGACAGCGCGGGTGGTGTTGGTCTTCCCGTCCGTCCCAGCGGCAGCGCCCCCGCATGCTCCGTCCCGGCCTGCCGCAAGCCGCTCGCTAGCTATGGATTCCGATCCACAAGCAGCTTCGCCCTCTCCTCGCTTCCCTGGAAGCGCGTCTGCGCAAGAAGCTCGGAAAGGCCGGCAAGGACCTCGACATCCGCCGCCATCACTGGAGGCCGGCTGCTCGGATGCCGAGACGGCCGCCATCACCGGCCAGTCCCGCAATATCGTGGAGCACTACGCCAAGCAGGTGAACCAGCGCCGCCTTGCGGCCGCCGCCGTTCTCAAATGGGAGGCCGCCGCCGAGGCCCGTGTGGCCAAGCCCAAGAAGAGGAGGAAGGCCGGGTTTGTACAACCGGCTCAGGAATTTGTACAACCGCCGCCAGCCTGGCAGCCTAAGTCCTTGAAGATATTGGAGCGGGCGAAGGGAATCGAACCCTCGACACTCAGCTTGGGAAACAGAATACACGGTTGCGACGTGCGACGACCTGCGATGACGCGTAACGACCAGCATGCAAGAAACGAGCTGTTTATGCGGGTTTCTGCGTCTTGACACTCAGTCCTATGTTGACGGAGTGTTGCACGTGAATTCACGATGCTCGTGACGCAGGCGTGACGCAACACGACGGGGCTGATCAATGGAGATGCGGTTGGAGGACGACACCTCGACGAGGGTGCGCGTGCCCAAGGGCAAACGCGACGTGAAGGTGTTCGACACCCAGACGGCCGGCCTGTTCCTTCGCGTGTTCTCGTCGGGCCGGGCCATGTATGGGGTGAGCTATTCGGTCAACGGCACCCCACGCCGCGTTCACATCCGCGACGCCGGCGAGCGCGGCGCGCTGGCGGCGGCGCGCAGGGAGGCGCTCGACGTGCGAGCCAAGGCGCGTCTCGGACAAGACCTGATCGCCGAGAGAGAGGTGGCCAAGGCCGCGGCAGCGGCGGAAGCCAGGCGCAAGGTCAACACGCTGGGCAAGGTCGCCGAGCTCTATCTCGCAGCACGCAAGTCCGAGCTGCGGCCTCGTTCTTACGTCGAGGTCGAGCGCCACATCATGAGGCGGTGGAAGCCGCTGCACGCCAGGCCGATCCAGGAGATCACGCGCGCCGATCTGGTCGCCACCATCGACGCCATCGAGAATAACCACGGGAAGACGGAGGCGGACCGGGCCCGCACCAGCCTGTCGACGATGTTCGCATGGGCGATCGATCGCGGCCACGTCGCCGGCACGCCGTTCGTCCACGTCAAGACCAGGGCCGGCAACACCAGCCGCGAACGGACCCTGACGCCGGCCGAGCTGCGGCAGGTGTGGCAGGCAGCGACTGCTCGCGGCGACGGCTACGGCACCATCATCCGGCTGTTGATCCTGACCGGCCAGCGCCGCGACGAGATCGGCAAGCTGCCGTGGGTCGAGGTGGTTGAGGTCGACGGCGGGACCCGGCTGGAGATCCCGAGTGAGAGAACCAAGAACGGAAAATTGCATCTGGTCTGGCTCGCAAAGCAGGCCATCGCCCTACTGCCGCCGCGTCCGGACCCGACGGACCCGGACGCCCGCACGATGCTGTTCGGCCGGCGGCGTCACACCGGTTTCAGCGGATGGGGGAAGGCCAAGACCGAACTCGACGCCAGCATCGAGGAGCTGCGCCACAAGGAAGGCGTGCGCCGTGCAATGCCGCACTGGACGGTTCACGACATCCGCAGGACCGTGGCAACCCTCATGGGCGAGTTGGGCATTGCTGCGCCACACGTGGTCGAAAGCATTTTGAACCATCAGAGCGGCGTCAAAGCCAACGTCGCCGGCACCTACAACCGCGCCCTATACTGGGACGAGCGGGTCAAGGCGCTCGACGCCTGGGCGGAGTGGGTTACGTCGCTGATGCCTCGATCTCACGGATGACAGCCTTGACGTGGTCGAGGTGGGCCAAACACGCGGTCACGAGGAGTTTGCGCACCTTCTCATCCCTGAATTTGAAGTGCGTCATGTTGCTCAAGACCGCAATCGAGGTTGCCAACACCGCTGCCGTCTCTGCGGCCTCCTTGCCGTAGATGCGTGTCAGCGCCCGCTCGGCCAAGTGTTGCAGCCGGTCCGCGTCGGCGCCGGCCTTGTCAAACTCGGCTAGGCCATCATCGATCAGGTCCTCGACGCTGAAGCTGCGACGCAACCGGCGCTCGCATTCGGCGGCAAGGGTGCGATCAGCCGCATTCGCCGCCTTGTCTAGGGCCTCCTTCAGCTCTGGCGGCACCCGAACACCGATCTGAGGCTGAGGAGCTTGTCCGGTAAGGCGAGCTGGCTTCGGCATGGTCCATCCCTGATCACGGGAAAGCTCCCACATGATATCACGGATACGATCTTGCATCCAATTGCAACATATAATACCAGTGATATCACTGGTAACGCAACCGAGAGGACGGACGTGGATACTCGAACGACAGGAGAGAAGAGCCAGGACCTGATGCACCCGAACGAGGTGTGCCGGTTCTTCGGGGACATCAACCGGGTGACGCTTTGGCGGCACGTGAGAGACGGACGCATACCGGCGCCGGTCAAGATCAGCGCCCGCATGAACCGTTGGCTCCGCAGCGAGTGCGAGGCGGCGCGTCAGAAGATGATCGAGGCGCGGCGCGGGCCAGAGGCGGCGTGATGGACGCAGTTAGTTCGCGGAGATGCAGCGATGCCTGAACGGATGAGTACCTGGCTCGGGCTGTATAACGCGAACAAGCGCACGACCGCGGTCGCCGCCATCGCGATATTCGTAGCGATCTGGGCCTGGAGCGGCTGGAGCGTGGCGGACCGCCGCCTGCGGGCAGCCTGCTTGGTCGTCGTGGCAGCCTCTGCAGCACGGGAGGGCCCTCAGCGGACACGCCTGGTCGACGAGCGCGTGCTCGCCGCGGCTGAGAGCGCGTGCGATCCGCCGGAGGGGTCGGCCTACGAGGATCACTGAACACCAATCGCGCGGCTAGGGCGACGGCCCGAAAGCCCGGTCACTCCACCGGGTTGCCGCGTGTCCATCCTGGAGGAGCGCGGAGTGGGCGCGATGCGAGATCGAGGATGGTGGGCGCTTCACGAAGCGCTGGCGAAGACAATGCGCACAGCTCGAGCAGACAGCGAATTGATGGGGAGCTACCTGAGCCAGCCCGAGGCCTGGTGCGAGGTGCGCAGGGTGCTATTGCCACTGCGGGGCCACCACATCATGCACAACAGCAATCACCCTTTGCGGCCTCCTGACTTCGTGGGGTTCATCCCCTCCGATGACGTCTGGTCGCTGTGGCCCGTCCCCTGGAAAGATGGCTTGGCGCTCGTCAACGAGCTCGTGGGCAAGGGGTTGAACAAGCTCTGCGCACCCCTTGATCTTGTCCGATACGAGATTGAGGCGTGGGTGAACGTCGAGGTCTCAATCGCAGACTGGCGCAAGGTGTTTTTGCCCGATGTCAGTGCACCGGCGCCCACCGTGGGCAAGCGCAAGACGGGACCGGAGAGCAAGGGCGATGCCATCGTGGCAGCGTTCCACGCCAAGTTCCCGCATGGCCGCCCCCCGGGAATGCTGAAGAGAAAACGAGACGATATCCTTCGGGAGTTCCTGAGGCATCAGGGCCACCTAGACGTCTTCGACCCCACGACCTTTCGGGACCACCTCCGCGACATCGATCCCTAGATGGGCAGCATATGCATCTTCCCCGATCTCACCCGATCTTCCCCGATCATCTCGCTACCGCTGGTGGTGTTCGTATGAGAGCGTCCGATTGCGACATCAGACGCACGGTCACGATGGAGAGAAACACGGTGCTTCAGACCCAGCACCCCACGACAAGGAGCCCATGGCCTTCAGCCGTTGCAGAGCTGCCGCTGGCGCTGAAGGACAAGGACCTCCAGAGGCTTTTTGGGGTGAAGCTTCGAACCATCCAGCGCTGGCGCGAGCAAGGGAAGCTGCCGCCAAAGCAGCTCGGCCTGACGCCCCGCGATGAAATCCTCGCGCGCCTCCGTGTGATCCGTGAAGCCGCATAATGCGAACAGCCGGGTGCTGGCCCGGCTGCTGCAGATCGTTCTGACCGCGTCTTAGTTGCTTCGTCGAGCTCAGGCTCGACCTGTGTCCGCCGAGTGCGCGCCCGCCGCTAGCGGGCTATCGATCGGAGGGAACGATGATGACAATGCTCCACCACGAGCGACAGACTTCTACCATCGTTTGCGGCCGTTCGGCAAGCCCGGACACGTGGCCGTGCGCACACCCCATCCGCCTGATCCAGTCCGCGAATTAGCCGACGAAGCGAGGCGCCAATCCGACCCCGCCGAGGTCGCCACCCAGCTGCGGCGCTTCGCGGCGCTCCATGACGTGCGCCGTTGGCGCCTGATTGCCCTCGCCTTTGAGCTCCAGGCCTATGCCGGCCGGCTGCTCGTCGAGGCTGACGCCCATGGGCGCGTCGTCGGCCGCCTGCGGCTCGATGCCCAGCACTACGAGGCCGACGCCGAGCGCGTCCGCCGGCAGCGCCCGCTCGCCCGCAAGCTTCAGCACCTGAGAGACGCGGCATGAGCAAGCCCACGATCATTGATGAGGAATTCGAGCGCGAGGCGCGCGCCATGGCGCGGGCCATGGACACCGGCGAGTTGCCGCCCGAGGACGCCAGCTATTACCGACGCGTTAAAGCGCTCGCGGAGCTGCACTGGGGGAAGAAGGAGAAGCGGCTCACGAACAGGGGAGGCCGCTCATGAGCGACCGAAAGCAATACGCGAAGGGATCGCCGGGCTGGCATCAGCAGCAGCAAGAGCACATCCGCCTGGCTGTGTCGGACGGGAAGGCGACGGTCGACGCAGCATGGGCCGAGCCTGATATCTCGCTTCTGGATGACCGCCGCGGCACGCTGCCTGAGTTCCCGATAGAGGTGCTCACCGAGCCGTGGCGCGTCTGGCTGAAGAAGGCCGCGCCCGGCGCCGGTGTAACCCCCGGCCACGTCATGGTCCCGATGCTCGGTGTGTCGTCGGGCCTGATCGGCATGGCGCGCAAGGTGAGAGCCTCACGGTCATGGTCGGAGCCGCTCACGAACTGGACGGGACTGCTCGGCTTCTCCGGTACGGGCAAGACGCCGGGCTTGAACGTCACGACCCGGGCGCTGTCAGCCATCGAGCGCGATCGCAAGCATCTGATCGGAGAGATTGAGCGGGCGCACGACAGGCGCGCCGAGGTCGCCAAGGCCGCCGCCAAGCAGTGGAAGGCCGAGGTGCAGGAGGCCGTGGAGGCTGGCCGATCGGCGCCGGACAAGCCGCAGAGCGCCACCGATCCGGGCCCGTTCGTCGCGCCCCGGCTCTATGTCTCCGACGTGACCATTGAGCGCCTGGCGACGCTGTTGACGGTCCGGCCGCGCGGCATGGTCGTCATCGACGACGAACTCGCCGGGTTGTTCCTGAACATGGGGCGCTACTCCAACGGCTCGGATCGGGAGTTCTGGCTGAAGGCGTGGAACGGCGAGCACCACAGCGTCGAGCGGCAGAGTCGCCCACCCGTCGTGCTCGACCATCTGCTGATCGGCATGACGGGAGGCTTCCAGCCCGACAAGCTGGCGCGGTCGTTCACCGGCGACGACGACGGCATGTACGCGCGGGTGCTGTTCGGGTGGCCGGAGGAGCCAGCCTTCGCCAGGCTGCCCAACGACGTGACGGAGATCGAGCCGGAGTTCAAGCTGGCGCTGCGGCGGCTGATCGAGCTTCCTGACATGGACGGTGACACGTTCGCCCCGAGGCACATCCCGCTCTCCGCCGAGGCCTTGGAGGGATTTGAGCAATTCCGGCAATTTCTGCACGACGGGAAGGGCGCGCTCGATGGGCGCGAGCGCGAGTGGTGGGCGAAGGGTGCCACTCACGTCCTGCGACTTGCCGGCACGCTCTGCTACCTCGATTGGGCCATGGAGGGCGGCGTTGAGCCCACAGCCGTGACGGCGGCTTTCATGTCGTCGGCAATCCGCCTGTGGCGTGAATACTTCTGGCCGCACTCTCGCGCGGCCCTGCGACAGGTTGGCCTGTCAGACCGGCACGTGAACGCACGTCGCGCGCTGCGGTGGATGCAGGCGAACGACAAGGCGGAGGTGTCCCGTGAGGACATCCGTCGCGAGGCGCTCAGCCAGAAGCTCAACGCCAAAGAGACGGAGGACTTGCTGGTGTCGCTCGCGGAAGCGGGTTGGCTCAGCAAGGTGGATCAGAAGGAGCCGGGCAAGAAGGGCCGGCCGGCCCAGCGTTGGCGCGTGAACCCAATACTCAAGGAGGCACTGCGGTAATTGCGGAAATTGCGGGAATACCCCCGGACCGGGTGTTTCGGCCCTATTCCCGCAATTAGCGCAATTACCGCAACCCAACCAAGAGCAATCGTATGAAGCGGGCAAGGCGATGCTTGTAGCCATGCAGAACGGACAAAGGGTTGATGCCTGGGACGCGGAAAAGGGTGGCGCGTTCCGCTGCCCCAATCCCGATTGTGGCGCGTCCCTGGTGCTGAAGCAGGGACGGATCGTCACCCCGCACTTCGCGCACAAGCCGCCCCTTCAGATCGTCGCCTTCAAGAGCCCGGCCAGGCCATGTCCGGTGGTCGCAAGTTATGACGACCTGTCCGCCTGGTGGCGCGGACCCGAGGCGGCGGGCAACCAATAGGAGATGACCGTCATGAAGATGTCTGAGGCGGCAATCGAGTGGGTCCCCTCCTGGTGGAGCGACCCGGCGGAAGGCGTCGAGCCGGGGTCGGTTCGCGTAGCCCGAAAGGGGCGCAGCTGGTGGCGCGGGGCTCCCTTCTGGCTGGACGTCGGGAGCCCATCCTTCCCCGACCGCGACCTGACGGACGTTGAGCGCGTCCTGCAGATGTTCCTCGACTTCCACGCGATGGTCGTGCGCGACGGCATCGACCCACAGGTGCTCCATGCGGAGATGCTGAAGGTCGAAGAGTACCGCCAGCAAATTGCGCGCGACATCCCGGGGGCAGCCCCAACGGAAGGGGTCTGACCCGATGACCCTGGAGGAGGCGCGCCGCCTACGTGCTGACCGCCTGGCCCGATGCCGGGCACGCGCCGAGGCGCTCGGCTACCGCATCGAGGAGTCGGTCACCGGCTACGGCTTCCACCTGTTGGCGCGGGGCGAGGAGCTGGGCAGCGGCAGGAGACCAGAAGCCGGTCTGCCCGAGATCGAGGGTCTCCTCGACGAGTTGGAGAAGGAAACCACCCATGCGTGAGATCGAATGCGCAACCGAGGGCCGCGTCGTCACCGACGTTGAGACCCGCATGAGCAAGGGCGGCAAACCCTACGCTCGTTTCCGCCTCGTTGTTGGCGATGGCGACCAGGCGCAATGGTTGTCGATCACGGCGATCGGCTCGAAGGCCATGGAGGTCGTTCCCTCGCTGAGCAAGGCCGGGCGCCTGTACCTGGAAGGCTCGATCAAGCTCGAGAAGTGGACCGGCCAGGATGGCGTGGAGCGGTCGGGCCTCAGCGTCCTCGCTTGGAAGCTGGTGCCGATCGGCCGGATCGGCCGCCAGCGGGTGCCTGAAGCGAGCGCCGGCCGGGAGCGCGCGCCTAGCGCCGATGGTGCCGCGGTCAGCGAGAACGGTCGGGGCGGCGCGGCGGCGAGGCGCGATTGGCAGAAGCCTGGCCACGTCACCGACCCGCGGCCGGCCGGCGGCCCGCCGGCAGACTCCGAGATCCCCTTCTGAGGTCGGCCGATGGCTGAGATGGCAGTCACTCAGGAGCAGACCGCAAGGCGGCGCGGCCGCCCCAAGGGGACTGGCTACGCCGGCGTCGACGCCCGCGTGCACGAGCTGATGCGCCAGCGCATACGCGACGGCCGGGCTCCGTCCATCACCGCGGCCGCCAAGCAGGTGGTGCACCTCGCCTATGGCTCCGGCCGCCCCGACAATAAGGTTCGTCGCTTGGTGCGTTCCTACCCCTACTGAATTTTTGTGTGTTTTGAATTCCTATGCTTCCGCTGCCTCGCGATGCATAGCGGTGGTCCCAATGTGCTCACAGCCAGGATCACGACATGCAAGCCCCGCAGGCACAGGTGCGGTTCCCGTCGCTGGCGCAGGATCGCCGCTCACGATCAGCTAGGGGCAGCTGATGGCCCTCTCCCCAACGACAAGAGCCACCGTCAACGCCGCGTCGGATACTGTGACAAGCGGCAGCTTCACGCCGTCGGCAGACTCACTGCTGGTCGCGTTGGTTACTTTTCAAAACGGCGGAGGAGCAGGCGCTTCCACCTGTGCAATGACCGGCACGGGAGGGCTCTCGTGGACGTCCCGCGCCAACGCAGCGACCACCTTTGCTTTTGAAGTTCGGGCTCAGATTTTTACGGCTCCCGTCGGCAGCAGCCCGTCGGCACAGACGGTGACGGCAACAGTCACCGGCGGAAGCGCAGACAACGTCACATTGGTGCTGGTGGAGTTCACGGGCTACGACACTGGCACCCCCACGGGGGTTACGCTTGCGGCGAATACGAATGCCCGTTCCGGGGCGTACACGCCGTCACTGAGCGGCACGAGCGCGACCGACAGCTACGTCATCGCCACCGGCATCGTCGATGGCACCGCGACGACGGATGCAACCGTCGGCGCTTCGTGGAGCAGTCTCTATTCGGTGATGGTCAGCGGCTTTGCCGTTACGCTCGCCGAGCACCGGTCCGGCGCGCTGTCGACTGCGGACTGGGCGACATTCGACTCGGGTTTCTCAACGGCAGCCGTCGCGGTCGAGATCAAGGCGGCTGCCGGCGGCGCTGCGGGCCAGCCCACGTCCAAGCGTCACGGTGGCGTGCCGTTCATGGCTCTGCCTGGCCGCGGCAACGTGTGGGCGCCGCTCATGAGATCGATCATCGGGCCGTCGTGCCCAGTTCCCGGCTGAAGGACGCACAATGGATATGCCAGCCCCGCAGGTGCAGTCCCGCTTCCCGGCGCTGTTCAAATTCCGCGCGCCGGCCGGGCTGCGCGACGCGATCGACGTTGCCGCTCGTCGCGAGTGCACCACTGCCAGCGCGTGGGCCCGCCGCGCTCTGCTCGACGCGCTGCGGGCTGATGGCGTGCGCGTCGGAGCGGGCGGGCGCGTCAGAAATCGCGCCAGACGGGCCGCCAGTGGCCGGGAGCTGACGGCGGCACCTGCGGACTCCACCGACGAGATCGCCTGCCAGCGGCCCGGAAATCGGCCGCCGGACACGATTGGACGATGAGTACCCCCATGCCGCCCATCGCCACCACTCCGACATCAGCGCTCAGATCGCCTCGTGCCCCCGGCAACTGGGGCGGAATGGTCAGCATTCTTGGGGGTCGGACAGGGCGCTGGCGCTCGCTTCCTTCCCTTCTCGCGCACCAGAATTGAGGCACCAGATGACGCTCTCAGAACGCGGCGTGCGCGAGGTCGGCAGCAGCTTGGCCGACACGCTCGGGCGACTGCGCCGGCGCCGCGCCGCGCTCCTGGAACAGGCCGAGGCGCTGCAACTGGAAGCGGAAGACCTGGCCAAGGCAGAGGCGGCAATCTTGGCCGCGGCAGACACGATCAAAGCGACCGCGCCGAGGACCTAAGCATGGCAGCCCCGACCATAGTCACGACGATCCCGCGCGACGAACCTGACGAGCCGTCGATCGGCGAGCCGCGCATCCCGCGCGCAGCGAACACCGACCGTGCCGCGCCCATGCCCGTTGTGGACTTCGGCGACAACGATCAGGCGCCGGCGATGTGGGACGACGGTGCCGGCGATGGCGGTACGGCCCCGCCGCCTGCCGAGATCGGAGAGTCGGATCTCGTTCGGCTCTACCACGAAACCGGCGGCGGCTCGCCGCCTCAGCTGCAGCCGCAACGCCGGTGGCCGGCGCACGTGCAAAGTGTGTTCCGCTCAGCTCCTCAGGCACCTCCCGAACCCCGTCTCGACGATCGCTACCGCATTGCGCAGGTCGAGCGGCAACAGGAGTCGGACCTCGACTGGCTCGTTCGTTTCACCGGCGGCCCGCGACAGCCGCAACAGCAGCAGCCGCGGGTCCAGGGCGGGCCGACGCTTCGCGATCCGCAGCCAGGAGATCTGGAGCCTATCGCCCCTCTCCCGCCCCCGACGCCTGGCCCAGCCCCTCAGGGGGCGACCGCGGCACCGGCCGCGTCCGGCCGCAGCCTTGCAGGCCGCGCCGCCGACGTGGCCGCCGAGACCCCGTGGTGGATCGCTAACCTGGCGAGTCAGATCCCCGGCGGCTCCGTCAGCACAGTCGGCAGCGCCATCCAGCTTCCTGACGTAACGGCCATGTCCGCAGAACTGGGCGCCCAGCGGACCCGTCGGCGGCAGCTGGAGATCGCCGATCTGATCGATCGCGGCCAGCCCTATCAGCCCGGCGGCACGTCGGCGCTGACACGCAACACGCCGCTCGACATGTTCGCGGCATCGTACCGGTCCATGTCGGACGACCAGCGGGCGCAGGAGAGGGCGCGTCTGCAGCAGGAGCTCGTCAGCAACGTCCCCGTGGCGATCACGGAGCGCGCTCTGTTCCAGGCCGGCCAGCGGATCAGGCAATTGGGGCAGGGTCTGATCCCCAACGTCCCTGGATACGATCAGGACGACGTGTCAAGCATGCTCGGCGCCGGCCTTGGGTCGGCGATCATCGGCATTCCCGTCGCCTTGGCGACCGGCCCTGTCGGCAGCGGCCTGTTTTTCTCGGGCGTTGGCGTCTCCGAGGCGACCGAGCGCGCCGTTGCGTTCGACAAGGCGGAGAAGGCAGCAGGCCGCTCGGGTCTGACCGACGAGCAGATCGCACTCGCAGGCCTGTCAGGCGTCATCCCCGGCGCCACCGACGTGGCACCTGTCGAGGTGCTGCTGGGACGTCTCAAGCTGCCAGGCATGACGCCGGCCATGCAGAGCACGCTCGCACGCCTGATCACGAAGGTGGGCGGTGCTGCCGTGCTCCAGGCGGGCGTCGAAGGCCTGCAGGAAGGCGCGCAGCAGGCGATGCAGAACCTCATCGCCATGGGCTACAATCCGCAGCAGAGCCTCGGCGAGGGCGTGCCCCAGGCGATGGCGTTGGGTGCCGGCGTCGGCGGGATCATGGGCGGCGCATCGACTGTCGTTCCTGGCCGCACGCACGAGGCGCGCCTCGGCGGCACGAGGACAGATGCCGGGCCGCCGCCACTGCCTGGAACGCCGGGAGCGCCTGCGCCCATTCCAGGCCCGCCGCCGGCGCCGGCTCCCGCAGCGTCACCGCGCGACGCGCTGGACACCCTGGAGAACAGCGCCGGCACCCCGCTGGTGGAGCAGGTTGCGCCGCAGCCCCCGCCGCGTGCCGAGCGGCGCGCGCCCGATCCCACGTTGTCCCGGTGGATGTTTGAGACGCTGCAGCAAGGCGAGTGGCAGGCGCCCTCCATGCCGGCCGCGCCGACACCTCCCGCCAGCCTCGACATGATCCGCCTCACGGAGGACGAGGCGCAGATGGCGATCCAGGCGTTGTGGGCACAGGAAGGCGCGCCGAGCGGCATCCCAAGTCAGCTCGACCCTGCCGCCATGCGACAGGCGACCCGCGCCGCGATTGACGGCGAGCAAACGTTGCGCCGACGTATCGGCGACGCCAACACGAACGCGCTGTTGGCCGACGTCACGGCGTACGCGCGCCAGGGGCGTCCGTCCTACGACCAGGTGCTCGACTACGTGGAGGAGCGCTACGCGATCGGCGGGGCCACGCCGGTGCGACTCGACATCCGGCGTAACGCCGGCGCCGGTGACGATTGGCTCGATGAGCACTGGAACCAGATTGCGCGGCGTGCCACCGCCGGCGAGGTGTCGGCCTACTACCGGGGCGACGCGGCCGCCGCGAGAGCATCGCGCCCCGCTCCTCGCGCGGCCATCACTGCGCAAGCCGAGGACCTGGAAAAGCAGATCCGCACTTTCGAGCGGGGCATTGCCGACAAGCCGATCAAGGAGCAGGCCGCCGCCATCCGGCGCAAGTTTGGCTTCTTCGTCGACCCAGAGGACCTCCGCACCGGCAACGTGTTCTGGCGCGTGGGCGAAGGTGGGCAGATCCAGTTCGCCGCCGGCGGCCCCGTTGCCGCACTAAGCAGGAGCGGCAACGCGATCGGTTTCTGGGATCGTCTCAGCCCCGCGCAGCGGGCGACGTTTGCGGAAATGTGGGGTTCGCCGAACATCACGGCCGCAGACCTCGTCGCCTTCGTCAAAGAGCATACCGGCCGAAGCGTCACCACAAGGGGGATCTACGACTTCGGGATGCGCAATCGCGAGCTGTTCCGCGCCCGCACTTTCACGGGCTGGACGCCCCAGCGCCTGGAGGAGTTCGCGCGGTTGTGGAACGAGGGCCGGTCGGTCGACGACATCGAGGCACACTTCAAGGCCGACGGCTTCCCGGTGTCGGAGCCGATCCTGCATCGCACCGCGCGGGAGCGGCCGGATCTGTTTCGCGAGCGCAAGAGTCCTCCCGGTGGCGCCATCCTTGGGCGGCTTTCGGGCGAGCAGCGTGCACAGTTCCGCGAGCTCTGGAACCAGAAGGCCACGACGGCGGCGGAGCTTCAGGACTTCGTCGAGAAGGCCACCGGCCATCGGCCGAGCATCAGCGTGCTGGAAAAGGTCGCCGAGCGGCACCCCGACGAGTTCCCGCCTCGCGGCCGCTCGCGGCTCGACTGGACCGCGCCACGGCTGGCCGAGGTGGAGCGGCTCTGGCATTCCGGCGAGTCGGCCGAGGCCATCGCGGCTCACCTCGCGGAGTCCGGCTTTCGCGTGGACCCCAAGACGATCCGGAACCTGGTGGCGGAGGACCGGGAGCGGTTTCCGAAGCGCAGCAAGTCGATCGGCGATGACGCGCTGGCGCTGCTCGAGCTGCCGCGGGTTATGGCGATGGACGATGCCACCGCCGCTAAAGAGATCTCCGAGTCGCTGGGACGGCCCGTCCTGCTCATAGCAGTGCAGGCGGCGCGGAAGCGGCATGGCCTAACGCTCACGGCTAAGGAGCGCGCCTCGCTGCGGGAGGCGATGGCGAACAAGGTCGACCCGACGCCGAACGCGCTCCAGTCCTTCACCGAGGCGGATGCGACAGACGAGGTGCGCGGACTTCTGCGGTCGGGGAAACCGGTCGTCTTCGACGTCGCGCCGAACGTGGTGGAGCACGTGCTCCGGGAGATCGGCCCCATGCAGGGCCTGGTGCCGGCGGGCTTCCAGGTCGGCACGCTCGTACGTGTGCGGCCGACCAAGCATGAGGGCTACGTCGGGGCCACCTACGCCTTGCTGGGGGGTGGCGAGGTCACCTTCGGTGTCCCGAAAACGTCACTCCTTGACGCCGCTTGGGCTGCTAAGCCCCGGCCCCCAGACTATCTCGTCAAGCACAGATTTGTCGGCCTCAATCGTCTGACCCTTCCCCTCGCCGCGGAATTTGAGCCGACCGGCCTTCTTGGCCGCACCAATCCGGTTAGCGATCTCAACCGATCGCTCCGGGCCGGGGTCGCCCACGAGATCGTCCACACGGTTTTCACCGATCTCGACAACGCCCTCCAGCTTCGTCTTGTCGGTCATGCGGAGCGCCTCCGTGTGATGGATGTGACGATTAAGGACTACCTGGCTGCGACTGGCCGCGCGGACCTGGCTGAACACGTGGTGTACCCGACTGTAACCAGGCGTGAGCAGTACGAGTCCATATACGCTGGCAAGCCCAATTTCGCCAGCCTCATGGATGAGGAAGCTGTGGCCCACTTGGTTACTTTGGCGCACGCCGGCGCTTTGCCAAGGGCCATGCTCGACGAAATTGCTGGCGACCTCGAGGCGATGTTCGCCCACGCGATGGGCGTCGGACGGCCATCTCCCCCGCCGGCTACAACCTCCGTGCCGGCGCCGACGCGTCGGGGCCGCGAGCTCATCACCTTCAACGCTGGCGGCGATCTGCCGGGAGCCTTGGGCCAAGTGCCGAGCTTCGATGCGGTCGAGGCCCGCCTGCCGAAGGATATCGACGGCCACCCGGACCTTGCGCATCTGCGGCAGCGTATGATCGAGATGACGGGCAAAGCCAGCTGGGGGGCGCTGACCGCAGCTGAGAAGATCGCGCTCTACCGCGAGCTCGGCGGCGAAGGCAGTGCGGCTGCGCCTGATGATGGCCTCGCCGGTGTCCAGCGCGCTTCCGCAGGCGCCGGCGGCGCGCCGCCCATCCCTCCGCAGGGCGCGCGCAGTGGCCCTTCGGGCGTCCCCCCGGTGCCTCCCGGTGCTGGTGGCGCTCCTCCCATCCCCCCACCCGCTTCGGGCATGGTGCGCGTATACCATGGCGGGAACCCGGAGGCTGGCGCGAATGCCCCGCTGTGGGTCACCACCAGCCGCCAGTATGCCGAGCAGTGGGCCTCGCGCGATCCGTCCATGCAGGTGTGGTACACCGACCTGTCGCGCAATGACCCGCGCTTCACACCCACCGACGCGATGGATGGCGTCCCCGGTGAGCAGACCGTGGAACGCGGCTTTACGTTCAACTTCGAGTTGACGCCCGAGGAGCGGGCGACCATCCGCCCATTGCAGCAGACAGCAGCGCGCGGCGCGGG